>Ga0209602_1000072_pt1 | contig 89261 bp, 90 predicted proteins | sample COGITO_mtgs_1205_3_FD_184810 | JGI IMG/M metagenome (GOLD analysis project Ga0209602, IMG submission 184810) | Pelagic marine microbial communities from North Sea - COGITO_mtgs_120524 (SPAdes) (version 2) | ecosystem: Environmental > Aquatic > Marine > Epipelagic ...
TAAACTTAGGCCCTTTGCGAATTTTGAACCATCAAAATTCACCAGCCCTAGAAAATCAAAGTTGGTCAAATCTAGTTTCTTTTTAAAATCAGTATTCGAGAAATTAATCCCAAATTTGCGATCAGGTAAGTTCTGATTTGGCAGGCGCTTTTTAAAATGCTCTGATATCTCTCCCATGGACGGCTTCATTTTTTTCTCAGAATTAAAAAAACTATCCCATGCAGCACGGTTTCTGCTCAACGTTAAAATATCAGGCTCTTCACCATATAAGGTGGCCAACACATACCAAGGATTTTCCTCAGCAGGTGTTAATTCAGTATTATCCTTTTCACTCATCTGCCTTAAATCCTTTTAAAATGGTCGGGTGCTTTTAAAAATAGTGATTTTTTTGTGCTGACAAGGCAGGGGCGCGCACAGAGCCGGAGTTTACAGCTAGTAAATGACGGCTTGAGCACGGCACTAACAACGTCAGGGCGGAAAAAGTGCATTTTTAAGCCCCCGATTTAAGCGACCCGACTAAAATAGCCTTGCTCGCTGACGACAACCCCCTTCAACTCTAAAGCAATCAACAACTGCAATAATTTATCCATCGGCCATGTGGTATCAAGCTCATCAATAAGCATAGGCTCATAGCCCAGCATATCTAGCAACAGGGACTCTTCATGACTCAGTTTTTCAGCAGGCGGTGCTTCAGCAGGCTTATGCATTAGATGCTGATATTTTTCACCGTAAGTCGCTAGCGGGCCGGCAATTTCTTCCACCAATTCGGCGGTGGTTTCTACTAGGCAGGCACCCTGTTTAATTAGCTGATGGCAGCCTTTACTTTGCGGGCTATTAATTGATCCTGGGATAGCAAATACTTCGCGGTTTTGTTCTAGGGCATATTTGGCAGTAATAAGCGAGCCACTTTTAAGTGCCGCTTCAACCACTAATACGCCCAAACTAAGACCACTAATAATGCGATTGCGCTGAGGAAAGTGCGCAGCCAGTGGCGGGGTGCCGGGGGCAAATTCGGTTACCAGCGCGCCGCCTTTTTCAATTATCTGCTCGGCTAGCGAAGCGTTTCGGCTGGGATACATACAATCTATGCCCGTGGCAATTACCCCGATGCTAATGCCTTTGTTTGCCTCCACTGCCCCGCGGTGGGCGCAGCTGTCTATGCCTATGGCCATGCCGCTAGTAATAGTAAATCCACTGGCGGCAAGATTTTTGGCCCATGATGTAGCAATTACTTCTGCCCCTTTAGTCATGCGGCGACTGCCCACTATGGCTAACTGTGGCAGATGCAAACAGTTAGGGTTGCCACGTATATAGAGTAGGGGCGGGGGCTTGGTTATCTGTTGCAGTTGTGGCGGGTAATCCTCGCCGGTAATGGGGATTATTTGCGCCTGATATTGGTCGAGGGTTTTACCTATTTTATCAACCTCAGTTTGCCATTGACCTGCGTGGTATGCCTTGCGAATAATTTGTAACTGCTGATCAAGTTTTGGGTTATCAACTGAGTCGCGGCTTTCAAATAGTTGGCGAAAGCTACCCATCTGGTCAATCAGTGCTAACTGTAATTTTGGCGTGCAAGGTTTTAATGTTTGGGCAATCAGCGCCCACTGAGCTTCGTCTTGTCTATTGAGTATTGCGTTCATGCGGTGCGTCCTTTCAAGCAAGGGTGTATAATATTTGCAAACAAACTTACATTTGATTGTAGACAGCAAAAGCTATGGCAATACTAAAAATTCTCGAATACCCAAATCCACGTTTACGTATCGTGGCTGAACCGGTTACTGATGTGAGCGATGAAATACGCACGCTGATTGATAATATGTTCGAGACCATGATAGATGCCGATGGTATTGGCTTGGCGGCGACTCAGGTGGATGTGCATCAACAGGTCATCGTGATGGACCTTTCAGAAAAACGCGACGAGCCACGAGTGTTTATTAACCCGCAGGTTAAGGTGCTTGAGGCCGATACGGCGCCTTTTGATGAGGGCTGTCTGTCTGTGCCCGGCTTTAATGAAACCGTTGATCGCCCCAAACATGTGATGATTCGCGCGATTGATGGCGATGGTAACGCTTTTGAAGAAGAGGCCCATGGCTTATTAGCAGTGTGTATTCAGCATGAGATGGATCATTTAAAAGGCAAATTATTTGTCGATTACCTGTCTTCGCTTAAAAGAGACCGTATCCGTAAAAAACTTAAAAAACAGCGTGCATAGGAATTATTTAGCGTGAAGATTATCTTCGCTGGCACCCCAGATTTTGCCGCCACCCACTTACAGGCGCTAATAGACAGCGACCAACATCAGATTGTTGCCGTCTACACTCAGCCCGACCGTCCTGCTGGGCGGGGTAAAAAACTGACTGCCAGTGCAGTTAAGCAGCTTGCTTGCGACCATAATTTAACCGTTCTTCAGCCACCATCACTTAAAGATTCTGATGCTCAACAACAGCTTGCCAGCTTTGAAGCCGACATAATGATTGTGGTTGCCTACGGGCTAATTTTGCCGCAGGTGGTTTTGGATACTCCAAGGCTCGGCTGTATTAATGTGCATGGCTCGTTACTGCCCAAATGGCGTGGGGCGGCACCTATTCAGCGTGCGGTTGAGGCGGGGGATAAAGAAACTGGTATCTGTATCATGCAGATGGATGCCGGGCTTGATACTGGGCCAGTAATTTCAGTGGCGCGCTGCGCCATTGAAGCCTCAGATACTAGCGGCTCTATTTACCAAAAACTTTCTGAGTTGGGTGCGCCAACCCTATTGGCCGCGCTAGAAAAGATGGCTTCTGGGGTGGCAGTGGCAGAACAGCAAGACGATAGCCAAAGCACCTATGCTCGTAAGATTGATAAATCTGAGGCCTTAATTGACTGGTCCATGTCTGCGCAAGAAATAAGCCGCCGCGTGCGTGCCTTTAATCCTTTCCCTGCAACCTTTAGCCATATTGGTGGTGACCGAGTTAAAGTTTGGGGTGCTAGCGCTACAGATAAACAGTCAACCAATTCGGCAGGCGTCATTATTCATGCAGACGCCGAGGGCATTTTGGTGCAAACGGGTAAAGGTCAGTTGCTGATCACGGAAATTCAGTTAGCCGGCAAGTCGAAAATGCCGGTCTCTGAGTTATTAAAATCTAAGGCCGAGCTGTTTGCTGCAGGCCAGAGTTTTGAATCATAAATGGCTAATGTACGAGTAGTGGCTGCTGAAGCCATAGGTCAGGTTTTGCGGGGTCGTTCGCTGTCTGCGGTACTGCCAAAATACAGTCAAAAAGTGGCTGATAATGATCAAGCATTATTTAAAGAGCTCTGTTTTGGCACATTGCGCTGGTATCCACAGCTGCAGGCGATTGTTAACCATCTGATGTCAAAACCCATCAAAGATAAAGAGCGAGAAATTCAAGCCTTATTGGCCTGTGGTATTTATCAGTTGATGCATATGCGCGTTGCAGACCATGCGGCAATTAATGAAACCGTTGCGGCGACAGTAAAACTCAAACGACTTTGGGCGAAGGGACTGGTTAATGCGGTATTAAGGAATTTTCAGCGCCAACAGGAGCAAATAGTCGACAAACTATCGAAAAATTCTGACTATGCAACCGCTCATCCCCAGTGGATAGTAGATCGACTTTATAAAGCTTGGCCTGAACAGGCCCAAGAGATACTGGCGGCCAACAACCTGCAGGCGCCCATGTGTTTGCGGGTGAATACCAGCCGTTGCTCTCGCGATGACTATCTCACCATGCTAACAGATGCGAACATTAGTGCCGAGCCAACCTCTTATAGCAACTGCGGCGTATTACTGGACAGTCCAAAAGATGTCACTGAATTACCCGGCTTTGCCGATGGCTTGGTGAGCGTGCAAGATGAATCTGCTCAGCTGGCAGCCTCACTATTAGATGTTCAACCAGGCCATCTGGTACTGGACGCCTGTTGCGCCCCGGGGGGTAAAACCTGTCATATTCTTGAGTCTGAGCCTAAATTAAAATCACTGACGGCAATCGATCTTGAAGAACCGCGCCTAGAGCGCTGTAAAGACAATCTTCAGCGCTTAAATTTACGGGCCAATCTAATTGCCGCTGATGTGGGCGCTATAGAACAGTGGTGGGACAACAACCACTTTGATCGTATTTTGCTGGATGCGCCCTGCTCCGCTTCGGGGGTTATTCGCCGGCATCCAGATATCAAATTACTGCGCAAAAATAGCGATATCGAAAACTTATCGAAAATTCAGACAGAATTGCTCGAAAAGGTGTGGAAAACTTTGCGCAAAGGGAGCATGCTTATATATGCAACCTGTTCAGTGCTACCGCAGGAGAACGACCTAGTGGTAGCCAAGTTTTTGGCAACAAATAATGATGCCTCTTTGCTAACCATTGAGGCAGATTGGGGAAAGGCCACTGATTATGGCAGGCAGATATTCCCCTCGGCAAAAGGCGGCGATGGTTTTTATTATTCGCGCTTACAAAAAAATAGCTGATAACGGCTGAAAATAGCTAAAAGTGCAGAGCAATCATGAAAATAGTGATAGTAGGAGCGGGGCAGGTCGGCACTACGCTGGCTGAAAATTTAGCACGAGAAAATAACGATATCACTATCGTGGATATCGATGGGAATGTCTTAAGGGCGCTACAGGATAGGCTCGATGTGCGCACAGTCGTGGGCACAGGCTGTTACCCCGATGTTTTAGTCAGTGCCGGCATTGAAGATGCGGACATGATTGTTGCTGTAACCCGCAGTGACGAAATTAATATTGTTGCCTGCCAAGTGGCCTATTCTTTATTTCATACGCCTACCAAAATTGCCCGCGTACGCTCTCGCAATTACAGTAATCCCGAATTTAAAAATAAATTATTTAACGATAAGCATATGCCCGTGGATGTAATGATTACCCCTGAACAGGTGGTCACCAATTACATCCATAAGCTGATTGAGCAGCCCGGTGCCCTGCAGGTTCTTGATTTTGCCGATGGCGTAATTCAGCTAGTTGGATTGCGTGCGGTTGAAGATGGCCCACTGGTCGGCCAGAGGTTGCGCGCATTAAAAGAACATATGCCCGACATCGATGCCCGTGTGGCAGCTATTTATCGCAAAGATGGCGCGATTTTTCCAACGGGCGACACCATTATTGAAGATGGTGACGAAGTCTTCTTTATCGCAGCGAAAAAGAATATTCGCAAAGTCATGAGCGAACTGCGTCGCCTCGAAAAGCCCTATCGTCAGTTAGTCATTGCCGGCGGCGGTAATATTGGTTTTAGGCTCAGTAAGGCACTAGAAGACCAGTACAACATCAAAATCATAGAGTTCTCAGATAGGCAGGCCGAGTTGCTGTCTGAACAGCTCGATAAAACCGTGGTGCTTAGAGGCTCGGCAACCGATCAAGAATTATTGCTTGATGAGAATATTGATAAGACCGACGTCTTTATCGCTGTGACTAATGATGACGAAACCAACATTATGGCCTCTCTGTTAGCCAAGCGCTTGGGTGCCAGAAAGGTCATGACACTGATTAGCAACCCTGTGTATGCCGACCTTATGCAAGGCGGCGATATTGATATCGCAATTTCTCCGCAACAGGCGACCATTAGCTCGTTACTGGCTCATGTCCGCAAGGGCGACACCGAAAGCGTACATTCATTGCGTCGCGGTGCCGCAGAGGCACTGGAATTTATTGTTCATGGCGATGAAAACAGCTCTAAAGTTGTAGGCCGCGCTATTGAGGATATTAAATCGCCCCCTGGAACTACCTTGGCTGCCTTGGTGCGAGACGGGGAAGTGATTATTGCCCATCATGACACCGTGATTAAAAGCGGCGACCATGTGATTGTGTTTGTGGTGGATAAAGAAAAAACCAAGGCTGTCGAGAAGCTATTCTCGGTAGGCTTTAGCTTCTTCTAAGGGACGACCTAAGATGCATTTTGCAATTATTGCTCGGGTGTTAGGCATGCTGCTGGTTATCTTCAGCCTAACTATGCTGACGCCTGTTTTAGTTGCGTTTATCTATGGTGAAAATACTAGCCCTACCTTTGTGTTAGCTTTTGCCATTACTCTGATTATTGGCATGATCTTTTGGCTACCCTCAAGAGGCGCTCGCGGCGAGCTGAGAACCAGAGACGGCTTTGTGGTCACGGTGTTTTTCTGGCTGGTACTCAGCTCCTTTGGGGCATTACCACTTATGCTATCTGAGGCCCTTCATCTAAGCTTTATAGATGCCCTATTTGAGTCAGTGTCGGGGCTTACCACCACCGGTGCCACCGTCATCTCAGGCTTGGATAACCTGCCTAAATCTATTCTCTATTACCGCCAACAGCTACAGTGGTTGGGCGGTATTGGTATCGTGGTTATTGCTGTAGCTATTTTGCCTATGCTGGGTGTGGGTGGCATGCAGATCTATCGCGCTGAAACCCCTGGACCCATGAAAGACTCCAAACTCACACCGCGGATTACCGAAACCGCTAATGTATTATTTAGAATTTATCTGTGCCTCACCATTGCCTGTGCCCTAGCCTATTGGGCTGCGGGCATGAGTGGTTTTGATGCTATTAGCCACAGCTTTTCAACGGTTTCTATTGGTGGATTTTCTACCCATGACGCGAGTATTGGCTTTTTTGACAATAGCGCCATTATGGCAATTTGTTGCTTCTTTATGATTATTGCCGGACTTAACTTTGCGTTGCATTTCCACGCTTGGCACAGCCGTCGCCTTAGCATGTATTGGGCTGACCCCGAAGCCAGAATGTACCTGTTCTTACTTATGGTGGGCGCGATTATTACCTGCTGTTATCTGTATTACAGCGGCACCTTTGACGGCAGTGAAAGTGTTCGACAGGGTACTTTCCAATTAATTTCTATTATGACCACCACCGGTTTTACCACCAGTGAGTTCCATAGTTGGCCTAGCTTCTTGCCATTCTTCTTAATCTTTTTATCGTTCTTTGGTGCCTGTGCAGGCTCTACGGGGGGCGGTATAAAAATTGGCCGCATGCTGATTTTGGCAAAGCAGGGCTTAAGAGAAATTTATCGTCTAGTGCATCCCAATGCGCTGCTGCCTATTAAGATTCGCAATCGCACCGTACCCACCCGGGTGGTGGATGCTATTTGGGCATTTATGGGAGTCTATTTAGCGATCTTTTATCTGATGGTGCTTTTATTGTTAGCGACAGGGCTAGACTACGATACCGCATGGTCTGCTACTGCGGCATCGCTCAACAATCTCGGCCCCGGTTTAGGTGCAGTGGCCACCAACTACGGTGAGATTGGTGGATTTGCTAAATGGGTGCTCTGCTGGGGCATGCTATTGGGTCGATTAGAAATCTTTACCCTGCTGGTTTTATTTACCCCAACCTTTTGGCGCAAATAAATTACTGCTGTCTAGCCTTGTAAAACGCCTCTTCAGAAATACCATGGTATGCCGTAGCTTGGCGTTTAAATTCTTCTATAGACTGCGCCACGCGCTGAGCAAATTCATTATCTTTGGTTAGCTCATTCACCGCCTCGGCTGACAGCTTGCGCAGGCCTTGAATCACCTCGTCTGGCAGCTTTCTAACCTCAACACCATGCACATTAACTAGCTCTTCAAGGGCCGTATTATTGCGCGCAGTGTATTCATCGAGCATATCTTGATTCACCGCACGAGCGGCAGTTTCAATAATCGCCTGTAGGTCAGCAGGCAATGATTCTAGCGCCGGCTTATTCACAGTAAATTCGAGGGTGGGGCCGGGCTCATGCCAACCGGGGTAATAGTAATATTTAGCCACCTGATGAAAACCAAAAGCGAGGTCATTATAGGGGCCGACCCACTCGGTGGCATCAATAACACCGGTTTGCATAGCGGTATAGAGTTCGCCGCCAGGGATATTCACCGACTCACCTCCGGCACGGGTAATCACATCACCGCCCAAACCCGGGATACGCATTTTTAAACCTTTAATATCAGCCATGGAGTTTATTTCGCGATTAAACCAACCGGCCATTTGCACACCGGTACTGCCACCGGCAAAAGGTACTAAGTTAAAGGGCTCGTATAGCTCGCGCCATAGCTCAAGGCCGCCACCATAATGCAGCCATGCATTCATTTCTTGGGCATTCAAACCAAAAGGAATCGAGGTGAAAAAGGCTGTCGCCTTATTTTTACCGGTCCAATAGTAGGCGCCACTGTGACCTATTTGTGCGGTACCCTGAGACACCGCATCAAATACCTGTAATGCCGGCACAAGCTGACCCGCGCCATAGACTTTTATCTTCAGTCGGCCATTGCTCATGGCCTCAACTTTTTTGGCAAAATTTTCAGGTGCCGTTCCCAGGCCAGGATAATTTTTAGGCCAAGAGGTAACTAGCTTCCATTTAAATGTCTGCTGAGATGACAAGCCATCTGCCTGACCTTGATTGTTTTCCTCACCGCCACAGCTAGCAAGCAGTAGCGCCATAATCACCCAAGAAAAAATTCGCATCTGTTAACCCTCAATTAATCTATTTTATCGCCTATTTAAATAGCGACTAAATTGGCTGATGCCAATATAAGAATTTTAGTACCTACCTCATCAAAAGCAATATGCACTCGCGCTCGCGGCCCATTGCCTTCAAAGTTAAGAATAATGCCATCACCATAGACGTTGTGTCGAACCTGTTGTCCCAACTGGAACCCCGTATCACTGCCCTCATCACTATTGGTTATGCCGGCATAGGTGGTTGGGCGAGAGATGCTGTTATGCAATCTAACCTCTTCCACCACATCTTTGGGAATATCACGAATAAAGCGCGACACCGAATTAAATGACTCTGTGCCGTAGGTTGAGCGGGTTTCAGCAAAGGTCATAGTGAGCTTTTGCATGGCGCGAGTAATGCCCACATAGGCCAATCTGCGCTCTTCTTCTAAACGGCCCGGCTCATCAATAGACATCTTATGAGGAAAAAGATTTTCTTCCATACCGGCCAAAAACACCATGGGGAATTCGAGGCCTTTAGCGCTATGCAGGGTCATTAGTTGCACTGCATCTTCATCTTGATCGGCCTGCCGATCGCCAGCATCTAGGGCCACCTGATCTAAAAACTGAGGCAATACCGGCGCACCGCTATCTTCAGGCTCAAAGTTTTTGCAGGCATTAACCAGTTCTTCAAGGTTCTCCACTCGTGCCTGCCCTCGCTCGCCTTTTTCACGGCGATGCATATCCACCAAGCCACTATGCTGAATGGCGTTTTCGGCCTGCTCTGAAAGTGGAAGCTCATCCAGCTGACCACTCATTTCATTAATCAACACCATGAAACCAGAAACTGCATTGGCCGCTCGGGCGGTTAAACGCTTTTCTTCGACCATACGTGTAGAGGCATCCCACAGGGAACACCCAGCCTCTCGACTGAGCTCGCGAATTTGCTCAAGTGTGCGATCGCCAATTCCACGGGGCGGTATATTCACCACACGCTCAAATGCCACGTCATCATTACAGTTAAGCATCATGCGCAAATAACAGAGGGCATTTTTAATCTCTAGTCGCTCATAAAAACGTTGCCCACCATAGATTCGGTATGGAATTTCTGCCTGTAATAGGGCGGCTTCAAGCACCCGAGACTGAGCATTAGAGCGATAAAGAATCGCTGAATCTTCGCGCCGATTACCCTCGGAAGCCCATGCCGACAAACGGTCTGCAATATAGCGAGCTTCATCGTGCTCATTAAAGGCCGCATACAGTGAAATAGGCTCGCCCTCGCCCGATTCAGTCCATAGGTTTTTACCCAAACGATCGGCGTTTTTGGCGATCACCGCATTGGCCGCTTTTAGGATATTCGATGTAGAACGGTAGTTTTGTTCTAGCTTAATGGTTTCGGTGTCAGCAAAGTCACGCTCAAAACTCAGAATGTTTTCAACCTTAGCCCCGCGCCAACCATAGATCGACTGATCGTCATCACCCACCGCGGTAACATCGCTGTTTTTGCCAGCCAGCAGGCGCAACCAAGCATATTGGACGGCATTGGTATCTTGGAATTCGTCCACCAAAATATGCCCAAAACGCTGTTGATAGTGGCCTAAAACCTCTGGGTTATTGCGCCATAATTCCAAAACCCGCAAGAGCAATTCGGCAAAATCAATCACGCCTAGTTGTTCACAGAGCAACTCATATTGGCGATAAATTCTCAGCATAGTGGCCATAAAGGGGTCGCCACTCTCTTGAATATGCGCGGCGCGTAAACCCTCATCTTTTTGACCGTTGATCCACCACTGGGCCTGTTTCGGCGGCCAGCGCTGTTCGTCCAGATCCATCGCGCGCATTACCCGCTTAACCAATCGCAATTGGTCATCAGAATCTAGAATTTGGAAATTCTCGGGCAACTTAGCATCGCGCCAATGGGCTTTAAGCAGGCGATGAGCCAAACCATGGAAGGTGCCCACCCACATACCGCGCAATGACATACCTAATAGGTTATCGATACGCTCACGCATCTCACGGGCGGCCTTATTGGTAAAGGTCACCGCCAAAATGCCATAGGGCGACACATTATCCACCTGAATCTTCCACGCTATGCGGTGAACAAGTACACGGGTTTTACCGCTGCCGGCACCCGCCAACACTAGCAAATGTTTTTTATCGCTAGTAACGGCCTGCTCTTGAGCGGAATTTAACTGATTTAAAACTGAGGTAACATCCATGCCCATAGTTTAGCAAGTAAATGGCAAAGATAGCGTTTTTGTTATGCTTATTCGCGCTTATTTTTGAGACTTTATTATTGTACTTTTAAGAACAAGTAATCGCTAGATGCATTTTTTACTACAAAACTAGCAATTCGATGTGATTTCTTGTAAATTTTTTACAAATAACAATTAAAAATTCAATTATGAAACCAGCCGAACTCACACAGACTATCAGCGACACACTGCCCAAGCTGCGCAAATCTGAGCGCAAAGTAGCGGATTTAGTACTTAAAGAACCTTTAAGTATTATTAACATGCGCATCGTCGATCTGGCCAAAAAAGCTGAGGTCAGCGAGCCTACGGTGGTGCGCTTCTGTCGTGCGGTAGGCTGTCATGGGTTTCAAGATTTTAAGCTGGCACTGGCACAGCAACTAGCCTCAAGTCCAAGCTTTGGCAAGATTGCGGTTACCGGTACAGACTCAACCCGTGAATATACCCATAAGGTCTTTGATTCCACGGTAGATACCTTGCTAAAAGTGCGTGAGAGCTTAGTGCTGCATAATCTTGAAGCGGCAGTAAAAGCAATACATGGCGCCAATCGGGTAGAATTTTATGGCTTTGGCTCATCTGCCGCAGTGGCCTTCGATGCCCAGCATAAATTCTTTCGCCTGCAAATTACCTCGGCGGCTTATTCCGACCCCCATTTACAAAATATGTCGGCTAGCTCTTTAAAGCCCAATGATGTGGTGATTGCTATTTCCCAGTCAGGGCGCACCCAAACCCTTTTAGATTCGATGGCACTAGCAAAACAGTCCGGCGGTATAGTGATTGCCCTAGCACCCAGTGGCACACCCGTAGCAGCACAGGCGAGTATTGCCATTGAGGTTAATGCTACCGAAGATACGCAAATCTTCACCCCGCTATCATCACGCATTGCCCATCTGGTAATGATTGATGTACTGGCCATTGGTGTGGCGCAAAAGAAAGGCCCTAAACTTGAAGAGCATTTAAAGCTAATGCAGGCAGGGCTATCTTTGCTTCGAAGTAGCTAAAATCCACCACAAAATACATTACACACAAGAAAATTTAAGTATTTTGTGGCAGTTTACTGGTTAGGGCTAACCATTTATAAATGTAGGCTGTACGCTATCCAGCTATGCCTATCTTAACCTTGGCAAGGTTATTATTTTCTTCAGTATCTGCAAGCTTCCAACCATCCGTTAAAAGCCTCGTTGAATAATGTTTGTTATAGAGAAATGGCATAACAATTTGGAATACTCCAAAAGTCAGTATGCTAAATATCAAATGTAAAACCCCTATTAATATTTCACCCCTAAAAATAGGTACAAAAAAGCCAAAGAAAAAATAGGTCCACGCGTAACCCACAAAACAATTTTTTACGATGCCAGACTCTTGATGCTCTATTCTGATTTTTTTTGCCAGCCCATAAAAGCTATCCCCAGTATCATGGGTAAAAGAATTAACAACACTGCAATGATTGGCCCGAGAATTATAATATCCATAAATAACTAACTCCTTTAGTTTGGTGTAAGGGCTATTCGCCCAAAGTCCTTTTAATTGCTTCAGTATAGAACATGGGGATAAGTTTGGTTTTATAAGATGATATATTTAAATAACGAAAGGCAGAATTAGCCTTTTTTGTTAGGTCGCTTCCAGCCTTTAATATTACGCTGTTTAGCGCGCGATATGGCCAGTGAGTTTTCTTCGATGTCTTTGGTAATGGTACTGCCAGCACCAACAAAGCTATTATCTGAAATATTGACCGGTGCTACTAAGGTGCTATTAGAGCCGACAAAGCTATTATTGCCTATGCTGGTTTTGAATTTGTTAGCGCCATCGTAGTTACAGGTTATGGTTCCAGCGCCTACATTAACCCCTTCGCCCAATTCGGCATCGCCGACATAACTCAGATGATTAATTTTACTGCCTTTACCCACCTTGGCTTTTTTGGTTTCTACAAAGTTGCCAATTTTGGTGTTCTCGGCAAGCTCTGTGCCCGGTCTTAAGCGGGCAAAGGGCCCAAGTATGGCATTATTACCTACCACTGAATCTTCGATAATGGTATTGGCTTTTATCTCAACGCCATCGCCAATACTGCTGTTAATAATTTGGCAGTTGGGGCCAATATGCACATTTGAGCCCAGTTGAACCTGACCCTCGAAGATGCAATTGATATCGATAAAGTTATCTGTGCCTACCGTTAGCTCACCGCGCTGATCAAAGCGCTCTGGGTCTGCTAGGCTAGTTCCGCTTTCCATGAGTTTTTGCGCATTTTCACGCTGATGGGCTCGCTCTAATTGACTAAGTTGCACTCTATTATTCACGCCTTCCACCTCTTCTCGGGATTTAGGTTGTATGCTTTTTACTTTCACGGACGCAGTTCGGGCAATGGCAATGAGGTCGGTCAGATAGTATTCGCCCTGCGCATTATTATTGTCTATTTGTGGTAACCAACGCATTAATTGTTCACTCGTCAGCGCCATAACGCCTGTATTCACTTCGTTGACCTTTAATTGCTCTGGGCTAGCGTCTTTTTGCTCAATAATGGCTGAAATATTATTATCTGCATCGCGAATAATGCGTCCATAGCCGGTTGGGTTATCAAGGGTAACCGTTAACAGTCCCATTTGATCGGCAGTCACTGTGTCTAGCATTTTAGCTATGGTATCAGGGGCGATTAAGGGTACATCACCATACAGAATCAATACTTTCGCGTTTTCTCTAATATGGGGTAGGGCGCACTGTACGGCGTGGGCAGTTCCCAACTGCTCAGGTTGCCCTACAAACACATCAGCTGCTTGACCAATGGTACTTTCTACCTGATCTGCACCAAAGCCTGTGACCACAATAGATTTTGCGTCATTGACTGTTTGTGAAGCTGTTAGCACATGGCTCAGTAGGGGTTGCCCGGCTAATTTATGAAGCACCTTTGGCAGGCGAGACTGCATTCGAGTGCCTTTGCCGGCGGCTAAAATAATAATATCTGTTGTTTGCATAGGTTCTTTGACTACCTTATTCCGTGGTCGTTCCATGAGCATAAGCTGAAGTATACCTGTTGCTTTGCATAATTTTAACTGGCATAAAAAAAGGGTGGCTATCTATGCCACCCTTTTTTAATTCTCAATAAAGCTTATCCGCCCATTTTTTTGCGCAAGGCTCTGACAGTCTGTAACTGTGCTGTTGCCTGAGCTAACATTGCGGCCGCTTTTGAGTATTCAATCTCACCCGCTTGATTGGCTATGGCTTGCTCTGCAGTTTTTACTGCCTCTGCTGCTGCAGCTTCGTCAATGTCATTAGCGCGTACTGCGGTATCCGCAAGAATTGAGATAGCGTTGGGCTGTACTTCTAGATAACCACCCGAAAGGAAGAAAATTTCTTCTTCGCCCGCTTCTTTAATAACCCGAACAGGGCCCGGCTTAAGATCACTTAATAGCGGGGCATGTCCGGCATTAATCCCAAGCTCACCTAATGAGCCTGTAGCAACGACCATCTCAACGGCACCTGAGAATAAAGACTCATCTGCACTAACGATATTGCATTGAACTGTTGTCGCCATGCTAATTACCCTTTAACCAATTAAAGCGATTTTGCTTTTTCAGCAGCTTCATCAATCGAACCTACCATGTAGAACGCTTGCTCAGGTAGATCGTCATAATCGCCATTTAGAATGCCTTGGAAACCAGAAATAGTATCTTTTAGTGATACATATTTACCAGGGGCACCTGTAAACACTTCAGCAACATGGAATGGCTGTGATAAGAATCGCTCGATTTTACGTGCGCGCGATACTACTAGCTTATCTTCTTCAGAAAGCTCATCCATACCCAGAATTGCAATAATATCTTTCAGCTCTTTGTAGCGCTGAAGAACTGTCTGTACACCACGAGCAACTTCATAGTGCTCTTGACCGATAATTAACGGGTCAAGCTGACGCGACGTTGAATCTAATGGATCTACCGCTGGGTAAATACCCTTCGAAGCGATGTCTCGGCTAAGTACAACCGTTGAATCCAAGTGAGCAAAGGTAGTTGCTGGCGATGGATCGGTCAAATCATCCGCAGGTACATAAACTGCCTGTACTGATGTAATAGAACCGGTTTTAGTCGATGTAATACGTTCCTGAAGTACGCCCATCTCTTCAGCTAGTGTAGGCTGATAACCTACCGCTGACGGCATACGACCTAGCAGTGCTGATACTTCTGTACCCGCTAGCGTGTATCGGTAAATGTTATCTACGAATAGAAGTACATCTTTACCCTGATCACGGAATTTTTCTGCCATAGTCAAACCAGTCAGTGCAACACGCAGTCTGTTTCCTGGTGGCTCATTCATCTGGCCATAGACCATGGCTACTTTTGATTCGCTTGGAGTCTCAACGTTTACAACGCCTGATTCCTGCATCTCGTAATAGAAGTCATTACCTTCTCGAGTACGCTCACCAACACCGGCAAATACTGATAAACCTGAGTGCTCAGTTGCAATGTTGTTGATCAATTCCATCATGTTTACGGTTTTACCAACACCGGCACCACCGAATAGACCAACCTTACCACCCTTCGCAAACGGGCATACAAGGTCGATTACTTTAATACCTGTCTCAAGTAGATCATCAGATGCTGCTAGCTCGTCATAAGATGGCGGCTTGCGGTGAATAGCTGAACGCTCTTTTTCACCAATAGGACCACATTCATCAATCGGGTTACCTAGAACGTCCATAATACGACCCAGGGTTTCTGTACCTACTGGCACAGAGATCGGGGCCTTGGTGTTTTCAACACTCAGACCGCGGCTGATGCCTTCAGAGGAACCCATAGCAATAGTTCGCACTACACCGTCACCTAATTGTTGCTGCACTTCGAGTGTCAGACCCTTGCCGTCTACCACTAGAGCGTCATACACGCTGGGCACTTGATCTCGTGGGAATTCCACGTCAATAACAGCACCAATAATTTGTACGATTTTTCCACTACTCATTTCCGGTTCCTCTTAACTCAACCTTTAAAGTTCGTTTGTCTCTATACTGCTGCCGCGCCGCTTACAATTTCTGACAGCTCTTGGGTAATCGCTGCCTGACGGGCTTTGTTATAGAGTAATTGCAATTCGTCGATCAACTCACCGGCATTGTCGGTGGCGTTTTTCATCGCAAGCATTCTTGCTGCTTGCTCACAGGCTTTGTTTTCAACAACGCCTTGGTAAACTTGAGATTCAACATAGCGAAGCAACAAGCCGTCTAGCAACTCTTGAGCGTCTGGCTCATAGATATAGTCCCAGTGATGACCTAACTTGTCGTCTTCACTTGGCTCTAAAGGCAGCAACTGCTCTACCGTTGGCTTCTGAGTCATGGTGTTAACAAATTCGTTGCTAACAACAAATAGCTTATCGATACGGCCCTCATCGAAGGCGTCTAGCATAACTTTTACGCCGCCGATAAGGTCTTTAATATCGGGCTCATCACCTAAATCTTTAACCGCTGACACAATGTTGCCGCCAACCGTACCAAAGAAGGTGGCTGCTTTGTTACCAACCACACAGATATCAACTTCAACTTCTTGATCAGTCCATGCCTGCATCGACTTAATGGCTGTCTTGAACAGATTGATGTTCAAGCCACCACAGAGTCCACGATCAGTGGATATAACAATATAAGCAACACGCTTAACTTCGCGCTGGTCCATATATTGGTGTCTGTATTCAGATACCGAGTTTGCAATATGGCCAATCACGTCACGGATACGTTGGGCGTAGGGTTTGCCTACGGCCATACGATCCTGAGCTCGACGCATCTTACTAGCCGCAACCATCTCCATTGCACTGGTGATTTTTTGCGTACTACTGATACTAGCAATTTTGGTTTTTACTTCTGTTCCAATCGCCATGTTCTATGCTCGTTTATTGACAGTGCTTACCAAGTCTGAGTTGCAACGAACTTGTCCAATGCCGCTTTGAAGCTTGCTGCAATGTCGTCGTTGTAATCACCAGACTCATTAATTTGATCAATTAGATCACCGTGCTCAGCTTTCATGTAAGAAAGCAGCGCGCCCTCAAAGTCACCAATTTTGCTGACTTCAACGTCTCTAAGGTAACCTTTCTCTGCAGCAAAGATCACAACACCCATTTCAGCAACGCTTAGAGGTGAGTATTGCTTTTGCTTCATCAACTCGGTTACGCGCTCACCATGATCTAGCTGTGCTTTAGTCGCATCATCAAGATCAGAAGCGAACTGCGAGAATGCCGCTAGCTCACGATACTGTGCCAAGGCGTTACGAATACCACCTGACAGCTTCTTAATAATCTTAGTCTGTGCCGCACCACCTACACGAGATACCGAGATACCTGCGTTCATCGCTGGACGTACGCCGGCGTTAAACATATCAGCTTCTAGGAAGATCTGACCATCGGTAATCGAAATTACGTTAGTTGGAACGAATGCAGATACGTCACCAGCCTGAGTTTCAATCACCGGTAGTGCTGTTAGCGAGCCAGTTTGACCCTTAACCTTACCTTCGGTGAACTTCTCTACGTAATCAGCATTAACACGTGCTGCACGCTCTAGTAGACGGGAGTGCAAATAGAATACGTCACCTGGGTATGCTTCACGACCTGGTGGACGCTTCAATAGCAATGAAATTTGACGGTAAGCCCATGCCTGCTTAGTCAAATCATCATAAATGATTAGGGCATCTTGACCGCGGTCACGGTAGTACTCACCCATTGAACAGCCAGCAAATGGCGCTAGGAACTGCATCGCTGCTGGGTCAGAGGCGGTAGCCGCTACCACAATCGTATGTTCCATTGCGCCGTGTTCTTCTAGCTTACGCACAACAGCTGCAACCGATGAGGCCTTTTGACCTACAGCAACATAGATACATTTAATACCAGAACCTTTCTGGTTAATGATGGCGTCAACAGCAATGGCGGTTTTACCAATCTGACGGTCACCAATAATCAACTCTCGCTGACCACGGCCAATTGGCACCATAGAATCAACTGCTTTCAAACCAATTTGCACTGGCTGATCAACTGATTTACGGGCAATTACACCTGGAGCTACTTTTTCAATAGCATCTGTAGTAGCGGCGTTAATAGGGCCTTTGCCGTCAATGGGGTTACCCAGCGCATCAACAACACGACCTTCTAGCTCTGGACCTACCGGTACTTCAAGTACGCGGCCAGTACAGCGAGCCTTTTGGCCTTCTGCTAATGACTGATAGTCACCAAGAACAACGGCACCAACAGAGTCGCGTTCAAGGTTAAGTGCCATACCATAGACACCGCCATCGAATTCGATCATTTCACCATACATCACGTCGGCTAGACCGTGAATACGAATGATACCGTCCGATACGGATACAATGGTGCCCTCATTTTGGGCTTCGGATTTTACATTTAAGTTATCAATACGACCTTTAATAATGTCGCTGATTTCTGATGGATTCAGTTGCTGCATGCTTGGACCTCAATCCTTAGGAATTTAGTGATTCGGCGAGTTTGGTCAAACGACCGCGAATGGAACCGTCAATAACGGTGTCCCCGGCGCGAATTACCGCGCCACCTAACAGGCTCTTATCTAAACTCACCTGTAGGTTTACTTTTCTTTCAAGCTTGGCACTGAGTGCTTCGCTGAGAGCTTTTTGTTGTGCTGCATTTAACTTGCTTGCAGCAACAACATCGACATCCACAGCCTTCTCTAAGTTTGCTTTCATAATTTCAAACTGTTGAGAAATTTGTGGCAAAAGCTGTAGTCGACGATTTTCCGACAAGATGCTGATAAAGTTTTGACAGGCTGTTGCCAGCTCATCGCCACATATATTTTGCACAGCTTCTGCTTGCTTCTCGGCAGTAGCGCTAGGCGAGCTCAACAGTTTTTCAACCGCTGGCTGCTGAGCAACAGATGCCGCTAAAGAAAGACTATCAGACCAACCCTGAACATCTTTTGCTTCAACAGCATATTCAAATGCCGCCTTAGCGTAGGGTCGAGCTAATGTACTTAATTCTGCCATATCAGACCTCGATTACAGCTCTGCTGCCAATTTGTCGACAATCGCTTTGTTAGCTTTTTCGTCGATTGAAGCTTCTAGTACTTTTTCAGCACCAGCAATAGCAAGCCCAGCAACCGTGGCGCGCAGTTCTTCTTTTGCACGATTCACTTCTTGCTCAATTTCAGCTTGGGCAGCAACCTTAAGTCGCTCTCCCTCTGCTGTGGCTTGCTCTTTCGCTTCATCTACAATTTGGTTAGCGCGCTTATTTGCTTGATCAATGATGCCTGCTGCTGCTTGCTTAGCCTCTTTTAATTGGTCAGAGACTTTGCTTTGAGCTGCATCAAGATCACGCACAGCGCGATCAGCTGCGTCTAGACCGTCGGCAATTTTTTGCTGACGTTCTTCCATAGCTTGCAGAATGATTGGCCATACAAACTTCATGCAGAACCACACGAAGAATGCGAATGTTACCATTTGGCCAAAAAGCGTTAAGTTAATATTCACGCAATCACCTCATAAAGGCTAATTTAAAAGTTGCTGTTATGCGCCAACGCTTGGAGCAACAACAAAGATAAGGTACATAGCGATACCAACACCAATAATAGGCACAGCATCAATAAGACCTGCTAGCAGGAACATTTTGCCCTGAAGCATAGGTCCAAGCTCTGGCTGACGAGCTGTTCCTTCAATTAATTTACCGCCAAGAAGACCCATACCAACAGCGGCTCCTAATGCGCCCAATCCGAGCATAATTGCCGCAGCAATGATAACAAGTTCCATCGTAGACTCCCGATTTCAGTGATTTAAATAAAAAAATTAGTGGTCTTCATGCGCCATACTTAAGTAGACGATAGTGAGTACCATAAAAATAAATGCTTGCAGGGTGATAACCAAAATGTGGAATACCGCCCAGCCCCATTGCATCAAGCCACCAGCAAAGGCAAACAGGCCGCCGCTGAGTGTCATAATGATTGCTGCTATAAGTACTGTTTTACCAGTAGATATTTTTCCTTTGAGGTTTAACCAACAAACCCCGCAGACCAAAGCAAACACAGCCAACCAGAATAGAAAGCTGGTATGCTCGCCAAAAATTTGCGCATGAATACCACCAGCGGCTATTCCGCCACCAGCGCCTGCAGCAAACATCATTGCAATTAGAATAAAGATCATCTCTCCAGCGTACATGTTACCGAATAGTCGCAGACCAAGAGAGAAGGGTTTTGCCAACAGCCCAACCGTTTCCATAAACAGATTCACTGGAATAAACGCCCAGTGATTAAAGGGGTGCATAGTTAATTCTTTTATAAAGCCTGTACCTTTGATCTTAATAGAGTAATAAAGCATTAAGATAAATACACCCAATGCCATACCCATTGTGATATTGGGATCGGTTGAGGGTACAATTTTTTGATAGCCTACACCGGCTTTAGCCATAAGGTAGGGAATTAAATCAACCGGGATAAGGTCCATTAGGTTCATCAAAAAGACCCAAACGAAAATAGTTAGAGCCAACGGCGCTACCATTTTATTCACGCCATGAAAGCTGTCTTTTACTGAGCCGTCAATGAATTCTACAATTAATTCAATAAAGTTTAGGAAGCCTGAGGGTACGCCAGTAGTTGCTCTTTTAGCGGCTGAACGGAACATCCAGCAAAAGATTAACCCCAAACCTAATGACCAGGCTAAGGAGTCCACATGGAATGCCATAAAGCCCATCTCGGCAGCTTCTTGTGCGCCATGGGCGAAGCCCCAACCGTTTTCAGGGTGGTTACCGTAAACTAAATTTTGAAGGTGATGCTGAATATATTCAGTAGTGCTTGCGGGGTTTTCGCCGGCCATCTAAAGTTCTCTACTCTGTATTTCAACAAACTGTCTGGTTTAGTGCTCTAGTGCTTTCTTGGTAAGAAACCACTGCAGCGGGATCATCAATAGAAAGGTAGTAAACAAAACAGGGTAATTCCACTGTTTGTCGACGGTAAATAGTATTGCGAACAATACTGCCGTCAAAACGACCTTTCCTGCTTCTCCGCGATACATAGATTTAACAACTAAATCCACCTGTCTCGCGCCGGCATATTTAAAGGCTTGCCATGAGAACCACGCCTGTGGAGAAACTTGAACCAACCCTCCGACTAGTGCCGAGGCCGCTAGGATTCTGTCAACTAAACTCAACATAGCTACGATTAGCAGTAACACTGCTAGCTGATAGGCTGTCGCTCTTAGTATTGCAGGCCTTGCAATGGTCGTCATGGTATTCTCAATCCACCTTTTCCGGCTTGAATCGGATCCATAGAGGTTAACCGTTTCTAGCGCGGGTCGGCATTATAGGTTTAGTGTCGTTGATATTCAACTCAACTTGGCTATGAATTGAGAAGTATTTTGCAGATTTTTATTTTATGGCGACTATTTTATGTGATTGAGTATTCCATCTAACTCATCAACACTGTTGTAACCAATGGTTAATTTACCGGAACCTTTGGCGCCATGTTGAATTTTTACTGCAGCACCCAGCTTTTCGGAAAGCTGCTGCTGTAAGTTAAGAATGTCTTGGCTGGCTGTAGTTGTGGCTTTCTTTTGCACATCGGGTGATTGCAATTTTTTAATCAGGACTTCCGTTTGACGCACGGTCAAACCTTCACTGGCAACTGTTCTTGCCGCCTGAACTTGCAAGTCGCCCTCTAGGGCCAATAAGCACTTAGCGTGACCTAGCTCAATATCACCGCGCTCTAATTGCTGCTGAACAAGCGGCTTGAGTGCGGCCAAGCGCATAAGGTTAGTAACCGATGATCTTGATTTACCCACTGCCTCGGCAACCTGTTGCTGGGTAAGATTAAATTCGTTCTGTAATCGGATAAGCGCCTGACTCTCTTCAACGGGGTTTAAATCTTCGCGCTGAATATTCTCGATCAACGCCATGGCAATGGTTGCTTGATCGGAAATTTCTCTGACAATTGCCGGAATTTGATCAACACCGGCTAACTGAGCTGCTCGCCAACGACGCTCACCTGCGATGATTTCGTAATTACCCTGATCTAGTGCACGGACCACTATGGGTTGGATTAGACCTTGACTGGAAATGGAGTCCGCTAACTCTTGCAAGCTATCAGCATTAAAATCTCTTCGCGGCTGATACTGTCCTCTTTGAAGAAACTCAACAGGAATCTGCTGTAACTTTCCGTCACCCAATTGGGTGCCTTCGCTCCCCATGCCTTGACCTGCATCCACATCCTCTGCAAATCCCAACAGTGCATCTAGCCCCTTACCTAAGCTCTGTCTTTTTGTGGCCATGGATTACTGTCCTTTTTTGTCGTTGGTAATTTGGTGTTTGCGCAGTATTTCGCCTGCCAGTGCCAGGTAGGCTAGCGAACCTTTTGCGTTCTTATCATAAGCAATGGCTGGCTTACCATGGCTGGGCGCTTCGGCTAACCTTACATTTCGCGGAATGCTCACTCGGTAAACCTTGTCACCAAAGTACTTTCTTAACTGGGCGGATACCGCTTGCGTTAAACCACTTCGTGGATCGTACATGGTTCTCAGGATACCCTCAATTTTAAGCTTGGGGTTAATCAATTTAGCTATCTGTCGAATGGTGTTGTTGAGCGCGGAAAGCCCTTCAAGGGCGTAGTACTCACACTGCATAGGAATAAGAACACCCTCACTGGCAACTAGCGCGTTAACGGTTAGCATGTTTAGTGAAGGAGGGCAGTCAATGATCACGTAATCATAGCGATCAGAAACCCTCTCAAGTGCAAAGCGAAGTCTAGTTTCGCGGCCAATTTCTTGAATTAACTCTACCTCAGCTGCCACTAAGTCAGCGTTAGCGGCTAATAGGTGATATTTTCCGGTTTCTGAGGTGACAATACAGTCTTCAATAGATTTTTTTTCAGTGAGTACATCGTAAACACTGCTCTCACAGGTTTGTTTATCAATTCCTGACCCCATAGTGGTATTGCCCTGCGGATCCAGATCCACAAGCAAAACGCGCTTTTTATAGGCTGCAAGCGATGCTGCTAAGTTGATGCTTGTGGTGGTCTTCCCGACGCCGCCTTTTTGATTAGCAATTGATAATATCCGAACCACTGGTTAACTGTTTCCCTTTAACTATTTTAAACCGCGCCACCTGTTTTTATTATTTTTATCAGGTGTCTTTCGCTGTCGATTAGAGGCACATTTACCTCGCTTACCTCGACGACCTTATAGGCTTTCGTCATTTGGCTCAACTCTGAATCGGGTTTTTTTCCTTTCATGGCTAAAAAACAACCCTGATCGGAAACCAAATGGTCACATTGATTAAGCATATCAGAGATAGAGCTAAAAGCTCGGCTAATCACAGCATCAAATAATTGGTTGGGTTGATAGGCTTCAACGCGATGGTTAATTTCACTGGTATTGGTTAGTTTTAGCTCATTAATTGCCTGGAATAAAAAACGGGTTTTTTTGCCATTACTATCCAGTAATGTGAAATTAATTTCGGGGTTAAGTATAGCTAAGGGAATTCCAGGTAAGCCCGGACCCGTACCCACGTCTATGATAGATTTTAACCCCTGAACATAGGGGTGAATTGCTAGGCTGTCCAAAAGATGAAGCCTAACCATCTGAAGTGGGTCGCGAATTGCCGTTAGGTTAAAGGCTTTATTCCATCGCTGGAGAAGCTCTAAGTACTTGAGTAGTTTTTCAAGCTGGAGCGGTGAGCAGTTTAAGTTGAGCTCACGCAAACCCGTCTCTAAATCTTGTTGTTGAGTTAACAATGTAATTAGGCCGCGTTTTTCTTAAGTGTAATCAACAATAATGAAATTGCTGCAGGGGTAACACCTGGAATTCTTGATGCTCTAGCTAAAGTTTCTGGTTTTGCTTCACCTAGTTTTTGCTTAATTTCATTTGAAAGACCGCTAACTCTTGAGTAATCAAATGTTTCCGGGATGGTTGTGTTTTCATGGCGACGCAACCGGTCAATCTCGTCCTGTTGGCGAGTAATGTAACCCGCATACTTAGCATCAACTTCTACCTGCTCAGAAACCTTCGCATCAATTTCAAGCTCTGGGGTTAGCGCTGATATATCCTTGTGAGTTACCTCGGGTCGCTTAAGTAAATCGTATAATGAATATTCACGACTTAACTCATTAGCTAATAATGGTTGTATCTGTTTGGCCTGTTCAGAATTAGGTTGAACCCAGGTAGATTTTATACGTTGGCGCTCAATTTCAATGGCTTCACGCTTTTCACAGAACTTTTGCCAATGACTATCTGTAACCAAACCAATCTCTCGCCCTTTTTCAGTAAGGCGTAAATCAGCATTATCTTCACGGAGTAGCAGCCGGTATTCGGCGCGACTGGTAAACATTCTGTAGGGCTCTGCAGTACCCATGCTAATTAGGTCATCCACTAGAACGCCAATATAGGCTTCATCTCTTCCTGGGCACCAACCCTCTTTACCCTGCGCCTTTAGTGCTGCATTAGCACCCGCTAGCAAACCTTGAGCGGCGGCTTCTTCATAACCTGTAGTTCCGTTAATTTGCCCAGCAAAAAATAAGGATTCAACGGTTTTGGTTTCTAATGTGTACTTTAGATCCTGCGGATTAAAATAATCATATTCGATGGCATAACCAGGTCTTGTAATATGAGCATTCTCAAAACCCTTTATTGATCGTACTAAATTGAGCTGAACATCAAAGGGTAGGCTGGTTGAAATACCGTTTGGATAAAGCTCATGGGTTGTTAACCCTTCCGGCTCGATAAATATCTGATGCTGATCTTTGTCGGCAAAACGAACCACTTTATCTTCAATTGAAGGACAGTATCTTGGCCCAACCCCGTCAATAACGCCGGTATATAGGGGTGATCGATCCATTCCACCGCGAATAATTTGATGGGTGTTTTCATTGGTATAGGTTATCCAGCAACAGATTTGCTGAGGATGATCTTCAATTTTACCAAAATAAGACATTAGGGGTTCTGGCTTATCTCCCCACTGTTCTTGTAAGTCGCTGAAATCTACACTGCGTGCATCAATTCTTGGAGGGGTCCCTGTTTTTAGGCGCTCTACCCTGAAGGGCAGCGCTCTAAATCGCTCAGCCAATTGCTGCGCAGGTGGGTCACCCGCACGACCAGCAGCATAATTTTCTAAACCAACATGCACCTTGCCAGCTAAAAATGTACCCGCTGTAATGACCACTGATGCGCCATAAAAATTTAAGCCCATCTGAGTTTTTACGCCAACCACCTTTTCGCCTTCAATAATTAAATCATCGACTGCTTGCTGAAAAATACTAAGGTTGGGTTGGTTCTCAAGGATGTCTCTAATCGCAGCTTTGTAAAGAATTCTATCCGCCTGAGCTCGAGTAGCCCTTACAGCTGGACCTTTTCTCGCATTCAGAACTCTAAATTGTATGCCGCCTAAGTCTGTAGCCTGAGCCATAGCTCCACCCAGTGCATCCACCTCTTTAACTAGATGACTTTTCCCCAGGCCGCCAATAGCTGGGTTACAGGACATTTGCCCTAGGGTTTCGATATTATGGGTGAGTAATAGTGTGTTGCAGCCCATGCGTGCTGCCGCAAGACATGCTTCGGTTCCTGCGTGGCCGCCGCCAACAACTATTACATCGTATTGAGAAGGATAGCGCATAGGGTTACGTGAATATTATTTCCTCTGAGAAGTTTCTCATTATACGACGCTTTGAATTATTTTTAACGGGTTTTATTTTTTATTACGTGAATATCTATTTATTAAATATATATATATAGGATTATTATTGTTGTTATTAGGTAGCTGTTTTTTTGTGAATAACATAAAAAAATTAATATATTTCAATAACATAAGACACTTTTTTACTCAAATAACCGCTGGGAAAACATCTATATTAGCCGTGGTTAAGCTAAGGATGAATTGTTAATCAAATCTAACATTTATAAATCATCTGTATAAGTTGCTTAAATTTTTGAACGTATTTGATTTTTAACCAGAGGTTTTATACAGCTTTTTAAAATTCCCATAATTTAATACTGTTTTGGTTAATTTATGCTGGTATTTGCAGTTTTTTTTGGTAAAAACTGTTCGTATACTGTTAATAACCTATGTTTTTTACATGAATAGCAGAAGTTTATTGATATAAGGCGATAATTTCTTTAGAATCGCGCGGCTCGGAAACATGTATACAAACAGATTTGGACTAATTAGTCATGAAAAGAACATTTCAACCCAGTAACTTAAAACGCAAGCGTACTCACGGCTTTAGATCACGTATGGCTACTAAAGGCGGTCGCGCTGTATTAAACCGTCGTCGTGCAAAGGGTCGCAAGCGTCTCGCTGCATAAGGATGTGGGCCCTGTGCCCAACTTTCCTTTTAAAAAGACTCAGCGACTTTTAAATGCCTGTGACTATAAGCAGGTGTTCGACAACAATGTTGTCAAGGTCGCTAACTCTTCCCTTCTTATACTAGCCAAGCCTGCTGAAAATCACTCAAGGCTGGGGCTGGTTATAGCTAAAAAAAATATTCCTACCGCTGTTCAGAGAAATTTGGTTAAACGTATTGCGCGTGAAACCTTTAGAAAACAGCAATTTCAATCTCCTGTAGATGTGGTTTTTTTGGCACGAAACGGTGCAAACAAACTATCTCGTGAAAAACTGACACAAATAATTCAAAATTCTTGGGTTAAGTTAGATGCTCGTTGTAAGATGCTTGAGGTACAGGGTGCGTAGCCTGTTCATTGGTATTATTAAGCTGTATCAAATACTAATTAGTCCACTTTTGGGCCCAAATTGTAGATTTCACCCAACCTGCTCACATTATGCGATTGAAGCGATCGCTAGACATGGAGTTTTAAAAGGGGGTTATCTTTCGGTGCGAAGGCTTATAAAATGCCAACCTCTACACGAGGGTGGTTTTGACCCGGTACCGGGTCAAAACGATAAACAAAGTCACATTGACGAAAATATTGAGAGATAAACGTATGAATTGGCAAAAAAATATAATCTTAGCGGCTATTGGTGTGGTTGTTTGGTTACTTGTTGTCCGTTGGAGTGGTTTTGAGGGTATTCAGCCAATACAGTCTGTTGCTGACCAGCAGTCACCGATCCCTGTTGAGATGCAGTATCCAAGCGAATCAACAACTACCTCTACTTTACCTTCGCTCGCTGTTGAGCCAGTGATAAAGGAAATCTTCGTAGGTTCTGAGCATCAATATGTTACCGTCAAGACAGACGTTATTGAGGTTACCCTAGACACGCTGGGTGGTGACATTGTTGAGGTTAAGCTTTTAAATAATCTTACCGCAATGGCGGTTGATGGCGGCCAGCCAATCACGTTGTTGACTAGGTCCAATGGAGATTTATTCGTTGCCGAGAGTGGACTGATAGGCAAAGATGGCACCGACACAGCTAGTGGTAGACCACAATTTAGCTCGGTTTCTTCAAGCTATGAGTTGCTTGAGGGCGACAGCTCGCTTAATGTTGATTTAGTTTATGTTCAAAACGGTATTGATATTATTAAGCGCTTTGAGTTTAAGCCTTCTGATTATCAAATCGGGATTAGATATCTAATTAACAACTCTACGCAGGCCCCCTGGACAGCTACATTTTTTGGTCAATTTAAGCGTGATGATCATGAGCCTGACAGTAGTGCTTCAGCGGGTATGAAGCCTTATCTGGGTGCCGCTCTCCGCGAACAGGATCAAAATTATTCAAAATATACTTTTTCAGATATAGAAGATGATTCTGTTAAATCTTCTATTAAAGGCGGTTGGTTGGCTTTTGTTCAGCACTACTTTGTTAGTGCATGGGTGCTACCGGCAGATCAAAAAAACCGCTATTCATTAAGAAAATTGTCGGGCCAAGATGTTTATCTTATGGCGGTAACCGGTGAAAAAATTGATGTAGCAGCAGGAACTCAGGGTGAATATAAGGTGGATTTATATGTAGGCCCTAAGGATCAGGCGACGCTTAAAGAGTTGGCGGAACATCTTGATTTAACCATTGATTACGGCTTTCTTTGGATGCTGGCTAAGCCAATATTTGCCCTTTTGGAGATAATTCATAATATTTTAGGCAACTGGGGTTGGTCGATTATTTTACTGACCATCTTTATTAAAATTCTTCTTTACCCATTGTCGGCTGCTAGTTTGCGTTCTATGGCTAAGATGCGCAAATTACAACCGGATATGGCTAGAATTAAAGAGCTGCATAGTGATGATCGCCAAAAGGCCGGTCAGGAACAGATGGCGCTTTTCAAAAAACATCAGGTTAATCCTTTAGGCGGCTGTTTCCCAATGTTGTTACAAATGCCGGTATTTATTGCGCTGTATTGGGTGTTATCGGAATCTGTTGAAATTCGACATTCGCCCTGGATATTTTGGATTCAAGACCTGTCTGCCAAGGATCCCCTGTTTATCCTACCTTTAATTATGGGTGCCAGTATGTATTTGATGCAAAAATTGCAACCTACACCCACTGACCCTATGCAGGCCAAGGTATTCCAGTTCATGCCTATTATGTTTACATTCTTCTTTATTATGTTTCCGGCGGGATTGGTTCTTTATTGGACGGTAAACAACCTGCTCAGTATATTGCAGCAGTGGTATGTTAATCGGCAGATAGCGGCCAAGTAAATTATAAAAAAGCCTCTTCGGGGGCTTTTTTTTCGGGCATAATTACTCTATGAATCTTAATACCATATCCAATAATACAGATACCATCGTCGCTGTTGCTACCGCACCTGGTCGAGGCGGTGTAGGTGTGGTTAGGATTTCAGGGAAAGACATATCGCCCTTTATTGCTGGTTTTTTGGGCGAGAAAACGACTTTAAAACCAAGGCAGGCTTATTATTCTTCCTTCCTTGATGTTGACGCTAATCCCCTTGATCAGGGCTTGGCACTGTATTTTCCAGCCCCTCACTCATTTACCGGCGAGCATGTTCTTGAGCTTCATGGTCACGGCGGTCCCGTGGTAATGGACCTTTTGATTAATCGTAGTATTGAGTTGGGTGCACGCATGGCACGCCCTGGCGAGTTTAGCGAAAGGGCTTTTTTGAATGATAAGCTCGATCTAGCTCAGGCGGAAGCCGTTGCTGATCTGATTGATGCGAGTTCTTCACAGGCTGCAAGGTCTGCCGTGAGGTCTTTACAGGGCGAGTTTTCAACCAAGATTCAAGCTTTTGTGGAGCGCATGATTGCCTTGAGGGTTTTTGTTGAGGCGGCGATTGATTTTCCAGAAGAAGAAATCGACTTTTTAGCGGATACCAGTCTCCGAAAAAAGCTTGATGCTCTTAGTGCGGATCTTATCGAATTCCTTTCTATGGCCCATCAGGGCGCCTTATTGAGAGAGGGGATCACTCTGGTGTTAGCGGGCAAGCCGAATGCGGGTAAATCCAGCTTACTTAACGCCCTTGCTGGCCAGGATACGGCTATTGTTACGGCTATAGCGGGGACCACCAGAGATGTTTTAAGGGAAAAAATAAACTTAGAAGGTGTCCCTTTAAATATTGTTGATACAGCCGGTTTGAGGGATACCGAGGACGAGGTTGAGCAACAGGGGGTCAAAAGAGCCTGGCAAGAAATAGAAAAAGCTGACGCGATTTTATATGTGATCGACGTTTCCAGCAATGATGAAACCCGCTTAGAAGAACTATGGCCCGAATATTCCCAACGTTTTTCTAAGGGCCAGCATAAAATAATCTCAGTATTTAATAAGGTTGATTTGGTTGATGATTTTAAGGGGCGAAAAGAAGGTCCCTTAAATGCTTTCTTATCGGCTAAAACCGGGGCTGGATTAGATGGTTTAAAGCAAACCATTCTTGATACTGTTGGCTATCAAAATCAGGCAGAAGGATTATTTTCAGCAAGACGCCGACATCTTACGGCTATCACTCAAGCATCTGAGTTGGTCGTTCATGGTATCGCACAATTAAATGCAACTAATGCCGGCGAGCTTCTTGCGGAAGATTTACGTGAGGCCCAGCGGTATCTATCTGAAATTACAGGAGAATTTACCTCAGATGATTTACTGGGCGTTATTTTTTCTTCATTCTGCATCGGAAAGTGACTGAATAAAAAAAAGCGGTCACCATAACCTACTTGAGATTAATCATTCTGCAAAATAATCACAAAATACAGGCTTAATCACTGGTTTTATACTGTATATCCACAGGTTGTTAACAATAAATGATCACTTTTTAACCAGAAAAATCTTTTTCTCTGTTGATAGAAAAATTCTTGAATTTATATAACCTATTGTTTTTTATGAATTTAATAAAAAACTTTTTTTGGATAGGGTTTTCGGGGTGTGGATAGTTTTATTTATAGGGTATAGAATCTGTTCAATGCTTAAAAAAGCTAAAAATATAACAAGAAATTAATTATTAATCTGGAATTTAATTCCTTTTCAATCGACAGACTACAACTAAGGTATAAATCATGGGGTTTGATGCACCCGACATTGTTTGGTCTCAGTGCCAGAACACACTTCAGAGTGAATTGCCTGAACAGCAATACAACACCTGGATAAGACCTTTAAAAGTAAAATATTTTCAGGAAGATCAAAGTCAGTTTAATCAGCCATCCGGCAACGAGGTGGTAGAGCTTGTGGCACCCAACCGATTTGTTGAGGATTGGGTTAAAAACAAGTTTCTGACTCGAATTGAAGAGCTTTTCCAGCAGCTAAGTGGAAACGGTGTGGTTTTAGGTGTTTCAGCGACGCCGACCAATCAGCCGCAGTATAAGCAACACAATCATTTGAACAAAACCTCGGTTGAGCCGTTAATAGCTCCCTCTGTAGCACCTACGCTTCAGTCTAGCCACAATAACTCAACCCTCATAGACTCTGCGCCAGCAGTTATTCGCTCGGCGGCTGAAACCAGCTTGCGCACTAATCTAAATAATGAGTTTACCTTTGATAGTTTTGTTGAGGGTAAGTCTAACCAGCTGGCTTTGGCTGCTGCTCAACAGGTTGCAGAGAATCCAGGTGGTTCCTACAATCCTCTGTTTATTTATGGCGGTGTTGGTTTAGGTAAAACGCATCTTATGCACGCTGTGGGTCATGCCATGCGAGCAAAAAAGCCAGATGCCAAAATTGTTTATCTGCACTCTGAGCGTTTTGTTGGCGATATGGTAAAGGCCCTGCAGCTTAAGGCTATTGACGAGTTTAAGCGATTTTATCGTTCTGTTGATGCGCTATTGATTGATGATATTCAGTTTTTCTCCGGCAAGGAGCGCTCTCAAGAAGAGTTTTTCCATACTTATAATGCCCTGCTTGAGGGTGGCCAGCAGATGATTCTCACCAGTGATCGCTATCCAAAAGAGATTGATGGCGTTGAAGAGCGTCTCAAATCACGTTTTGGTTGGGGGCTAACGGTTGCTGTAGAGCCGCCAGAGCTTGAAACTCGGGCTGCCATTCTCATTAATAAGGCTGAGCAGTGTGGGGTGCATCTGTCTAAAGACGCGGCATTCTTTATTGCTCAGCGTATTAGGTCTAATGTGCGCGAGCTAGAAGGTGCATTTAAGCGGGTTATGGCCCATGCCCAGTTCACTAGGCGACCCATTGATATTGATCTTATTCGTGAGTCACTTAAGGATCTACTGGCGCTGCAAGATAAGCTGGTTACTGTCGATAATATTCAGCGCGTGGTTTCTGATTATTATCAGCTAAAAATGTCAGATCTGCTCTCAAGGCGCAGAAGCCGCTCGGTTGCGAGACCTAGGCAGGTCGCTATGTCTATAGCTAAAGAGCTTACCAACCATAGCTTGCCTGAAATTGGTGAGGCCTTTGGTGGTCGTGACCATACAACCGTGTTGCATGCCTGTCGAAAAGTTAAAGAGCTTGAGGGTGCTGACCGCGAAGTACAGCGAGATCTTAAGAATCTATACAGAACACTTTCAACCTAAAAGTTTATAATAAATAAAATTCCCGGAGAAATTACATTATGAAATTTAGCCTTTCAAGAGAAGCTTTGCTTAACCCGTTGCAGTTAGTGGTGGGTGTGGTTGAACGTCGGCAAACGCTTCCTATTCTTTCCAATGTCTTATTGTGCCTTGAGGGCAACAGACTATCCATGACCGGTACGGATTTGGAAGTTGAAATTAAGGGCTCAACAGAAGTTGTTTCCTCCTTGGAGGAAGGTGAGGTTACGGTTTCGGCTCGCAAGATACTTGATATATGTCGTTCGTTGCCAGAAGGCGCCCAAGTTGATTTCTCAAGTAGTGATGGTAAGGCCTTGATAGTGAGCGGTAGAGGCAGTTTCACGCTAGCTACTTTACCGGCTAATGAATTTCCAAGCGTTGATGAAGGTGAGCAAAACGTTGAATTTACAGTTCAAGGCACGGTGTTAAGGAATCTTATCGATGCAACCTCGTTTGCTATGGCACAGCAGGATGTTCGTTACTACCTAAACGGTATGCTTTGGGAGGTTACACAAAACCAATTGCGCGCTGTAGCTACGGATGGCCACCGTTTAGCCCTCTGTGATACACCCTGTGAGGTTTCTGTTGCCGAAGCTAAGGTAACAGCCATCCTGCCAAGAAAAGGCATTATAGAGCTTTCTAGGCTGCTGTCTGATGATGATGTAAGTGTTTCTATTGGCTCAAACCATATCCGCGTTACTGGGGGAGACTACTGCTTCACGTCCAAGTTGGTTGATGGCGCCTATCCGGACTATGATCGTGTAGTGCCTAAAGGTGGTGATAAGCTAGTTGTGGGTGATCGCGAGCAGTTAAAACAGGCCTTTGGCCGGACTGCCATTTTATCTAACGAGAAATATCGTGGCGTTAGAATTGAGCTAGTGAGTGGCGCAATGCACCTTGTAGCTAACAACCCAGAGCAGGAAGAGGCACAAGAGGAAGTTACAGTTGCCTATAATGGTGAGTCTCTTGAGATTGGTTTTAATGTGAGTTACCTACTGGATGTTTTAAATGTCTTAAAAAGCTCTGAAATTCGTTTTACCCTAGCGGATTCTAACAGCAGTGCGTTGGTTGAAGATGCTAGCGGTGAGAGTAAAGCGACCTATGTGGTTATGCCGATGCGCCTTTAGGGCGCAGCTAGCGGCTTATTGGCCAAGTTAAAATGTATTTAGGCAGTGTTAGTTTCGATGGGGTTAGAAATCTAACTTCCGTGAGTTTGGATTGCCATTCTAAGGCCAATATTATTTATGGAGCGAATGGAAGTGGCAAAACCAGTCTACTAGAAGCAGTTTTTTTGCTGGGCCGCGGCCGCTCTTTTAGGCATCGTGACCTTCGTTTGGTCATTAGCCGTGGTGCTGATCAGCTAGTTGTGTCCGGCAAGGTGGCTAGACCTGATAATAACAGCTCCCACCAGCTGGGCGTAAGCCGGTCTTCCAAAGGCGGTTTTGAGGCGCGCTGTAATGGTAAAAATCTAGGCTCTGCAGCGGAGCTTGCAGCGGAGCTTCCTATTCAGCTTGTCGATGCCCATAGCTTCTCTCTTTTGGAGGGTGGCCCTCTTCAGAGGCGTCAGTTTATAGATTGGGGTGTGTTCCACGTGGAACATGGCTTTGCAAATTTGTGGAAACGCTTCCAAAAAGCATTAAAACAGCGCAATCAACTGCTCCGTCATGCTAGAATAGATGAAGAATCCTTGGCGCTTTGGTCTAAGGAGCTGGCTCCTTTAAATGAAATGATCACTGAGCAGCGTAAGGATTATTTAAAACAGCTTGAGCGCTATATATCGCCACTGGTGCAGGCCCTCAAGGGTCTCGGTGAGGTGACTTTAGAGTATAATCAAGGTTGGCAGGAAGGTGCGTCGCTGATAGATGTTTTTTCTGCAGACCGGGATAGAGATGTGGCGGTCGGGACAACGTCCCATGGCGCGCAGCGAGCGGACATTAAGCTTATGGTTGATGGTGAAATTGCGGCAGATAGCCTGTCACGCGGCCAGTCAAAGCTTTTGGTTTACGCGCTTAAGCTGGCGCAAGCAGCACACTTTAAGGCGGTAACTGGCAATAGCTGTGTATTCCTTTTAGATGACTTGCCAGCAGAATTAGATGCGGACAACTGTAGGGATGTATTAGACTACCTCAACGGTTTAGGCTGCCAGTATTTTGTTACTGGCGTAGATAAAGAAAATTTTGAGGCTGTAGCTAAGGAAGGCGCCAAATTGTTCCACGTGGAACATGGCGTTATTTCAAACGTTTAAATAATAGGAAAGAAACTGTTTATGAGTGAAGAAGCCAACTATGATTCCTCGAGTATCAAGGTACTCAAAGGATTAGACGCAGTAAGAAAGCGCCCAGGTATGTATATTGGGGACACTGACGATGGTACTGGCCTACACCATATGGTCTTCGAGGTGGTGGATAACTCAATTGATGAGGCGTTAGCGGGTCACTGTTCTGAGATTAGGGTGGTTATTCATCCGAATGAAACTATCTCTGTTTCTGACAATGGTCGCGGAATTCCTACAGAAATGCATGATGAAGGTGTCTCAGCTGCTGAGGTTATCATGACCGTTCTTCACGCCGGTGGTAAGTTTGACGATAATAGTTATAAGGTTTCCGGCGGTCTCCACGGCGTAGGCGTGTCGGTGGTTAACGCCTTGTCTACACGTATGCGCCTGACGATTAGACGCAATGGCAAGGTCCATGAGCAGACATATTCCCATGGCGTGCCCGATGGGCCACTGACAATTATTGGTGATACAGAAGAATCTGGAACTGAGGTGTTTTTTGAGCCATCCCCAGGTACGTTTACCAATATTCGCTTCCATTATGATCTTCTTGCTAAAAGGCTAAGAGAGCTGTCTTTCCTGAACTCAGGCGTCTGTATTGTGTTAGCCGACGAACGCACTGGCGAAGAAGAAAAGTTTGCTTATGAAGGCGGATTAAACGCTTTTGTTGACTATCTCAATACTAATAAGCAAACCATTAATAAAATTATGCACTTTAACAACGACCGAGATGACGGTACTAGTGTTGAAGTGGCCCTGCAGTGGAATGACAGTTTCCAAGAAAATATACTCTGTTATACCAATAATATCCCGCAAAGAGACGGCGGTACTCACCTTGCTGGTTTTAGGTCTGCCCTTACGCGTGGCTTGAACACCTATATTGAGAAAGAAGGGTTGGGCTCTAAATCGAAGGTAAATACTACTGGAGATGACGCTAGAGAAGGCTTAACGGCGATTATTTCTGTTAAGGTGCCAGACCCTAAGTTTTCGTCTCAAACCAAAGACAAGCTGGTGAGTTCTGAGGTGAAAACCGCGGTTGAGCAGGAAATGGGTGACAAGTTTAGTGACTATTTGCTGGAGTTTCCTCAGGAAGCAAAAGCTATTGTCAGTAAAATGATTGACGCGGCGCGTGCTCGTGAGGCTGCCCGTAAGGCCCGTGAAATGACACGACGTAAAGGCGCCTTGGATATTGCAGGCCTGCCGGGTAAGCTGGCAGACTGCCAAGAAAAAGATCCTGCATTATCTGAACTCTATCTGGTGGAGGGTGATTCTGCGGGTGGTTCGGCTAAGCAAGGGCGGGCACGTAAGACACAGGCTATATTGCCCCTAAAAGGTAAGATTCTAAATGTTGAAAAAGCCCGCTTTGATAAGATGCTGTCTAGTGTAGAGGTGGGAACACTGATTACAGCCCTAGGCTGTGGTATCGGGGTGCACGAATTTAATTTAGAGAAGCTGCGCTACCATACGATTGTTATCATGACGGATGCTGATGTTGATGGGTCGCATATTCGAACGCTTTTGCTGACTTTTTTCTTTAGGCAGATGCGAGAGCTGGTTGAAAATGGCCATATCTTTATTGCTCAACCGCCACTGTATAAGGTGAGCAAGGGTAAAAATGAGCAATACTTAAAAGATGATGATGCCCTTGAGATCTACCTAACGCAAAAAGCTCTAGAGGAAGCTAGTCTTCATGTTAATGCAACTGCCCCAGCTATTCAGGGTGCTACATTAGAGTCTTTGGTGAGTCAATTTAGGGGGGTAGAGGAGTTAGTTAATCGTATGTCACTCGTATACCCTAAGCAGGTACTAGATTCGCTGGTATATACATCCGCCTTAAGTAGCGAACGTCTTGAAAAGCGTAGCGAAGTTGAAGCTTGGTGTGCCGATCTCCAGAAAACTTTAGATAATATTGAATCTGGAACACATAGCTATAAGGTGCTAGTTGAGGAAGATAAAGAGCGTAATTTATACCTTCCTGTGGTTGAGATAACTGCTCATGGTGTACCTCATAAACATGTATTTGGTCGCGATCTATTTGGTTCAAATGAATATGCGAAAATTGTTGAATTGGGTGAGAAGTTACAGGGTCTTCTTGAGGAAACTGCTTTTGTTAAGCGTGGTGAGCGTACTCTTGAAGTTGCGTCTTTCAAGGAGGCGCTTGGCTGGTTAATGGTTGAGGCTCGCCGTGGAATTAATACTCAGCGCTATAAGGGCCTTGGGGAAATGAACCCAGAGCAACTTTGGGAAACCACTATGGATCCTGAATCTAGACGAATGCTGGTAGTAACTATTGAAGATGCCATTGCTGCTGATCAGATGTTCACCACATTGATGGGTGATCAGGTAGAGCCACGTCGTGAGTTTATTGAAACCAATGCGCTATCGGTGGTTAATTTAGACGTATAAGATATATTTAAGCCCGTTTTAGACGGGCTTATGCTTTTCAAGGCTCGTTGCAATCCATGCACGAGCCTTTTCTGTAATATCCCTAGCAGAAAGCCCCTCTGGCTGTATTTTGGGCCCAACCTGCATATCAATTGTACCTGGTTTAATAATAAAACGACTTGGGTTCCAGTAAGCGCCACTATTCTGTGATACAGGCAGTACCGGAACATTTGCTTGAATCGCCAGCGCAGCACCGCTAGTCTTAAATTCGCCTAGAGCGCCATCAGCAACACGAGTACCCTCAGGATAGATAATAATATTATTGCCTGCATTCAGCCTTTTTACGCCCTGCTTTAGAACATAACGTATAGCGGACGATGGGCGAGAGCGTTTAATTGCTATGGGCCTCATCAGGAATAGCGCCCAACCAAAAAAAGGTATCCAGAGAAGTTCTCTTTTTAAAATAACGTTTGCCGGCTGGAAAAACCACTGCATAAAAAACGTTTCCCAGGTGCTTTGGTGGTTACTCAAGACGACAAAGGCTTGGCTGGGTATATTTTTTTCGCCTGTAACGTTAATGCGTACATTACAGCTAAGTCTCAGCCATAGCATAACCAGATAATTACCGGTGGTAGCTATACGCTGTAAAAGCTTAAAAGGGAGGAAAAATAGACAGCAGGTGACAAAGCTTGCGGACACCGTGATGACAACAAAGCCAAGGTAAAACAAAGCCGTTCGACACAGGGAAATTAGACGGCAGAACAGGCTACATACCGCGTTATTCATACTATTTAGCCGGAGCCAGTAGTGAAATATCAGCTACGTGCATAAATAGTTGTTGTAGCTTGGCTAACAGTGCCAGTCTGTTTTGGCGCAGAGCCATATCATCTGCCATAACCATGACATCTTCAAAGAATTGATCGACGGTCTCACGTAACCCGGCAAGTTTCTCCAGTACAGCATTATAGTCACGCTGACTGAGTAAGGGCGTAATCTGCTCTTCAAGAGCCAAAAGCTGATCGGCAAGCTGAATCTCTGCAGTATCCTGTAATAGTGACGGATCTAATGGTGCTGAATTTCCCTCAGGCAGCTGCTTAGCTAAAATATTTGATACACGTTTATTGGCAGCGGCAAGGGCAGCTGCCTCAGATAATAATGAAAATTTGTGTACGGCCGCGACACGCGCATCAATATCCAATGGATTGCTGAGAGATAATGCGGCTACAGATAAAAACACTTCAGTTTGCATGCCTTTTTCTTTATACCAAGATTTAAAACGCTCTAAAACGTAAGTAAGTACTTGCTTTTGTAGCTCATCGCCACTTATTTTAGCGCGCTCGCCAAGCTCAAATTGCGCACTACTGGCAGCAATTAGGTCGGTTAAATTAAGATCAATGTTACGTTCTAGCATAATTCTTAGCACGCCCAGACTTGCTCGGCGTAAAGCGAAGGGGTCTCGTGAGCCTGAGGGCTGTTGCCCTATGCTAAAGATACCAACCAAGCTATCTAGTCGGTCGGCCAGTGCTAGGGTGGCGCCAATATCGGTGGTGGGAACAATGTCACCCGAAAATCTCGGAAGGTATTGTTCAAAAATTGCTTCAGCTACCTGAGGGTCTTCACCATCATGAAGGGCATAGTCTCGACCCATGGCGCCCTGTAAATCATCAAACTCACCTACCATATCGGTGACTAAGTCTGATTTACTGAGTTCGGCAGCTTTTTGAGCTAATTTTGGATTGGCGCCAATCTGTTCCGCTAGCTGTGATGCGATGTTCGCTACGCGCTGGGTTTTATCGAACACAGAACCAAGATCTGCCTGAAAAACGATGTTCTTAAGGGCGGCGCGACGGCATTCTAGAGTTGTTTTCTTATCGTTTGCATAAAAGAAGGCGGCGTCTGCTAGGCGGGGCCGAATAACGCGCTCATTACCATCAATAACCTGTGCTGGGTCGGTGCTTTCAATATTGGCCACCGTAATAAAGGCGGGCAATAATTGTTGTTGAGCGTCGAGCACATGGAAATATTTTTGATGTTCTTTCATAGATGAAATTAATGCTTGTGAGGGTATTGATAAAAAATGTTTATCAAATTTTCCCATCAGGGGCACGGGCCACTCATTGAGTGCGGCGACTTCATCCAGAAGGTCAGGATCTATGCAGGCATTACCATTGATACTTTCCGCTAGCTCAGTAACACCTTCAAGAATGATTTGCTTCCGATCATTGAAATCAGCAATAACATAGGCGTCTTTAAGTTGCTGTTGATAGGTGCTTGGCGATTGTATCTGTATGTCTTTATTGGCATGGAATCTATGACCACGACTGGTATTAGAGGCTTCAATGCCTAGTATGGGTTGCTTAATGACTTCGCCATCAAATAAAAGCACTGCCCATTGAGCGGGGCGGACAAATTCTTCCTTTTTGTACCCCCAGCGCATGCGCTTTGGAATAGGCAGCTGAGAAAGCGACTGATTAATAATATCGGCTAACAAACTCTTAGTGTCTGAGCCAGCCTGGGTTAGTCGAACGCAAAGTTTGTCCTGTTGGCCATCATTCTCAATCAGCGATTTTAAATCTTCTAGGGCTAGATTGTTCTTCTTGGCAAAAGCTTCAGCCGCACGTGAGGGTTCGCCATTATCGTTAAAGGCTACTTTAACCGGTGGCCCCCAGTTAACAATATCTTTGTCTGGTGTTTGTCGATCTAGCTCTGATACAACAACGGCAAGTCGACGCGGCGCAGCAAAAGATTTAAAGCTGTTAAAGCTAAGCCCCTGATCCTTTAGCCCTTTAATAATACCGTCGGTAAAGGCATTAGATAATTTTTTTAATGACTTAGGCGGTAGCTCTTCCGTCCCTAGCTCTATTAGAAAATCAGCACTCATTTTGATTCTCCCTGATGTTTTGCTATCACTTCTTCAGCGATTTTGCTATCCGCCAAGGGGAAACCCGCTTCTAATCGTGAATCAAAATACCCCTGCGCAACGCCCCTTGCTAAGGTTCGCACTCTAAGGATATAGCGTTGGCGCTCAGTGACAGAAATTGCCTTGCGCGCATCTAATAGATTAAAGGTATGTGAGGCTTTCATTACCATTTCGTAGGCAGGTAATGGCAGCTTAGCCTGAATTAACTTTTCGCCATCTTTTTCGTATTGGTCAAAGGCTTTAAACAAAAATTCTGTATCGGCATGCTCAAAGTTGTAGGCTGAAAGTTCTCTTTCATTTTGCAAGAAAACGTCGCCATAGGTGACGGTACCCGATGAGCTTTTGGACCACACAAGATCATAGATACTATCAACCCCTTGAAGGTACATGGCAATTCGCTCAAGGCCGTAGGTAATCTCGCCAGTAACAGGGTAACACTCGAGTCCGCCCACCTGTTGAAAATAGGTAAACTGTGTAACTTCCATGCCGTTTAGCCAGACTTCCCAGCCAAGACCCCAGGCGCCTAGCGTGGGTGATTCCCAGTTGTCCTCAACAAATCTTATGTCATGAATGGCAGGATCAACGCCCAGTTCGCGCAATGAATCTAGGTATAGCTCTTGAATATTGTCAGGCGATGGCTTGAGCGCTACTTGAAACTGATAGTAATGCTGTAAGCGGTTGGGATTTTCGCCATAGCGGCCATCAGTAGGTCGACGCGAGGGCTGAACATAGGCACAGTTCCATACCTCAGGGCCAATAGAGCGCAAGAAGGTCGCTGGATGAAAAGTCCCGGCGCCAACTTCCATATCCAACGGCTGCATAATGACACAGCCCTGTTTAGCCCAAAAGTCCTGAAGAGTCGCAATAAGCTCCTGAAAAGTTTGAGGAGCAGCCGTCATATTTGCCACAAAAATCACCTAAAAATTCGAATGTATTACTTTAATGCGCAATTATAAACGTGCAGACTGATAAAGATAGGGGCAAAAAACACTGAAAACGTTTAATTTGATCATCCCAAACGAGTTATATCGCGATATAATGAAAGTCTAATGATTAAATATTGGTTCAATGGAGTTTTAAATGGCGCATATTAAAAGCGGCGATAAGGTTCGCAAGGCAGTTTTTCCTGTAGCGGGCATGGGTTCAAGATTTTTACCGGCCACCAAAGCTAATCCAAAAGAAATGATGCCAGTGGTTGATAAACCGCTCATTCAGTACGCTGTAGAGGAAGCCGTTGAGGCGGGTATTACAGAAATGATTTTTGTGACTGGCCGAACCAAGCGCAGTATTGCCGATCACTTCGATAAAGCTTATGAATTAGAGCATCAGCTTGAGCAGCGTGGGAAAAAAGAATTACTCAAAATTGCACAGAATGTGGTGCCAAAAGGCGTTAGCTGCACCTATATTCGCCAAAATGAAGCCTTAGGCCTGGGTCATGCAGTTGCCGTTACCGCCCACCTGGTCGGTGATGAGCCCTTTGCTGTTTTACTAGCAGATGATTTAATTCATCACAAAAAAGGCGCTGTAAAGCAAATGGTTGAAGCCTTTGATTATTACAAAAGCTCAGTGATTGCGGTGCAGCAGGTCGATGGCCCTGAGATTTCATCCTATGGCGTAATCAGCGGTAAAAAACAGACTGATAGAGTTCATCTGTTGAACGAAATTGTTGAAAAACCCGCCTTTGAAGACGCGCCGTCTAACATGGGCGTTACCGGTCGCTATATTTTCACCCCACAAATTTTTGAACATCTGGCAAAACTTAAGCCAGGGGCTGGCGGCGAATTGCAACTCACGGACGCCATTCAGGCATTGCTAAAAGCCGAGCAGGTTCTTGCCTATGAGTATGAGGGCATTCGTTATGACTGTGGCAGTAAGATGGGACTGTTAAAAGCCAACATTGAATTGGGTATAGAGCATCATGAAATCGGTGATGAGCTGCGTGAATATTTGCGGACCGAACTGCCCGAGAAATTATGAAATCTGCCCTTGCGCTCAGCCTACTAAAAATAATCTCGCTTTTACCTTTGGGTTTGGCGAGATTTTTTGGTTACATCATGGGCGTATTTATGGCGACCTTTGCGACGGCTGCTTATAAGACTACTCATCAGAACCTAGCCCATTGTTTTCCTAACAACCCATATAAAGCTAATAAAGCGCTAGCCAAAGCTAGGATGAAGCATTTTGGGCAAGCCTTTTTTGAAACTCCGGGCCTATGGCGAAGACCTTCGGGCTGGTTGCAATCAAAAATTGTCGCGGTTGAGGGAGAGTCGTACCTTAAAGATGCCATTGCCAATGATCGCGGCACCATTTTATTGATACCTCATCAGGGTAATTGGGAGGTAATAGGGCTTTGGGTGGCAAAGCAGGCGGCTATGACCTCTCTGTATCAGCCGCCAAAAAATCCTCTGCTGGGAAATTGGATTAAAAAATCTCGCGAGCAAACAGGAGCCAATCTAGTGCCAACCAATGTCCGCGGGGTCGCGGCTTTACTTAAAGCCCTAAACCGAGGCGAGACAGTGGCGATTCTTCCCGATCAGCAACCACCAAAGGCCAGCGGTGATTTTGCACCCTTATTTGGCAAGCCAGTATTGACCATGACATTGGCTTATAACCTGTTGAATCGATCTAATAGTCAGGCCCTATTTTGCACCGCACTGCGTGAAAAAGGGGGCTGGAGATTACATTTTGTTCCGGCTAATCAGGCTATCTACAGTGAGGATCAGGCGATTAGCCTCAGGGCTATGAATCAAGGCGTTGAATCTATTGCCGCTCAGGCTATGGATCAGTATCAGTGGGAATATAAGCGCTATCGTACGCAGCCTGAAGGTTATCCACCTATTTATTCGTCTGGAAGTTAAGCTTTGTCGCTGCCTCCTATTATGCCTGTTAAACCTGCTGAAATATCATGGTACAGCATGCTATCTCAGACAGATTATCGTGTGCCCAAGTTATGGCGAGACTGGTTGTTTGACGCAGGATCCTTAACTCAGCGGTTACTGGATGCCAGTGATGGTGAGCTGTCGGTGCATGTAATTAAGCAGCAATTTCAAGTGCCATCATTGTCAGAGCGTCATATCTTGGGGCTACCGGACAGGCAGCAGGCATTGATTCGTGAAGTGTTATTATGCGGCGCGGGCCAACCTTGGGTTTTTGCCCGCAGTATAATCCCTCTAACGACGCTCTCAGGACGGTTACGCAAGCTGAGGCAGTTGGATAATCAACCTCTGGGTGCGCTGTTGTTTAAAGACCCTTCAATGACGCGTGAGGCTGTTGAAGTTGCCTGTGTTAACAATAACAACAACCAACTACCTTGCCGATCTCTAGTTGATGAAAGCCCTGTTTGGGGAAGACGCTCCGTATTTAGGCTTGATAAAAAGCCCTTATTGGTTGCTGAATTTTTTCTGCCGTCATTTAACCCAGAGAGTCGATAACGGATAAGATTTTGATAACCCATGAAACCTACTAAACAGTTACAACAGAATCCCTGGATTCGCCTAATGCGTTTTGACAAACCCATTGGTATATACCTGTTACTATGGCCAACTTACTGGGGGCTGTGGTTTGCTTCAAATGGCCAGCCTAGTTTGAAGAATTTGATCATATTCACTTTGGGCGTGATTGTGATGAGAGCTGCGGGCTGTGTGATTAACGACTATGCGGATCGTCATGTCGATGGCAAAGTAGAGCGTACCCGTCATAGACCGATTCCTGCAGGCGAGATAGCGCCACAGCATGCACTGCTAGTATTTTTTGTGTTATTGATAATTGCACTGGGCTTAGTGGTTGCGACAAATATTCTAACTGTCCAGTTAGCGATTGTGGGAACCTTGCTAGCCGCCTGTTACCCATTTTTAAAGCGTGTAACCCATCTACCTCAACTTGGCTTGGGCGCGGCTTGGGCCTGGGCAATACCTATGGCATTTGCCGCAGAGCAAGAGGCACTGCCAGAGGCCCTTTGGTTAATTGTTGTGGCGATTATTTGTTGGACGGTTGCCTTTGATACCTACTACGCAATGGTTGATCGAGATGATGACTTAAAAACAGGCATTAAATCTACCGCCATATTATTTGGTCAATATGACTTAGTGATTGTGGCAGGCTTGCAGTTCATGATGCTGTTATTTTTGGTCATGGCAGGACATTATTTTGATCGCGGCTGGATTTACATGGTGGGTTTGATTTTGGCGGCAGGCTATTTTATTCAGCAGCATCTTCATGCCAGAGGGCGCAATAAAGAAAATTGTTTTAGGGCATTCCTTAACAATCATCGCGTAGGGATGGTTATTTTTATTGCCTTAGCTCTGGATTATCGCCTCTAATTATACTTCTGCGCGACAGAAAACCCATTTGTTGCCTTCACTCATGGCTGAGTTATAGCTGTAACCATCTACATTGAACTCTTTTAGCCCCTCAGCCACAGTAATCTTATTTTTAATAATAAAGGCACTCATTAGGCCCCGCGCTCGTTTGGCATAAAAGCTAATAATTTTATAGTTGTCATTTTTTTGATCCATAAAGACTGGGGTGATAATTTCAGCTTTAAGATTTTTTGGCTGTACCGATTTAAAATATTCGTTGGAAGCAAGATTGATCAAAACTGAGTTGGGCTGTGCCGATAACAGCTTATTCAGCTCATCGGTGATAATACTCCCCCAGAATTGGTAAAGGTTAGTGCCGCGTTGGTTGGCAAACTGGGTTCCCATCTCTAATCTATAGGGTTGCATGAGATCTAGCGGCCGCAATAACCCATAGAGCCCTGACAGAATACGCAAATTATCCTGAGCAAAACAAAGTTCGTCTGCTGACATGTTGTCTGCGTCTAGCCCCTGATAGACGTCGCCTTTAAAGGCGAGAACGGCCTGCTTGGCGTTGTCGGTAGAAAAGGGTGTTTGCCATTCTTGAAAGCGCTCGAAATTAAGTGCGCCAAGCTTGTCACTTAGGCTCATTAGCGAGCAAATGTCTTCGGGGGGCAATTGTCGTAACTCGTTTAACAGCTGCTCAGAGTGCTCTAGGAGTAGCGGTTGGCTATACTCTTGAGGTTTTTCAGATTGGCTATAGTCTAATTTTTTAGCGGGTGAGATAACGGTCAGCATCATAATGGCTTCAGTCCTGTAACTGGTTGCACAAATTACTTTTTCTTATTCTACTGCAAAATTGTCTGTTTGGTCTTGTTTCATAAAATATTCAGGTAGAATAGCCCCATGAAATTTTTAGATAATATTTTACAAGGGATTAATTGTTTTACCCAATGGGTAGGGCGAGTTATTGCTTGGCTGTGTCTAATGCTGGTGAGTTTGACCGTTTTGGTGGTGCTTTTAAGATATTTCTTTGGCATGGGCTCGATTGCTGTTCAGGAGTCGGTTACCTATGTGCATTCGACCATCTTTATGCTGGGATTAGCCGTTGCCTTGCAGTGTGGTGGACATGTGCGGGTGGATATTTTCTACCGAGACTTTTCAGCACAACACAAGGCATGGGTTAATTTTCTGGGGGGTATATTTTTCTTATTGCCATTTTGTGGCCTCATACTTTTTAGTAGCTGGGACTATGTTTTAGCGAGCTGGGCGATTAAGGAAACATCGGCAGAAAGTGGCGGCATCGCAGCGGTTTACTTGCTTAAGTCGCTGATGATTTTGATGCCTATCACGCTGGCATTACAGGGGCTATCACAGATTCTAAGTAGCCTGTTATGCATTAAAGGCATTACTGAGGGAGATGCCTAATGGCGGAATGGATCCCTTTTGTGATGTTTTTAACCGTTTGCTTGGTTTTAATGGCTGGCTATCCCGTGGCTTTTTCACTGGCGGGTACGGCATTAATTTTTGCTTTTTTTGGCATGCTGACAGGGCACTTTGATCCGGCATTTTTACAGGCACTACCCAACCGCCTGTATGGCATTATGCAAAATGGCACCCTGATAGCGGTGCCCCTATTTGTACTGATGGGGATTATGCTAGAAAAATCCCGCTTAGCGGAAGACCTGCTCAGTAGTATGGCGGCTTTATTTGGCAGGTTTCGCAGCGGCTTGGGTGTTTCAGTGGTGCTTGTGGGTGCGCTATTAGCGGCGAGTACCGGTATTGTGGGCGCCACCGTGGTGACCATGGGCTTGATGTCACTACCGACCATGCTCAAAAGAGGTTATTCCTCCTCACAGGCGACGGGTATCATTGCCGCTACGGGTACCTTGGGTCAGATTATTCCACCCTCGATTGCTCTGGTGTTACTGGGCGATACGCTGTCGAGTGCCTATCAGCAGGCGCAACTCAATATGGGGATTTTTACCCCCAAAACAGTATCTATTGGCGACCTTTTTGTGGGGGCGATCGTCCCAGGGCTGATATTGGTTCTGTTTTATATTAGTTATGTGATTTTTTTTGTACGCCCCGAATCTCATGCTCAGGTGACTGAAGAAGGCGCTGCGCCACAGTTGAATATCGCAACCTTACTAGCTAATTTACTGCCACCAGTTTGTCTAATAATTGCTGTATTGGGCTCTATTCTCGCGGGGGCGGCAACGCCCTCAGAAGCTGCGGGCGTCGGTGCATTTGGTGCCCTGTTATTGGCGGCGCTAAAAGGCCGTCTAAACATGGCAAGATTGCGCGAGGTAACACAGGGAACCGCCGAAGTAACCTCAATGGTTTTTTTGATACTTATTGGCGCAGCAGTTTTCTCGCTGGTATTTCGCGGTTTTGGTGGCGAAGAAATTGTCGAACAGTTTTTTGTTAATTTGCCTGGAGGTCTCTTCACCGCAACCGTATTGGTGATGCTAGTTATTTTCTTGCTCGGGTTTATTCTAGATTTTATCGAAATAACCTTTGTCGTTGTGCCTATTGTGGGTCCTGTGTTATTGGCGATGGGCTTAGATCCAGTATGGCTTGGGGTGATGATAGCGATTAACCTACAAACCTCTTTTTTAACCCCACCATTTGGTTTTGCGCTATTTTATTTGCGTGGTGTCGCTCCCGCGACGGTAGAGACCTCAGCAATGTATCGTGGTGTGATTCCGTTTATTATTATGCAGCTAATACTCATGATAATGCTGGCTATTTGGCCCCAGCTCGCCACATGGCTGCCCGACTTGGTCTACGGCCACTAACCAATACAGTCTTAAAAAACCATGGCCTCAAAAATTTGCTTTCTTAGGCTAGGCTCTTCGTTGGCCATATGATGGTAAGCATCTTCGATAATTTGTAATTGCATCTGCGGCAGTTTTTGTTCAAAAACCTCAAGGTTATATTTCCAGTCTAGGGTTTGGTCTGAGGTGCCCTGAATAATATTCACGGGGTAATCACTGCCATCACAGGTTTCAAATTCTTTGGCCCATTTTTCAGCAGCGCCAAACCAAGGCATTGGCATCACCTTAGGTTGAAGGAAATCTTTTTCACGAAGAAACGCTAAAAAATCGGCATCATGAGAGCTTTCTCCAAAACGTCTTTTCAGAGCTTTGCGAAAGGGTGCCAAAATGGGTAAAAGGTGACGATTGAGCCACCATCCCTTTGGATGAAGAAGGGGCGCTAAAAGGTTTAAAGTGGCAAAGGGGTAGGGCACATTTTTTTCAGCGTCTAATAAATGCTTAAGTAAAATAGCGCCTCCAGTGCTTTGACCTAGGCTATGTAAGGGGCCGGTAAATCGCTGTTGGCAGACTGTTATTATCTGGTCCAGCACAAAAGTGTATTCCGAAAAGTCATTGATAGAGGCCCTTTCGCCATCAGATAGCCCAAGACCCGGTAAGTCAAAACAGACTACCGTGAAATCTTGGTCTAATAGGTGGTTAATTAAAGGGCCAAATAAGCCTAGGTGATCTAAGTAGCCATGCACAATAATGGCGGTGCCTTTCGAAGCAGAGGGTTCCCATGCAGCGGCAAAAATAGCTTGTTGATTAACCTGAATTGTCCCTAGGTAAAAGTTTAGCTCGGGCGCTTTATCCGGCAGGCTGTAATGGTTTGTGTACGACGACAACAGGGGGCTTAGCGTCTTGTGATCGACGATATCAAATACCGGCAGTGTTTTTTTAAGTTCGACAATTGAGTCCGAGCTAAACTCGAGCATGTCGCACCCCTTATAAGCTTATTAGTTTAATCTTGTTATTGCGCTTAACTTATAATCGCACAGCCACGACTAAATTCAAGGAATGAATTGCGTTATAACAAAAAAGGGCGAATTTAACCCCGAGTGCGGGTTAGTCAGTTGATAGAGAAATATCGTACACACCCGCTTCTCTTGCCTGATCAGAAATAATTACAAAGACTTCTGTTTTAGCTTTAGGGTGGGAACTAATTACAACTTTAGCCTCGGGTTTGGCAGCGTGTAAGCGCTCAACATTAGCCCTTACAGAGCGAATATCAATTCTTCGGCCTTCGAGCATAATTTCATTGCTTTCAGAAACTCGAAAAACAATATTAGTATTGGCAGAGTCGGGCGGCGGCTGATCAGAGGTGGGTGGGCGGTCAACATTAAGACCAGTTTCATTAACGAAAGAGGCGGTTACAATAAAGAAAATAAGCATGATAAACACCACATCCAACATGGGTGTTAAATCAATTTGGGAATCATCTTCCCCTTTGCGTCTTTTACCTAAAGCCATTTTAAAAAAGCCTCTATCTATGCATCTTATGAACCAGTTGGATTCTACTGTAATTTAAAAAAATTACTAGTGATTCCTTTCTGCTAGCTATGATTCATCTATGTTATTCTAGGTTTATTACCACAGTATTTAATTATTTGCCGATTAAGCCTATGCCTGAGCTTCCTGAAGTTGAAACCACCCTCCGCGGGATAGCGCCCTTTGTCGAGGGCCAGAATATTACTGCATTAACCGTCAGACAGCCCAGCTTACGTTGGCCGGTCACTGACAATATACAGGCTATAGCCCGCGGACAAAAAATTGAGCAGTTATCGCGGCGGGCCAAGTATATTATTTTACGGTTAGAAAGGGGCTCCATGCTGATACATTTAGGCATGAGTGGTAGTTTGCGAATTTCTGACCCCAGTGAAACTTGGCGAAAACATGATCATATTGAGATGCAGCTAAGCAATGGTCGCGCGCTACGCTATCACGATCCGCGACGTTTTGGTTGTTGGCTGTGGTCGGCAGAAGACCACCATCAGTTAGAAAAATTAGGGCCTGAACCGCTCTCCAATAATTTTGATGGTGATGGTTTATTTCAAGCATCACGCAATCGAAAGCTTGCAGTAAAACCGTTTATTATGACCAACGCAGTGGTGGTTGGCGTGGGAAATATCTATGCCACAGAGGCGCTTTTTCGCAGCGGTATAAGGCCTAATCGTGCAGCTAACAAAATCTCTAAACAGCGCTATCAAATACTTTCTGGCAATATAAAGGAGATTTTGGCAGAAGCAATTAAACAGGGAGGCACCACCCTGCGTGACTTTGTTAATAGTGACGGACAGCCAGGGTATTTTCAGCAGTCATTGGATGTCTATGGGCGAGGAGGAGAGCCTTGCAAAAAATGTGGGACAACGCTGAAGGAATTAAAGCTTGGCCAGCGCAGCTCGGTGTATTGCCCAAGCTGCCAAACCTAACTTATTGTAGTCGTGCCGCCAAGGCCTTAGCTACATTGGAAGGCACGAATTGTGAAACATCGCCTTTGAGCGAAGAGATCTCCCTCACTAGAGAAGAAGAAATATAGGAAAATTTTTCTGAGGGGGTCAGAAAAATGCTTTCAATATCGGGCGATAGCGCGCGATTCATATTGGCTAGCTGAAATTCATATTCAAAATCAGAAACCGCGCGTAGACCACGCATAATCGCATCGGCATTACAGTCGGAGACGAAATTTACCAATAGGCAATCAAAACCGTGAATTTCAACATTTGGCACATGTTGTAAGCACTCGGAGGCGAGTTCAATGCGCTCTTCAATTGTAAAAAGTGGGCTTTTACGCTGGCTACTAGCAATGCCAATCACCACTTTGTCGAATAGTTTCGATGCGCGTTCTACAAGATCAATGTGACCATTGGTTACGGGATCGAATGTGCCTGGATAAACGATAGTTTTCATATGGTTGCAATTTTGCCCAACAGGTTATGGATCGGCATATTACTTAAATTATGCCGTTTGCTCAACGTATTCAAATAAACAGTAGCGAACATTGCCGGCAATTTTGTCCTTAATTAGTCGCCAACTCAGGGGTAAGTCTTGAGCTTCGGTTGCCGGAAATTCACAGTATATCTGGGCCTTAGAGGCCAACCAGTTACCAGAAATAAGTAACCTGCTGGCCTGTTTGTGAAGCTTCATGTCAAAGGGTGGATCAAGAAAAATAATATCGTATGGTTTGGCTGTATTTCCACGCTCAAGCAATTTTTGGCAATCACCAGAGACAATATCAAGATTATTAGCCGTAAGCTGTGCTTGATTATGTCTCAGTTCAGAAACAGCTTGAGAATTCGCTTCAATAGCAACGCAACAATCCGCTCCCCGTGAAAGTGCTTCAAAACAGAGAGCGCCAGAACCTGCAAAAAGGTCTAGGCATCTAGCGCCCTCGATAGTGGGCGCAAGCCAGTTAAAGAGCGTTTCACGGATGCGACTGCCAGTTGGGCGCAAGCCATCCACAGACACAAAGCGAAGATTTCGGCTACGCCATTTGCCGCCGATAATGCGTACTGAGCCCGATGATTGTTGAGATCCTTTTTTTGCCAATGAAATGCTTCTCCGATTAAAAATTTAAACCCATTTTTATGGGATGCCCTCAAAGGATAGGATACACTAGAAACAAGTAACCCTGTAAACCAACCTTAGGTGTATTCGGAGTCTTTTGACCCTATGCAACAGTCAGATAAAAAATCTTTTTTTGATCGCTTCAAACGCAACCAATCTTCGGTTGAGATTCAGGCTGCTGAAGAAACCATAAAGCAGGCCCCTCCTGAAAGCACCGAAAAGACCGCTACGCCAAGTTTTATGGATCGCATGCGCAAGGCTTTGACGCGAACTGGCAGTGGCTTTACTAGCCTGTTCTTGGGCGCAAAAAAAATTGATGCAGATATTTTAGAAGAACTCGAAACATTATTGTTAATCGCGGATGTAGGTGTTGAGGTAACAGGGTCAATCATTCAAGAGCTAACCGATCGGGTTAGCAGAAACCAGCTTCAAGACGGCGCTGCGTTGCATACCGCGCTAAAAGATCTTCTATTAGCCAAGCTAGCCCCTTGCGAGGTTCCTTTTAACATAGAATTAGCCACTGGGCCTCACATAACTCTGGTGGTAGGCGTTAATGGCGTGGGTAAAACTACCACCATCGGCAAAATAGCGAGCTATCTTAAACAGCAGGGCAAGTCAGTTATTTTGGCAGCTGGGGATACCTTTAGAGCAGCTGCCGTCGAGCAATTACAAGCCTGGGGTGATCGCAATCAGGTACCGGTGGTGGCACAACATACAGGCGCAGATAGTGCCTCTGTAATTTTTGATGCCATACAGGCTGCATCGTCACGAAACGTAGATGCTGTAATCGCTGACACCGCAGGAAGGCTTCATAATAAAAGTAATTTAATGGAAGAGTTAGAAAAGGTTAAGCGTGTTGCTGGCAAGCTTGATAGCAACGCCCCCCATGAGGTTTTGTTGGTGCTTGATGCGGCAACGGGTCAAAACGCCGTGGTGCAAATGGCACAGTTTCATCAAACGGTTGGCGTGACTGGAATCGCCTTAACTAAGCTAGATGGCACCGCTAAGGGCGGAGTCATTTTTGCGTTAGCCGAGAAATTTAATGTACCCATCCGCTTTATTGGGGTGGGCGAGGGTCAAAATGACTTACAACCTTTTGTCGCCAGTGACTTTGTTGATGCCTTGTTGGGTGTTGCGCAGAGTGATTAAGCTATGATTCATTTTGATAATGTTAGCAAGCGCTATCCCGGAGGGTATGAGGCCCTTAGTGGGGTCAATCTGCACCTTGACGCAGGTGAGCTAGCGTTTTTAACGGGCCATTCTGGTGCCGGTAAAAGTACATTATTGAAGCTGTTAATGTTGCTTGAGCGCCCTACATCAGGTGCTTTGCTCATTAATGGCAAAAACGTCAGCCGTTTATCCAATTTTCGTATTCCTAGCTACCGTAGACAGTTGGGTGTGGTGTTTCAAGATCACCAATTACTCATGGACCGAACGGTCTTTGACAACGTTGCCTTGCCGCTTCAGGTTGCAGGCTTTTCTAGAAAAGAAACCGGCCGTCGCGTTCGCGCAGCTCTCGACAGTGTTGGCTTGCTGAGCAAAGAAAAACAAAGCCCCTTAGCGCTATCAGGCGGTGAGCAACAGCGCGTGGGCATTGCTAGAGCGGTAGTACATAAACCAAGAATATTATTAGCAGATGAGCCAACGGGTAATCTTGACCCCGAATTGTCAGCTGAAATTATGAATCTGTTTCAGCGCTTTCAAGATGTTGGCGTTACCGTACTAATTGCTACCCATGATATTGATTTGATTCATCGACTAAATCACAGAATTGTTCGTTTAGATCAAGGTTCAGTAGCAGAGGGTGGAGGTGCCTATGCCCCAGCCTTCTAATCAAACAGCTCGCAGAGGAGCAGTGGGCGCCAAGGTCGGTTTGCGTGCCAAAATGGGTGCGGTAATTGCCCATCATCGGCACACCCTTGAAGATAGTCTTATCAGGTTACTGCGAGATCCCTTCCAGACGCTCATGACTACAGTGGTTGTGGCTATCGCTTTATCTTTGCCGGCCACGCTCTTGCTGGTTGTCGACAATGTCCGCCAGTTTGAAAATAATTTTGACTCTTTTTCCCAGATAACAGTTTATGTCAACAATACCGCGAGCCAGCAGCAAGTCGCTGTAATACAGGAAAAAATACAGAGTTTCTCTGAAGTAAATAGTCTGGTTTATGTGGATCCTAAGCAGGCGCTTAACGAGTTTACTGAGGCCTCTGGATTTGGTTCAGCCCTTGAGTACCTCGACGACAACCCATTACCGCCGGTGTTTATTATCGAGCCCGCTATCGATGTTTTATCTTTGCCGCAAAAAGCTCAGAAGCTCATAGCGAAAATGGTCAACATAGACTTAGTTGATGATGCGCAAATTGATATGCTATGGCTACAGCGCCTGAAAAGCCTCACAGAACTTGGCAAAAAAGTAGTTTTGGCACTTGGCGGTGCCTTAGGTCTTGGTGTGCTAGTGATTATAGGCAATAGCATAAGGCTTGCTATTCATAGTCGTCGTGAAGAAATTATTGTGGTTAAGTTAGTTGGTGGAACGGACGCTTATGTCAGAAGACCTTTTCTCTATTTTGGCATGCTGCAGGGGCTTTTTGGTGCTTTAGTGGCCGGGATTATGCTGACTATTGGATTCTGGTGGCTAGGCGGGTCGGTTGAAAATATCAGTCAACTTTATGGCAGTCATTTTATGCTCAGAGGGCCGGGGTTCCAGGGGTTTTTTGCGCTTCTTGGCACGGGGTTTTTGCTGGGTCTTGCGGGGGCTTGGTTGGCAGTGGGCAAGCATCTTAATCATATCAAACCAAGATAGCGTAGTTTGCGTAAATTCCGCTATAAATCCAAATAGCACTTGAATTTCTGCTAATAGGCACTATTTTAAAATAATGCTATAATTGGTAGCTGACACAAGAGAATTTTATGACTAAATCGCTTCAAACAATGGATTGGATGAGTCCTGGCGCTAACCTGAATGCTTATATTCAGGGAACTGCCTCTGTGCCTATCCTTTCCCTCGATGAAGAGCGTGCCCTAGGTGAGGCCCTGTATTATCAGGACGATCTTGAGGCGGCACGACGTTTGGTCATGGCTCATCTTCGCTTTGTTGTTCACATTGCACGCTCTTATAATGGCTATGGTCTTCCGCTGGGAGATTTAATCCAAGAGGGCAACGTGGGTCTGATGAAGGCAGTAAAGCGCTTTAATCCCGAGAAAGGTGCGCGTTTGGTTTCTTTTGCGGTTCACTGGATTAAGGCGGAGATACATGAATTTATTCTTCGTAACTGGCGAATTGTTAAAGTCGCTACCACCAAGTCTCAGCGAAAATTATTCTTCAACTTGCGCGGTGCTAAAAAGCAGCTTCAATGGCTTTCTAGCGATGAAGCCAAAGCGGTGGCAGATGACTTAGGTGTTGAAGTAAAAGACGTGATGGAAATGGAAATGCGCCTTTCGGCACATGATGCCTGTTTTGATGCACCGGATGACGACGATGACGAAAAAACAGCCTATGCTCCGGCCCTTTATCTGGAAGACAAAAGCGCTGATCCAGCAACCTCTGTTGAAAATGATGACTATAAAGCTGATAACAATGCCCGTCTTGGTCAGGCAGTCAGCGTTTTAGATCAGCGCAGTCAAGAAATACTTCAACGACGTTGGTTAGATGATAAGAAAGCGACTCTTCATCAGCTTGCGGATGAATATGGCGTGTCGGCGGAAAGAATTAGACAGCTAGAAAAGAACGCTATGCTCAAAGTGCGTGCAGCGATGGAAGCCTAGTAGAACAGAGAGAAGAACCAAACCGCGCCGATCAGTTTCAGTGCGGTTTTTTTATGCCTATGAATAAACTTTTTTGGATAAAAATTGTAGCCATTAACGGGCTATTAGCCGTGCTTTTAGGGGCATTTGCTGCGCACGCTTTAGAGGCTAGCCTCTCACCTGAACGAATAGCGGTTTTTCATACCGCAGTAAAGTATCAGATGTTTCACACTCTGGCATTATTAGGCTTGATTTGCATAGACAATAAAGTAGGGTCACCGCAGCTCAGAACCTACGCCGCGATCTTTTTCTTATTGGGTATAGGCTTATTTTCAGGCTCACTCTATCTTTTAGTGGCTACAGACATCACCAGGCTAGCCTTAGTGACGCCGATTGGCGGTCTCGCATTTTTAGTGGGGTGGGTTTTGTTGTTAATTTCAGCGCGGGAAAAAAATAATGGAAATTAAACCAGAGTTTCGCGATAAAACCATTCGTAGCTTCGTGGTGAGGGCCGGTCGCATGACAAAGGCGCAACGCAGCGCCTTTGAGCAGGGCTGGGAATGCTATGGCTTACGCCTTGCCGACGGCATGATTGATCTAGGGGCTTTGTTTGGTCGCAATAATACAAAAGTGGTTGAAATTGGTTTTGGTATGGGTGGTTCGTTGCTAGAGATGGCTGAGCAACAAGCTGATACTGACTTTGTGGGGATAGAGGTCCATCCTCCCGGCGTTGGCAGTCTGATTAATGCCGCACAGGAAAAACAAATCAAAAATCTAAAAGTTTATCTGGCGGATGCTACGGACGTTTTAAGTGAGTGTTTTTCAGATAACAGTATTGACAGAATTCAGCTATATTTTCCTGATCCTTGGCATAAGAAAAAGCATAATAAGCGTCGTATAGTTCAGCCAAAATTTTTACAGCTTATGCGTACTAAGCTCGCCCCCGGTGGCGTGTTACATATGGCAACCGATTGGGAGCCCTATGCAGAGCAAATGCTTGAGCTTATCCAAGAGGCTGAAGGGTTTAAAAATATGGCAAATGACTTTGTGCCAAGGCCTGAATTTAGGCCCCTGACAAAATTTGAAAAGCGCGGCGAAAGATTGGGTCACGGCGTATGGGATTTAATGGCAGAAAAAATCTGATAAGAGGTTTTTAAACTTTTTTTAACAAGCAATCGAACTATTTATTATTTGTTTAGTCATAAAAATAGCCTAAACTTAGTACAAATAAAATAATTTACATTAATTACTGGGAAACGACGATGATGAAAAAAATTAGCCTAATTGCACTTTTTTCGTTGGCCTTAACTGCCTGCGGTCATGATAAGGCAGCTGAGCCAGAAGCTGCGGCTTTAGAGACTCAAGATCAAAAGGTGAGCTACCTTATGGGCATTGAAAATGGAAAAGGTATTACCTCAACGGGTGTAGACCTAGACCAAGCAGCTTACCATCAGGGTTTTGCTGACGGTGCTGCAAAAAATGAATCAAAATTAAGCGAAGAAGAAACCGCCAATGTAATCGGTGAGTTTCAAAAGCAAATGATGGCTAAGCGCCAAGAAATGCAAAAAGTTGAAGAGGAGGCAAAAGATTTGGAATCAGATGCGAATCTTAAAGAGGGCGCAGCTTTTTTAGAAGCCAACGCGGCTAAAGAAGGCGTAGTAACCACTGAATCTGGCTTACAGTACAAAGTACTGACTAAGGGTGAAGGCCCAAAACCCACTAAGGAAAGTACAGTGGAAGTTCATTATGCAGGTAAGCTTTTGGATGGAACGGAATTTGATAGCTCTATTAAGCGTGGCGTACCGGTTAAGTTTGGCGTTACCCAAGTAATTCCTGGCTGGACAGAAGCCTTACAGCTAATGTCAGAGGGCTCGAAGTGGGAGCTTTATATCCCTGCTGATCTTGGCTATGGTGCTGGCGGTCAGGGTCCTATTGGTCCTAACTCTGTACTGGTTTTTGACGTGGAATTATTAAAAGCCGATGTTAATAAAGCAGATGCTAGCTAGTTAACCATCGCTAAATCTGTGAATAAAAAAGTCCCTAGCTGGGGCTTTTTTATTGCCCTAATTAATTAGCAGGCTTTTTGATGAGCACCTGTTGATAGTGGGCACTATGTAAAATATTGACCATTTGGTCTTCAATCTCAAACCGCTGAGCGAGGGTTTCACCTAAAGCGGACAAATCAGCCGCTAAGGTCAAGAGATCATCGGTGGCTAAATATTTATCATTAAAATCTAAGATTAGATCGGTTAGCGAATAAATTGCCGGCAATAGTTTTTTGCCCGAGGCTAATGCTTCTGCATCATTAAAAAGGTGACCCTCGTCGACGAGCTGCTCGAAAATCTCAAAATGACCCTCGGAGATATAGTCAACCAACTGCTGACAAAAAGTCTGTAGCTGTTTTCCCTGAGCATAATCATTATCTTTAAAGTCTTTGAAATTGCTGAGGTGGTAAAAGGTAATAAGAAGTTCTCGGCGGGCTTCAAGCCAGTGCTTGATCCGCTCATGGGCCCATGGCCAAAATTCATTTGGCTTTATGTTTTTGTCTTCCATAAGTAAATCCATAATCCATTTTTGAATTTATAGCTTACTCTTATTATAGGAATAAAGGAAAATCTTTATTCAAATGCCAATATTTCCCTTTAACAACGAGAGGAATAAAGCGCTTTAGACTTTGCGAAGAAACTGATAAATGCCAGCTACAACATAACCAATAAAAGCTAATAAAACCCAGCCCGGCATACTTAGACCTAAAAGCTGCCACTGAACTTCTGCGCAGTTTCCATCGCCTCGCAGCAGGTGTGAAATGGCTTCTGAAAGTGAAAAAACGTCAAACAGATAGTCCACAGGAATACCACATGCCGGGATCTTGTCTTCAGGAAGACTTTGAAGCCAAAGCTGCTTCCCTGAAAAATAGCTACCAACAAGCGCAAGACTAGTAGATAGACCTGCATAGAGTTTTTGCCCGCTTTGCGTGGGGTTATGTAAAGCCGCCAGAGCACAGACAACCGCGATAGACATAATAAAAACGCGCTGGGTTATACAAAGATAGCAAGGCTCAAGCCCCAGATGATTCTGGAAATACAGGACTGCTAGCAGTATGAGCAGGATTCCGATTAATGCTTGAAGACAATTTATGGTCCTGTAACCTGGCAGATTCATACTGACTCCTGAACTGTTGTTTTTGACATTGCCCAATAATCTGCCAAATAGCGGTGAAAAGACTGAGTATCGTTATGCTCTATTTGCGCCTGTTTATTATGCGATGCTTTTGCTAACTCACTATAGGTTTTCTCAAGCTCAGCTTCAATATTTCCCTGAGTAAATTGGTCGCGTTGTTCTTTGGCTTTTCTCATGGCCATACGAAAATAGGTTTCAGTGTTCTCTGTCATTTCCGCTAGCATTTGGGCTGAGGGCGTTGCCTGTGCCTCTGAAATTTTTCCCTGCATTTTTGCCAAAACTTGCGAATAGTGATTTTTACTTTGATTGGCAATGTCTAACTGTTGCGCAATAGGGTCCATTTTTTCTAGTAATTCTTTACCCCAGTGGCGAAGCGATCGTTCGTTTTGGTTTTGCCATAGTTTTAATTCAGGGTCACGTCCGTTGTAGACTGTGCGCAGCATATTTTCCGACAGGCGCTGCGAGTCTTGGTCGCTGATATCTGGGCTATCGCTAAATAAGCAGAAGAGTAAAAAGGTATCTAAAAACTGTATAGTTTGAGCATCAATCCCGCAGGATATTAGTGGGTTTACATCAAGACAGCGCACTTCAATATATTCAACCCCATGCCGTTCAAGCGCCTGAAGAGGCGTTTCGTTTTCGGTCGCTGTGCGCTTGGGGCGTATAGGACTATAAAATTCATTTTCAATCTGTAAAACATGAGTATTGAGCTGATTGTAGTCACCCTGTTCATCTTTCAAGCCAATATCAGCATAGCTTTGGTAGGGCTCTGCAAGTGCAGCACGCAGTGTGCCTATATATTGCTCAAGGCTGTTGTAGGAAACATCTAGGTTACTTTGCGCCTGACTTTGATAGCCCAGATCACCCATGCGGAGTGAGGTGGCGTTGGGCTGATAGAGACTATGACTATCTGTGCCTACCGGGCTTAAATGATGGTCTCTACTGGCAACAAAACTTCTGCAAACAGCCGGTGCAGCGCCCAGTAAATAAAGAAGCAGCCAGGCATAGCGCCTAAAATTTCTAATTAGTTTGAAATAGCCTTCCGATTTAAAGTCTTGTAACGACAGGTGACTATTTTGTTTTTCTTTAAGTGCTTCCCAGAGCTCATCGGGAAGCGAAAAGTTGTAGTGAATGCCCGCAATAGTCTGCATTGCACGACCATATCTATGGCCCAGCCCTTTGCGATATATCTCTTTCATTTGACCTACATTGGAGCTGCCATATTGGGCAATGGGTATCTGATCATCGGCGCCAAGCTGGCAGGGCATACTGCTGACCCAAAGTAGTTCGTCTTCTATCTGGTGATAGGTAAAGCGATGCAAGTCTTCAAGCTCTTTCAGAACGGCTTCAATAGAGCTACTGGGTGCAGTAATGAATTCAAGTAGCGCCTCTGAATAATCCGTAGTGATTGAGGGATGCGTCAATGCGGACCCCAAGCTCTTTGGGTGAGGTGTAGAGGCAATATGGCCGCTAGGAGTGACGCGAAGACTTTCCTTTTCTATACCTCGAATAATTCCCTTTAAATGACGTGAGACTTGAGGGTTGTCTAAAAGCACTAAATGATCAGGTAAGGACAAGGTTGGCCTCTCAGTTAGGCTGCAGAAGACGAGAAGGCAATAGGCGAAAGTTTACCGCCTTGGGCACTGTCACAGGCAATGACCTGAGCTCTAAGATTAATTTCTTTGGCATTTAACTCAACCAGTTTATTGAGTGCCTGGTCCTGATGTTCATAACAAAAAATAGCCGATGCTTTGAGCTCATCAATCCAGTCTAAATCTTTGCTAAAATAACGCCCATCGGCATTTTGTAAAACAAATTTAATCATAGGATATAGTCGTGTTCGAGCCTGAGTAGTTAGAGGGCTAGTTTAACCCATACCTCGCCTCTATAAAAAGAAAATTATAGGGCTCATCGGTCATAGATTTTCCTGAAAGGGCAGGCGTTTTCTCCAGCGGTGAAAACTGTTTAAAAACAGGGGTTCTAAGTAAAAAATACTACCCATATAGGCTAGATTTATTAGCGCTAAGAATAAAAAGAATTGAGGTATGGTCCAGCCTAGTTGGCTCAAGAAGAGCATGCCCATTAAATTACCAGACACCATAAATAGGGCATTAAAAATATTATTAACTGAAAGTACTCTAGCGCGGGTTGTACCTTCAGTGTTCTGCTGGATCATAGCGTAAATAGGGACTATAAAGAGACCGCCAAAAAGCCCAATAAAGAGCAAATCAAAAAGAATACGAAGTCCTTCCGACATAGTTAAAAATGCCGCCGGTGAAATCATGTCGCCTTGGCTGCTGATAGCAGAAAATACGTTGGATGAAAAATACAGGTCAATGGCAAATAGGCTAAGTCCGGCAGCACCCACGGGGACTAAGCCGGGCTCAACCTTGCCATTGGATAGACGAGTACAGCAGAGTGAGCCAATGGCAACGCCAACAATAAATGCAGCTAATAAGATAGAAATTAGTTTGGGGTCGCCGGCTAGTATGGTGACCGCAAAGTTAGGCACCTGAGTTAAAAAACAGGCGCCATAAAGCCAGAACCATGAGTTCGAAAAAATGCACAACAAAACAGTTCTGTTTTGTTTCGCTAGACCAAAGTTATAGATTGTTTCCCGCAGTGGATTAAAGGCTGTAATGCGCTCGCTTGATTGTTTTTCTGGGGGTGCGCTAGGTATCTGGCAGCTACTCAGCCAGCCGACAATTGCTACTAAAATAACTAATGACCCTAATATTAATGGCCCCTGTGTTTCGGTCACTAGCCAACCACCAATTAGTGTGCCCAGTAGAATGGAGACAAAAGTGCCCATGCCAACTTGGGCGTTGGCGGCCATGAGTTCGTTACTCTTCATGTGTTGGGGAATAATCGCATATTTGATGGGGCCAAAAAAAGCAGATTGAACACCAAGCAGAAAAAGTACCCCTAACATTAGGGTCAAATTACCTTGCCACAGTGAGAAGAAGCCAATTAACATTAAAATAATTTCTGCGAATTTAATGCGTCTAATTAAGTAGGCCTTATCAAAGCGGTCAGCAAGATGGCCGGCAATGGTTGAAAACAAAAAGAAGGGCAGAATAAATAGCCCGGCAGCTAGATTGGTTATAAAGTTTGTATTGTATTGCGAAATGGTGAGTACTGAACTGACCACCATGACTAAAAGCGCATTTTTAAATAGATTATCGTTTAAGGCGCCAAGAAATTGAGTGACAAAGAAAGGAAGAAATCGGCGTTCGGCAAACAGGTAGAACTGACTTCGATGATTTTTCACTTTCAGCTCCCAAGGATATTATTGTTTATTTTTAATAACTTAATCTTCCTGCGGGTAGTATGCAAGCGCTTATTTTTGATTGTTGGTGATACCTAGCTCGTCCCACAGATCATCAATACGCTGTTTGACTTCTGGGTCCATAACAATGGGTTGGCCCCATTCGCGATTAGTTTCGCCCGGTAACTTATTGGTTGCATCCAGTCCCATTTTTGAGCCTAGGCCAGATACTGGCGAGGCAAAGTCTAAATAATCAATGGGCGTATTATCAATCATAACCGTATCTCGGGAAGGATCCATTCGTGTGGTGATGGCCCAAATAACATCTTCCCAGTTACGAATATCAATATCCTCATCGGTAACAATGATAAATTTGGTATACATAAATTGACGTAAAAATGACCAGACCCCCATCATCACGCGCTTAGCATGCCCGGGAAATTGTTTTTTCATGCTAACAACGGCCATGCGGTAGGAGCATCCTTCTGCAGGCAGATAAAAGTCAGTAATTTCAGGAAACTGTTTTTGTAAAATTGGCACAAACACTTCATTTAGTGCAACGCCAAGTATTGCCGGCTCGTCGGGCGGGCGGCCTGTGTAGGTGCTGTGATAAATAGGGTCTTTACGGTGAGTGATGCGCTCGACGGTAAATACAGGAAAGCTCTCAACTTCGTTGTAGTAACCGGTATGGTCCCCAAAGGGGCCTTCATTGGCTTCTTCGCCTGGTTGTAAATACCCTTCTAAGATTATTTCTGCAGTAGCCGGCACCTGAAGATCACTGCCAATACATTTAACAACAGAGGTTTTTTCACCGCGCAGTAGACCTGCAAAGGCATATTCAGAGAGGCTGTCTGGTACTGGGGTAACCGCGCCCAAGGTTGTAGCAGGGTCGGCACCTAGTGCGATGGCAACCGGATAGGGCTTGCCAGGATGTTTTTGCTGCCAATCACGATAATCTAGAGCACCGCCACGATGTGCCAGCCAGCGCATAATGAGTTTGTTTTTAGTCAGTTTCTGCATGCGATAAATGCCAAGATTCTGACGTTCTTTATCGGGGCCTCGCGTAACAATCAAGGGCCATGTAATTAGAGGAGATACGTCGCCCGGCCAGCAGGTTTGAATGGGTATACTATCTAAATTGACCTCATCACCCTCAATAACCACTTCTTGGCAGGGGGCTTTCTTAAGATTTTTAACAGGCATATTAAGCACCTGTTTAAAATCATGACGCTTTCCCCAAAGATCACGCAGGCTTTTGGGAGGTTCAGGCTGCTTTAAGAAGGCCAGTAACTCGCCAACATCTCTTAATGCTTCTACAGAGTCTTGCCCCATGCCCATAGCAACGCGCTTTGGCGTGCCAAACAGGTTACATAAGACGGGCATAGAATAGCCCTTAGGGTTTTCGAATAATAGAGCAGGGCCTTTGGCGCGCAGCGTTCGATCGCTGATCTCAGTCATTTCTAGATGAGGATCGACCTCATGTGTAATGCGCACAAGCTCACCCTGCTGTTCTAGGTATGAGATAAATTCGCGGAGATCAGAATGCTTCATGGTGCGAGCCCAAAAGTTGTTAAGGCAGACTAATTATCTGCGTGCCAACTACTTACGCTTCATAGCGCCAAAAAATTCACCGTTGCTCTTAAATCCTTTTAATTTTTCTATCATAAACTCAACCGCTGGAAGGTCTTCCATATCATGAAGGAGTTTACGAAGAATCCAAACACGTTGCAGTTCAGACTCGTTCATTAATAAGTCTTCTCGGCGAGTACCTGAACGACGAATATTAATAGCAGGATAGACACGTTTTTCAGCGATTTTACGATCTAGAATAAGCTCCATGTTACCTGTGCCTTTAAATTCTTCGTAGATCACTTCGTCCATTTTGGAACCGGTGTCAACCAGGGCTGTAGCAATAATACTCAGACTGCCGCCATTTTCAATATTTCGTGCAGCACCAAAAAAACGTTTGGGCTTTTCAAGAGCGTGAGCATCAACACCACCGGTTAAAACTTTACCTGACGAAGGAATGACCGTGTTGTAGGCTCGAGCTAAGCGAGTAACAGAATCCAGCAAAATAACCACGTCTTTTTTGTGCTCTACCAGACGCTTGGCTTTTTCAATAACCATTTCTGCAACCTGAACATGGCGACTGGGCGGCTCGTCAAAGGTTGAAGCAATGACTTCTCCTCGAACCGTTCGCTGCATTTCAGTCACTTCTTCTGGACGCTCATCGATTAGCAAAACAATAATATAGCATTCAGGGTTGTTGCGAATAATCGATTGCGCAATGTTCTGCATCATAATTGTTTTACCCGCTTTTGGCGGCGCAACAATCAGGCCCCTTTGACCCTTACCAATGGGCGAAACTAAATCAATAACACGTCCAGTCAAATCTTCTGTAGAGCCATTTCCTGATTCGAGAGCCAAGAGCTCGTCTGGAAATAATGGAGTAAGGTTTTCAAATAGAATTTTATTGCGAGCATTCTCTGGGGCATCAAAGTTAATTTCATCAACTTTGAGCATGGCAAAATAGCGCTCACCATCTTTTGGTGGTCTAATTTTGCCGGCTATTCTGTCACCTGTTCTTAGGTTGAATCGTCTAATCTGGCTGGGCGATACATAAATATCGTCTGGCCCGGCTAAGTATGAAGCCCCTGCAGAGCGTAAAAATCCAAATCCATCAGGTAGTATTTCGAGTACTCCGTCGCCGTAAATATCTTCACCGCTTTTGGCGTGTCTTTTAAGGAGAGCGAAAATGATGTCTTGTTTGCGTGAACGCGCCAGATTATCAAGCCCCATTGAGGCTGTCATTTCTAGTAATTCATCGATTGGTTTTTGCTTAAGTTCTGATAGGTTCATAGAATGTTCTTAGGATTAGTAATTCGGAGAATTGGCAACAGCCAAAGGTTGTTTTGTTTGATTGTAGTCTAAAGCCGACTGAGGCACTTAATTATTTTACTTGGTTGCCAGAAGGCGCTTTGAATTGATATGGGAGTAGACTAAAGGGTTGTGCAAGTAAACGCAAGCTGAATTTGCGGCCCCCCGAAAGAGGCCGCAACAAAATTAAAGAAGGCTGTCAACAAACTCGGCTAATTGACCCTTTGAGAGAGCGCCCACTTTGGTGGCCTCAATTGCACCATTTTTAAACCCGAGCAATGTTGGGATACCGCGAACATTAAATTTAGCCGCGCTTTCTGGACTACTGTCCACGTCCACTTTACAGACCTTAACCTTGCCGTCGTAATCAATCGCTATTTCGTCGAGTAGCGGGGCAATCATTTTACATGGACCGCACCAAGGCGCCCAAAAATCAACTAAAACAGGAACATCTGACTGAAGCACATCGGCTTCAAAGCTAGCATCGGTAACGTGAACAACAGAATCACTCATTAGGAATTTTCTCCAACTAAGAGGGTTAATTTAATATTTTTGCTTGGGGCTTATAATAGCACTAGGGGTGAGTCTGGAACAATTAATATACTTAATACCCTGCAAAAGAATTATTAATATTGGGTTTATTCGAAGGTGGCGACAGGCTCTTTGCCAACCACTGATTTAGGATCTATGTGAACAATTATTTCTGATTTAGGGTAAGTTTGTTCTAGCGTAGCTTCAACTTCATCGGAAACATTGTGCGCTTCAAATAGCGTCAGCTCGTCCTCAATTTCAAGATGAAACTGAATAAATGTCATGGTGCCAGAATGGCGTGTTCTTAAATCATGAAGCCCTAACGCCTTGGGATGTGCGCGCACAATTTTTTTAATATTGTCACGTACCTCATCGGGTAGCTCTCTATCCATAAGCTGATCCATGGATATCCGAAGAATGTTCCAAGCGCTGTATAGAATGTAGCAGGCAATAATGCCACCTATGATTGGGTCAAAAATCGAAAGACCCATGGTGGATAGCCACAACGCCAGTATGACTGCACTATTCATTAAAAGGTCAGACTTATAATGCATCGCATCGGCAGTAATAGCGACAGATTGGGTTTTTTTAATCACATGTTGCTGGAAGCCAACCAGTAACAGGGTCACGACAATAGTGACTGCCACCACGATCATACTGATTATTGGATATTTAATTTCAACCGGGTTGATAATGTTGCTACCAACTTCTATCAATAAAAAGAGGGCGGACCCTGCAATAAATAGTGACTGACTCAGCCCCGCAAGCGCCTCAGCTTTACCATGACCAAAGCGGTGTTCCTTGTCTGCTGGTGTTAACGCATGTCTAACAGCAAATAAATTTATAATAGAGGCAAAGGCATCCAGTATCGAGTCGATTAAGGTCGCTAATAGACTAACCGAGTCAGACTGAGTCCAGGCCACTAGCTTTACCAAAATTAAAAATACAGCAACAGACACGGAGGCATAGGTTGCCAGCCGCATAAGTCGTGCACTTTCATCTGGTACTGAATGGTTAGGGATATTATTGTCCAATTTAATTATTTATATATTTGTTTTGTATTTTGTTAAGAGCTTAACAAAAAATGGGTAAACAGTAGAGTAAAAATTATGAAAAGCGCTGTAGCACCGAATCAAGATAGCGCATACCCCTGTCGGTAGTGCAATAATTCGCTGACTGGCTATTGAGCAGCCCATCCGCTTCAAGCTGCGAAATCAGCAGGGCTATATTGGACGGGTCAATCCCTGTGCGCTGGGCATATAATTCTTTGTTTACGCCCTGTGTCAGGCGTAAGGCATTCATCATAAATTCCAGACTTAGCTGGTCCGGATTTATGGGTTTTTGAGTTGCGATGGCGGTCTTTTCTCGACTCATAAAATGTTCCGGCTGACGTGTTTTAGCGGTTCGAACAATCTCAGCATTTTCCGGCATAGTCAGCTTGCCATGGGCGCCAGCGCCAATGCCTAGATAGTCGCCAAATTGCCAATAGTTTAGATTATGCCTGCAGGCCTCACCGGCTTTACCAAAAGCCGACACCTCATACTGAGAAAATCCTGCGCTACTGAGCTTGTGCATACCAAGATCTTGAATATCCGCAAGTTGATCCTCTTCTGGCAGGACGGGTGGTCTTGAAAAGAAGCTAGTGTTCGGCTCAATGGTTAGCTGGTACCAAGAAATATGGGTGGCACCGGTTTGAATGGCTATGTCTAGATCGACCATCGCATCTTCTCGGCTTTGATCGGGTAAGCCATGCATCAAATCAATATTAAAGCGCTCAAAACCAGATTTTTGTGCCATTTCAATAGCTTTTTTGGCATGTTCTGCGCTGTGAATACGGCCAAGACTTTTTAGGTGTTGGTCATTAAAGCTTTGCACGCCTATGGATAGCCTGTTGACGCCGGCGGTATAAAAACCAGCAAATTTTTGCTGTTCTGCTGAACCCGGGTTAGCTTCAAGGGTTATTTCTATGTTTGCCTCGAAGCCAATGTGTTTTTCTGCGGCACTAATAATTTTTTCGATGGATTGGGCGGAAAATAGACTGGGCGTTCCGCCGCCAAAAAATATTGAATGTAACTTTCTATTTTTAACCCAGTGCAAATCATTGTTTAGGTCTTTAAGAAGAGCCTGTAAATACGCCTGTTCGGGAATATTTTCATGCCCTTGGTGCGAATTAAAATCGCAATAGGGGCATTTTTTTATGCACCAAGGAATATGTACATAGAGTGAAAGGGGAGGCAGCTCTAGCATCGCAATAATTTGTTATTTGAGTGTTTCAAGAAGCTGCGCAATGGCCTTGCCGCGATGACTAACAGTATTTTTAACGGATTTATCAAGTTCAGCGGCATGACAGTCTGCATCAAGTGGTTTGAAAATAGGGTCATAGCCAAACCCTTCATGGCCTTTTTCCTGAAAAGCAATTTCGCCCTCCCAGGTGCCCTGGCAGATAATAGGTGTGGGGTCGGTCCCGTGGCGCATAACCACAATAACGGTTTGGTATCTGGCTTTGCGTTGTTCGGCGGGCACAGATTTTAGGGCAGACATGAGTTTATCAAGATTAGTTTGATCGTTAGCGCCAAGGCCCGCATAGCGCGCTGAATAAATTCCGGGCGCACCCTTAAGATAGTCAACCTCCAAGCCTGAATCATCTGCTATCGCGGCAAGACCAGACTGTTCTGCGGCATGACGTGCTTTTAAGATAGCATTTTCAACAAAGGTGAGACCGGTTTCGTCGGCATCTTCGATACCCAGCGACTGCTGTGGAATAATGTTAATTCCTAGGCCGCCAAGCATATGCTGTAGTTCTTTGATTTTGCCCTGATTACTGCTGGCTAATACTAAATCTTTTAAGTCCATAGTAGCTGATTCCAAACAGATGATTAGGGATTGTGATACATCTTCTTTTGAAATTTGAAGTCATAAGGAAACTGACTTTTCCCAGCTGTCACATTAATTTTAAATGTAAGCAGATCTTCATTTTCAAATTCAAAAGGGGCTAAGTAGTAAACAGTTGACTGTTCTTTGATCGCCACAAACTCAAGCTGTTGGGTTTGCTGAAAAATATTTTTTACCACACCCGTAACTTTTGCGGGAATACCTTGCCCCAGGGTTTTGACCACAGCGATATTTACTAGGCCGCGATCTTTGCCGCGCACAAAATTGTTTGCCACTGCAATTTCCGGAGTTAGAAAAGAGCTGTCAAAGGCGCTATAAAAAATTTTTAAGTCACCATGCTGTTTTACATGGCTCTGTTTAACGGGCTCTGAAAATGCAGCAGAAGCTAAAAGCAGGGACAAAAGTACTAGGTGCTTCATAAAAGTTCTCTTAAGGGGTTATCGACTTAGGTGATACACCGCAATCTCGGTAAATAGATTAGGAAAAACACTTTTAAGTGCTTTGTCAGCCACACCCTGAGCCATAAATTCGCGATGAAGAATATTGATACTGCGTTCTTTACACAGGGCTTCAAAGTCATCATAGGTGAAAAAATGAATATTGGGTGTGTCATACCATTGGTAGGCGAGCTGTTTGGTGACCGGCATACGACCGAGAAAATTTAGATAGGCTCTGGTTCGCCAATGACCAAAATTTGGAAAGGTAACAATGCACTTGCTGCCAATTCTGAGTATCTCGTCAAGCACTAGGTGGGGGTAGCGCAATGCTTGCAAAGTCTGGGTCATTAAAACTGTATCAAAGCTTTGATCAGCAAAGTTTTTTAGGCCTTTATTTAGATCCTGTTCGATAACATTGACGCCTTTTTCGAGACAGCGACTAATGGAATTAGGGTCAATTTCTAACCCATAGCCAATAACATCTAGTTGCTCTTGAAGACTTGCCAGAAGTGCGCCGTCACCACAACCCAGATCTAAGACGCGGGAGTTGGGCTCAATCCAGGGTTTAATCAAATCAAGTTTATGATTCATGATCCGCCCTCTAAACGATCTGCCAGCTTGCTAAGGTAGCCGCCAAGTGCCTTTTGATAGCGCTCATTAGGCAGTAAAAAGGCATCATGGCCATGATCTGAGTCTATGGCAATATAGGAAACGTTCTTTCCTGCAGCGATTAATGCATCGGTAATTTCCTGAGACCTATCTGGCGAGAAACGCCAATCACTGCTAAATGAAACCACCAAGAACTTACATTTAGCATGACTAAAGGCTGCCACTGGGTCGTGGTTATATTCTCGAGCAAGATCAAAGTAATCAAGCATTTTGGTAATCAAAATATAGCTATTGGCATCAAAAAAGTCAGAGAACTTATCGCCTTGATAATTTAAATAGCTTTCAATTTGAAATTCCACAGGATCTGTTTTTCCCTGAAGAAGATCGCCTGACCTTAGGTCGCGGCCAAATTTTTGCCCCATAAGCTCATCGGATAAATAGGTCACATGACCGATCATTCTCGCCAGTGCCAATCCATTGTGGGGCACCTTATTGTGCTGCAAATAGTTACCATCGCAAAAATCAGCATCTGATTTAATCGCTTTGCGAGCAATTTCATTAAAGGCAATATTTTGTGCAGTTAATTTCATGGATGATGCAATCACTACTGCATGTTGCAGTTCGTCGGGGTGCTCTAGCGACCAACGCATCGCCTGCATTCCGCCCAAGCTTCCACCAACCACTGCCGCCCAGCATTTAATTTTGAGATGCTGCATTAATAGCCGCTGTGAGGCTACCCAGTCTCTCGCTCTAAGCGGGGGGAAATCTGCGCCATAGGGTTTGCCGGTTTCGGGATTTTCGGATGCTGGGCCGGTGCTGCCAAAGCAGCTGCCAATATTATTTACCGATACAATATAAAAGCGGTTGCTGTCGATAGGCTTGCCGGGTCCAATATAATTGTCCCACCAGCCTGTTTTTGTTTCGCCCTCATGGTGACCAGCTGCATGATGATCACCACTTAAGGCGTGACAAATTAAAATCCCATTACTACGGTCTTTATTCAGCGTGCCATAAGTCTCATAAACCAGCCTATGACTGGGCAAAATCACCCCACAGGCAAGTTTGAGCGGCTGCTCAATAACCACCTGCTGAGGCTTAACCAGACCCACTGAACTGTCTTGGTTATTCTGATTGTTATGCGAATCTGATGACATAGTTAATTCATTTAAATTGTATTCTGCAAGTCTAAGAGCGCCCAGCCGTTTAAGCAATAGCCACTGAACAAACTATTGCTCACAAATCTAAAATGGACACTGATTTTTCATACTATACCTGATAAGGTCGAGATCGTTGACTTTAATAACATGCAACTACAGCGCAAGAGGATTCATATGCAATATAGGTCATTGGGAACAACCGGATTGCAGGTGCCAGTTATTGGTTTGGGCACCATGACATGGGGTGAGCAAAATAATTTACAGCAGGCCTGTGAGCAAATGGATTATGCCTTGAAAAGAGGAGTTAATTTATTTGATGTGGCAGAGATGTACCCCGTGCCGCCTCGGCCTGAAACGGTTGGAGAAACTGAGCGCTATATTGGTGAATGGTTTGCCCAGTCGGGTAAGCGTGCAGAGGTTACATTAGCCACCAAAGTGACTGGTCGGGCGGAGCAAAAACAGTCAGGCCTGTCGCATATTAGAGGAGGCACGCGCCTAAGTAGGGACCATATTCGGCGTGCCATTGATGGCTCGCTTGAACGGTTGCAAACCGACTACATCGATCTTTATCAGGTGCACTGGCCAGAACGCGCCACCAACTTCTTTGGCGCTAGAGGTTATCGACACCAACCTGATTCCGATGGCATTAGCATCGAAGAGACACTGGTTGTATTGTCTGAATTAGTTGATGAGGGTCTGGTAAAGCATATAGGTATTTCTAATGAAACGCCTTGGGGCGCAATGCAGTATCTTAACCTCGCCAAGCAGCATAATTTACCTACAGTGATTAGCGTACAAAATGTCTACAACCTATTGAATCGCCAATATGAGACCGGCATGGCAGAACTCTGTGTCAGAGAAAATATCGGTCTGTTGGCCTATTCGCCTATGGCCTTTGGTGTATTGAGCGGCAAATATCTTAATAATCAGAAACCCTCAGGGGCAAGATTAACGCTGTTTGATCGCTTTACTCGCTACGACAGCCCTCAAACCTTAGCCGCTACAGAAGCCTATGCGGATATTGCTAATCGACAGGGGTTAAGTCTTGCACAAATGTCTTTGGCGTTTGTCTGCCAGCAAAATTTTGTAGCTAGCTGTTTAATTGGCGCAACTACCATGGAGCAACTCAAAGAAAATATTGATGCTGCCGAGGTTGTTTTAAGTGATGAGGTGATGGCTGAGATTGAGGATGTTCACAACGCTTATCCAGATCCCGCCCCCTAAAAATTTATTGGCTTACATCAGGAAGGGGGTAATTTGCATACCTATTAAAGGAAGTATTTTGGCGCGAATGAACATCAGCGAAAAGATGGCAGCCATAGGTGACAGGTCAATCATGCCGAGTGGCGGTATAAGCCGTCTAAAGGGTTCCATGTAGGGAGAAATTACCTGATGCACCAATCCTGCTGCAGGGTGCGGCGGCGTGCCAACCCAGCTGAAAACAACCAGAATAAAAATACCCCAAAAATAAATTTCGACCAAGGTTCTGAGTAACTCAAAGCCAGCCCAAGCAATAAACGCAAAAATACCCGCCGATAAGACACCCTTAGCGATTGCCATGACTACAAAAAAGCTCCATTTAATTAATAGAGCGGCCACTAACACTGATAGGTTAAAGCGACCAAAGCTAGGTATTATTTTTTCAAGGGGGCGAATAATCGGACTGCATATTTTGAGAATGCCCTGTGATACCGGATTATAAAAATCAGCGCCTACCCACTGCAGCAAAAATCTTATTAAAAGAAGCATTGCGGCAATATCTGTAATGGCTCTAAAGCCGTAAAGTAATGTTTCGTTCATAGGGTATCAGCTCAAAATATTTGGGTATGTGACTCAATCTAACGAGTTATTTGGAAAAATCATCGGACATCTCTTGGGCGCGATTCAAGGCGCTCGACATTGCTGTACGAAAAACGTTTTCGATATCCTGTGCCTGAAATGATTTAATCGCAGCCTGCGTGGTGCCCCCGGGCGAGGTTACCTGCTTGCGTAAAACCTCAGGTTTCTGGTCAGAATGTAAAGCCAGTTTGGCCGCTCCTAGTGCGGTATTCAGGGTAAGCTGGGCAGAAGTTTCGGCGTCAAGACCGAGCTCTTCGCCTACTTTTTGCATAGCTTCGTAAATCAAGAAGAAATAGGCGGGACCACTGCCAGAAACAGCGGTAACCGCATCAATATCGCCTTCTTTATTGACCCAGCAGGCATAGCCTACGGCATTAAAGATGCCTTCAATGGTTGATTTTTGGTTGACGTTAAGGGCTTTACTAGCAAACAGCCCCGTTGCACCCGCCTGCACCATGGCGGGAGTATTAGGCATGGCCCTTACTATGGTTAGATTGCTCCCCATCCAGTTTGCTAAGGCAGATACCGGAATGCCGGCAGCAATTGAAACCACAATAGGATTATGAGTCAGTGAGTCGGCAAGTGGTGCAGTAACCACACCCATCACTTGTGGCTTTACCGCTAGTACCACAATGTCGGCGGTGCTTACTGCGGCACCATTATCGCCAGTAGTAGAAATTCCGTGGGTGGCTTCGATCCGTTGGCGAGAGTCTGCGTTTGGCTCGCTAACTAAAATGTCTTCACTTGAAAAGCCATTGGCTAACATGCCGCCAATCAAGCATGACGCCATGTTGCCGCCGCCGATAAAAACTACTTTACTCATAATGGTTTGCTTCCATTGTTATTAACTTTGCTGGCTCTTGGTCCAAAAATATCTGTACCGACACGAAGTATAGTCGAGCCCTCTAATATTGCAGCTTCGATATCACCGGACATTCCCATTGAGAGGGTATCGAGTTTTTGAGAATTGTCCAGTTGCTGATTAATTTGTTCTTGTAATAGTCGCAATGCGCGAAAAGGCTGGCGCTGGGCTTCTAATGTATCGCAGGATCTGGGGATAGCCATTAAACCGCGTAAGCGCACATTGGGTAGTTGGCTTACCCGTAGTGCTAAATCTATAGCCTGCTCAGGTAAGACGCCAGATTTACTCGGCTCAGCATCTATATTGATTTGCAGACATATATTAAGCGGGGGTAAATGCTCGGGCCGCTGCTCGCTCAATCGCTTGGCGATTTTGATTCTGTCCACAGAGTGAACCCAGTCAAAGTGCTCGGTCACAGGACGGGTTTTGTTAGATTGGAGTGGGCCAATAAAATGCCATTCGGCACCCAGAGTTTCCAATGATTTGATTTTATCTGTTGCCTCTTGCACATAGTTTTCACCTAGCGCATTAAGACCTGCCTTATAGGCAACCTGAATATCATTGATTGGACGAGTTTTGCTGACCGCCAAGAGTTTAATGCTATTTGGGTCTCTGCCAGCTTGAGCAGCAGCCTGTTCAATTCGCTGCTTAACTGAAGTGATATTTTTTTCAATAGAAACCATAAATTGCGGTCTTATATTATTGGGATTAATGTAATTTAATTTTGGCGCTAAAATTATAACGTCACCTGAAAGGCTTAGGGTTGCCGCCCCAAATCTGGCTGATCTAGCCAGCTTTGTAAGATAAGTGCAGCAGCAAGGTGATCAATTTTTGTTAGATCCATTCGTCCTTTACTACCCTGGTTATTTTCTTCTCGAATCAAGGCTTTGGCGTCTTGGCTGGTTAATCGCTCATCAACCATTAATACATTAGCATTGAAGCGCCCCTGCAGGCGTCGGGCAAATTTTCTGGCAAGTCGACTGAGCTCGCTTTCACTAGCGTCCATATTTAGGGGAAGCCCCACCAAGACAAGATCAGGGGTCCATTCGTCAAGCAACTTTGAAACTTCGTCCCAGTTAGGAATGCCGTCATGCGCCTTGAGAATACATAGCCCTCGGGCTGAGCCGGTTAGGGTTTGACCAGTGGCCACGCCCATTTGTCGCAAGCCATAATCAAAGGCCATAATTGTCTGATGCCCATCCAAATTATGCATGCCCAGATTCTAGCGACAACATGTCTAAATTTAAGCCAATGGTTAGAGCCGCCGCTTGGGCGCGCTGGGCGCAGTCGGTTTTAAACAATACCGCTGAATCAGCGGGTATGACTAGCCAGCTATTGTCCTTGAGTTCTTCTTCAAGCTGCCCGCCACCCCAGCTTGAGTAGCCTAGTGTAATCAGAGCATCTTTCGGGCCTGCTCCTAGGGCAATGTCGCCGAGAATATCTTTTGATGTAGTCAGACTTATGTCTGTGCCTATATGGATGGTTGACTCCCATTTTTGGCCGCTGGCGCTATGCAAAATAAACCCACGATCCTGCTGAATAGGCCCGCCATCAAAAATAAGCTCATCGCCTTCCTGTTGGTTATATTTAAGTTCTAAGCGGTCAAAAACAGCCTTGGCGGGGATATCCAATTGCTGGTTAATAATCAGCCCCATAGCGCCTTCGATATTATGTTCGCAAATATAGATCACTGACCCAGAAAAATTATCATCATGCAGGCCAGGCATGGCGACCAAGAAATGATCTTTCAGGCTGGATATGGTTTTTTTGGATGTCTTGCTCATAGTTATAATATGAAGCCTCTATTGATCAAAAACAAGTTAAAGACAAAAAAATCACCGAACATGTCAGGCTATTCGGCGACAAATTGCGGCAATCAATTTTTCACCAATGGCAGTATTTTGCGCGCGATCAATTTCTTGTACGCAGGTTGGGCTGGTGACATTAATCTCGGTGAGGTAGTCACCAATAATATCTAGGCCGACAAAAAGTAACCCGCGCTCAACTAAACTGGGAGCCACCTGTTCCGCAATCCATTGGTCTCTTTCTGATAGCGGGCGCACCTCACCTTGGCCGCCAGCCGCAAGATTGCCGCGAAAATCGTTTCCTGAGGGGATCCTTGCTAAGCAGAAGGGGATTACTTCGCCATCCACCACAAGTACCCGTTTATCACCATCGGTTATTTCAGGTAAATATTTTTGAGCCATAATGGTTTGATTGCCAAACTGGGTGAGTGTTTCCAGAATAACATTGAGATTTTGATCCTCCGCTCTAACGCGAAAAATAGAGGCACCGCCCATGCCATCAAGGGGTTTGAAAACCACATCCTGATGTTCTTCTAAAAAGCGGGTTAAGCGCTTTATGCTGCGGCTGACTAAAAGCGGTGGCGTGCACTGCGGAAATTCGGTCGCAAAAACTTTTTCGTTACAGTCGCGAAGGCTCTGGGGCTTATTTACTACCAGTGTACCAAGCTTTTCAGCAGCTTCTAAAATATAGGTGGAATAGATAAACTCGCTATCAAAGGGTGGGTCTTTGCGCATAATAACAACATCCAGCTCATTGAGCGGCACCGCGCTGGCTTGATTTAGTTCATACCAGCCGTCAGGATTGTTGATGACTCGTAGGGGGCGAACCTCAGCAAAAGGCGCGCCATTTTCGAGAAACAAGTCCTGTTGCTCCATATAAAAAAGCTTAAACCCTTGTTCCTGTGCCGCAAGCAAGATACTTAGGGTGGTGTCTTTGTAGAAGTTGATAGACTGAATCGGATCCATGACGACCCCTAATGTTTTTTCCATAATCCAAAACCTGCCGAATTAAATAATGTGGTTTATTGTGACATAGTTAGACAGCATAATTATAGCGTTGGGCCATATTATTAGAGCTGAAAAAAGCTATCGGCTTAAATATAGTCTCAAATCATTTGCACCTAAAACCATTCTCTAGCATTATTACGTCTTCCGCTTAAATTGGTGTTTTATGACAGATTATCTGATTGCTCCATCCATATTAGCTGCCGATTTTGCCCGCTTGGGCGAAGAGGTCGACAATGTACTAGAGGCAGGTGCCGATATAGTGCATTTTGATGTCATGGATAATCATTATGTACCCAATCTGACGATTGGCCCCATGGTGTGTAAAGCGCTGAGAAAGCATGGTGTCACCGCGCCTATTGATGTGCATCTAATGGTTCAACCTGTAGATGATCTCATTCGTATGTTTGCCGATGCCGGCGCCAGTTATATTACATTCCACCCCGAAGCATCTCAGCATGTCGATCGCTCATTACAGTTGGTGCGAGACCTTGGCTGTAAAGCAGGCTTGGTGTTGAACCCTGCAACTAATTTAGATGCGATTAACTGGGTTATGGATAGACTGGATATGTTACTGCTAATGTCAGTAAACCCTGGATTTGGCGGCCAAAAATTCATTCCGTCAACCCTAGATAAGCTCAAGCAAGCACGTAAAATTATTGATGAAAGCGGTTATGATATTAGGCTTGAAGTTGATGGTGGCGTTGGTGTGAAAAATATCCAAGAGATTGCAGCAGCAGGGGCAGATACCTTTGTAGCGGGCTCGGCTATTTTCAGCCAGTCAAACTATAAAAAAGTGATTGATGAGATGCGATCAGAACTCAGTGCGGTAAGCTAATTTACGCAACCAACAATATTGACTACAATTGATGTTCTATTTAGAGGGCAGAGTCTTGAAAAACACATGTTTTGTAAAGCAGGTTAAGAGCCACCAGCGGTGGCGATGGTACTCATAAGTTCCGTCGAGGGCGAATTGCGCCCTAAAGCCTCTTACATTACTAGGAAAACCAAATGACTCCTGAAAAATTCGCCGAACTGGCAAGTCAAAATTTCAACCGAATCCCCGTCACCCGAAAAGTGCTGGCAGACTTTGAGACGCCTCTTAGCGTCTATCTCAAACTCGCCTATGGTGCCAACTCTTATTTGTTTGAGTCAGTACAGGGTGGTGAAAAATGGGGGCGTTATTCACTGATTGGCCTGCAAACTTCCACGGTATTGCGTGTCTATGGCCAGCAGTTAGAAATCATTAAAGATGGTAAGCCAATGGTCAATCGTCATACGGACGATCCTATGGCAGAAGTTGAGCGTTTTAGGCAGCTGTTTAGTATGCCTGACCTTCCTGATCTACCTCGGTTTACAGGCGGTCTTGTGGGCTATTTTGGCTACGACACGGTGCGCTATGTTGAGCCAAAATTAGCTAAATCGCAGCCCAAGGACGAGTTGGGTACGCCAGATATTCTCTTGATGGCCTCTGATGAGGTGGCTATTTTTGATAATTTATCGGGCACCCTTATGCTGGTGGTGCATGTGGATGCCGGCGAATCAGATGGGCTTGAAAAAGCTAATGCGCGACTTGATGAGCTACAGCAAAAATTAGCTGAGCCTGCCCCCAAAATACCAGAGCCCGAGCAACAGCTACAAGAATTAAGCGAAGACGACTTTAAGTCTAGTTTTGGGCAAGACAAATTTTTAAGGTCCGTGGATAAAATTAAAGACTATATTATGGCAGGTGATGCCATGCAGGTTGTGCCATCACAGCGCCTGTCTGCCCCATTCAAAGCAGCGCCACTGAACTTATATCGAGCGCTTCGTCGACTCAATCCGTCTCCTTACATGTATTTCCTGGATTTAGGCGATTTTCATATTGTGGGCTCATCGCCAGAGGTGCTTGCTCGATTAGAAGATGGTCAGGTCACTGTGCGCCCAATCGCCGGCACAAGGCGTCGAGGCAAGTCAGAGGAAGAAGATCTAGCGCTTGAGCAGAATATGCTAGATGATCCCAAGGAAATTGCTGAGCACCTCATGTTAATTGATTTGGGACGGAATGATGTCGGGCGTATTAGCAAGCCGGGTACCGTAGAAGTGACCGAAAAAATGGTGGTTGAGCGCTATTCTCATGTGATGCATATAACCTCAAATGTAGTGGGGGAGGTGACCGACAATATGCCGCCAATTGATGTGCTCAAGGCTACCTTGCCAGCAGGAACACTTAGCGGTGCGCCTAAGATTCGTGCAATGGAAATTATTGATGAGGTTGAGCCAGTAAAGCGGGGTGTATATGGCGGTGCTGTTGGCTATATTGGCTGGAATGGCAATATGGATACCGCTATTGCAATCCGCACCGCAGTTATTAAAGATGATGTGCTACATGTTCAAGCGGGAGCCGGAGTAGTCGCTGACTCAATACCTGAATTGGAATGGAAAGAAACTATGAACAAGGCGCGCGCCATTATGCGAGCTGCGGCCATGGTATGTACTGGAGTAGACAAATGATTTTAATGGTCGATAACTATGATTCATTTACCTACAACGTGGTGCAATATTTAGCGGAGTTAAAGGCTGATGTTCAGGTGCATCGTAACGATCAAATTACTCTTGCAGAAATCGAGACGCTAGCGCCGGAAAAGATTGTTATTTCTCCAGGGCCTTGTACGCCCAATGAAGCAGGCATATCAGTTGAAGCAATTAAGCATTTTGCGGGCAAGATACCCATTTTGGGCATCTGTTTGGGCCATCAAAGTATTGGCCAAGCCTTTGGCGGTGAGATTGTTCGCGCCAAGCAGGTGATGCACGGTAAAACCTCGATGATTCAGCATAAAAATAGCGGTGTTTTTGCCGGTTTAACTAACCCCTTTGAAGCCACCCGCTACCATTCTTTGGTGATTAACCAGAATTCTCTACCAGCCTGCTTAGAGGTGACAGCCTGGACACAGAATGATGATGGTACGCTGGATGAGATTATGGGTGTCCGCCATAAAGAGTTGGCCGTGGAGGGGGTGCAGTTCCACCCTGAATCTATTCTTACTCAGCACGGCCATGACCTGCTGAATAACTTTCTGAAGGGTTAAATTGTGGATATTACCCAAGCACTTGAAAAAGTCGTCAACAGCGAAAATTTATCATCTGAAGCTATGCGAGAGGTGATGCGACAGATTATGACGGGCAACGCTACTCAGTCGCAGATCGGTGCCTTTCTGGTGGCTCTGCGCATGAAGGGCGAGAGCATTGACGAAATTGCCGGCGCAGTAGAAGTGATGCGCGAACTAGCAACGGGTGTCGAAGTCAGCGGCGAGCATCTAGTGGACATTGTGGGTACTGGCGGTGACGAATCCAATTTATTTAATGTTTCAACGGCATCAAGTTTTGTGGTTGCCGCTTCGGGCGGAAGGGTTGCCAAGCACGGCAATCGCTCCGTTAGCAGCAGCAGTGGCGCCGCTGACCTATTAGAGGCTGCGGGAGTTAATTTAAGTTTGACCCCGGAGCAGGTCGCGCTTTGTGTTGATCAGTTAGGCGTGGGCTTTATGTTTGCGCCGGCGCATCATAGCGCCATGAAACATGCCATAGGGCCGCGTAAAGAGCTCGGCTTGCGTACCATATTTAATATTCTTGGGCCCATGACTAATCCTGCCGGTGTTGGACAGCAACTGATTGGTGTCTATGATCCTGCGCTTTGTCGACCCATGGCAGAAGTACTAGGAAGGCTGGGCGCTGAGCACATTATGGTGGTTAATTCTGCCGATGGCTTAGATGAAATAAGTATTGCAGATGAGACCTCTGTGGCGGAGTTTTGCCGCGGAAAATTAACAGAATATACTATTAGGCCTGAAGATTTTTTTCAGTGCCGCCAAAGTCTAGACGGTCTTTCCGTCAGCGATGCTAAGCAATCATTGGCCATTATTTCTGATGCGCTAGGTAAGCAGCAGAATGAGCATGCAGAAAAGGCCGCGGATCTGATTGCAATTAATGCAGGGGCGGCGCTCTATGTTGCAGGTTGTGCCGCAGATATAAAGCAGGGCGTGGCTATGGCGCAGGACGCTATTGTGTCTGGGCTGGCGGGTGCTAAAATTAAAGATTTTGCAGCCTTTACTCAAGCACAATCTGACGGCTAAGTATTTTTTAAGAGAACAATATGACGATTGAAACACCCACAGTACTAAAAAAAATCTTGGCGCGAAAAGCGGAAGAAATTGCCGAGCGTAAGGCTAAGGTTAGTCTTGAACAGCTAAAGCAGGCAATACAGGGTGCCTCAGCACCTCGTGGTTTTGCCAAGGCGTTGCAGGAAAAAATAGCTGCGGGTCAATCTGCGGTTATTGCTGAAATTAAAAAGGCTTCTCCCAGTAAAGGTGTTATTCGCGAAGACTTTGACCCAGTCTCTATTGCTCAGAGTTATGAGTTAGGGGGTGCGGCCTGTCTTTCGGTTTTAACCGATGTTGATTTTTTTCAGGGCGCAGACCAATACCTTATAGACGCCCGTGCTGCCTGTAAGCTACCGGTGATTAGAAAGGATTTTATTGTCGACGAATACCAACTCTATGAAGCGCGAGCTATGGGCGCAGACTGTGTACTATTAATTGTCTCAGCACTCCAGGTGTCAGAGCTAGAAGCACTGCATGCCAAAGCTCTTGAGCTAGGCTTAGATGTGTTGGTTGAAGTGCATGATCAGCCTGAACTCGATATTGCGCTAACTATAGAGAATCCTTTAATTGGTATTAATAACCGCAATCTTCATACCTTTGAAGTCTCGTTAGACAATACTTTTGAGCTGCTTGATCAAATTCCTGCGGAGCGCATTGTAATTACAGAAAGCGGCATACACAGCAGTCAAGATGTCAAAGCTATGAGAGAAAAAGACGTGCATGGATTTTTGGTTGGTGAGGCATTCATGCGCAGTGATAACCCAGGGCAGCAACTTAAGTCATTTTTCAGCTAGTCCTCTGAGATTTGGATTTACCGCTTTTAATTAATTGAAGGCAGCCTTTGTAGACAAGGATTTTCTTGCCGCGCAGTGAAATATAATTGGCTTCATCAAATTGCTTCAGAACCCTTCCTACCATTTCTCTTGAACAACCAATCAGCTTGGCAATTTCCTGTCTTGTGCTGCGAATTATGGTGCAGTCGACCATAGGTTGAGCATCGGGCTGCTGACAAAGATTGATTAGAGCCCCAGCAACACGCCCACTAACATCTACAAAAGCTAGATCACGCACCTTGGATGACGTGCTTGCCAGTTGTTTTGCGAGCTGTCTTGCAACAGCAAATAATAACTCAGGGTGGTTCTCGCTAAGCTTAAGAAATTTTTTATAACTTAACTCGCCTAGTTCACAGCTGGTTTTGGCGCGAATACGTGCGCTTCTTGGGTTGGTTTCAAATAAGCCCATCTCCCCCACAAAGTCTCCTGGGTTCAAATAGGCCAGGATGATTTCTCTGCCATCAGTATCCTCTGTAGCCACTGTTACTGAGCCACTCACAATATAGAAAAGGGATTCACTGAAATCACCCAGGTGAATAATCGTATTTTTGGCTTTATATTTACGAATTCGACTATTATCTAAAAAAATCTCTAAGTGCCTTAAGCAGAAATCCGATTGTATTCTGGTCAAAGTAAACCCCTGATGCCTGTGTGTTTCGAAAGTTGTATCAACTGCAGCCAAGCAAAAGGCTTTGATACAGTCAAATACTAGTAAACAAAAGGGTTTATTGCGCGAGGGAAGTGCTAAAATAAAAACTACAAAAAGCCAGTTGTTATTAAGAGGTTGAGCAAATGAAAGCAGTAGTCAAATGGGTAGATGGCGTTATGTTCTTGGGTGAGTCTGGAAGTGGCCACTCGGTAGTTATGGATGGTGCGCCAGAGCAGGGTGGAAGGAATATGGGTATACGCCCGATGGAGATGATTCTCTTAGGGTTAGGCGGCTGTGCGTCCTATGACGTGATAGCCATGCTGAAAAAAGGACGCCAACAGATTGTAGACTGTAGAGCGGAGGTTGTAGCTGAGCGGGTTGACGCTGTGCCAGCGGTATTCAGTAAGGTCCATATTAATTTTGTGGTGACTGGAACCGACCTCAAAGAAAACCAAGTGAAGCGGGCTGTTGATCTGTCTGCAGAGAAATACTGTTCAGCCTCAATTATGCTTAGTGCGGCAGGTGTCGAAGTGACACACAGTTACGAGATTGTGTAGCCGCCAAAAAAAAGATAAAAAAAAGGGAGCCAAAGGTTGGCTCCCGATAAAATTCTTTGGATTAACGCAAAGAGGGGTTTGGGTAGAAAGTTGCTGAGGGACAGCTAACTCTCTATGCCGCGCACTTTAGTGACCTGCTCTTTATTAATCCAATGCATTTAATGCATATAGGCCATTACATTTTGTTATGACCTTCTTGGAGATAAAAAAAAGGACCCTGGGAGGGTCCTAAAAAAAATCCTTAAGCAAGGATTAAGAGGGGTTTGGTTTCAAGGAAATTCAAAGCCGTACTTTGTAAACTTCACTTGCTAGTTTCTCGCTAAAAGTCAGCGCTAAACTGTAAATCTTTAAAGCTCATCATTCATTGCTTTATGGTTGCCACTATAAGGTGAAACATGCCATACTGCTAATGCATTGTTTGCATTAACATTATGCACACAGGTAATGACTTGGAGAGGGCAGGTGAACTTACAAAGACTATCTCGGCTGGATTTAAATTTATTAGTTTCGTTGCAGGCACTTTTAGAAGAAAAAAGTGTTACCAAAGCCGCTCAGCGACTATTTATTACCCAGCCCGCTATGAGCCGAGTGTTACAGCGCTTGCGTGATCAATTAGATGATCCTTTGTTTACCCGTACGGGCAACGAATTAGTCCCTACCCCTAGGGCTAAAGCACTTGAAATGCGTTTGCCAAGCTTGCTTGATGCAATCTTAGAAATGGTCAGTGAGGGTGAATTTGACCCCTCAACATTTGTTGGTGAAATTACAGTTGCTGTACCTGAATTTGTCGCTATTTCCCTAATTTCTGAATTAACCAAGGTATTTACCGAACAGGCCCCGGGTTTAATTCTGTCCATATCCAGTGAAACAGAATCTGTAGAAGGCGAGTTAGCTGAGGGAGTATTAGACTTTGCCATTGATGTAGAAAGAGGCGTTAGTGAAGATATCACCTCTAAAAGGTTAGCAATTTTTACGCCCTCTATTTGGATGAGAGAGGGCCACCCCTTAGCCAATAATTCCGAGGTTACCTTAGAGGAAATTTTAGAATATCCCTTTGTGCAGTATTACCTCCTTATTTATAAGCGAGTCAGCGCTCGCACTGATGCCCGTTTTGATAAGGCCCTAAGAGACTTAGGTAGAAAGCGCAAGAAAGCCCTGGTGACCAACCAATTAATGACCGCTATGGAGACAGTTTGCGGCTCTGACTGCCTGATGGTTGCGGCCAAATATGGTAATGCTATGGATCGCGAGATGTACAGGATAGTGCGCAAGCGCTATCCCTCAGGTCTGCCCCATGTGGGCACTATTCCAATGGTTTTGTTGCAGCATAATCGAACCGCCAGCTCGTCCATTCATAGCTGGGTGGCCAATCAAATAGTGGATCTTATTAATAGTTGGCAGCGGGATCTAGATGCAGATAGAGAGAGTATTTCTGTTAAGTAGATGGACGTACTTATATTTTGTAGCTACTTTTTGTCATAGCAGAAGAAATCAACGTCATAATCTTTAGAACAGGCTTAGGGAAACGGTGCCCGCCAGCCTCTAATGCAGTTTCTGCGTGTCTTGCCTCATCCTCGAGCATCTGCTCGACTATCAGACGACTTTTCTTGTCTTCAGCGGGAAGTTCGTCAAGATGCTTTTCCAAATGTTGGCAAACTTGATCTTCGGTGGCGGCAACAAAGCCTAGGCTCAGTTTGTCGCTAATAAGACCTGCACCAGCACCCATAGCAAACGACATGCCATACCAGAGTGGATTTAGTGCACTGGTTTTACCGCCGAGCTGTTCAATGCGTTGTTCGCACCAGGCTAAGTGATCAATTTCTTCGTCAGCGGCCTCACGCATTTTCTCACCGACCTCTGGAAGTTTCGCGGTCAGTGCCTGCCCCTGATATAGCGCCTGAGCGCAGACTTCACCGGCATGATTAACGCGCATCAAGCCAAGGGCATGCTGACGTTGCTCTTCAGTTAGTTCAGTTTCACCAATCTCGGTTGAGGGTGAATGACGATGAGGCACGGGCGCACTGCTAAGGGATGTTCTAAGCGCTGCGTCTAATTGGCTTATTAGGCGATCAATTGAAGTAAGTTGTCGTTGACTCATAGTTCTATTCTACTTAACTCTTGCTAGTGGATACAAATTTCTTAGCCAAAAACACGGGGATCATAGCGATTGCGAAAAACCCCATAACCAGTATTTCGGCAACCAATATGTATACTGGCCAGGGTCCAAAAAAGTCCAATACCGACGGATTTATTGGTTTTTCAATTAAGTAAAAATAGTTAGCATCCAATAAATAATTAAGCGGTAAAAGTGCGACAACATAGAGATTAAGCCAGCCAAAGGTTTTTACAATACCCATGGCAGTAGGGTACATCGCAAAGCAAACCATATAGTGAATCATTAAAAGCACAAGACCCACATGGGTAATCCAGTATTTAAAAAATTCATAGGCTGGATAGTCGAAATACAGATCGGGTGTCACTATGGCTTGAAGGGTCCCCGCCATCACCAGAAAATAAATGGGCTCAAAGGACTTGAGTTTAGGGTTCCAAAGGACAAAAGGCGCCAGTATTGAAAACAGATTGCACAGTGACAGCGGCAAATCCTCGGCAATAGTAAAGCGCCCTAAGGCGAGCTCAAAAACCGTATAAAAGACTACCGAAAGAGCAAGAATTAGCGTCAGGCAACGACCGATAAAAAGATTTTTTTCAGTGCTCAGTTTTTTGCTAGCAATAAGTGTTAGCGCCAATAGAAGCGAGGAACAGCATAAAACAACGAGGTGACTATTGCCGTAGGCAATAAAGGGGATTTCGTTGCTAAAAAAAGCCAGATGAGTCATTTAATTATGCAGTAATTAAAAATTAGCTGTTTTGCTCTCGTTCAATTGCCCGCCACGCAATATCATCGCGATAAAACATCCCATTCCAGTTGATTTTGGACGCCAGCTTATAGGCTTGAGTCTGCGCATCGGAAACATTGTCACCCAATGCAGTAACGCAAAGAACTCGGCCACCATGAGTACAGACATTGCCATCAATTTCAGTGGTGCCTGCATGAAAAACTTTTTCAGATACATCAGCTGAGGCACTATTGCTGTCTAGCTTGGGTAAGCCAGAGATTACATCGCCTTTGTTGTAGCTATTAGGGTAGCCACCGGCCGCCAGTACTACTCCAACAGAGGGCTTTTGATTCCAACGAGTTTCCTGTGTGTTCAGCGTGCCATCGATAGCGGCTAAACAGTGTTCCACCAAATCAGATTGCATACGCAACATGATTGGTTGGGTTTCAGGGTCACCAAATCGACAGTTGTATTCTATAACCTTAGGCGTGCCATCGGCCATAATCATTAGGCCCGCATATAAAAAGCCAGTATAGCTATTACCTTCCTCAGCCATGCCTTTCACTGTTGGGTAAATCACCTCATCCATCACCCGCTGATAGATAACTTCATCAACAACAGGTGCTGGGGAATAGGCGCCCATTCCACCAGTATTTGGGCCTGTGTCACCCACACCCACTCGTTTGTGATCTTGGCTGGTAGCCATTGGTAACACATTAGTGCCATCCGCCATCACAATAAAACTAGCTTCTTCTCCGTCTAAAAATTCTTCAATCACAACACGATGACCAGCTTCGCCAAAAGCATTTCCAGCGAGCATGTCGCGAACAGCGGCCTCGGCCACAGCCAAATCCATGGCCACGATAACGCCCTTGCCCGCAGCAAGACCATCAGCTTTTACAACAATAGGCGCGCCAATCTTATTCAGATAAGCAATGGCGGGCTCAACCTCAGTAAAGGTTTCATAAAACGCAGTGGGAATATCATGACGGGCAAGAAAGTCCTTGGTGAAGGATTTTGAGCCTTCCAGCTGTGCTGCGCCCGATGAAGGGCCAAAGATAGGTAAATTGCGCTCATTGAAATAATCTACAATGCCATCAACTAGGGGCTGTTCAGGTCCTACAATAGTGAGACCCACATTATTGGACTGAGCGAATTCAGCCAATGCAGCGAAATCATCGACAGCAATAGCTATATTATCAAGACTTGGCTCGATTGCCGTTCCGGCATTGCCTGGGGCGACATAGACTGTTTCTGTGCTTGAAGACTGAGATGCTTTCCAGGCTAATGCATGTTCGCGGCCGCCTGAGCCAATAACCAATATATTCATTTATGAGCGCTTAAATTTTTGAATGATAAGAAGGTTCGAATTGTATCAGAGTAGGATATGATTGCGAAAAAAAACCATGTTTAATCCAATCGTAAAAGCTGTAACGTAGGTCTGATAGCAAACTTAATAAGGCAAACAGTATGCAAGCCCCAGCAAATAAAGCATCACCCATTATTCTTTGGTTTAGACAGGATCTAAGACTGGCAGATAATCCTGCATTATCCCAGGCCTGTAAAGATGGACACATTATCCCCGTTTATATTCTCGATGATCAGTCTGCAGGGGATTGGGCTATGGGGGGTGCAAGTCGATGGTTTCTTCACGAAGCCCTCGAAGCCTTAGACCGCTCTCTTGACGGAAAGCTTAACCTGTTTAGTGGTGACCCACTAGAAATTCTCCAGCATCTGGTTAACACCCATAAGGCGCAAGCGGTTTATTGGAATCGCTGTTATGAGCCTTGGCGTCTCAAGCGCGATACTCAGCTCAAAGCTGATTTAAAAGAGCTGGGGCTTGAGGTGAAAAGCTTTAATGCCTCGTTACTATGGGAGCCCTGGGAAGTCCTTAAAAAGGATCAAACGCCGTATAAAGTTTTTACCCCCTATTATAAGCGAGGCTGCTTGAGTCAAATGCCGCCAAGAAGACCGTTACCGACCCCAGAAAATGTTAATTTATTAAATAAAAGTGAATGCTCACTTACGCTTGAAGATCTTAATTTAAAGCCAAAGATAAACTGGGACAGTGAGATAAGCGAAATGTGGACGGTTGACGAACAAACCGCTGATACCTATCTAGATGCCTTTCTTGAAGAGGGTATAGCCGATTACCGTGAGGGTAGAAATTTCCCAAACAAAGCCCATGTATCAAGATTATCTCCGTATTTACATCTAGGATTGATATCGCCCAACACGGCATGGCACAGGGCCAAAGACCAGGGCCCCATAGCGGCAAACGAAGACAATATTGCTGTATTCCTAAGCGAGCTGGGGTGGCGCGAATTTTCTTATTACCTGCTTTATCATTTTCCACAGTTACCGGACAAAAACCTCCAAACCAAGTTCGATCGCTTTAACTGGTCCAAAGATAATCAGCAAAGCTTGGTCGCATGGCAAACGGGACAAACCGGTTACCCATTGATCGATGCAGGCATGCGTGAACTCTATAACACCGGCTACATGCATAACCGTGTTCGCATGGTGGTAGGTTCATTTTTGGTAAAAAACCTTCTAATACATTGGCAAGAAGGCGAGCGATGGTTTTGGGACTGTTTGCTAGACGCTGATTTGGCCAGCAATAGTGCCAGCTGGCAGTGGGTTGCCGGCTGTGGTGCAGATGCGGCACCCTTTTTTAGGGTCTTTAATCCGATTACACAGAGTGAAAAATTTGATAAGCAGGGTGACTATATTCGTCAATATGTCCCTGAATTAGCCGATATGCCAGCCAAGTATATTCATGCGCCTTGGCTCGCCCCTGAGGAAATATTAGCTGCGGCTAATGTGACCTTAGGTGAAAATTATCCAATGCCAATTGTGGACGTTAAACAGTCCCGCGAACTGGCATTGGAAGAATTTAAGCGGATTAAAATCCCGGCCTAATGTCTGAAATGACGCATGCCGGTAAAGACCATGGCCATGCCATGCTCATTGGCAGCAGCAATCACTTCATCGTCGCGCATTGAACCACCGGGCTGAATAATACAGCTGATGCCGGCTTGGCCTGCGTTATCAATGCCGTCTCGAAACGGGAAAAATGCATCGGAAGCCATGACTGCGCCCTTGACCTCAAGGCCAGCATGCTCAGCTTTGATCGCGGCGATACGCGCACTGTTAATTCGGCTCATCTGTCCAGCACCAACGCCCACGGTTTGATTGTCTTTGGCGTAAATAATCGCATTCGACTTAACCATTTTGGCCACTTTCCAAGCAAACAGCATATCCTTCATTTCTTGTTTAGATGGCGCTCGTTCACTGACGATTTTCAAGTCTTCTTCAGTGATCATGCCATTGTCTCTATCCTGAATTAATAGCCCACCATTCACACGTTTGTAGTCAAAGTTTTGCGGCTTTTGATTACTCCAGTTACCGCACTCGAGTAAACGCACATTTTTCTTAGCACTTACTACAACCTTAGCTTCTTCAGCTATCGAGGGTGCAATAATCACTTCAACAAACTGCTTCTCACAGATAGCCGCAGCAGTTTTTGCATCTAGTTCACGGTTAAAAGCAATAATGCCGCCAAAGGCAGATTCTGGGTCGGTAATAAACGCCAGCTCATAAGCAGTGGCGATATCGACACCAATAGCTACCCCACAGGGATTAGCGTGCTTAACAATGACACAGGCTGGTTCATCAAACTGCTTAACTGTCTCCAGCGCTGAATCTGTGTCAGCGATATTGTTGAAAGAAAGCGCTTTACCCTGAACCTGTGTTGCCGTTGATACGCTGGCATCGCCTGGGTTAGCTTCTGTGTAAAAGGCGGCTTTCTGATGTGGGTTTTCACCGTAGCGCATGTCCTGAGTTTTCAGGTATTGAACATTGTAGGTGTTAGAAAAATTACGCGTTTGATTTTGCGTATCGCGGCCACCAAAGTGATTGGCAATCATGCCATCATAAGCAGCGGTATGCTCGAAGGCTTTAACCATTAAATCATAACGTGTTTCGTAGTCCAGCTGACCCTGATTAGACTGCATTTCTTCCGCAATCTTAGGGTAATCTCCAGCATTAACTACAATCGCAACATCACGATGGTTTTTAGCGGCAGAACGAACCATAGTCGGGCCGCCAATATCAATATTTTCAATAGCCGTTGGCAAGTCACAGTTTGGATCAGCTACGGTTGCAGCGAATGGATATAGGTTAACCACCACCATATCAATGGCTTGGATGCCATGTTCTTCCATTACCTTTTCGTCCGTGCCGCGGCGTCCTAAAATCCCACCATGCACCTTTGGATGCAATGTTTTAACACGGCCGTCCATCATTTCAGGAAAGCCTGTGTACTCGGATACTTCAACCACCTGAATACCGTTTTCTTTTAGCAGTCGAAAGGTTCCGCCAGTGGATAATATTTCAACACCCTGCTGATTCAGTGCTTGGGCAAACTCAACAATGCCAGTTTTATCTGACACGCTAATTAGGGCTCGGGAGATTTTTCGTAATTCGCTCATTTAATCCTCGGATTTTAAAGAAGGTTGTACTGTTTTAATTTTTTGCGCAACGTGCCGCGATTTAAGCCTAAAAGTGCGGCTGTTTTACTCTGATTTTGTCGTGTATATTTCATAGCGGCTTCAAGTAAAGGTGGCTCCACCTCTGCCATCACTATGTCATAAAGCTCTTTAGTATCTTGGCCGTCAAGATCCTCAAAATAGCGCTGCATGGCCTCAGAAACATGGTCTCTCAAGGACTTCTGCTCAGTAATCACAGGTAATTCATTGGTTAAATCATCTGCCATAGTTTGATTATCATTTTCTGAGATCATGCTGCTCGCTCCTCAAGCGAATAATTATCAAAAAACTCACGAAGCTGCTGTTGCTGTTGCTCGCAGGTTTCAAGTTGATTGAAAATTTTGGTAAAAGCTTTGCCGTCGGTCAACCAGCTGCTGTACCAGCCAATATGCTTTCTAGAGATACGCACGCCACCCACTTCGCCATAGAACTCATGCAGATCTGTGAGGTGTCTGGTCATAACCGCACCTACCTCTGCAATGCTAGGCTCGGGGAGAAGTTCAGCATGCTCAAGATAATGATTAATCTGATTGAAAATCCAGGGATTACCCTGAGCGCCGCGGCCAATCATTACCGCACTAGCGCCGGTTTTTTTGAGTACAGTTTCAGCCTGTATGGCTGAGGTGATATCGCCATTGGCAAATACCGGAATTGATATAGCATCAACCACCTTAGCGATGCTGTCATATTCTACTTCGCCAACAAAACGACAGGCCTTGGTCCGCCCGTGGACTGCCAGTGCCTGAATGCCAGACTGTTCAGCAATGGTAGCAATTTCGCTAGCATTGCGGCTCTGTCTATCCCAGCCGGTACGAATTTTTAAGGTTACTGGAACATCCACAGCGTTAACTACCGCGGTTAAGATGCTTTCAACAAGCTGAGGGTCTTTTAACAGCGCCGAACCAGCAGCGCGTTTACAAACCTTTTTGGCAGGGCAACCCATGTTGATATCAATAATTTCAGCACCCTGCGCTACATTAAACTGCGCCGCCTCAGCCATCATCTGTGGATCATAGCCGGCAATTTGAACGGATTTTGGTGAGGGTTCGTCACCGAATTGAATGCGCAAACGGGATTTTCGCGTTGACCAGGTACTCGGGTCAGAGGCCACCATTTCAGAGACCACTAGCCCAGCGCCCATCTCTCGACAGAGCTGACGAAAGGGCAAGTCTGTCACTCCAGCCATAGGGGCTAGAACGGTTTTGCCATGTATTTGATAGGGGCCAATAGTAAACAAATGAAAATCTTCGTTAAAATTTGGGTTTAACCGTTAAATTGAAAACCAAAGTCCATTTGGCAAGGGGATGCAATCATACTCCTAACTGAGTTGATTAAAAAGTGATCAACTTAAAAAATTACATAATTACTTGAATAAGTTTTCTAGAAAAAACCCCCAGGGAAAAAATCTCAAAATATACTGCTAAAATGAAAGGGAATAGGATGACAATAAAAGTCTGTTAATGAGCATTTTGGCGATATACCTAAGGAAAGCCGATGGATTGGCAGAGTGACATAAGCTCATAGAGCAAGAAGACGTCATTGATCAAATAATGCAGATCAAGCAAATAAAAGGCCTTACTGCAAGAACCAAGGCCGTACTTGAGGGCAGCTGGTTAAGCACCGATACCTTTGGCGGTATGGATGTGAATATGGTGGTGATGGGAGCTTTTAAAAACATGCCCGAACAGGTAAAGCGCTCAGCAAAAGCAACGACAAAAGCCCTTGCTAGTGGGGGAGTGCA
>Ga0209602_1000076_pt1 | contig 86897 bp, 68 predicted proteins | sample COGITO_mtgs_1205_3_FD_184810 | JGI IMG/M metagenome (GOLD analysis project Ga0209602, IMG submission 184810) | Pelagic marine microbial communities from North Sea - COGITO_mtgs_120524 (SPAdes) (version 2) | ecosystem: Environmental > Aquatic > Marine > Epipelagic ...
CTCATTATAACCGGCCAGCTCGTGGGCGCGCTTCAGGGCGTCTAGGAAGCCGCCTTCTTGGTCCACGAGGCCCAGCTGGAGGGCGTCGGAACCCGTGTATACATGGCCGCGCGCAATACTGTCCACCTGTGGGCGGTCCATTTGACGTCCAGCAGCGACGATGTCCTTGAAGCGGTTGTAGGTGCGGTCTACGTTTTGTTGGAGGACGGCAAGCATAGCGGGACTGGGGACTTGATCCAGTTGCAAGGCGGAGGCCAAGGGATGGGTGCCGACGGGCTGGCTCTTGATGCCCAAGGTGTTGTGCATCAGGTCTTCGGCGCTGAATAGCAATCCGAACACCCCGATGGAGCCGGTGATCGTAGCAGGGCTGGCGAAGATTTCTTGTCCGGGAGCGGCGATGTAGTAGCCACCGGAGGCGGCTACATCGCCCATGGAGACGATGACGGGCTTTTCGGCAGCTAGTTCGACTACGGCTTGCCAAATCATGTCGGATGCCAAGGCAGAACCGCCGGGGGAATTGATGCGCAGGACCACGGCCCCGATGCGCTTTTGCTCACGCACTTTGTCCAGGGCGGCCACCAGGCTGCCATCGGTAATGACGCCATCGCTGCCGCTTCCGTCTTGCACATCGCCTTCTGCCACGATGACGGCGATTTTTTGTTTGCCGGAGGGCTCTTCGAGGGCGCTGTAGTAGTCGGCCAGGTCCATCCAGTCCTCCGCTCCGCCCACGGGCCAGCCGTAGCTGATTTCGTCGACCAGGCCAAAGGCGAGGGCCTCTTCCGCTGAGAAGAGGGGGTTGGTTACAATTCGGGCATTCAAAGCGGCGGTATCCAACCCATCGCTATGCAGATTGGCTAGAATGCCGGTATAGATGGATTGAAGGCGCTCTTGAATTTGACGGCGATTCGCCTCCGACATCTCGTCAGCAATGAAGGGCTCGCCGGCACTTTTGAAAATATTGTCCGAACCACGGATCAGGTGTGCTTGAACGCCTAATTTATCCAGGGCGCCTTTGAAGTAGAGGGGCGAAGCGCTCAGCCCAGAGAATTCCACCAAGCCCCCGGGAGCAATGTAGAGATGGGAGGCAGCGCGTGCCAGGTAGAGCATTTTCTGCGTGTAGACTTTGGCGTAGACGTGGACCGGTTTGCCCTGGGCTTCAAGGCGATGGATGGCGGAACGCAGCTCCTGAATGCTGGCGTAGCCCATATCCATGAGTCCCATTTCGATCCGGACGGCCTCTATGCGCTCATCCTTCGCTCCGGCATCCAGGGCCAAGAGGGTTTCCGTGAGCGAAAGGGTGAGGGGCTGGTCGAGCAGTTCTTCCAAGAAGGCCATGGAGGAGGTTGGGCGGTCTTGAATGAGGCCGTCAAGGTGCACAATTAAGGTGGTGTTGCCATCAATGTTTGGCTCGCTCGCCGGCACACTCGCGAGTCCCACACCCAAGAGGATGAGAAAGAAGATGGCTGCCAAGACCCCAAAAAAGCTGGAAAAGAAGATTTTCATCGGAGATTTGCGTTCAAGTGAAAAACCAAGTAACCAAGGTACATCCTACCGGGCAGATGCATCGGGTCCTTCTCATGCTCGGGAGCAATGCGCTGGATGCATCCCAAGCTTTGGCCGAAGCCCGAGAGGTCCTTTCAGAAAAGGTCGAAATCATCCGCGCCGGTTCGGTTTGGCAGACCCCTGCCTGGGGCTTTCAGGGACCTGATTTCCTCAATCAAGTGTTCGAGGTGCATTGGGAGGAGCCATTGGAAGTGCTGATGGCATGGGCTCTGGAGGTGGAAAAACGCCTGGGACGGGTCCGAAATCTATCGGCCACGACCTACGAAAATCGCCGCATGGACATCGATCTCATCCTTTGGAGCGGAGGCGAGTACCGAGTTGATACCGTGATAGTTCCACATCCGCGAATGGAAATTCGGCGCTTTGTACTGCATCCGCTGGCCGAACATTGGGGGGAATGGAAGCATCCCATCCAAAAATGCACCGTCTCGGAGCTTCTAACCCGTTGCAGCGACGAAAATTTGATACATTTGCACCAAACAATTGAAAATTGACACACATGAAATATGCGGTTTTGGGAGTTGCCGCCTTGGCGTTGGCCTCCTGCGGAAACATCAAAGAACTCGAAGAGCAAGTAGGCACCTTGAAGGGCGACTTGGCGAAAGTTCAAGCGGACTCAGACGGAGACGGCGTCTCTGATGCGTTCGATCTCGAAGCAAACACTCCCAAAGGTGCCCTCGTTGACGGTTCTGGCCGTGCGTTGGACTTGGACGGTGACGGTATCCGCCACGAATTGGATACGGATCCCTTTACCCAGCGCGGTGCCCGCGTAGACGGTTCAGGCCGTGAATTGGACAGCGACGGCGACGGCGTAGTCGATTCCAAGGACCAAGAAGCCAACACCCCCGCTGGCGCTTTGGTTAACTTCCAAGGCAAGAAAATCGAGGGTACGGTCACTACGCAAGTAGCAGAGGCCTTCATTCCTGAAGTACACTTTGCCACCAACTCGGCTACGGTCAGCGTAGAAGATGAGGCGAAATTGGCCGTAGTAGCTAAAATGATGAAGACCAACCCCAGCTTGCGCTTGCGCGTGGTGGGTCACGCGGATGCAACCGGCTCTGAGCGCGTTAACCTCAAAGTAGGTGAGCGTCGTGCCAAGGCCGTAGTTCGCGTATTGACAACCACCTTCGGCATCTCTGAAGCACGCTTCGAGGTGGTGTCTAAAGGCGAATCGGAGCTTCTCAGCAAGAAGAACGTGCACAACCGCCGTGTAGAATTCCAATTCATCCAGTAATTCTGGATTCATTCTTGAAGAGGGGCCTCGGCCCCTCTTTTTTTTATCTAAACGTTTATGAGTGCAAGCCCCCAACCCAAACGCTGGAAGATGATCGTCATCTCCTGGCTCTTCGTTTACCCCGTAGTGAACGTGATGTTTGCCCTGCTTTTCCCCTTGCTGGCGGACCTGCCGCAGCTGGTGAAAACCTTGGTATTTACCCTGATTTTGGTGCCCCTCATGGCCATAGCGATTCCTGCCCTGCACAAGCAATTTTGGGGATGGATCACCAAATAGAAAAAAGGGTTTAGAGTCGGTAGCGGCGGGTGGCTTCCCAAAGGACGGCGCCTCCGCAAACGCTGACGTTCAAACTGTGCTTCATGCCAAATTGGGGCACTTCCACCGCGCCATCGCAGACCGCGAGGGTGTCGGCCTCTACGCCATCGACTTCGTTGCCAAAAACTAGCGCAATTCCCCCTTCGGGGCAAGGCATATCCTCTAGAGAAATGGCTCCATGGGCCTGCTCAACCCCCAGAACGAGGTAGCCTGCCGCTTTGGCCTCAGCAATGGCCGCCGGGGCATCGTCAAATCCCAACCAAGGCACACTGTCCGTGGCACCGAGGGCGACTTTGTCTACCTGCTTGTGCGGTGGCTGGGCCGTATAGCCGCAAAGGGAGATCCCCCCGCAGCCAAAGGCATCGGCTGTACGAAAGAAAGAGCCCACATTGTGCGCACTTCGAACGTTTTCGAGGATGATCCACACGGGCGTTTTGGGGGAAGTGGCGTATTCTTCCCCTGTCATCCGACCGAGTTCCGTAGTTAGACGTTTTTGCATGGTTATCTTCGCAAAGGTAACCCCTGTTTTCCTGCCCATTTATGGCTTCTGCATCCAAAGAAACCCCCCTTATGCGTCAGTACTATGCCCTCAAGGCCGAGTACCCGGAAGCGCTCCTGCTTTTCCGCGTCGGGGATTTCTATGAAACATTTGGTGAGGACGCGATCAAGGCCTCGAAAGCCCTGGAGATTACTCTCACCAAGCGCAGCAATGGGGCGGCTGCGGACATGGAATTGGCGGGCTTTCCCCACCATTCCTTGGACACCTATTTGCCACGTTTGGTCAAGGCGGGCTTCAAAGTGGCGGTTTGCGAGCAATTGGAGGACCCCAAGTCGGTCAAGGGCATTGTCAAGCGCGGCGTCACCGAAGTGGTGACACCCGGCATCGCCCACCAAGACAGCTTGTTGCCATCCAAATCAAACAATTATCTGGCCTGCTTCCATGAAGAGGCCGGGGAGGTTGGGTTGGCATTTCTGGACGTGTCCACGGGGGAATTCTGGGTGGCCCAAAGCCTTCCCGCTGAGGCGGTGAAGTGGATGACCACCTTTCATCCCTCCGAAGTGGTCTACAATCGCCGGCATCGAACAGAGCTCGGGCAGCAATTGTTGGGCAGCCGGACGCCCTCAAGTTTGGAAGACTGGGTCTTTCAATCCGAGTATGCGCAGGAGGCAGTTCAAACCCAATTTGGGAGCCAAAGTATCAAAGGTTTCGGCCTGGAGGATGCTCCCCTTGCCGTGGTAGCCGCCGGGGCCCTTTTACACTATCTCCGACAGTCCCAGTACACGGCGACCCAACATATTTTGACGGTCCAACAACTGCGCCCGGCCACCCATTTGTGGATGGACAAGTTCACCCTCCGTAACCTCGAGTTGTTTAGCACCGCGCATGGGGGAGGAATGACCCTTTTGGATGTCCTAGATCATACCGCGAGCCCCATGGGGGGACGTTGGATGCGACGTTGGTTGGCCTTGCCCTTGGTCGAAGAGGCGGCCATTCTAGAACGGCAGAATGCGGTGGCAGCGGGACTCGCCGAAACAGAGCAACGCGAACACCTGCGCGCCCTGTTGGGCCAACTTGGAGACATGGAGCGCATGGCTACCCGTCTGGCTACCGGACGAATTGGTCCTCGCGAACTGCAGCGCTTAGCGCAATCCTTGGAGGCCGTGGAGGCACTGGGGGCCGAGCTCAACGGGGAAGGGGCTTGGATGCCATACCTCGAACGTTTAGACCCCATGGCCTCATGGCGGGAAGCGACCCTCGGGGCGCTCGCCGATGAGCCGCCAGCCGTGGCCAGCAAGGGCGGTCTCTTCCGACCAGGCTACCACGCAGAATTGGACCGCTACAAAAACTTAAAACGCGATGCGAACCAAGTTTTGGAGGCCATTTTGGCGCGAGAAACAGAAGCAACGGGCATCCAAGGGCTGAAGGTGGCCTTTAATTCCGTCTTTGGCTACTACCTCGAAGTGCGCAACACCCAGAAAGACCGCGTTCCTGCCGAGTGGATACGGAAGCAAACTCTGGTGAATGCGGAGCGCTACATCACCGAGGAGCTCAAAACCCTAGAGACCGAAATCTTGGAAGCAGATGAGAAGGTGCATACCCTCGAACAACGCCTCTACCTAGAACTCGTCACCGCATCCCAAGCCCATGTCCATACCTTACTCGCCACGGCGCGCAGTATGGCGGCCGTCGATGTGCTCTTGACCCTGGCCCATCTCGCCCAGCGCCACCGGTGGTGCCGACCGACCTTTTCGGACGGGCTCGATTGGGCGGTCGTTCAGGGCCGACACCCGGTGATTGAGCAACGCTTGCCCGATGCCAGCCCCTACATACCGAATGATGTGCATTTGAGCGCGAACGAGGAGCAAATGTGGATCATCACGGGACCCAACATGAGTGGTAAGTCTGCCCTATTGCGTCAAACCGCCCTCCATGCCATCATGGCGCAAATGGGAGGCTATGTGCCGGCAGAATCCGCCCAGCTTCCCTTATTGGACCGACTCTTTGTGCGCGTCGGGGCCAGCGATAACTTGAGCGAAGGGGAATCCACCTTTATGGTCGAAATGGCCGAAACAGCCAGCATCTTGCACGGCTTAACCGAGCGAAGCCTGGTTCTTCTCGATGAAATTGGCCGCGGTACCGCCACCTACGACGGCCTCAGCATCGCCCAATCCATTGCCGAGTACTTGCACCAGCATCCCTTCCGTCCTCTGACCCTTTTTGCCACACATTACCACGAGCTGAATGCCCTTGAAGCCCATTGGCCGCGTATCGCCAATCGCCATGTATCCATCTTGGAGGAGGCCGGTCAAATGGTCTTTTTGCGGACATTGGCTCCCGGGGGATCGAACCACTCATTTGGCATTCATGTGGCGCGTATGGCAGGTATGCCCAAGCCCGTGGTCCTTCGCGCCCAGGAGGTGCTCACGGAATTGGAAGCACTGCACGGAGAAAGTACCGAAGGATCTTCCCAGGAGGCCTCTCAAGGAAGTGGGTCTATGCAACTCTCCTTCATTCAGTGGGAAGAACCCGAAACGCTCGCCTGGAAATCGGAATTAGCGGAGGTCGATCCCGATGCATTAACTCCGATGGAAGCTTTATTGCTTTTGCAGCGTTGGAAAGAACGCTTCGGAAAAGGCTAAATTTTCCAGGGATTATTGCTTGTTCGCAGAACTTTTCTTTCTATTTTTGTCGCCCTACTGCGAAAGTAGCTCAGTTGGTAGAGCACGACCTTGCCAAGGTCGGGGTCGCGGGTTCGAATCCCGTCTTTCGCTCCACCCAAAAAACCAGCGCCGAAAGCGCTGGTTTTTTTATTTCTTGCCGCGGCATGTTTACATGCATGCGGCGGAGAAATAAAAAAGCAAAAAGCAAGCCTCTGCGGCGTGCTTTTGTTTTTTGGGTGAGACACCCCCGCCCCGGGATCACCTGACCGGGGGGAGGGTTATCCCGCTCAGCAGCGGAGCTTGCTCTGGCGGAAGCAGGGCATAAAAAAGCCGGCCCTTTCGGACCGGCTTTGTGCTTTCGGGATCGAAACAATTAGTGTTGCACCACCAGGCGCAGCGTGCGCTGACCGGCTTCGCTTTGAATTCGGACCATGTAGATACCGGACTTCATCGAAGCCACGTTCATTTGAAGCTCATTGGAAGAGGTGCGCTGGGTGAGAACGGGTTGACCCAGGGTATTGAGTACTGTGACCGTCTTAGAGCCATCCATGGGGAGCTTCAAGGTCGCCACCGTTCCCGCCGGGTTGGGGTAGAGGCGAACCTTTTCGAGGGTGTTTTCGCCTACACTGATCGTTTGGTTACCCGGAGATCCTACGTCCGTACCCGTTGAGGTGTAGGCACCGCGTACGCCCACGGTCGCATTGCCGAGGTAGGTACAGTTGGTATCAAACTCGACGGATCGACCAGCTAGCGTGCTGGTGTATTCGGCCTTGCAAATCTCAATGGGGTTCGCCGAGGTGTCGAAAAGAACCACGACGTCGCTGCTCGAGCTCAAGGAGGGGTAGGCACCATTGACCAGCTCATCGGAAGAGATGATCTGAACGCTGGTGTTGCTGATGCCCCAAGCGGCCTTGAAATCGCCTTCATTGGCCTGAACACCCGCCCAGACCACAATGGCCTCGCCTGGAGCGATGGTGACATTCTGGAAGGTGGAAGTGCCAGCCGCTAAGCTGTTGTCATCCCAGGAGAACCCGTCCAAATTCACCGCGGTCGAACCGTAGTTGAGGATTTCGAACCAGTCGTCGCTGACATTGCTGTTGGGATCGTTGGAACCTGCCATGATTTCCGTGACGGCCAAGTCATAGGACATGGGCGTTGGGAAGATCACGTCGGCGATGTAACGAGGCAGCATCTGGTAGCCACTGGTATAGGGGCTGCTGTTGTCGTACTGGCCACCAATACCGACCACGTCAAACGTACCCACAGGGCAAGGTTGGCTGTAGAGGTCCACATCGGCGTCGATGCGCAACTGGATGGTGTTGGTGCCATCCGTGATATCGACGTTGAAGCCAGATCCTGCGTTCGTCCACTGAGCGGGGTTCACAATGGTGACGTTGTTCATGCGGAGCAAGTCACTTTCGGTGCTCTCGTCCAAGGCCACAATGGCGGTGGGGGTGGGCAGGGCAGCGCCCGTGCTTACTACGGCGATCGAATCGGCATTCACTTGGGCCAAGCCGTTGAACTGGCCAATGGTACCGATGATGCGTACCACATCGCCTTCGTTCACAGAGTAGCCGTGGTTGGAGCTGCCGGGCGAGAACACGCCAAAGCCCACATTGCCGTCGTGGATGGTGAAGGCGACATTGCCCGTGCTGGCACTCTGCGTATTCACACCGAGAACGGTGCCAATCACCTTACAGTAGACCCCGTTGGAGTCGTTCACCCCGTTCGCGTCTTGACCCTTGATCTGAGGAATCGTGTAGGTGGGGATGATGATGTCGTTGTCGATGATGGTGAAGCGCATGGAGTCGATGGCACCAATTTGGAGGCCTACCCCGGCGGCATCTATCAAGAGGTCGATGGATTCGTCTCCTTCCGTCACAGCATCGTCGATCAAGGTGATGGACAAGGTTACCGTATCTGCGTTGGCAGGAACCGTAATGCTCGTGCCCGTTGCGGAAATGCTGGGGCTAAAAGTCGCGTCCGTACCAACCACAAAACCGGCGCCCGCGTTGTGGCGAATGGTCACCGTAGAAGCCGAAGCGTAGGTCGGGTTGATGACCAAGTGAATGGTTTCGGTCACGTTGCCCTCCAAGGCCGATTGAGCCGCCATCGCGAAGCGAATGCTGGGGTTGGTGGCCACCACGGGAATGATATCCGCGGTGTCGCGGGGGAAGAGTTGGTAGCCGCTGGTATAGGGGCTGGAGTTGTCGTACTGGCTTCCCACGCCGATGACATCGAATAACCCGGTGGGAGCGGCTGTGCCGTAGAGGTTACAATCCGCGTCAATCCGCATGGCGTAGGTGTTGGAGCCGTCGGTGATGTCTACGTTGAAACCGGAACCGGTGTTGGTCCATTGCGAAGGCGTCACCAAAGACATATTGTTGAAGCGAACCAGCTCGGATTCTTGTGCTTCGCCCAAGTTAGTTGGAAGAGCAGGTGTCTGAATTGCGGAACCTGTGCTTACTAGAGTCAAGCTATCGGGAATGAGCTCGGTCAACCCATTGAATTGAGCGATGGTTCCGTATACTTCAATGTAATCACCCATCATAGGAGCTGTGTAGGATCCGATGTCCGTGGATTTGTACACGTTCATGCCCCCCGTACCGTCATGGATGTAGAGGCTGTAGCCGGCATTGCCGTCGAAGTCGATGGTAAACACCGTGCCACGGAACCGAGCCGAGACACCCAAACTATCTGCCACGCCGGAGGCATTCACAGATTTGTAGGGGGCGATGGGATCGATATTACTCACCACCGTACCACCGACAATGATGTCGTTGGTATCGCGCGGGAAGAGTTGATAGCCGCTTGTGTAGGGACTACTGTTATCAAATTGGCTGCCTACGCCCACCAGATCAAAGCTGCCCGTGGGAGCGGCTGTGCCGTATAGGTTGCAATCCGCATCAATGCGAACTACATAGGTTGTCGTGCCATCTGTGACGTCCACATTGAAGCCTGAACCGCTATTGGTCCATTGGCTGGGCGTTGCCAGGCTAACATTATTCAGGCGAATCAACTCTGATTCCTGTGCTTCCCCCAAGGTGGTGGTCACCGAAGCAGATTGAATGGGAGCACCCGTGGCCAAAACGTTAATCGTATCGGGCGCAATTTCCGTCAATCCATTGTACTGAATGATGGTGCCGTAGACCTCAATGGAGTCTCCTCGTGTAGGAGCAGTGTAACTGCCCAAATCGCTGGATTTGTAGACGTTGATACCGCCTGTGCCGTCGTGGATGTAGAAGCTGTAGCCGGCATTGCCGTCGTAGTCAATCGTGAATACCGTGCCGATGAAGTGGGCATAGGCCGTCAAGCTGTCGGCCACACCGTTGGCATCCACGGACGTGTAATCTCCAATCATGTCGTAAGCGGGGGGTGTGTTTGCACAGTTGGAGGTGTGGGCGCCGAGCTGCGTGAAAGTATTTTGGGGATAAACATCCCATTCGGTCGCCCCAATCGCCCAGTCAAGCTGGCCTTTTTCCACGGTCACCTTGCGGACCAAGGTATGTTCATTGGTAGCGCCCGAGCCGACAGTCCAGTTGCTTCCGGGATCCACACCCACGATTCCGATGATATCCAACGTATCGTTGGTGGGAGTCAAAAGAACCACCGCATCGTCCCCATTGTAGCTGACTACATTGGGGTAGCCATAGCTCGTGTCTGCTACGGCGAGGAGGGCTGGTACACCGGAACCGTGCGCAATGACATAGGTTCCATGCGCAGGAATGGTGGTGCCCGCAGGGAAAACAAAGGTGTTGGTCGTGGTCGTGGCTCCATTGGAGAACAAAGTGAGGGTATATCCCGCGATGCTCTTTGCGGCACCCGTCGGATTATAGATTTCCAGCGCCTTGTTGTTGCTAGACCCTTCCACATATTCCGAAATAAAGAAGTCCGAACAGGGGCTTGTCGTGGTCGGCGCGGCCGTCACGGTGATAGTCCCCGTCATAAACGACGCATGAGGGTCGCATTGGTATTGGTACGTTCCAGCCGTTGTAAAGACATACTGGTAGGTCCACGTGCCTCCAGCGGCCGCCCCGTTGCCAAAGCTGGCAGGGTTGCTACTAAAGGTGCTGATTGAACCATTGACGTTGTGCACGCCATTGACCTGTGTCCAGGTTACGGTGTCTCCCACCGTGATAGCCAGCGTGGCTGGGGAATAACTGTTGTTGACCACGGATACTGCGTGGTTCGCTGCGAAAGCGCAGACGGCCGTCATCCAGAGGGCCAAAGAGGTGATTTTCTTCATCATAAGGTCAAATTTACAGCGTAAAAATTGGTCGGGCGTTATCCCGGTGTTAGCATTTATTATTCAAAATCGAGGGTACACTTAAACCGGGAAATGCGACCGTTTCCGGCGTCCACCACGTACAGGATTTTTTTCCAGTGCGCCACGGCAGAGGGCTCAATGAACTGCATGGGGCCGTTGCCCGCGCCGCCAAAGGAAACCCGCGTATACCGCGTCTCGCCAGAGGCAGGGGGGGGAGGAATGCCTTCCAGTCCACTGGCCGTGAATTGGTAGACGGAATCTCTCTCCCGGTCGACAACAAACAAGTAGCGCGTATTGTCGCCCGCCATGGTCATGGCACAGGGATCCGTAAAGCGGTTCGCTTGGTTGATCCACCGATCGGCCAAACTATTATCCCCGGCATAAATTACCGGGCGGTAGTCCGCGCCAAACTCCGTTTCGATGAAGCTAATATGTTGAACTTGGAGTGCCTGATTCGGGTCTTGGGAGGTGAACCAAAAGTCGTCTCCGGTGGCCGCGGTGTATTGCGGGGGTTGCGCAAAGGAGACGAGGCCTTTGGGATCTTGGAAATAGTTGGTGAATAGACCTGAGGAGGTCGTGACACTCAAGGGTGAAATATAGGTGTCATCGCGGTCAAACAGGACGATGGCGTCATCCGGGCCTTGGTTTGCGTTATTGGAGCTGGGACCGGTCCGACTCACATAATAGCGGTTGTTTTTTTCCGCCGAATTGCTGGCTAGGATGGCCACTTGGCCAAAGCGCACCTGCGCATCCGACGTGGAGAAGGTATTCTTGAAATAGAAGGGGTGGATGGTCTTGTGCACGATGTGGGCATAGGGCAGGCCATATTGCCCGCCAGGGCCGATTTGGTGAATTCGGTAGAGGCAGGCCAAGGAATAGGCGACGCCATTGATGGTAGTATCGTGGGTACCAATGGCCAAGAGGTCCAATTGGCGGTCTTGACGCACCGTTTGGACCCCCGGTATCGTGATACGTCCCTGCTCGGCGCCGGATTCATTGAGGCAGATAATCTCTTCCGTCGCTTCGTCAACCACATAGAGGAGTTCATCGAATCCAATGCAGAGGTCGGTGGGATGGATAAACCCGCCAAAGGCAGGCTGAATGGGCACATAGGCGATATCTCGCACCGAATAGGTCGGCACATCGATGAAACTCAGATCTGTTTTGGATCCAAAGTAGCCCTCACAGCTCACGAGTGCCCCCGTGGCGAGGATCCAAGCCCAACACTTTTTCATGGTTGACGAGTTTTAGGAGTGAAGACAAGACCGAGGGTATTGCGCCATCCCAAGGCGTCCGTGCGCTGGACTGCGACATCAACTTGGAGGCCAAATGGACCGAGGTGGCCCCCATCGTACGACAGCCCGCCCATGGGCCAGGATTGCCCGCGCTGATTGAGACGGGTCCCTAGCCGCGCACTGAGACGGGGATGGAACTGATATTCCAATCCCACGCGGTAGTTTTCGGCGTTGTCGTTGGGGTGGACCAGCTGCGCGGCAATCAATAGTTGGCGATCGCCCTGACGCCAGGGTACCGCGCTCAAGCCCATAGCAAATTCTGTGGGTAACGTGTTGGATTCGAGTCCTTGTGTCGGGTTCCGGTTAAAATCTACAGGTAAATAGGAACCATGCAGCGCGGAAGAGCCGCCAAAATTGCGCAACACGACCGCAAAACGTAAATCCTTGACATCTGTGGTGTAGAGGAATCCAACATCGGCTGCGGCGGTCATCGCACTGTAGGCCCCTGTCTGCGACCCTGTAGTGTACACTTCCCCAATGCCCTTCAAGGTCACCCCAAGTTGGAATTGCTCACTGAGGCGTTGGGCGTAGCTGAGCCCCACGCTACTTTGGGATGAATAGAGTTGGTAGCCCGTTCCACCGGGCTGAAATTCTGTCCGCTCCGAAAATCCCGGCGTTTGCAAATGGTTGATGGCAATGCCCCACGCGGCATCGCGTCCGCGCCGGGGCAAGGTCAGATGCAGGCCCATGTTTTGGGTACCACCAGCGAGTCCCAGTTGGCTCAAGGCCAAGGAACCCTCTTTCAACGAGGCGATGCCCGCGGGATTACTGGCCAAGGAATAAGCATCTCCGGGCAAGGCGACGGAGGCGCCAGCGAGTCCGGCGGAACGCACGTTCATATCGTTCTTCAAAAACGGGAAGGCAGACTGCCCTGCTCGTTCACCCCCATAGGAGGGCAAGAGTTGCGCGTGGAGCGATCCCGCGGCCAAGCCAATCAACAGGAGAAGGAGCCGCGTCTTCATAGCTTAAAGGTGATGCCGTAAAGGATTTGACGCGGAGCTTGATAGCGCGCAGGGTCGCGCGGATCGAGTCCCCGTTCTTGGGGACCATTATATTCAGGTCTTGGGTCTCGCCATTCGTTGGGGACATCATCCCCATATTCATAGGCACGACCGGTAATCGGATTGATAATCTGTGAATTCCGACGATTGAAGATGTTTTTGATTTCTGCGGATAGGGTTATGCCGCGCTGCCGCTTCCCTTGAATGATCGTGTAAGACCATTTACTATCCCAATTGTGCCAAGGTTGGGCCAAAGCCTGTAAATACTGATCGATCAAGGGGGTGTATTGCGGCCTTCCCAAGTCATTCGTCCCTGTGTATTCGTAGGGGGTATAGCGGTATCCCGACGACGCATTGTACTGGAGGTAGCCGCTCAAACCAGCCAGCGAAAAACGTCCGATGCGCAGGGTAGAATCGGGGCTAAAGAAAATCCCCCAGTTGGTGCTCCAGGGTCGGTCCCAGGCGAGGTAGTTCTCCTTGGTGAGGGACACCTCGCCGTTTTGCTCAATTTGCAGGGCAGACTCTCGGGCCGAATTGGATTTGCCACGTGCGATTTGAAAGCTCCCGTTCCCAAACAAGCGGAAGTAACGGGCAAAGCGGTAGTCGATACCTAACTCAAGGCCCTGAATCTTGGCGTAATCCTGGTTGATATACATCGTCTTGGTGACCGGGCGACCGGTTTGGTCCTTCACAATCACCCGTCGTGAGACGATATAATCAAAGCGGTTGTTGTTGTAAGCCCCCACAGTGATGGCCAAATCACGGGTCAATGCCGCCTTGTAGCCCACCTCATAGGACACGTTGACTTCGGGATCCAAGTCGGGATTGCCCAGGAAGCTCAAGAAGCTGCGGTCTTGGTAGACGGGATCCAAGCCAGCATAGATAAAGCGCGGGTGGGGGAGACGCATGCTATGTCCGTAGTTGAAATACAGCACATTGTTAGGTGTGACAGGGAAGGACACATTGATCCGGGGCAGTAGGCGCGCCTTCCAGCGAAGCCCGCCCAAGGCGATTGTCTTGTCCATGTAGTCACTTCGGATAGCGGGGATGACGGGGGCGGTGGAATCCGCTACGGCTAGGTCGGCAAAGGCGCCAGGGGCCCAATAGTTGAATCGCATTCCCAAGCTGGCCTGGATGCCCTTGTAGGAAATTTGGTCTTCGACAAAGGCGCCGCCCTTTTGAGGTTGGACCTTCCAAATATCATTGCTCGATCCGATGCTAATGCTCGGGGTGCTGACGCTGTCATTGATTTGGATCGGCGCGCCCACCCACGGAGAGGTAACATCCACCCATTGGTACTCATTCCACTGGTGCTCCCAGCCCGCGGCCACCTGGTGCACTTGATTTTCGGGATAGTAATTCACCTTGCCACGGAGCGTATATTCTTGAGCGTAGTGGTCGTGCCACGTCGAGGTAATCCCCCCGTTGTTAACCAATCCATCGCCTGGGCGGATGTAGAAAATCCCGCTGGGGTCATACGGATTAAACACCTCAAGAGGGTAGGACGCGATGTTGTCTTCGTCGAGAATCTGATCGACTGTTGCCTCGCGGAAAGGGCGACCATTGGCATCCGCCCGCAAATTGGTAAACATGCGCCCGGCGCTGAGCGTCAAGCCCCAATGGGGGTTGAAAACGTGCGTCAAGTTGAGGGCCGTCAGGTTGCTATGGTGCGTGTAGGTGGTCGCATTGTCCAAATTCCGACTTCGAGCATATTGGTAGCCAGGGGCTAAAATGGCGTCAAATCCCACAATCTGGAGGGTGCGAGAATTTTGGTTGATGTTGAGCGAATGCTGGTTGGTCAGGGTCAACTTCGTACCGCTGCGGACCTGCCAGCCCATCTTGGCCGTATGGGTCCAGCTATTGCTTTGGCGGGGCGACCATTGGGCAGGATCCGCGGGAAAGAGGGAAGAGTAGAGCTGGGTGGCAACCGTGGGGAAATAGTCATCGGTGATGTCCATTGTTCCCGAATTGAACACCGTCACCTTGTTTTTGGTGCCCGGAAGCGGAAAGGAAATATTCACTTCCGCCTGGTCGGTATTGAAGCTGGTGGCCGGCTGGACCGAACCCAAGTAATCTCGGAGGTAGCGCCCTGAAATTTCGAGCCGATCGCCCCCCTCGCGAATGCGCGTGGAGATGACGCCCGAAGAGCCCCCACCGTATTCCGCCGAAGCCCCACCGGTCGTGACTTTGACGCTCTGAATCGCCGACGATTGAACGCGGACGCCAAAGCCTGTACCCGCCAAAGGATCTTGGGCTGAAATGCCATCGACGAGGTATTCCGTTTCGTACACACGGGCTCCCCGGATTTGGATGCCGTCGTTGGTTTTGGCGACACCGGCCTGCAGGGAGACCACCTCTTCAACGGAGCGGACATTCATCTGGGCAATGTCGTCCCCGGTAATGGAGCGTTCGCTCTTCGCAGATTCGAGGTCTACCTGGGCGCGCTGGCCAAGAACGGTCACGGTTTGCAGGACATCGACGGAGGAGCTCAACTTGACCGTGAGGGTTTTGATTTTTCCCGCTTCCACACGGATGCCATGGAGGATCTGGGTGCCGTATCCCAGCACCTGCACCTTCACGCTGTAATCGCCGGCGGGCACCCCGGGTATTTGGAATTGCCCGTCAAAGTCCGTGACCGCATTCAAGTAGGTTCCAACGAGCGTCACGCCAACATTGGGCAGGGTTTCTTTCGACTCTGCATCCGTCACGGTGCCTCGAAGTATACCTGTTTTTTGACCCCATCCGGCGAGCGGAAGGAGGCAGAGGGCAAGGAGCCACAGCAGGGATTTACCAGGCAAAGTCATAGACCAAAATTTGTTCGAGGAGGTCCTCCATGTCGGCACTGCTGGCGGCGACGCGGTGTAATTCGACCGAGAAGAAAACTTCATTGATATGGGCGGGGTTGCCCAGGTATTTTCGGCGAACAGCCACACAGTTATCCCCCTGCCAGCCACTGAGTTTGGTCAATTGGGCGCGGTAAAAGATATCGGCATCCGCCGAAGGGACCAAGGGGCTAATGCCGATCAAAATACTTGAAGGGTGGAGGTCGGGATAGGGGCCGGTGACCTGGGGAACCAGGGCGGAATCAGGCACCAGGCGAACTTGTCCGGAGGACGTCACAATGCCATCCATGGGGAAGGAGCCGATGTAGGGGGTAAAGTCTGTGTTTGGCCCAAAGGACGTCGTAGTCAGCAATTTGCCCCCTTGGCTCGTAAAGGATTGCAATCCTTGCGCCATATGGGCAAGGAGTGGCTGGGTGGCTCCCGTCACGGGGTCGAGCGCATTGTCCGGATTGGTGATCGCGACGACCCGATCATATTGCGACAAGATGTGCCGAAAAGTAGGGTTCCAGAAGTAGGGGCGCGCCTCCCCACTGTTGGCATTGAGGTCTAGAACGTCGTACGTGAGCGAGAGGGCATTGAGCCAACCCTGAAAGCTTGCCGTGACGGAGGCCGTTTGACCGCTGACCAACAAAATATCGCTGCTGGGCCGCTGCAGGGTAACCGCCAAGGCAGAATCAACCTCACTTTCGGCCCCAGCAATATCTTGGATGCGCACCTGCAGAATATTGCTCCCATTCTCGACGAGGCCATCGATGCTGGTCAGAACGGCTTGCAGGGCGTTGCCATAATAGAGTGATGCGGTGGCCCCCATTCCGCCACCTAGGTCGGGTTCTAGGACAAACGTCAACATGGATTGTTTTGCGTCAATCGGAATCCACGTCCCCCCGTTAAAACGAATTTCCGCCCCCGAAATGGTTTCATTCCCATCGGGATCCGTCGCGGTCCATCGGTACGTGAGAACCCCTAAAGCGGTGCCAAGGGACTGACTTTCCGCATCGACTTCGGCCACAGGGGGCGCATTTTTGAGCGGAAAGACCAGAAGTGCTGGGCTGGGATCGCGATCTCCGTAATTGTCGATCGCGCGAACGTGCAGGGTGATGTCGGCCGTGTCGCTTCCTGGGGGAATAGCAAACAAGAACGTGCTATCCTGCGACGTGGTGAACTTCCAAGAGATGCCGTCGAGGGATAGTTCATAGCCCGTCACATAGCCGTCGATGTCCGTGCCGTACCAACTCATGGTCACCTTTGAATTGAGTCGATCAGCTCCGGTGCGATCAATGGTTTTTACGGCCAAATGCGTCTCAGGCGCTTGGTTTCCCAGGGCTTCCCCCCGGTCACATGCCCCGATCGCCAGGGCCGCACAACCGACCCAGGCACTCCAGAAAGACAACCCTCGACGCGGCATTTGACTTAGTTGGCGAGTGTGATTCGGAGCACTTGACGCAGCCCTTCGTGCTCAACCAGGAGCAAATAGCTTCCGCGAGCCAATCCACCGGTCTCGATGCGCTCGGAGACGGATTGAACTTGGCCGGAGACAATAGGGCGGCCCAGGGCATCGGTGAGCCTATAGCTTGATCCCTGGGGGGCATCGAGCTGGATAAAGTGGGCGGCTGGATTGGGGTAGGCCCGAACAACCAGAGCGTCGGGATGGGACATGCCCACGGTGCTCTGGGGGAGATCGGTGCTATCCAAGGCTACATTGATACCAATGAAGTCGTCATTGTTTCGGGGCAACACGCGGTAATTGCTGAAGCCGTAGAAGCAGATGCCCTCCACCGCGGTCATGCTCATGGTGTCGCTCACCACGATGGGGCTCACTTCCATGGAGCCGTCGAGGGTGTCATACGCGAGGTTGGTGACGAGTTGCACATAGAGCGAGCTGAATGAGGTGGCTGACTGACGGCCCGCGAGAACGAGGGCGCGATTCCAGTAGCCGGCATTGGGTTGGTTGGAAACGGCGTAGTCCCCAAAGCCGAGATTCGTTTGACTGATGACCAAAGGCTGTTGGGCGGGATCTTCCAAGCGGATCAGACATCCTTCCCATTTCTCCCATGCGTACCCCCACTTTTCAGCGCTATCGGATGGGTTGACCATCGAGGCGACGGGCATCATGCGGTTTCCCGTCTTGCTGATGGAGGAAACGTTCAAGCGGGTCATGCCGTAGAACTCTTCTACGGTGCCACTCACGAGGACTTCCTCCTCACGGAAGAATTGGGTAATACCGGACCCCACACACCAAATGCCGCTCCAAGGGCCGCCCCCGGCGTCTTGAATGTACAAGAAGCCCAAGTCGTGCTGTTTAGTCGATGCCGTCACGATGCCTTTGACCGTGACGTTCTGCCCGATATACGGGCTGGTACCGTTGCTAGCCAAGGTAAATTGTAGATCTTGGATGATGGCTCCGTTGGCACGGACCGTGTAGTAGTCCACGTTGGGCTGTGCTTGCCCTACCGGCGTGGTTGGATAGTAGGAGACATTGCCTTCATTGTCCCACGCTTGGATGTAGTAGCGCACCAAGGTTCCCAAGGGTTGGTTGGGCAGGGTCGCTTCGTATTCATCTGTGGTTCCTGCGGCGAGGTTCATGGTCAATTGGGTGAACTGTGTGGGAAGCAGGGAGGTGTCCGCCGAGTAGTAGACGAAGACCGAATCGACCGTGCCGTCGAAGTCGGTGATGTTGCAAACCAAATCGACCGATTGGTTGGGGGTGGGAACCATGGGGTCGCGCTCAAAGTTGGCAATGTATGGCGGAGCGTAGGCCACCACGTAGTGGGTGGAATCGAAGGGGTTCAATTCATAGCCGCGTGAGCCCGAACCGACCAAACAGCCGTTTCCATCGTGGCGAACCACCCCTTTCAAGCTCGAATAGAACGTACCTGGAACAGGAGGAACAAAGGAGCCCGTCGTTTGGGGCGAGTAGGGGTTGACGGTTTGCCACGAGGAGAGCTTTTGGGCCAAGAAGCGGTCCGAAACGTTGATCTTGTTGCCGTTGCCGTCCACCACATTGAAGCTGATGCGGTTGCCCGAGAAAGGAATGACTTCTGTGACAGTGACATTGTTGAATTCGACAAAGGCGTTCTCCCACTGCTCTCCCGTCGTCAAAATGTTGACACGCAAGGGGTCGTTCAAGTCGCCCACCGTAATCTGGGCGGGGGTAGGAACGGGACGAGAACCAATGACCTGCAAGGAGTTGCCGTCGATGGCCTCCAACTGGGTGCCGTTGTTGTACGCGCCCACTCGGCCAGTGAACTTAACCAAATCGCCCGGGAGCAAGTACTCGACGTTGGGCAAGGGAAGCAATTGGCCCTGGGTGTTGGTGTAGACGCCCATGCACTCCATGCCTCGGAAGGATCCGGCGGCCCCTTGGGCGACGGTGTCCACGAGGAAGAAGAAGGGGCGGTGTCCACCTTGGACAGAACCTGAGGCAACCTCTGATACATCCCCGGGAGTGACGACGATACCGTAGGTCATGACCGTGTCGCCCAGGTAGGCCGACGTGTCGTTACATGCTGCCAAGTCGCTGGCAGACACGTATTGGATGCTCGTGATCGAGGTGTAGGGCAAGGTTTGGCCGAAGGAGGCAAAACTCAAAAGACCTACACAGAGGGTAAGAAAGCGCTTCATAGGAGAGGAATTGATCATTTTAACACAGTGAATTGGCCCGTGAAGAAGTCTCCGGTTTCGAGGTCTTGCACGGAAAAGAAATAGATGCCTCGGGCGAGGATTTGGCTTTGGTCAGTCAGCAAGTCCCAGGCGTGTTCTCCGCCGGAGAAGACGCGGTCGCTCGGGTTTTCGCCGGCAAAGGTTTGGAACCAACGGATGTCATCGCCCATATAACTGTTGTGGTGCTCAAACTGATCCATAATATCCCCGGCAGGAGAGGAGATAGTCAGGCGGCAATGGGCGGGGAGGTTGGCGAAGACCAGCTTTCGGGACTCTTCCTGGAAGTTGGATACCCCCTCCCAGGCGGCTCCAGCGTAGTAGGGATTGGGATATACAAAGGGCGGGAAGCTCTTCATGCTGGGGTTGGCCGTAGTTCCGGCAAAGGCTCGAACATCGTTCGCCAGGAAACTCGATTCTAAAGATTCGAGTTGGGTATCCGGATTTCCTTGGTCAAAAGCAGTCACGGCCACAGCATGCTGCCACCCGTTGGGCAGGCCCTCTAAGGCGTAATGGTATTCGTAGGCGGTACTGTCCCCAGCGAAGTAGAGTGGCTCGGGTAGGGCAATGTCCGCCAGCCCCGTTTCATAGAAGAGTCCATTTCCAGGGAGGTCGTATTCTGCCGCACGGACAAAGTCCTCGGAGAGATTTTGGCTACCTCCTACATCAAATCCCAAGCGGCTCAGGTAGATACGGTAGCCCTCAAAGTCTTTTTTCTGGGTGATGGGATCGACGCTTTCTTCGGCATTGCGCGCCCAAAAGAGGTCGATGCGGTGATCGCCGGGGACGGCCCGCATGCGTGGGGCATCGGGGGGACTGGGCAAGATGAAGCGGGTGATTTTGCCGTTGCCGTCGCGGTCCTCGCCCTCATCGAGCAGGCCGTTAAAGTTGATGTCCTCGCCGTTGTAAGCGACCTGAGCCCATTCCGCATTGCTAATAAATCGTGCCTTTTGGGCGGCCGTATTGGCCGCATTGGGATTGCCGTCGTCTACCTTCTTGCCAAGGACAAAGGCGTAGGCTAGGGTGATTTCGTCGCCCGGGGCAAAAGCCGAGAACGGCCCGACGCTCACGAGGTCCGAGCGGTTGCCCGACGCGTTCAACAAGGCTTGAATGTCCATTCCGACGCCGTTTTGGCAGTCTACCCCCGTGGGGTCGTCCCAGCAGGGGTTTTGGTTGAGACCCTGGGTCATTTTGACATAACGTTGAGGATCCGAGGTGGGGAAGAAGAAGAGGGCCTGGCCGGAATTGTTGAAGATCCACGCGTTGTAGTGGTCTTTGAATCCGGTGCTGATGTCGGGGTGCTTGAATCCGGTCTTATCCTCGGCACCCAGGAATTTTTGGCCAATGTAGGAGTCGGTCATCCCCACATCGCCGGTCGCATCATAGCAATAGGCCATGTGCAAACTATCCAAAAATCCATTGCCTCCTTGGGAGTAAAACACAGACCCCCCGGCCCCGGCGGGCGTCGCATTGACATTTCGGACCACCGTGTTTGCCCAGAGGGCCACGTGCAGGTCGTCGTAGGTCTCGGCGCCCACGTTTTTGAGGGTCATATTGACGATGACAAAAAAGTCCGAAAAGCGGTAGTTCCAATTATAGGTCTCCATCTGGACTTCGACCCCCATCGGGTTGGTGTGGCCACTGATGGGAATGGACGTCCCCGGAATCAGGAGGTTCGCATCGGTGAAGGTGCTCCGAAAATCTTGGTGGGAGATGGCCTCTGGGCGGTAATTGGGGTTGTCTCGAAGGGAGGATATTTCGGACATGCCACCCTGGTTATTGGTGAATTCAAATCCGCCGCGGCCTGGCGCGTATCCTTGCGGGGCATCGTATGCAGAGGTGCTCACGCGAACGGTGCCACTACCATCGATGCCTCCAATCCAAATCCCGGATTCAAACAAATGCTCGGTACCCGACCCAGCGGGGTATTCACCGGATGGATTCCCTGTGCCGTCTTTGTATCCGCGAAAGGCATTGCCAAAAGTGCCCGCATTGGTCACCGTCATGCGGACGTTGCTCGCGTTGGTCATGCGCTCCACAAAGTTCTGGGCGTGCAGGGGAAGTAAGGTGATCCCGAAGATGGCGCTGAGGGCAAATCTTTTCATGGCATTTTCAGGACGGAAGGTTGGCGCCCAGCGGGCACAAGCGCAAAGAGGTATAAGCCTGAGGCATCCGGTAACACCGGCAGGGTAAAGCGAAGGGATTCGACATGGCCCTGGGCAATCCGACGACCCAAGAGGTCCAGAATGTACCAGTCCGAACCCATGCCTGCTTGGCTGACCTCCACCCAGTAGCCGTCTTGGCGGTTGCCTAAAATTTGGACCGGAAGCACATGCGTTTCATCCACCGAAATCTGCAGGCGCTCTACGTCAATGTCCACGTACACGGGCAGGTGGTCGCTCATTTCGTACAAGGCCGTCAGCACCGTGGCGGGCACAGAATTGTTGGTGGGCGAATTGATGGACGAATTGAAGTGCAGCCCGTCGTTGCCCACCGGCGTTAAGGAACCTGCCACGTAGGTCATTTTCCCGGAGCCATTGGCGACGTTGTCGTTGAAGAGGACGTGGTCAAAGCGGTCATCCAAGCCACCCCCAGAAAAACAGCCGCTGTTTGTAGCGCCATCCCGAGTGCTCTGCGTATGCAGGTTGCGGAAGGTGTAGTTGTTGTTCCAATTTCCAGGCTGGTTCTCCGGATCGTTAAATCGGATGCTGCTCGTGCTGGGGTTCAGCAAATTTTGGAAACCTGTTTCTTGGCTTTTGGGCATGTTGAGGTCTCCGACCAAGAAGTAGTAGGCCCCCACGTTGTGCGATTGGAGGTAGGCCATCAAGGCCGCGGTCTCACGCGCTCGATCGGCGATGTCGCTGGCCGTAGATCCCGCCTTTAAATGCGCCGCAAAAACAGTGAAGATGACCGTGTCGGGGTGGATGGAGAGCAAACTGTCCTTGTAGTAGAAGCGCTTGACGTCAATGCCGCGGACCAAATTCTGGTTGCTCACATCTTTGGTGATGATGTCCTGGTCGAGCAGGCCCAGCTTGTTCTGGTCGTAGTAGATGCCGTTCATGAGCGACGAACCGTTGGAGAAAAAGTCCGTTTTCTCCCAGCGCGTCTCGCCGTTGACATTGAGGCTGTAGGTGAGGATGCGGCCGTGCGGCGTGGTGTTGTCCCCGTTTACTTCGTTGCAGATCAGCAGATCTGGTTGCGTATAGTTCACGATGGTTGCGAGGTAGCCTTCTTTGTTGACGGGGTTGTTGCTGCTGCTCGGACAGTAGCTGGTGATATTCCGGTAGTTGAGCAGGTTATAGGTCATGATCCGAATGCGCTCCGGCGCCTGCCCCCAAAGCGAAAAATTCCCCGCCACCAGGGCGAGGAGCCAAACCAATTGCCAACGTTTAAAATGGGTACACATACCTAGGCTCAAAGGTAGGTCAGAAGGGGCCAAAAAGAAAGCGGGCCCGGCCCGCTTTCTCGAATCTTAAAGCTTGAAAGTCAAGCCTGCACTGACGCTCCATCCGGGTGCGTAGCGGCTGAAAATTTGGTCCGTGGCGCCGTAGGATTTGTACACGCTCAACACGTCGTCGTTGAGCATGTTGCTCGCGCGCAGTTTGAGGTCGATGCCAGCGTGATGGCTGCAACAGCAGCGAAGGCAAAGAGTTTGTGCATTTTAAACATGATTCGGTTCGTTTGATGCCGCAAACCTAGGCGGCCCAGATTATCTGAATTTTAACCTGTCATGAAGAAATTGAAGTGGAGGGGTTACCAAAAAAAAAGAGGGCCGAAGCCCTCTTTTAAAGCGTTGATAGAGCTTATTTATTGAAGAAGTATTGAATGGCGAGAACAATCCCGACACTCACCGTCAAGCCGATTAATAATTTGATAAAATCCTTGATTAACATGGGGAAGACCGTCTTTAAGCCCTTCTTCTTGAAACTCCCCTGCTGCAAGGCAATTTCACGTCCGGAAAGAAGACCGACAAACACCCAGGTTGTACTCATGGGAATGTTGTTCATTTCTTTGAAATACAAGAGCAAGAAGGCATAGACAAAGTCAATCATTGTCGCCGAGCGAATGTATTTGGTGTTTTTCTTTTCAATAATGATGTTTTGGATTTTCCCCCCGTTGGTGTAGAAGATCCAACCCATCGTTGCGGTGAAGAAAACCAAAATCATGGACAATTCAGGAAGCGATAATTGACGGGGCAAAAACACGGCGATGTTGGCCATGTCCTGAGAAAGCCAAGAGTACCAAAGGAAGCCTGTGCTCAGCCATTGGAGGACTCGCCAGGTTGACTTTTGGGATTTCTTCACGTCTTCGGATTCATCCATGATTTTGGACATAATAACCCAAAGAACATAGGCACTTACCGCTGCGACTACATAGCCCAGGATACTCTTCATGAGCATTTTCTCCAAGACAAAAGAGGAGGCAAAGGCCGAAAGCACCAAAAAGGAGGTTGAGACTGGGATGCCCTGGCGGGTCAACAGCAAGAGAACGAGAGGCGCCAAAGCATGGTACCATTGGACTTCCATATATGGGATCTTGTCCAAGCGACCGAAAGAAATATCCCCGTCATTGGTATACCACCCATATAGGAGGGTCAAAATCATCAAACCCGAAGCAGAAAGCCACAGGACCCACCATTTAAAGCGGTCTTTGTTCGATGAAATCCATGTTCCGAGGGTTTGAACAGAGTCATTCGCAACGACCGAATAACCAGCGAGGATAAACCCGATAATACCTAAGATACTCATGTGTCTAAATTTGTATGTGTTTAAAAAATCCAGAATGGTGTACGATGGATTCCGATACAAAAGTATCCCGGCCAATGTTACCGAATTGTAAAGTTTACGACGCGGTTATTTCGGTTAAAATATCATTAAATAACTGATATTCAATGTGTAAGAAAAAAAATCATCTTGACCCATTTTATTAAACTGTTAAGCCGTGACAGCCCTGATTATCAAGGCATACCTTTACCCTAACCATTGAAGCTATGGCATGAAGTCACAGAAAATTCTCATTATCGAAGATGACCCAGATATCCTCGAATTCGTCAGCTTCAACCTTCGTAAAGAGGGGTACGAAGTCTTCGTTGCAAAGGATGGGGTCAAGGGGGTTCAGATGTGCATCCAAGTTCAGCCTGATTTGGTGTTGTTAGACGTGATGATGCCCCGAATGGATGGCGTGGAGGTTTGTGAGCGGATTCGCTCCAATCCAACCATTTCCAACACCATAGTCGCCATGCTCAGTGCCAGAGGAGAGGACTATTCTCAACTGGCTGCTTTTGATGCGGGAGCTGACGCCTACATAACAAAGCCCATTCGGCCCAAATTGCTCGTGAGCAAAGTCAAAGCCTTGCTTCGCAGGGCGGGGGATGAGCCCATGAAGCAGTCACGGCTGGAGCGGAATGGGCTGGTGATTGATCTAGAGCGCTACACCGTTGAAATTCATGGCAAGACCTTATCTCTTCCTCGGAAAGAGTTTGAACTTCTCGCCCTTTTGGCCAAAAAGCCCGGTAAGGTGTATGCCCGGGAGACCATTATGAAAAAGGTCTGGGGGGATGAAGTGGTGGTGGGCGATCGCACGATTGATGTGCATATTCGAAAGATTCGGGAGAAAATCGGAGATTTAAGGGTTCGCACCGTCAAAGGGGTGGGCTACACATTTGAAGGAGAGTCATGATACGCAAGTCCGAACTCACGATGGCCTTATTGGCCGCCTTTTTCGCACCGATGCTATGGGGAACCATGGTCCTTGTCATGATGTACTCGCATACGCCAGATGGTCGTTTTCCCATGACCTTTGACACCCTGCCCATCGTTGAAATCACGGTATTGAGCCTCTTCATGGGTACAATCCTCGCCATCGCGATCGACGCCTTGATCCGACATACGGTTCATCGCAGGTGGCCGCTGGTCTATGAGGTTGTGGCAGGTGCTACCCCCGAAGCAGGATCAACCCAAGAAGACTCCCACACGGCCCTCAGCGAATGGGATAAAAAGGCCTACGCGGAAGTTGAAAAGTACCAAGCGCGCGACGATGTGAGGCGCGAGTTTATTGCGAATCTCTCCCATGAGCTCCGCACCCCCATTTTTAACATTCAAGGGTACATTGAAACCCTCATGGACGGGGTGAAAAGTAGCTCGACGCGTAAGGAGTATTTGAAAAAAGCCAACCGCAATGTGGATCGCATGATTCGATTGATTCAAGACATGGAGGTGCTGACCCATTTGGAATCACACAAGCTGGAACTGGACGTTCAGACCTATTCCATGGCGTCCCAGATAGACGATGTCACGGAACAATTTGTCGATCGCTTAGCGGCCAATGATATTCAACTTATTCGAGATTATAACCCCAAAGATCGCTGGCATGTCAAAGGGGATCGCGAGCGCATTGACCAAGTCGTGGTGAATCTATTGAGCAATGCTATTAAATACTCAAAGCCAGAGGGCGGCTTTGTGCGGATTCAACTCAAGCATGTCGACGGAATGGTCCACTTCGCTCTGGAAGACAATGGTATAGGAATCGATCAACAAAATGTCACCCGAATTTTTGAGCGATTCTACCGGGTAGACAAGAGTCGAAATCGATCCAAGAAAGTGGGGGGCACAGGACTTGGGTTGGCTATCGCGAAGCATATTATTGAGGCTCATGGTCAATATATCAAAGTACAGAGCTCCCTCCATTTAGGTTCGACCTTTTCCTTTTCCTTACCGGCGGGCGATTAATCCTTCGACGATAGAGTCTGCCGTACCTTTCCCCTATGGATGATGCGATCACTGCCCGCCTTGCCGCGCTGAAAGAAAAGTATTCGGCTTCGGGCCAGGAATTATTGGACTTCTTGGATGGACTTCTCGAGGCAGATTACCTCACCTATTGGGATTATATCCGCCTGGATAGCCTGCTAAGTCTTCAGCAGCCCCGCACCTCGCACCATGATGAGCCCATATTCATCATGTACCATCAAATCACGGAATTGTATTTCAAGCTGGTGCTGCATGAGTTGGATCCCATCATTGAAAAAGGGGACGTGTCAGCCGACGCCCTTGCCGAGGCAATGCGTCGTTGCAATCGCTACTTCAGTGCCTTGGAGCACAGTTTTGGGGTCATGGTCGATGGGATGGATCGTGAGCAGTTTTTGAGGTTCCGCATGGCGTTGATCCCTGCCAGCGGGTTTCAATCAGGACAATACCGTATGATTGAATTGGCCAGCGCAAATCTGCATGATTTGGTCCACCTCGAACAGCGTGAGGCCATGCGTTCCGAAGAAAGTGTGGAGGCCCTGCTGGCCCAAATCTACTGGTTGAGAGGGGCCACCATCGAAAAGGATGGGCAAAAGACACTCACCCTCGTGCAATTTGAAACGCACTATGGGGAGACTTTCTTAAAGCGCGCCAAAAAGGCTTATCAACAATCTATTTCAGACCAAGCGCGACGTATGCTTGAGGCGGGCACTTTGAGCGAAGAGCTAAAAAAAGAACTGCGCACCTACGATCAATACGTCAATGTCTTGTGGCCCCTTCAGCATTACCGCTCAGCCGTTCGATATCTCGCTAAGCAACCAGCAGATGCTCGTGCAACAGGGGGGACCAATTGGCAGAAATACCTTCCTCCGCGTTTCCAAAAGCGCATTTTTTTCCCCTTTCTCTGGTCCGACGAAGAACAATCTGAATGGGGTAAGTCTTTTGTAGATCGCTACGCCAGAGAACACTAACCCTTTTTCGTTTTATAGGGTGAAGGCCGGCCGGATAATCTCTGCGCCAAATATGAATTTTTGCATGGCTATCCAGGTGGTGGTCCGTAGTTTTGACTTTTCCCACCGGCCCTATGACTTCTTCTAAGAAATTCAAAAAACGCCTCACGCGCAGTCTCAAAGCAGGGGCTTTGGGTGTTTTGGCCGTCACACTGCTTTACTTCATGGTTCGGGCCTGTAGCGGCGAAGGCGCCCTGCTACTTCCAGGGGATTCTGGAGAGGTGGTCGATCCTGGGAGCATGTATGGCATCTCACTGGCCGACTATGCCCCGACGCGCTACATCGTCAAGGAGGGTCAGGCGTTTGGCTCTGTGATGGACGAGATCGGCGTTCCCTATTCTACCATATCGGATCTACTCAATCGTTCTAAGGATGTCTTTAATCCCCGACGCTGGCGTGCAGGCGATGCCTATTGGGTCTTCCGTAGTGCGGATAGCGCGGCGGCGGCCCACTACTTCATCTACGAATCCTCCCAAACCGAATACCTGGTTTTTGGACTAGATAGTCTGTATGTTCAACGAGTTGAGCGGCCCACCAAAGTCGTCCAGCGGGCGGTTGCCGGGACGATTGAGGGCTCCCTGTATGAAACCCTCTCGAACCAAAATGTTTCCCCCGCCGTCGCCGTCCGCCTCAGCGAGGTCTATGCCTGGACCATTGACTTCTTCCGCATCCAAAAGGGCGACCGGTTTGAGGTCATTTTTGAGGAGCGGTTTGTCGATGACACCTCCTTCGTGGGAACGGGCCGAATCCTCGGCGCACGCTTTGTCCACAACGGCAAGCCCTACTACGCTTTCCGCTATGAAGACGAGGCCAACGGCATCCGCGATTTTTATTCCGAGGAAGGAGAGGGACTCAAGCGCATGTTTCTGAAAGCGCCCTTGGAGTTTGCACGCATCACCTCACGCTATTCCAAAAACCGCTTTCACCCGGTTCAGAAACGCTGGAAAGCTCACCTGGGCACGGACTATGCCGCACCGACGGGCACGCCCATTCTGGCCACGGCGGGCGGCACGGTCATCGCAGCCACGTATACGAGCGCCAATGGCAACTATGTGAAGGTCAAACACAATGGAACCTACACGACCCAGTACTTGCACATGAGCCGTATTGGCAAAGGCATTCGGAATGGGGTGCATGTAGAGCAGGGCCAGGTCATTGGCTACGTGGGTTCTACGGGCTTGGCCACAGGACCCCACGTATGCTACCGCTTTTGGAAAAATGGCAAGCAGGTCGACCCCTTGCGTGAGCCTATGCAGCGAACCGAACCCTTGCCCGCCAAACTTTGGGCGAGCTTCGAAGCGCACATGGCGCCCTTGAAAGCGCAGATTGACTCCTTAGCGGCGCTTTAGGCCGATTAATCAGGCCGCGGCAGTACGCTCGGTGCCGGGGTGCTCGGCAGGGAGTGTTTCTTACCCGATAACCACATTCACGATACGGCCGGGAACGACGATGATCTTTCGGATCGTTTTGCCGTCCACATAGCTGTCCGTCTTTTCATGTCCGCGAACTACCGCTTCCACCTCGCCCGGGGCGCTGCCCGTGGGAACCTCGATGAAGAAGCGCGTCTTGCCGTTGAACTGAACGGGATACTGCACGGCGTCTTCCACGAGGTAGTCGGGATTCAGCACGGGGAAGGGGGCATAGGCCACGCTCGGGGCTTGGCCCAAGGTTTCCCACAGCTCTTCTGCCAAATGCGGTGCTAAAGGCGACAGCAGCACGGCCAAATCGCGCAAGGTGGCTTCCGAAATGGAGGCTTGGCTCGACCACTCATTGACCGCAATCATCATAGCGCTCACGGTCGTGTTAAAGGACAGGTTTTCCATGTCCTTCTCCACTTTTTCGATCAGCTTATGCAGGGTCTTGAGTTCGTCTTTGCTCGCTGCTTGGACGCTGCGCTTGTCCATCAAGCGCGTCACTTTGCGCAAGAATCCGGTGACGCCGCTTAGGCCTTTGGTGTCCCAAGGCTTGGACTGCTCCAGGGGCCCGAGGAACATTTCGTAGAGGCGAAGGGCATCGGCGCCGTGGTCGGCACAGATGGCGTCGGGGTTGATGACGTTGTGCTTGGACTTGGACATCTTCTCGACTTCGCGGTCCAGCTTGATCGGGCCATCGGCCGGTTCGAAAGTGGCCTCAGCAAATTCGGGCAGCCAGGCTTTGAAGCCGTCACGGTCCAATTCGTCCTTTTCGTTCACATAGTGCACATCGACGTGGATGCGCTGGGTTTTGCGGCCCTGGACCGCGTCGGAACTCACATAGGTCTGACTGTCTTCCAGGCGGTGCACAAAGGCCGAAATACCTTGAATCATCCCTTGGTTGACCAGTTTTTGGAATGGCTCGGCGAAGGGAATATGGCCCAAGTCATGCAGGACATGGCCCCAGAAACGGGAGTAGAGAAGGTGGCCGGTGCCGTGCTCGCTGCCACCCACATAGAGGTCTACCTGGTTCCAATAGTCCACTTTGTCTTTCGCGGCAAAGGCGCCGTCGTTCTGAGCGTCCATGTAGCGTAAGAAATACCAAGAGCTTCCTGCCCAACCGGGCATGGTGGTCGTCTCGAGGGGGAGTCCTTCGAGGGTTTCCCAGTTTTCCGCACGCGCCAAGGGCGGCTCGCCGTCTTCGGTGGGCAAATAGGCATCCACGGGGGGCAAGACCAAAGGCAACTCCTCTAAGGGAAGCGTCTCAGGCACCCCGTCGCGGTAGGCTACCGGAATGGGCTCGCCCCAGTAGCGTTGTCGGCCAAACACGGCATCGCGCAAACGGTATTGGATGCGGCGCTCGCCCAATTTGCGGGCTTCCACTTCGGCGATGGCGCGCTCGATGGCATCCTTAACCGGCAAGCCGTTCAAAAAGTCGGAATTCACCAAAATGCCCTCTTTGGCGTCATAGGATTCTACGTCCAGGTCGCCGCCGGCCACCACTTCTTGGATGGGCAGGCCGAAGTGCTTGGCGAAGGCATAATCCCGGCTGTCGTGCGCAGGAACTGCCATGATGGCGCCCGTGCCGTAACCCATCAATACGTAGTCACTCGTCCAAATGGGCACGGGGGCTCCCGTAAAGGGATGTAGGGCGTAGGCACCGCTGAAGGCACCCGAAATCGTTTTGGTATCGGCCTGGCGGTCACGCTCACTCCGCCGTGCCGAAGTTTCCTGATAGGCCTCGACCTCCGCGCGTTGCGCCTCTGTGGTCAGAGTGACCAACCAGGGATGCTCGGGAGCCACCACCATAAAAGTGACGCCGAAAAGCGTATCCGGGCGAGTGGTAAAGACCTCCAGGGCCTCGCCGGGTATGCCTGGAAGGGCAAAGCGAACACGTGCACCTTGACTGCGGCCAATCCAATTGCGCTGCGTTTCCTTCATGGAATCAGACCAATCGAGGCCATCCAACCCGTCCAACAGGCGCTGGGCGTAGGCGGAAATGCGCAAGCTCCACTGAAGCATAGGTTTTTGGACGACAGGGTGACCACCGCGCTCTGATCGTCCATCGACGACCTCGTCGTTGGCCAACACCGTGCCCAAAGCGGGGCACCAGTTGACGACGGATTCGGATCGGAAGGCCAGACGGAAATGATGCAAAAAGGCCTCGCGCTCTGACGCATCCATACGCGCCCATTCTGCCGGAGTGCAGGCAGGGTCTCCATGGCAGGAGGCCTGAAGCCCCTCCGTTCCATTCGAATCCAGGTAGGCTTGGAGGGAGGCGATGGGTTCCGCGCGATCCGTGGTTTTGTTGTACCAGCTGTGGAATAATTGAATAAATATCCACTGAGTCCAACGGTAGAAATCAGCGCGGCAAGTCTGAACCTCGCGGGTCCAATCGAAGCTAAAGCCGATGCGGTCCAGCTGTTCGCGGTAGCGGGCAATGTTCTTTTCGGTGGTTACCTCAGGATGCTGACCCGTCTGGATGGCGTACTGCTCAGCAGGCAATCCAAAGGCATCGTAACCCATCGGATGGAGCACATTGAACCCCCGATGGCGCTTGTACCGAGCCACGATATCGCTGGCGATGTAGCCCAGGGGATGGCCCACGTGCAATCCCGCCCCAGAGGGGTAGGGGAACATATCGAGCACGTAAAATTTGGGCTTCTCACTCGGGAATTCAGCCGAAAATGTCCCATGGGCTCTCCAGTATGCTTGCCATTTGGCATCCAATTCAGTCGGGCGGTAGTCCATGGGAGCAAAAGTACGCCGTGGGCGGAGATTGAGCAGCGCTGTTTGACTCGGTATTCCGTGGGGGAATCCTACCCAATTAGCCGGGCAATTCGTTAGATTTGCAGTATGAGCCGAGCCAAAGGAGAAGACCAGTTTAATCGGAAGCGCTTGCGCTATTCCTACCTCTCGGTCATCGTGAGCATCGGCTTGGTTCTCTTCGTGTTGGGGGTGATGATGACGCTGCTGTATCAGGCCAGGACGCTTACGGACGAGCTCAAAGAAAATTTCACCTTCACCCTCTTCCTTCAGCCCGAGACTACCACGGCCCAACGAGAAGCTTTGGTGACCACTTGGTCCATGTCCCCGGAGGTCCGGCAAATCATTTACGTGAGCAAGGAAGATGCCGCCGCCAAATTCCAGTCCGAATTGGGTGAAGACTTTGTGGATTTCCTGGGGTATAACCCCTTAAGCGACGCCTTGGACCTCAAACTCAACGCGGATTTTGTCACCCCAGAGGTCTTGGAGGATCTCAAAGCCCGCCTGATGAAAGAGTCTATCGTCGAAGACATGGTGTACGACCGGGCCTTGATTTCGGCAATTCACAAAAACATTGGACGCATCACCTCCGCCATGCTTGCGGCCGCCGTTGTGCTGCTCTTAGTTTCGATGGCCTTGATCAATAGCTCGATCCGCTTAGCTATTTATGCTCGCCGTTTCTCCATCAAAACGATGCAGCTCGTAGGAGCAACTAAAGCATTTATCCACCGTCCCTTCTTGCGTCAAGGCTTGCGTCTGGGTCTATTTGGAGGACTTTTTGCGGCTGTCCTATTGGGCTTTTTGTTCCAGTCTATCCGCCAAGTTTATCCCGAATTAGCCACGTCACTTCCATGGACCTTGTGGCTCATGGAGGTAGTCGCCATGACGTTGGTAGGACTTATTCTAACGGCCACGAGTACCGCCCTAGCGGTCCGCCGATATCTCGCCCTCAAAACGAATCAACTGTACGAATAATGAGCCAGAATTCTTTTCTCTTCGATAAAACCAATTACCTCTTGTTTGCGGTCGGTATTGCGTTCATCATCCTTGGATTTATCCTCATGGCCGGCGGGGGCTCCGAGGATCCCACCGTGTACAACGAAGAACTATTCAGTGCGCGTCGGATCACGTGGGCGCCGTTGTTCATCGTTATCGGATTTATCGTCGAGGTGTTTGCGATTTTACGCCGCCCGAACTCATGAACGGAGAGATTTGGAATGCCCTGATTCTGGGCATTATTCAAGGTCTAACAGAATTTTTACCGGTGAGCTCCTCGGGCCACTTGGAACTGGCTCGAAACATATTAGGTTCGACGTGGAGTCCGGGCAGTAATATGATGTTTACCGTGACCGTTCATGGAGCGACAGCGCTCGCAACGGTTGTAACATTTCAAAAGGATATCCGTCAAATTCTCATCGGATTGTTCCGAGGAGAAACAGAGGATCGCCGCTTTGCCATGTCCATACTCCTTTCCATGATTCCCGCGGCGATTGTTGGACTTTATTTCGAAGATGTCATCGAAATGCTCTTTGATGGAAATGTTCTTCTCGTGGGGGTCATGCTTATTATCACGGGTCTCCTTCTTTTCTTGGCTGATCGCGCCAAAAAAACGCACAAGAAAGTTTCCAAAATGGATGCCTTTGTCATTGGTATCGCTCAAGCCATCGCCATTTTGCCGGGGATCAGCCGATCTGGTGCGACCATTTCTACGTCGGTTCTTCTTGGCATTGACCGGGAACGTGCTGCTCGCTTTAGCTTTTTAATGGTTGTCCCATTAATCATGGGGAAGATGGCGATGGACTCCATGGATCTCTTCTCCATGTCAGAGGTTGATCAAAGCCAGCATTTAATTCCATTGTTAGTGGGTTTTATTGCGGCGTTCATTTCGGGATTGTGGGCATGTAAAATCATGCTCAACCTAGTCAAACGCGCCAAACTTTCCGGATTCGCAATCTATTGCTTGGCGATGGGTACCCTGGCTGCAGCGTGGACTGTGATGGCATGATTATCCCCCCCGATTTAGACACTCTGCAGGCGGGCTGGATTCTATCCGTGGACAAACCCCTAGGTTGGACTTCCTTCGATGTGGTGGCTAAAGTGCGAAATGCCTTGAAACGCCGATACGGGGCTAAAATCAAAATAGGCCATGCCGGCACCCTGGATCCGCTCGCAACGGGCGTCCTGGTCTTGTGCGCAGGTCGCGCAACGAAAACGATCCCTCATTGGGTCGACACCCAAAAGCGGTACCGAGCGGTAGTGAAGCTTGGTGCGACTACGGCGAGTTACGATGCGGAGTCGGACATCCTACCCACTGGACAGCCTATACCCGCATGGAGTGAGGCCCTCCATGAGGAGGTCATGCAAAAATTCCTGGGGGAAATCGAACAAATACCACCTATCTACAGTGCAGTGCGAGTGGACGGTAAGCGCGCTTACGCCGAAGCCCGTCAGGGGAAGGAGGTGGACATGCCGTCCCGGCGCGTTACCATCTTTGCCTTGGAATTTGTCGAAACGGAGGGCGATTCCTGGATTGTGGACATCACCTGCAGCAAAGGCACCTACATCCGGAGCTTGGCGCATGACCTCGGGGCCACGATGGGATGTGGGGCGTATTTGGCGGGCTTGGTTCGCACCCATGTGGGGGACTTTAGCCTCGATGAGAGCCATTCCGTTCAGGAGGTCCTGGACGCCTTGTCAGCGTAGTTTTCAGACCCTCTATCTGGCCCTTGCAAAGCAGGCTAGGGCAGGAAGTTTGGGTAAACACTTGACAACCCCCTATGCAAAAGGGTATCTTTGCCGCCTATGAAAATGAAGCTCTCCCATTTTGCGTATGATTTGCCTGAGTCGCAGATCGCGCAATACCCCACCGATTACCGCGATGATGCACGCATGATGGTCGTCCACCGCGAGACGGGCAAAGTAGAGCACCGACAGTTCAAGGACATTTTGGACTACTTCGACGAAGGCGATTTGATGGTGATGAACAACACCAAAGTTTTTCCGGCACGCATGTGGGGAAACAAGGAAAAAACGGGCGCCTTGATCGAGGTATTCCTGTTGCGCGAATTGAACGCGGAAAGTCGCCTTTGGGATGTTTTGGTCGATCCAGCCCGTAAAATCCGCATCGGCAATAAGCTCTATTTCGGCGATGACGATTCGCTCGTGGCTGAGGTCATTGATAACACCACATCACGGGGGCGCACCTTGCGCTTTCTGTATGATGGGAGTTATGAAGAGTTCCGGGAGAAATTGAAGTTAATGGGCGAGACCCCCCTGCCCAATTATGTGCAGCGCCCCTTAGAGCCCGAAGATGCGGACCGCTACCAAAGCATTTTTGCGAAGGTAGAAGGAGCGGTGGCAGCACCTGTGGCATCCTTGCACTTCAGCAAGCACCTACTCAAGCGCATGGAGATCAAAGGCATTGAAACGGCCGAAATGACCATGCACGTGGGCTTGGGCACCTTTCGATTAGTCGAGGTGGAAGACCTTTCCAAGCACAAGATGGAATCGGAGCAATTCTGGTTATATGACGACACCGCGGACAAAATCAACCGCGCTAAGGCCAATAAAAAGCGCGTGGTCGCGGTGGGTACCTCCGTCATTCGTTCCATGGAGAGTTCGACTATTACAGACAATCGAGTGAAGCCGACCACGGGTTGGACGAGTAAGTTCATATTCCCTCCGTATGAATTCACGACGGCGGACGCCTTAATCACCAATTTCCATGGGCCCCAAAGCACCATGCTCATGTTAACCAGCGCCTTTGCGGGACACGAATTAACCATGGAAATCTACAACTTAGCGGTCAAGGAAAAATATCGATTCCTCTGCTATGGCGATGCCCTCATGATCATTTAAGGAGTCGCGACGTGGGTCGCATCAAATAAAAAGCCCGGGCTCTTGCCCGGGCTTTTTTGTTAGCGCCGCCGCCGGCGCCGCCGCTTGGTTTTTTTCTTGGATTTGCTCTGGGAAGCGGAGGATTTGGATGAAGATCCTTGAATGATGGATTTCCCAAATAAGTAGCTCACTTTGAAGCCAAGTAATCCGCCCAGAGTAGGGTATCGGTCATTGTTGATATTGATGGCCGCGACGACGTCTCCCGTGATGGGATCAATGATTTGGCTGATTGTTGGGCGATCCCAGTTGATATGACGCTGAGCCACCCCAGCATAGACGTCGAGCATAATGTGTTCCGAAGGCCGCCCCTGAAAGCCAAAGACCAATCCGATATCCGTGAAGCGCTTCGTCGCACGAAAGGTGCTACCGTTTAGGTTAAAGCCCTTGGAGTAAGGACGGTAGTGGTAGTCGAATCCCAAATAATATCCATCGTCAAATGCATTGCCCTCAGGAAAGATTTTGAACGTGGCATAATGGCTTAGATTCAGCAGATTGCGATCTGCCAAATCATAAAAGTCTTCAAATCCCGAGTAGAGCAATTCGTCGAGGGAATTGTTGGTCGTGATGCCTAAACCTGCCTCCGCCGAGAGGTAATTATTCAATTTTATCTCGTAGCCAAAGGGCATTTCACCAATGAAGAAGGGGAGAAAGTTGTATTTAATCGCTTGGTTCAGCGCGGCGTTGGCATTGGTATTGCTTGTATTTGATTGATACACTTCGCCGGTTTCGACGTTTCGTTTTTTCACCACGACCGTTTGCCCATAGGCCTTAGGGAGGATTCCCACGGCTAGGAGGGTAACGGTCAAAAAGGAAAAAAGGTGCGTCTTCATCGTTGCATCGTTTCTTTGCAAATATTCCAAAACCCTGCCACAATGCGTTCATTGAAGTACATTTTTCTTTTTTTCTGGGCATTTGGTCCAGCTTTGTACGGCCAATTACCCGCCTATGAGCTGCAATGGGGTATGCCCTACCGATACCGAGAAGTACAAACCCAGGACATTTTGGACTTGGATTCCAATGCTTTTTACACGTACGGTAGTCGATACGCGATATTAACAGCAAACCGCTGGTTTTTTGCGAAATATGACCGAAAGACCTCCAAGCAAGTGTGGCAATCGGAAATCGACCAGATCATTTATCAAGGGGACCGGACCGAATTAATTTCGACTCACGTGGTTCAGGGGGAATTTTACATCTTTTTGCAATCCTACAATCGTCAGACGGACCAAAAAATTCTTCTCCTTCAAGTACTTGACACCCATGGAGACCCCAAAGAACTCAGGGTGGTGGAACGACTGGATGCTCGCCGAAAGTACAAGGGGAGCTTTAAGGTGAGTTTTTCGCAGGATCGTCAGAAGTTCATGATTTTCTCCAATCCGGATTACAGTATTCGGGATAATGAGAAATTCTCGGTGGCCGTGTACAACCTGCAGCTGGAGCTCTTGTGGGCCAAGGACATTGAACTTGACATTTTGGACCGCTACTTCAGCTTGTACCGCTCCGATGTAACGAACGCCGGGGATGTCTACTTCATTGGTAAAAAGACGCCGGAACGAAATAAAGGAGAGCGCTGGGTTTGGGGGCAGTCCAACGAAGAGTTTATCGTCTACCGCCTCAGCGGCAAGGACGATCGAGTTTTTGAAATCGACCTAGGGCTAGATCGAGTCTTCGTCACGAATATGGGGATGGAACTGGATTTCGGCAACAACACCATGGCCGTGGCTGGATTTTATTCGGAGCAAGGCTACAACCAAGCCTCTATGAAGGGAATGTTCTATACGACCCTGGATCAGGCCGAAGCCACGGTAATTTCCACCCACTTAACTCCCTTTTCGCCCGAATTCTTGGATGAGTTTATGAGCACGGGGCGGGCCACTCGGGGTGCGGAAATACGCGAGGACTTTGTCTTTCGCCATTTCTTGCATCGTCCAGATGGCGGCGCCTTTGTCGTGGCCGAAGACTACGAAATGCAAGTGGTGACGACCCAAACGCGCAACGGAACCGTAACCAATTACTATTATTACTATTACGACATCATCGCTTTTGGCATATCCGATAAGGGTCAAATCGAATGGTCCGGTCATGTGCCCAAGCGGCAGTTTTCCAAGAACGACGGGGGCCGAGCTTCTGGTTACCTGCCTTTGGTCGATGGTAAGCAATTGCACCTCATCTTTAACGACCACAAAGCCAATTCTAAGCGCTTTGGAATACGCCGTCCGGTGGTGATGCGCAATGCCCGAACTTCCAATGTTGTGGCGGTGACTATTACTCCGGAGGCCGAAATGCTCTACACGGTGCTCTACAACAATAGCAAAGACAGGGTGCAAACCCTTCCTCGCCGGAGCGCCTCGAGCGAGCTTGTCCAGGGAGAAGCGGTGTTCTATTCCTTTCGCAAGAACAAGGTCCAATTCGGGTCCTTGCAACGAGTCAATCCATGAGTACAGCACCCAAAAATCTCCGCAGTCTTTCCAAAGGCGACTTGCAAGACCTCTTTGCCGAATGGGGCGAGCCGTCCTATCGGGCGGCACAGGTCTACGATTGGATTTGGGCGAAGGGCGTTCATGCCATTTCAGACATGCGCAATATCCCGCATGCCCTGAAGGAACGCCTATCCGCCGAATATGCTATCCACCCTAATGCGGTGACACAAGCCCAGCATTCGTCGGATGGCACCATCAAAAATGCGGTCAAGCTCCCCGATGGGTTAATTGTGGAATCCGTTTTGATTCCGACGGAAAAGCGCATCACGGCGTGCGTGAGCTCCCAAGTAGGATGCAGTTTAAATTGTGCATTTTGTGCCACAGCTCGCTTGAAAAGAATGCGCAACCTAGAACCCGAGGAGATATATGATCAGGTGCGGGCCATCCATCAGCAGGGATTGGAGCACTTTGGCCGGCCACTCACGAATATCGTTTTCATGGGTATGGGTGAGCCGCTTATGAACTACCATAATGTGTTAACGGCGATTAAAAAGATTACTCAGCCGGATGGATTGGGTCTCTCCCCTCGGCGCATTACCCTTTCTACCGTGGGCTTACCCAAGATGATCAAAAAACTGGCAGACGATGGCGTGAAGTTTCATTTGGCCGTGAGTTTGCATTCGGCCCGGGATGAGGTCCGTTCTCAAATCATGCCTATCAATGACGTGGCGCCCATTGCTGAACTCCGTGAGTCTCTGGAATATTGGTATCGCGCTACGAAGCGCCGAATCACGTTTGAATATGTCGTTTGGAAAGGCGTGAATGACACACCTGAGGATGTGGAAGCCCTGGTGCAATTATGCAAGCGTATCCCAGTCAAAGTCAACTTGATTGAATACAATGCCATTGGGGACGAACGCTTTCAACAAGCAGAACCTGAAGCCATTGAAGCCTATGTGACGGCGCTCGAGCGAATCGGTGTCACCGCCAAGGTTCGTCGTTCCCGCGGCAAGGATATTGATGCCGCCTGCGGCCAGCTGGCAAATAAGACCTTACCCGAAGAGCTGAGTTCTCCGCCCATACACATTGCTTGATAAAAGTCACGGCCTTCCCGCCCTTGCGCCGTAATTTTGCGGCATGGTCACACGTAAACAAGTTGAAGAAGCCTTAAGCGCCGTGGCGAATGCCTCGGGCAAAGGATTGCTGATGGCATCCGATGGATTGCGCAACGTGCAAATCATGGGCTCCGAAATCATTTTAGATGTCGTGTGTGATAGCCCCGTGCTACACCAAAAGAAAAAATTAGAAGTGGAGGTCCTCAAAGCCATCCATGCGCGCATCGATCCGAAGATTCAGCTTACGATTCATCTGATCGTTGAAGCGCCCGAAACTCCCGCAAGCACTGTTCTTCGCGGCAAGGCCATTCCAGGCATCCAACACGTCGTGGCTATCGCGTCCGGCAAAGGAGGGGTGGGTAAATCGACCATAACGGCCAACTTGGCCGTGACCTTGGTAGGCATGGGATTCAAAGTGGGCATTTTGGATGCGGATATCTACGGACCCTCGATGCCTTTGATGTTTGATGTAGTAAGTGACCGGCCCGGTGGCACGGAGATCGGAGGCGTTCGCAAAATGGAACCCGTGGAATCCTACGGAGTGAAAGTCATGTCCATTGGATTTTTTGCTGGGACGGATCAAGCCGTGGTCTGGCGAGGCCCAATGGCCACGAAGGCCCTCAATCAAATGCTTCAAGAAACCCATTGGGGTGAACTGGATTTTTTGCTCATTGACCTGCCTCCTGGAACAGGCGATATCCATTTGAGCATCGTGCAAGCCCTGCCGATTACCGGGGCGGTAGTGGTATCTACCCCGCAGCATGTCGCTTTGGCGGATGCACGCAAAGGCGTGGGGATGTTCCAAATGGATGCCATTCAAGTCCCCGTTCTGGGCATCGTCGAAAACATGGCTTACTTTACGCCCGCAGAATTGCCGGACATGAAATACTACCTCTTTGGTAAGGAAGGGGCGCAACAGCTGGCCTATCAGCTGGAGGTGCCTTTCCTTGGGGAGGTGCCCTTGATTCAGAGCATTCGTGAAGCGGGCGACGTGGGTCATCCCGCGGCCCTTCAGACCCAGGGTCCTTCCGTAGAGGCTTTTAAGCAGGTGACGCAGAATATGATTACCGCCTTGACCGATCGCATTGAAAATTTCCCCCCGACGGAAGCCGTTCGGATCACAACCATGGCTGGATGTAAAACCACTCCGCGGAACGCATGATGGATCTCCAAGAACGCGTTCAAGTCGCCCTCGATGAAATCCGACCCTTTCTTCAGAATGATGGGGGAGACATCCAATTGGTCGAAATCACGAAGGCCATGTCGGTGCATATCCGACTACTCGGGGCCTGTGCGGGCTGCTCGGTCAATCAAATGACCCTGAAAAACGGGGTAGAGACTACGATTAAAAAGCACGCACCCGAGGTGGTGTCCGTGGTCCACGCCGATGTCTAAAACCCTTTCCCATCTTGTCGTTCTGATTGCCGGGGATTCTGGCGATGGAGTTCAGCTCTTGGGTTCGCAGCTCATTCGGGCCGCGGCACAGAGTGGACAAGACGTTCGGACCCTCAGTGATTTTCCGGCGGAAATTCGTGCCCCGCAAGGCACCGTTTCGGGAGTATCGGGCTTTCAATTTCAAATGGCTTCGGAAGCCATCTTTGATCCAGGGGATGCCGCGGATGTCCTGGTAGCTTTTAATGTGGCTGGCTGGATCAAACACCAATCCAAACTCAAGGAAGGGGGGTTGCTCCTCGCCTCGACGGATGGCTTTGATGCGCGATCCAAGGCCATTGCTGGGCTCCCCGCCGAGGCAGAGCCCCTGCAAGATGCCCACAGCCGGTTTCAGGTATTGGAAGTGGACTTCAAAAAGCTCACGGCCGAGGCCCTCAAAGACACACCCTTGTCGGGAAAAGAAAAAAGTCGGGCCAAGAACATGACCATTTTGGGGCTTTTGACCTGGCTATACAGCCAATCGGTCACGGCGATGGAAGCCGATTTGAAGCGTCAATTCTCCGGTGATCTTGGCGAAGCCAACCTTCGCGCGTTTCAAGCGGGGTACCATCTCGGAGAGACGGCGGAATGGACGGCATATCGTCGCGAAGTCCCGCAACGTCAAGCTCAGCCAGGGACCTATAAGACACTTTCGGGAAGCCAAGCTATTGCCCTCGGTTTGGCAGCCGCTGCTCGGCAGTTAGGCCGGCAAGTTCTTTATGCGGGGTATCCGATCACCCCTGCGTCGGACATCCTCCATGAATTGGCACGTCTCCGGCCGGAGGGGGTATTGCCCTTCCAGGCTGAGGATGAAATCGCCTCAATCACCGCGGCTCTGGGCGCTTCCTTCGCAGGGAGCTTGGGTGCCACGGCATCTTCGGGCCCGGGGATAAGTCTCAAAGGGGAGGGCTTGGGATTAGCGGTGATGATGGAATTACCCTTGGTGGTGATTAATGTGCAACGCGGTGGACCGAGTACCGGGCTACCCACCAAAATGGAACAGTCGGACCTCTTTCAAGCCATGTATGGCCGCCACGGAGAAGCACCTTTGCCTATCATGGCCATCAAGCGCACAGGGGAAGCCATGCACGACTTGGTGATGGCAGCCAAAATAGCCGTAGAGTCCATGACGCCGGTCATCGTTCTTTCGGATGCCTATATCGCCAACAGTGCAGAGCCCTTCCGCATTCCCGAATTAGTCAGTTTACCGACCATTACAGCTCCACAGGCGGATGTTGACCGGCTGCCCTATGCGCGCGATGAATACGGCGTCCGCCCATGGATCATCCCGGGAACCTCGGAAGGGATGCATCGAATTGGAGGATTGGAAACGGAGGTCGAAACGGGGAATATCTCGTATGACGCGTCGAATCACCAAACGATGGTTCAGCAGCGTGCGGCAAAAGTCCAATCGGTCACACGTTTTTATGGGCCATTGAATGCCGAGGTAGGAGAATCTTCAGGAGACCTCTTGGTCATTGGGTGGGGGAGTACCTATGGTGCCCTGCGTACCGCGGTAGAAGCCTTACGTAGCGACGGACATGCGGTCACCCATTTACATTTGAAACATTTAGTCCCCCTTCATCCCGACCTTTTCCCCTTCATGGAGGGCTTCCATCAGGTCGTAGTCGTCGAAATGAATGAAGGACAGTTGGTCCAGGTTTTACGCAGCCAGACCCAACGCGAATTGGCCTTTGTTGGAAAAACCAGTGGCCAGCCTTTTGGTGCACTCGAAGTGCAACAACGCCTGGCCCAACATCTCTCGGAATCATGAAAAGCGGCAAAGACTTTCTCTCCGACCAAGAGGTCCGCTGGTGCCCGGGCTGCGGAGATTATTCCGTTTTGAAGCAATTCACGGAGGTCTTGGCCCTGATTGATGCGGACCCCGCCAATACGGTCGTTGTCTCGGGCATTGGATGTGCTAGTCGCTTGCCTTATTATGTAAACGCCTATGGCATACATAGTCTCCATGGTCGTGCGCCAGCGGTGGCGACGGGCATTAAACTCGCGAATCCAACCTTGGATGTGTGGTTAATTACAGGCGATGGGGATGCCCTGAGCATTGGAGGCAACCACTTGATTCATGCCCTCCGTCGGAATGTCGGGGTGCCCATTTTGCTCTTTAACAATGAAATCTACGGGCTCACCAAAGGCCAATATTCGCCCACTAGCCGGGCCGGAGCGATCTCCAAATCCACCCCCCTCGGGAGCGTGGACCATCCCATCAATCCGCAAACCTTGGCTCTTGGAGCGGGAGCTACGTTCCTGGCCCGAAGCATGGACCGTCATCCCGCACACCTTCGCGAGATGATGACTCGGGCCAAAGCCCACGGTGGGAGCGCCTTGGTAGAAATATACCAGAATTGCAATGTGTTTCACGATGGGGCCTTCGAGCCTTTTACGGACAAAAAGACCCAAAGCGACCACGCTATTTTCTTGGAACACGGCCAACCTATCACATTTGGCGTTGATCAAGACAAGGCGCTGTGGCTGGATGGGCAGACGGTTCGCATCGTTTCCACGATGGAGCGCCCCTTGAGCGAATGCTGGATTCACGATGAAACGGATCCCATGAAAGCCTATGCCCTAGCGCGTATGACGGGGGAACTTCGCCCCTTTGGAGTGTTATATCGCGAAGATCGGCCCGTGTTTGAAATCGAAGTTCATGCCGCGCATGCCCAGACGCGGAGTCTCGAGGAGGTATTGGCGCTCGGCCGTACCTGGACGGTTACCTAACCCGGGACTTCAGCCCTGTGCCCCGCGCGCAAACCAACCCGGCCCATACCCTACATTTGTACTTCGTCGAACGGCCCGAGGCAGACAAGGCACGGAAGGCAAGAGGCAAAATGGACCAAGGGACACCCTTCCACCCTTAACCCCTTTTGCCCTTAAACCCTTTCACCCTTTTCCTCTTCCACTCTTCGACCCTTTAACTTTTTACCCCTTTACCCTCCATGGGACGCGCATTTGAATACCGGAAAGCACGAAAGATGAAACGTTGGTCGTCCATGGCCAAGGTCTTCACCCGCATCACCAAAGACATCATTATGGCCGTGAAAGAAAGCGGCCCCAGTCCCGATGCGAACAGCCGCTTGAAGGCCTTGATGCAGAACGCACGCGATGCGAACATGCCCAAGGAAAACGTCGAACGCGCCATCAAGCGGGCCTCCAGCAAAGACCAGGCGGACTACAAGGAGATGGTGTACGAGGGCTACGGTCCCCACGGCATTGCGGTCTTGGTGGAGACGGCGACGGACAATACGACCCGCACGGTGGGCAACGTTCGATCCTACTTTAACAAGTGCAACGGTAGCTTGGGAACGAGCGGCAGTGTGGAATTTATGTTCGACCGAAAGTGCTTCTTCAAGATGGCCAAGGGCACCCTGGACTTGGAGGAATTTGAGTTTGAAATGATTGACTTCGGCGTGGAAGAAATCTTTGAAGAACACGACGAGGAAAAGGGCTTGGATCTCATCATGATTTACGCCCCTTTTGCTGAATACGGCGCCATCACCAAGGCTTTGGAAGAGAAGGGGATGGAGATTTTGAATTCGGGCTTTGAGCGCATCCCCATGGATACCAAAACCCTGACGGAAGAGCAGCAGGCCGAGGTCGAAAAACTCATTGAAAAACTGGAGGAAGACGACGACGTACAAGCCGTCTATCACACGATGGCGGGATGAGGATTCTGGGCGCATTCTTCGGACTGTTCTTGGCCTTCTCGCTGCAGGGCCAAGAAGCGACTGTAGGGGCATCTGAAAAACGCCCCCTCTCGCATGCGGACTATGACCGCTGGGAAAGCCTAAAATCTTATGACATGGATGGCCTGGGCGATTTGGCCTTTGCGATCGTTGCGCCCCAAGAAGGCGATGGCTACATGGCGGTGTACCAGCTGGCTACGGGCGAAGAAATTGCGCGCATTCCCCGTGTTTCCCGTGCCGAATGGCTTCCTAAAACGGGCATGCTCCTCATTAAGCAGGACCCCGCCGAGGCGGAAATGCGCCGCCTCAAACTGAAAAAAACGAAGAAGGACGACCTTCCTGCCTCACAGGCCTACTTGCTGTACTTTGAGCCCGGTGCCGCAACGGGCATTGCGCGGACGGATAGCTTGGGCGCCATCACGCGCTGGGGGATTCAAGGGGGCTACGAAGAAAAGGACTCCGTCCTCGACGAACTTATTTTGGAACGTCCCGCCAAAGAGAAGGAAAAGCCCCATGCCGATTTCTTGACAGTGTTGATGGACTATGAAGACCTCATCGACGAAGCAACGGGCGCGGCAAGCGTGAAATTTTATCCGCCTGTAGTGGATACGCTGATGGCCTTTGACCGCGTGCTTGACTGGGGCTTTCCCAAAGAGGAACAAAACCTCTACGCCACGTGGTACGTCATCATAGAGCACAAAGACAGCAAGCTGGCGGAGCTGCACTGGGACCGCCCCGAGATCGCTGAAACAGCGGTGGAGTTCTCCAACGTCGCCTTTGCGTTCAACGGCATCATCTACCAGAAAAAGGACCGAAAAGACCAAGCCTACCCCTCGCTGTGGTACCGGGATGTGCATCCGGAGCGCCGCACTCCCATGCTCATTGCGGAGTACAATAGTCCAGGGATGCCTCCGGGCTATGGGCCGTATGCAGGAGGTAGAACGCATACCTACTTGGCGAATAGCGCCACGGGGGAGGCGGACTATTCCTACCCCTTCCAGATCACCCAGACGGTGAAGGCTCCGGAGTGGAACGATTCGACCACCTTGCCGGAAGAGCGGGCCAAGTTGGACGTTTGGACCTACCACGACGCCCAAATCCAGCCCTTGCAAGCCAAGCGGAAGCGAGACCTGGAAAACCCCACCCTTTGGATGGCCTGGAGCCCGAACGAAGGGCTGCGCACCGTAACGACGCCGGCCTACCCGGAGGCCAATCTACCTTCGCACAGCTCGGGGGGCTTGGCGGTTCGCTATTCACAAGAAGCCTACGAATCCCAGTACAGTTGGGACGTTCAGCTCCCCTACGACGTGGAGGTGGTACATGTTTCAAGCGGCCTGACGGTCCACGTCGGCACAAAAATGACCCTAGCGGGCGCCCCTCAGCTGAGTCCAAAGGGCGATGCCTTGACCTACTACGACCTGGTGAAGCGTGCCTGGTTCATGCAGCAGATTTTTGTAACGCTAGCGGATACGCTGCCCGGGGTGGTGGATTTGACCCTCGGCGATCCCGTCCAGATTCCCATTCCGCATCCCGTCTACGATGAGGAGCACGACAGCCCCGCGCATCCCTATCCGTATGGGGCGCCCGGATGGACCCGAACGGGCTATTTTGTCGTGTACGACGCTTTTGACATTTGGGGCTATTCGCCCAGTGGGGAACTTCGGCAGCTGACGGAATACGGCCGAAAATCCCAAACACGCATGCGGGTCGTTTCGCCCGAATACGCATCCTCCCCCTATGTGGATGGCCAGGATGAAAGCCTGGTAGTCCGCCTTTTTCACGAGCCCACCAAGAAGACCGGACTGCAGGTGCTGCGCTTCAAAGAGATGTTTAACGCTTACACGGCTACCTCTGAGGCCGGTCCCGATGGATTGCGGGGCACCATGGGCATCATGGGCCGAAATGTGATGGTCGAACCCGTGACCTCCGGTGACTTTTCTGAGTCGGGCTATCGGTACTCGCGAAGGGGCACCAAGCTCCTCTTCAAGCGCGAAACGGTGGCATCCGCGCCTAATCTGTACGTCTACAATTATGGAAAAGAAAAGGGCTCGTCCCAGGACTTTGATGTCCAGCAACTCACAGACGTAAATCCGCAGCAGGATTCGTTTGTTTGGCCGGAAGTGCAGCTGATTTCATACAAGGCCTTGGGCCGCGACCTGCAGGGCTTGCTCTACACGCCTGAAGGTGCTTCGGGGAAGGCGAGTTTGCCCGTGGTCGTGTATTTCTACGAGACCTATTCGGACCAATTGCACGACTACAAGACGCCTGCTCCATCCGCATCCACTGTGAATGTATCCTGGTTCTGCAGCAACGGCTACGCGGTATTCATCCCGGACATTGTCTACCGCGATGGTCATCCGGGCAAGAGCGCGCTGGCCTGCATCAACAAAGGGGTCGACGCGGCGCTGAAGACAGACGATCGCTTGGACGAATCGCGCATGGGCCTGCAAGGGCAGAGCTGGGGCGGCTACCAAACGGCCTACCTGATTACCCAAACGGACCGCTACATCTGCGGCATGGCGGGGGCGCCGGTGAGCAATATGTTCTCGGCCTATGGCGGCATTCGCTACGGCAGCGGCATGTCCCGCCAGTTCCAGTACGAAAAGACGCAATCACGCATCGGTGCTACGCCTTGGGAAAAGGAAAAGCTCTACCGCGAAAATTCTCCCGTCTTCTTCGCCGATCAGGTAAACACCCCCTTGCTCATCATGCACAACGACAACGACGGCGCGGTGCCCTACACGCAGGGCATTGAGTACTTCATGGCCTTGAAGCGTTTGAACAAGCCCGTCTGGATGCTGGTGTACAACGACGAGGAACACAATTTGATGCGCCGAGCGAACCGAAAAGACCTCTCCCAGCGCATGGGCGAATTCTTTGACCACCACCTTCAAGGCGCCCCTCAGCCCGATTGGATGGCCCAAGGCCGCCCCATCACCGAAAAGCCTGTGAACGCGAAGTAAACGGGTATACGCTGAGCCGCTGATTGTCGTGACCTCCGTCACATTTTATTTGAAATCCGGAACGCAACTTTGCTCCATCAAAAAATCGAAATCATGACCATCAACGAAGCCATCAACCATCCCAACGCGACCATCGTAGACGTTCGTTCTGAAGGTGAATTTGCCGGCGACCATGTTCCCGGATCCATCAACATTCCTTTGCACTCGGTGCCCGATCACGTGGAGGACTTCAAAACCATGTCGCAGCCTGTGGTGCTTTGCTGTATGTCAGGCAACCGTTCAGGCCAAGCCTTGGCATTTTTGCAAGCGCAAGGCGTGGAGGGTCTGTACAACGGCGGCGGTTATGGGGAGGTCTTGATCCACAAGCTGTAATCATGGGATTTTTCGCTAAACTTTTTGGACCCAAAGAAGACCCCAGAGTGTGGGTTGCGCGCGGTGCACACATCGTCGACGTTCGAACGCCCGCAGAGTTTGCTAGCGGCCACCCTGCGAAGGCGCTCAACATTCCACTGAACAACATTGCGTCGTTACCAAAAAAAATTAAAGACACCGACGCCGAAATCGTGCTCTGCTGCGCCAGCGGCATGCGCGCCTCGGCGGCCAAGCAAAACCTAGAAAAAATGGGATACACCAACATCATCAACGCAGGTTCATGGACCAAATTGCGCACCCTCGTGGGCGCAGCCATCCTGGGCCTGACTTTCACCACGACCACGGCATGCGGCCAAGTCGCCGAAACATCCACGGAGCAGACGGCCACAACCGAATGGCCCGAAAATTTGGACCTCAACGCCTTTAAAACGGCCCGTGTAGGACATGTCCTGGTGGACGTTCGGACCGATGCGGAAGTCGCCGAAGGCATAATCGAAGGCGCTGCACACATCGACTTCTACAGCGAGGATTTTGCGGCGCAAATGGAAGCGACTTATGGCGAAGACAAGGACCAAGCGATCTACCTCTATTGCCGCTCTGGCGGTCGCAGTGGAAAGGCCTTAAATCAGCTCAAGCAAGCTGGATTTACCAACGTGCACCACTTGGTAGGTGGATTCATGGCCTGGAGCGCCAGCGAGCCTTTCGTCAAGCCTTAAAACCACCCAGAACCATGGCGGAAATGGCCAAATTCCAGGACCTTGTCACCGGGGAGAAGCCGGTATTGGTCGACTTTTTTGCCACGTGGTGTGGTCCGTGTAAAGCCTTGGCGCCCATCTTAGTCGATGTAGCAAAAACGCTGGAAGGCGAAGTGCGTGTGGTCAAGATCGATGTGGACCGAAATCCGGCTATTTCGCAAGCCTACCAGGTACAGGGCGTGCCCACCCTGGCCTTCTTCAAAGACGGTAAAATCCTTTGGCGTCAATCGGGGGTGTTACCCGCCCAAACCATCGTCCAGCAGGTCCGGGCTCATTTGCCGGGCTGAACATCCGGAGCACGAACCACAAAGGCTTGGGGAAAGCTCCTGCGCCAGCGCTTGAGGTCGTGCTCAGCGGCCAACCGAATCGGGTAAAGGCCCACAGAAACTTTAAAATTGGGTTCGTCAAAGTGCAATAATACTTGGGAGGTGCCCAGGGAATCTTGCAGGCGGCCGTACCAGTGGGTCGCCTCGAGGCGCTTCCCGCTAAATACTTGAATGGTATACCGCTCCATATCCATGGAACGCCCTTGAATCACTCCCGCGGCCAGAAGTCGACGGTGAGCGCTCCAAGCCGAATCCAAAGCCACTCCTTCTAACACGATAATGGAATCAGCGGAGGATCGTGCAGTGAGCGATGTGGCGGTCTTTGAAGACAGGAGATGAGGCCAGGCCATGCCGGCGAGAATGACCGCGAAAAGGAGGCAATAACGCATGACTCAAAGGTCGGAAAAACTTGGAAACCCAGCCTTATTTAGACACATTTTAAATTAGGAAAAACACCGTGACATTGTTCCATGCTCGGAAGCCCTGTGTTGTATTTTTGCACTGCCTTAAAAAGCTCTTATGAACCGCAGTAAAACGCCCATACGCATGCGCTTCTTCGCAACCTCTGCATTACGTGCTTTGACTATCATATTGATGATAAGCACTTTAACCAATCCGCTCCATGCGGAAGTGGATGCCGAACTCGGCAAAAAACTCTTCAAAGCCAACTGTGCTTCCTGCCACAAATTGGACAAAAAACTCGTCGGTCCCGCCCTCGGTGGGGTGACTGAGCGTCGCTCCGAGGCGTGGTTGTTGTCCTGGATTCGGAACAATGCGGCCTTGCGTGCTAGCGGCGACGCGGACGCCATCGCCATTTTTGAGGAGTATGGTGGCTCGGTGATGACCGCGTTTGAAAATCTTTCGGACGACGACATCCAAAGCATTTTGGCCTACACCGACATGCCAGCAGCCGCCCCGGCTCCCGGGGGCAAGGACCTCGTTCCAGTGCCAATCTCAAACGTTCCCGCAGAGGACAACACCACCCTGCTCTACATTTTGGGTGGCTTCTTGGCATTGTTCACGGTGCTCTTGTTGCGCATCCGCAACACCCTGAAAGAAGTCCATGGCGATACGGCGACGACCGTGATTCAAGACGCGAACGCCCTGACCCAATGGTTGGTGAGCAACAAGCGTTTCATGACGGCGGCGACCATTGTCGTGACGGTGGCCTTCCTCTATCAGTTGTTTTGGTTCATGATGGGCGTGGGGGTCGAACAGAATTACCAGCCGGTTCAACCTATCGCTTTCTCGCACAAAATCCACGCGGGCGACAACCAAGTGGATTGTAACTATTGCCACAGCAGTGCGCGCAGCTCCAAGCACTCCGGTATTCCCTCGACAAACGTGTGCATGAACTGCCACATGTACATCGATGGCTCGGAGATTGTCAATGAAGCTGGGGCCTTGAAATACGCAGGCGACCGCTCTCCCGAGATCGCCAAAATTTACGCGGCTATCGGCTGGGACGCGGAAAACCGCACCTACATCGAGAACTACGAGCAGAAGCCCGTCAAATGGATTCGCTTGCACAACTTACCTGACCTCGCCTACTTCAACCACGCTCAGCACGTCACGGCTGGCCAAGTCGCCTGTCAGACGTGCCATGGTCCGGTGGAAGAAATGGAGGTGATGTACCAGTATTCTGAATTGACGATGGGTTGGTGTATTAACTGCCACCGCGAAACGGAGGTCAAGAAAGCAAATGGCTATTACGCCAATGCGCAGGAGGGAACGCAAACCATCAACGAGCGCCTCGCTGCAAAATTCCACGACGAAAAGATCACAGTCGAGAAAATCGGTGGTCTAGAATGCGGCAAGTGCCACTATTAATTGAAGCAAATGGCAACGGATAAGGTCTATTGGAAAGGGTTTGACCAGCTGGCCAACTCGGAAGTATCTCAACGTATGGCTCAAAATGAGTTTGCGACGGAGATTCCGATGGAGCAGTTTTTAGGTGACGATAAACTCATGGGCAATGCCCAAACTTCCCGTCGAGATTTCTTGAAATATTTGGGATTCTCGACCGCTGCGGCTACGTTGGCAGCGTGTGAGTCTCCCATTGTAGAGAGCATTCCCTACGTCGTGAAGCCGGATAGCTTGACGCCCGGTATGCCGACGTACTACGCGTCAGCGTATACCGATGGTCAGGATTTTGCTTCTGTTCTGGTGAAGACGCGCGAAGGCCGTCCCATCAAAATTGAGCCTGGTGACGAGGGACGCTTCAACCGCGGTACCAACGGCCGTGCCCAAGCGAGCGTCTTGTCTTTGTACGATTCGGCGCGCTTGCGTCAACCTGTTAAAGCGGGTGTTGAAACGGATTGGTCTACCATTGAGGGCGACCTCAAGGAAGCCGTTGCCGCTTCGGTCACATCTGGCAAGCAATTTGTCCTCGTCACGGGGAGCGTGTTCAGCCCTTCCTTTAAGAGCCTGATCGCTTCTTTGCGCCAGAACTACAACAACTTTAATCACGTCGAAATCGATGCGGTCTCTTCGTCCGAAGTCCTCGACGTTTGGGAGGCCTTGACCGGCGCTCGTGCGCTACCCACGGTCGACTTCGCCGGTGCAGATCTCGTCGTGTCATTTGGCGAAGACTTCTTGAATGGCTCGACGGCTCAGCAGATGTCCAAGGCGTTTGCGGATCGCCGCAAGCCAGGCCAAGGTATGCTGCGCCACATTCAAGTGGAATCGAACCTGAGCTTGTCAGGTGCCAATGCCGATAAGCGCATCAAAATCAAGCCTTCCGAAGTCGGAAGTGCGTTGGCCTACGTATACAACAAAGTATCGGGCAGCAACCTGACGGTGGGCGCCTTGTCCGCGGCGGTGCAGTCTGCTATGGATACGGTTTCCAAGGAATTGGTCGCCGCGAAAGGACGTTCCATCGTGATGGTGGGCGGAAACTCTGGAGCGAATGCACACCTAGCCGCGGCAGTGAATGCGGCCTTGGGCAACCTCGGCACCACGTTGCGTGTGGATCAACCCATTTTCATCCGTTCGGGCAATGACCGCTCTTTGGCCAATACCATGGCGGACATGAAGGCTGGTTCGGTCGGTACGATGGTACTGGTCGGTGCGAATCCCGCCTACGTGCGCCCAGGCTTTGCCGAAGCCATGGCCAAAGTAGACTACAGTTTGAGCCTCACGGATCGCTTGGACGAAACAGCCAGCCTGTGTGGCGCGGCAGCACCGGTCCCTCACTACCTCGAATCTTGGGCGGACTTCATGCCAATCTCCACGGAGTTGGCCGTATCCCAACCCACAATTCGTCCGTTGTTCAATAGCAAGCCTGCCATCGAGGTTTTGGGCAGCTTGGTCGGTGAGACCAAGTCCGCCAAAGACTGGGTCAAGGCCACGGTGGCAGCGAAAGGATTGAGCTGGTCACAGACATTACACGATGGAGGTGCTACGGTGTCTGCATCCAGTTCCGCGAGCGCTTCGGAGGCCGCGACACGCGCGATGGCGGGTGCTTCGGAAGCCGCGAAGACGGCGACCAAGATGCAAGGCGGTGATTTTGAATTGGCCTTGTACCAAAAAACCGTGGGTGCCGGAAATCAGTCCAACAATCCATGGTTGCACGAATTGCCCGACCCAATTTCTCGCGCTGCGTGGGACAATTATATCACGGTGAGCGCGAAAGATGCGTTGGCCTTGGGCATTGTCAATGAAACGCAATCCGACGGGGCCCTGAATGGTAGCCTCGTTACGCTGAAAGCGGGCGACTATACCTTGGAAAATGTTCCTGCGTTGATTCAACCGGGTCAAGCACAAGGCACTTTTGGCCTCGCAGTGGGCTACGGACGCACGTCAGCAGGCCGGGTGGCAGATGGCCTGGGTGTGAATGCCTATGCACTGAACCTGCCTCAAGGTTCGGGTGTTGTGAGCATCACGGTTCAAGAAGGTGAGCACGAGTTTGCCTCAACCCAGCTGGGCAACACCATGATGGGCCGCAAGATTGTCAATGAAGTAACCTTGGCGGACTACATGGCGGACCAATCTGGCCAAAGCTGGAACGAAAAGCCCACTTTCCACACGATGGACGGTACGGTTTCGGCCAACGATGCCAACTTGTGGACGAATCACGATCACGAAACGATGCACATGTGGAACATGAGTATCGACCTCAACAGCTGTACGGGTTGTGGCGCTTGCGTCATTGCCTGCCACCTGGAGAACAACGTTCCCGTGGTGGGTAAGCAAGAGATACGCAATTTCCGTGATATGCACTGGTTGCGCATCGACCGCTACTATTCTTCGGACATGTCGAAGGATCGTGCTGATGAGGAGAACTTAGGGGGCATCGACATGTATGCGGCCATGGAAGTTCCCGGGGAAAGCCCCGATGTGGTCTTCCAGCCCGTGATGTGTCAACACTGTAACCACGCGCCCTGTGAGACGGTTTGTCCCGTAGGAGCTACGGTGCACTCTCGCGAGGGCTTGAACCATATGGCCTACAACCGCTGTATCGGTACGCGCTATTGCGCGAACAACTGTCCGTACAAGGTGCGCCGCTTCAACTGGTTCAACTACCAGAAAAACGAGCGCTTCACTTCGGTGAACCCTGCCCAAGATGATTACGGTCGCATGGTCTTGAATCCGGATGTCACGGTTCGTTCGCGTGGTGTCATGGAGAAGTGTACCATGTGTATCCAACGTATCCAATACGGCAAGCTGGAGGCCAAGAAAGCGGGTGAGCCGCTGGCAGACGGCGCCTTTACCACGGCTTGTGCGCAGGCGTGTGATACGGGAGCCATCACCTTTGGCGACGTGAACACGGCAGGAAGCCGAGTGCAAGTAGCCAAAAACGACGCACGTTCTTACCACCTCCTCGAGGAAGTAGGTACGCAACCTTCTGTCTTCTATCAAACTAAAGTTCGCAACCGCGCCTAAAACTCTCGCGAATTATGCATTACGAATCAAACGTACGCGAACCACTTATTCTAGGGGATAAGTCCTACAAGGACATCACCGTGGATGTGGCTCGTCCTGTAGAAACCGCTGCCCCGAAAGCGTGGTGGATCGTCTTTTCGATTTCGCTGGTCATGTTCCTCTGGGGCGTAGGCTGCATCATGTATACCATCGGAACGGGTATCGGGGTCTGGGGTCTAAACAAGACGGTAGGATGGGCGTGGGACATCACCAACTTCGTTTGGTGGGTCGGTATTGGTCACGCGGGTACGCTGATCTCGGCGGTCCTCTTGTTGTTCCGTCAAAAGTGGCGTATGGCCATCAACCGTTCTGCGGAGGCGATGACCATCTTCTCGGTCATTCAGGCAGGCTTGTTCCCCTTGATTCACATGGGCCGTATATGGATGGCCTATTGGGTATTCCCTTTCCCGAACCAGTATGGTTCGCTGTGGGTTAACTTCAACTCTCCACTGTTGTGGGACGTTTTCGCCATTTCGACGTACTTGACGGTTTCGACTGTGTTCTGGTATACCGGCTTGATTCCTGACTTCGCGATGATTCGCGACCGGGCGATTAATCCTGTCCAAAAGCACATCTACCGCATCCTTTCCTTTGGTTGGGGAGGTAAGGCTAAAGCGTGGCAGCGTTTTGAGGAAGTTTCCTTGGTTTTGGCTGGATTGGCCACGCCACTGGTGCTTTCTGTGCACACGATCGTATCGATGGACTTTGCCACTTCAATCATTCCCGGTTGGCATACCACCATCTTCCCCCCCTACTTCGTGGCGGGTGCTATCTTCTCGGGATTTGCCATGGTGCAAACCTTGTTGTTGATTGTCCGAAAGATCTTCAAGATGGAGGACTACATCACGATCCAGCACATTGAAATGATGAACATCGTGATCATGGTCACGGGCTCGATTGTAGGTGTCGCCTACATCACCGAGCTCTTCATCGCCTGGTACTCCGGAGTAGAATATGAACAATATGCCTTCCTAAACCGTGCGACAGGTCCCTATTGGTGGGCCTACTGGTCCATGATGACCTGCAACGTATTCTCTCCGCAGTTCATGTGGTTCAAGAAACTCCGGACCAACTTAATCTTCACCTTCTTGATCTCCATCGTGGTGAACATTGGTATGTGGTTTGAGCGCTTCGTCATTATCGTGACATCCTTGCACCGCGATTACTTGCCTTCTAGCTGGAGCATGTTCTCTCCCACCTTCGTGGATATCGGCATCTTTATCGGAACCATTGGCTTCTTCTTCGTTCTGTTCCTCTTGTATGCGCGCACCTTCCCGGTCATCGCCCAAGCTGAATTGAAGACTATCCTTAAATCTTCTGGAGAATCCCAGAAAAAACACCACGATCCTCATGGCGCACACTGAGCATACCCCGGTTGTACGCGCGCTCTATCTAGACGATGATGTCGTCTTGGATGCGGTCAAGAACCTGCGCGGAAAAGGCATTAAGGTCAAGGAAGTGTATTCTCCCTTTCCCATCCACGGCTTGGACAAGGCCATGGGATTGAAAGAGACGCGCATTGCGATGGCGGCATTCATGTATGGCTTAATTGGTCTGACCGTCGCTATTCTGATTACATCGTACATGATGAATATCGATTGGCCCCAAAACATCGGCGGCAAGCCCTCGATGACCTGGGGGATGAACATGCCCGCCTTTGTGCCCATCATGTTCGAATTGACGGTCTTCTTTGCGGCCCACTTGATGGTTTGGACGTTTATGATCATCAACAAACTGTACCCTGGAGCAGCCCCTCAGAATCCGGACCCTCGCACCACGGACCACCACTTCATGATTGAAGTGGCGGCAGGTGAAGGCGTGGTTGATGCACTGAAAGAGACAGGAGCTATTGAAATTGCTGAAGCTTAATCCCATGAAAAAAGGAATCCTTCTTTCCGCTATGTGTGCACTCGGTGTGATGACTGCGTGCAACTCGGATAAATCGACCCCCGGGTATACCTACATGGATGACATGTACCGCTCCCCTTCTTTGGAGACGTACGAAGTCGCCGCCAATACGGCACAAGGAACTTCTGCGCAATTACCCGTAGAAGGCACGGTCGCTCGCGGCTATGTACCCTACGACCTCCCCAATTCAAACGAAGGCTACGAAGCTTCAAAGAACAATGCCGCTGTACCTGCGTATTTTGCGGAGTTGGATGCAGAAGCAGGGAAGGAGCTGTACGGTCAATTTTGTTCACACTGCCATGGCGAAAAAGGCGACGGCAATGGCATTCTCATGGAGCGGGAGAAAATTCTAGGTATTCCTGGCTATGGCGCGGACCGCCTTCCAGATATCACGCCCGGAAGCATTTACCATGTAATCATGCATGGAAAAAATAATATGGGATCCCACGCTTCCCAACTGACGTATGAAGAGCGTTGGAAAATCATCAAGTACGTGATGAAGCTTCGCCAAGATCAATCCGCAACGGCCGCTCCCGTAGAGCCCGCTGCCTAATTTCAAATGCCAACAACCATGTTTGTATTTACTAAAAAGGCCAAACTTTTCGCCACCGCGCTCACATTGGTGGGCTTGGTCATGATGGTGATTGGTTTCAACACGGGTGGGCACGACGAGGCAACAAGCCACGACGCCCACGCGACGGAAGCGCATGCGGACCATGCGGTAGCAACCCATGGGGAAGAATCGCATGCGGCAGATGTCCACGCAGAGGACAGCCATGCAGAAGCGACTCATGCGGAGGAGGCTCACGCGGAAGAAGCACATGCCGACCATGCGGAGGAAGGCCACGCGGCGGATACGCACGGAGCGCATGCGGAAGGCCACGGCGGTCATGAAGACCATGGCGCGGCCAATCGCCCCTGGGCAGCCTTCCTTGTCAATACCATTTTCTTCATGGGTATCGGTATTGGTACCCTATTTTTCTTGGCCATTCAATACGCCGCCCAGGCAGGATGGTCTGCGGGTATCCTTCGCGTTATGGAAGCTGTGGCTCTATTTGTGGGTATACCCTTACTCGGCATGCTTTTCTTGGTCATTACAGGCACCATGGGTATGCACCATGTGTGGCATTGGATGCAGGATGGAATCATGGATCCGGCGAGCCCGAATTATGATTCGCTCATAGCGGGGAAAGAGGGATACCTCAATGACGGTTTCTTTACCCTGCGTACGGTAGCTTACTTCGTCATCTGGGCGGGTGCTGCCTACTTGCTACGCCGGAACTCATTGAAAGAAGATCAGTTGCCTGAGGGCCAGACGATGTTTTTTACCCAGCGTAAATTAGCCGCTACCTTCATCGTTCTATATGCGGTGACGAGCTCTACCAGTGCATGGGATTGGATCATGTCCATCGATACCCACTGGTTTTCTACCTTGTTTGGTTGGTACACCTTTGCTGGAATGTTCGTTACCGCATTGACGGTATTGAACGTCTTGGTCATGTTCCTCCGCATCAATAACTACTTGCCTTGGGTCAATGACAACCACCAGCACGACTTGGGTAAGTTCATGTTTGCCTTCTCTGTGTTCTGGACCTACTTGTGGTTCTCGCAGTACATGTTGATTTGGTACGCAAATATTCCGGAGGAAGTACCTTACTACATGGCGCGATTTGGCGAATTCAAACCGCTCTTCATTACGATGGTGGTATTCAACTTTATCATGCCTGTATTGGTCCTTATGTCCCGTGATTCCAAACGCATTATGGGCTTTATCTTGATGGCGGCAGTATTTGTTCTGGCCGGCCACTGGATGGATCACTACATCATGATTATGCCGGGTAGTGTAGGATACCATTATGGATTTGGTTGGGTAGAAATGGGTGGATTCTTATTCTACGCAGGTCTACTCCTCTATGTGGTTCAGCGCAATCTCGCTGCGGCGCCCTTGCGCATGAAGAACCATGCCTTGATTCATGAAAGTAAATTGTTCCACCAATAATATTCTCTGATATGACCGGTCTTTTGATGGTTATTGTGCTCTTTCTGGCCGTATTCGCGGCCGCACAAATCATGCGCATCTACGAGCTTTCGGCTAAAGTTCGTCAAGAGCGCGAATATGAGGTGACGGATAAAGACAACAACACCCAGGGTCGGTTGATGTTGCTCTTTGGAATTGGTCTCATTGTGTCCTTCTTCTGGATGATGGCGGAATGGGGTGAAATCATGTTACCCCGACCTTCCTCCTTGCATGGCGTGGAAATTGATCGCTTGTGGGATATCTCTATGTGGATGATCATCGTGATGTTCATCTTGATTCAGCCCATCCTCTTTTATTTCGCCTACAAATACCGGGGCCGTAAGGATGGTCAAGCCACGTACTATGAACACAACAATCGTTTGGAGTTCATCTGGACCTTTGTGCCTGCGGTTGTTTTGGCGGTTTTAATTATTTACGGGTTAACAACGTGGGCTAACGTTATGAACCCTAAAAATGATGAAGAACCCATGGTCGTGGAATTGTACGCCCAGCAGTTCAAATGGACCGTACGCTATTCCGGGGAAGACAACACCCTCGGATTTGCCAACGTCAGGTTGGTAGGCGGTGCCAATACAGTGGGTGTGGACACGACCCATGCCAACAGTGCAGACGACTTCTTGGCGACCGAAATTCACTTACCCGTAGGCCGCCCGGTCCTTTTCAAGTTCCGAGCACAGGACGTGATCCACTCGGCCTACATGCCTCACTTCCGTGCTCAGATGAACTGTGTTCCCGGTATGGAAACGCATTTCCAGTTCACGCCTACGGTAACAACAGCAGAAATTCGCCAGGACCCGAATGTTCAAGGGAAGGTGTCTCGAATTAATGCCCTGCGCCAGGCAAAGGGTTTGGAGTTATATGAATACGATTACCTCCTTTTGTGTAATAAGATTTGTGGCTCAGCCCACTATAACATGCAAATGAATATTGTTGTGGAAACGCAAGCGGAATACGACGCTTGGGTCAAAGAACAAAAGACCATTGCTGAAACTCTCTAATCAAGGACGTTAAAAAGGGAAACCCTATGGCTTCGCACGAACACGGTAACGACCACACTCATGATCACGACCACGATCACGAGCACCACGTAGAAAACTTCTGGACGAAGTACATCTTCTCGCAGGATCATAAAATGATTGGAAAGCAATTTCTAATCACGGGTATGTTCATGGGAATCATAGGTGTATTTATGTCTATGCTCTTCCGTTTACAACTAGCTTGGCCGGATGAGAAGTTTGCCATTCTCGAAACCTTCTTAGGCAAGTGGGCTCCAGAAGGTCAAATGGACCCTAATATGTACCTGGCCTTGGTCACGATTCACGGAACCATCATGGTTTTCTTTGTCTTGACTGCAGGACTTTCCGGTACCTTCTCGAACCTCCTTATCCCCTTGCAAATTGGCGCACGGGACATGGCATCAGGTTTCCTGAACATGTTGTCCTATTGGTTCTTCGCGGCCTCTTCGGTAGTCATGTTGGTGTCTCTATTTGTTGAGACGGGACCTGCTTCAGGTGGGTGGACAGTGTATCCTCCCTTGAGCGCTCTTCCCCAGGCTATGCCGGGTTCGGGGGCAGGCATGACCCTGTGGCTGATCTCCATGACGCTATTCATTGCGGGATCCTTATTAGGGTCTTTGAACTATATCGTGACGATCATCAATCTTCGTACGAAGGGAATGGCTATGACACGTTTGCCTTTGACGATTTGGGCCTTCCTGGTCACCGCCATTTTAGGTGTGTTGTCCTTCCCCGTATTGCTCAGTGCTGCTTTGCTATTGATGTTCGACCGTATGCTCGGAACGAGCTTCTATCTGTCGGATATTATGGTGGCGGGCGAACTTTTGCACAATGAGGGCGGAAGCCCCGTCCTCTACGAGCACTTGTTCTGGTTCTTGGGTCACCCGGAGGTATACATCATCCTCTTGCCTGCGTTGGGAATCACGTCCGAAGTGATTGCAACCAATTCCCGCAAGCCCATCTTTGGCTACCGTGCGATGATTGGATCCATCCTGGCGATTGCCTTCCTATCCTTCATCGTTTGGGGACACCATATGTTCATCACAGGTATGAACCCCTTCTTGGGATCGGTATTCACCTTCACGACCTTGCTGATTGCTATCCCCTCCGCGGTGAAAGCTTTCAACTATATCACTACGCTGTGGAAAGGAAATATTCAATTGACTCCCGCCATGTTGTTCTCCATCGGTTTGGTGAGCACCTTCGTGGCAGGAGGCTTGACAGGTATTATCCTAGGTGACTCCGCATTGGATATCAACGTCCACGATACCTACTTCGTAGTGGCTCACTTCCACATCGTAATGGGCCTCTCGGCCATCTTCGGAATGTTCGCTGGCGTCTACCACTGGTTCCCTAAAATGTACCGCCGAATGATGAACAAGGGCCTTGGCTACATTCACTTTTGGTTGACATTCATCTCAGCCTATGGGGTGTTTTTCCCCATGCACTTCACGGGATTAGCTGGCCTTCCCCGCCGCTACTATAGCAATGCGGAGTTCCCCATCTTCGACGAGTTGCAGGATATCAATGTCATCATCTCCATGTTCGCCATCCTTGGCGGAATTGCACAGTTGATTTTCATCTTCAATTTCTTCTACTCCATGTGGCGCGGTCCCAAGGCGCCTCAAAACCCTTGGCGCTCCAATACCTTGGAGTGGACGGCCCCTGTAGAGCATATGCATGGCAATTGGCCAGGTGAAATCCCTTCGGTATATCGTTGGCCCTATGACTACAGCAAGCCGGGTCACGATGAGGACTTTGTCCCGCAAAACACTCCATTGAAAGAGGGAGAGGTCGGGCACTAACGGATTGTTCAAAGACTTTTAAGAGCCGCCCAAAGGGGCGGCTCTTTGCGTTTAAATTTGTTTTATGACACGCTTTGTAGATGAAGAGGCAATGAATCCCGAAGGGGATGCCGATCAGCGCCTTCGGCCTGCGCGCTTTGATGATTTTGCGGGGCAAGAGAAGGTCTTGGAAAATCTTAAAATCTTCGTTCAAGCTGCGCGTCAACGGGGCGAGGCCATGGACCACGTTCTTCTACACGGGCCTCCCGGATTGGGCAAAACCACTTTGGCGCACATCCTCGCCAATGAATTGGGCAGCCAATTGCGCATGACCAGCGGCCCTGTGTTGGACAAGCCAGGAGATTTGGCGGGCTTGCTGACCAGCCTGGAGGAAAACGACGTACTCTTCATTGATGAGATTCATCGCTTGAGTCCCGTGGTGGAAGAATATCTCTACTCCGCTATGGAGGATTTTTCCATAGACATTATGATTGAGAGTGGGCCCTCGGCGCGGTCGGTCCAAATTGGCCTCAAACCGTTTACTCTGGTGGGAGCTACCACGCGATCTGGGATGCTCACAGCGCCCTTGCGAGCCCGATTTGGAATCTCGGCGAGACTGGAATATTACAAAGTGGAGCTGCTCAGCACCATTGTAGAGCGATCGTCCGGGATTTTAAATATTGAAGTGGATGCGAACGCGGCGATTGAAGTAGCGCGGCGTAGCCGTGGCACCCCCCGGATTGCGAACGCTTTGTTGCGTCGGTTACGAGACTTTGCGCAAGTCAAGGGGAAAGGTAAAGTGGATCTCGACATTGCCCGATTTGGAATGGATGCGCTGGAAGTCGATGAACACGGCTTGGATGATATGGATAATAAAATCTTGTCTGCTTTGATCGACAAGTTCAAAGGCGGTCCGGTAGGGTTAAACACATTGGCCACGGCGGTCTCCGAGCAGGCCGAAACCCTGGAGGAGGTTTATGAGCCCTTTTTGATTCAAGAGGGCTATCTCGCGCGCACACCCCGAGGTCGGGTGGCCATGGATAAGGCCTACGTGCATTTAGGGCGTAAGGCGCCGAACCAGACAGGTTTATTTGATCAAGGATGAACTCTTCAGGGGCCAAGCAGGTATTGCAGATGGCCGCAATGCGGCTTGGATTTCAGGCCTGCCGCGTAGCTCGCGCCGACTTCCTGGCCGAAGAAGCCCCTTCGCTAGATGCTTGGCTTGCGAAAGGATACCATGGGTCTATGGCCTACATGGAAAACCACTATGAAAAGCGTTTAGATCCCCGAAAGTTGGTGCCGGGTGCCAAATCCGTTATTAGTTTGGCCTACAACTATTTCCCCGAAAAGGACCTTGCGGATGGCGAAAAACCGCGCATCGCCAAGTACGCCTATGGCGAAGACTACCACCGGGTCGTCAAGGACAAACTCTTCGAACTTCTCGACAGCCTTCGCGAATCCCTTGGAGCGATGGAAGGGCGTTGCTTTGTGGATTCCGCCCCCGTCATGGAGCGCGCATGGGCCCAACGCAGCGGATTGGGGTGGGTAGGTAAGAATAGCTTGCTCTTGCGCAAGAACGAGGGGAGTTTTTTCTTCCTCGCGGAACTCATTGTGGATTATGATTTTACCCCGGACACTCCTGTCGCAGATCATTGCGGCACCTGCACACGCTGCCTAGATGCGTGCCCTACCGGAGCTATTATTTCGCCCGAAGTAGTGGATAGTTCGCGATGCATTTCGCACATGACTATTGAGCTCCATGGGGCCTTGCCGGAGTCGCATAAAGCGGCTATTTCGCCGTGGGTTTTTGGTTGCGATATCTGCCAGGATGTTTGCCCTTGGAACCGCCATGCCAAATCACACACTGAACCTCGTTTCACACCAAATGAATGGCCTGATTGGACAGCGGAGGATTGGACCGAAATGACGGAGGAAACCTTCGGACGCGTTTTTGGAAAATCCGCCCTAACCCGCCGGGGATTGGAAGGGATTCGGAGGAATTTGGGCGCCGGGAGGCTAGAGAGCTAGAGAGCACGCGCTTCGCGCTGAAGCCTTTTCGCTCAAACGTTTCATCTCTTTTACCCTTAAACCTTGTGGTGGACCTTCGCTGCGCGCCGGGACTTCCCGTTGCTTTACCAAGCCTTCTAGCTACCAAGCCTTCTAGCTACCAAGCCTTCTAGCTACCAAGCCTTCTAGCTAACCAGCCCTCAAGCCCATTTACCAAACAAAGATTTGTGCTGGCTGTAGGACTCGGTAATTGGTCCGGTCATAGAGAATGACCACCCATTGGCATTCTTTGGGATTCCAGAGGGGATCTAGCGTTTTGGTCGCGCTCCCAGTGAAGATTTGTCCGGTAGAACCCCCTGTGGAAGAAATTTCAACCCCGGTGGGGCCTAAAGGTCCAGCGCGGAAAACGTTGTTGTGTACGTAAAATTCATCTCGCGTGTTATTGGGCATCAATTGGGGCGAAACAATGTTCGACTCTTTGAGGTAGACCGCTATCCCCAATGCGTTGGTTTGCACGCTTTGTAGGGCCGCGCTGTAATGGACAATGGCTTGGCGGGAGACCGAATCGTAGGCGGCTGAGAGGGTGAAAAGAGCTTCCGGACTATTCGCGATTTCCTGCGCGGAGATACCGGCCCAGGCTGTGTAGGTCTTTTGGTGCGCAGTGGGATAGTCCGCCCGTTGGACCATGCCCATAGGGAGCGCAAAAACCCCAAAAAGGGTAGCAATATCATCACCTTCTTCGGTAGTAAAGTCGGTCGGATACTCCGTGGTGACTCCGGTGAAATTGGATGGACCGGCATGGAGTGCCACGGGGATAATCAAGTTCGGTCCGTACAGGCTATCCAACGCCTTGATGGCCTTGGAGGCTTTTGGGCAGTTCTTGCAGCGGTGTCCGGTAAAGTCTTCAATGAAGACGGCGCGCGCGGTTTGGATTAGGGTGTCGCCGCGCACCACAGAGCTGGTGTCCACGGGATTAGGATTATCCTTAAAAGGCTCGGTAATGACATCGCAGCTCGGGGCAAGCATCCAAGCAAACAGAGCGAGGGAAAGGGCAAGCAGATTTTTCACTGGAGCGTAATGTTCATGGGTAGTTGGTAGGTTTCGCCCGCTTGAGATCCATCCCACCATTCTTCCGTGGAAAAATCGAGTTCGGCAATAATTCGGTACACTTCCACTTTGAGATCCTCTTTTTCCGTGCGGTTCAACCGGCATTTGGCTTTGTAGCGAATGACTTCAGCGCCTCCCGTTTCTGTGAGTCGAAACGTCACGTCCACCTTGCATGAAGTGCCTTGGGCAGTACCCGTGGTCAGGCTTACTGACTCGAGCTTCTGCGGGGATTGCGCAAAAACGGGGGAGTAGGCGAGGAGGGAGCCGATGAGGAGCAGTTTGCGCATCACAAGCTCGTCGTTAAAGAGAAGCTCAGGCCACTAGAAGGTGGAACCACGCGGCAGACACCGCCAACGCAGAATATACCCTCTTGCTGGCGGCCGTAGCCTATTTGGACCCGGGTGGGGCCGTTGAAGTGAATGAGCGACACGATAGGGTAGTGGATGCGGCGGCTCTCACTGGGATGGCCGTAGTTGTAGATGTCCTGTACGGCCAGGGTCAAATCTGGTGAAATCGTCCATTCAGCGAGCCCCATCGCCATATCCCCACGGAATCCATCGGCAAGGGCCCATTGGAATTCGGTTCGAAGAGTTTGGCCTTTGGGAAGGGTGAATTGGTTTTCCCAAACAATGGCTTGCACATGAATCACCGAGTCCGTGCCTGGTGCTTCGAGGAGAGTAATGTCACCCACGCCGTCGTTCAAGACCGTCTTGTTGTATTGGAAATTGAATAGGGTGAGATGGCTCTTGAACTTCTTGGAGAACTTGCGTGCCACCGAAGCGTTTACATCGCGGAAGTACACGATGGGACCAAAAGAGAAAGGGTTGGAGGTGTAACCCTGGGTGCCTTTTTCGCCTCGGGTGCCATCCTCTAGGTAGCCCTTGTCAATGCTATTGGCCATGGAGGCATTGAGGCTGAGCTGGGTGCCGTACTTTCCGCCCCACTTGCTGCCGCGGGGAATCATGTAGTTGATTTCGAACTGTCCGCCCATTTCCCCGTTGACTTGGGTGGCGTAGGGGTAGAGGGCCGGAAGAGCGTAGGTATGGGGCTTGGTCGTCGGCGGCAAGAAGTTGATAAAGAGGTCAAACTGCTGGCCGTCCCGGTTGGAGCGGAAGCTCATGTTGTCGATGCGCTTGACGGAGGCCAAAATGCCCAGGCCTTTTTTGCTATAACTCACGGTGCTCAAGAAAGCCGTGCCCGGGCGGTAGATGTAGCCGTTATCGTAGCTGGGGTCGTTGATTTTGTAGGCGTATTCGGTATTCCAAGCGAATCCTTTAAAGTTCACGCTAGCACGCGTCGCCCAGGCGCCCACGTTGTTGGGAAGGTTGAGAATCGGGTCGAAGCTCTTTTGAAATTTACTCACAAAACTGGCTCCTAGGGTAGCGTAGATTTGTTGGGCGGAGAGCACAGGCAGGACATCGTTGATGCTCCATTCAGCATCGAGGCCGCGGACAATACCTTCGCCTTTGCCGAAATATAAGCGCTGGCGCCCAAGAACCCCCTTCACCGTGAGGCCGTGGCCCAAGTCGGTAATAATGCGCACGCCGTCCATCGCGTTGTCCAATCCCAAGCCCCGTTCTTCATACGAACGGAAAATCAATCCTGATCCAAATTGCTCGTAGAAATTGCCGACAGTGATGTTCCAGCGGTCCCGGTTGAGGCGCGCATAGCGGTAGCTGATGCCTTCGCCGCGAAACCCAGGAGGGAATCCGAGCATGACATTTTGGTAGTTTTCATAACGCATGCCCGCACTAAAATCACCATCGGTGTAGGTGAAAAGGGCAAAGCCTTGGCCAAGAAGGCGTTCATCGGGGTAGAATTCGCCGCTGGGGTCCAAGACCTCATCGCGCAGGTACCATTGGGCATCGCTTTGGAGGATGGCCCGCAAAGTAGATTGTTGCTGCCCCCATGCAGACCAGGTGCAGACACATAGGGCAAAGAGGAGCAGTTTTTTCATGGCTTATTCGATGGGTTGACCTGCAGCGAGGGCTTCCACTTTGTGTGCAAGTTCTACTTCTTCACCCGGAACGTATTTATTGGCTTGCCAAACGATTTTTCCGTCGCCATCGAAGAGGAAGGTGTGGGGCACGTTATTTACCCCCATGGCACGACGCAAATTGGAGTTGGGGTCGAGGTAGACGGAGTAGTCCCAAGCTTGGCCGGCTACAAAGGGGGCCACTTTGCTCATGGTGCGTGGATCGTCGATAGAAATTGCGATGACCTTGACACCAGTTTCCTCCTCTAAATCGAGATAATAATCATGGAAGGCATTGAGCTCGCTGATGCAGGGCTTGCACCAGGTAGCCCAAAAGCTAACAATCATGGGATGACCCTCATTTTGCAACGACGAGGCATCGAGAGTCTGCCCTTGAAGGTTTTGAATTTCCGCATTGGGCAGACCTTGGGCCGAGAGCGTCACCGTAATAAACAGCGTTAGTAGGTGTATGAGGTACTTCATAAATGAAAAGAAAAATCCGGAGAGCAAAGGCCCTCCGGATTGTAAAAATAGGCGATAAAGCTTAGTGAGCGACAGAGATGCGAACCGTCTGGATCGCGCCGTCGATGCTCACTTGTGCCGTGTAGAGGCCATTGGGCAAGGCCGCAACGGGAACTTCTACGACGTGCTGACCTGCGGCCATCACTTCAGCCGGAATGTTCATGATCTGCTGTCCGGCTACATTGTAGAGGGCTACAGAAACCGAAGCGTTTTGCGTCAAGGTCAAATCCAAGTTGGCCGTGGTGGTAGCGGGGTTAGGGAAAGCGACCAAGGAGGCGGTGGCATTCTCGTCCAAACCCAAAGCGTTGTTGGAGACCCAAATGTTGTCGACATACAGGCTGTTACCGTAGGCTGACGTTCCTTCGAACTTGAAGACCACCTCATTGGAGCTGGCAAACTGAGCCAAGGAGATTTGGTTCGTCACCCACTGGCTAGCCTGGGGATATAAGCGGGCCGTTTGGTTACCGGACGTGGCCAAGGTCGTACCGGCCTTATCAAAGATGTTGGTCCACGTGGTGCCACAATCCGTCGAGGCGAATACTTTCAAGCCATCCGCTTCACCCGCGTAGGAGCAATAGGCATGCTGGAAGAACAACTTGGGAGCGGTCAATGTGCTCACATTGATCTTCTGAGTTGTAACCGACATGACGGCACCCGGAGCGATAGCGTAGAAGTCATAACGAAGGGACTTCGCAGACTGCCCATAGCCTCCCAATTCATAGGCCGTTCCAGCCACTGACTTGTCTACTACATACAAGCGTGGCGCTGTAGCCGTATTGTACTGCATAATCATGTCAGCAGGAATGGCACCAATAGCGGCACCTTCCATGTCTTCTGTTTTGGGAGAAGCTTGAGGCGTGGAGCTCAAAACGGCAATGTTTGTGGGTGACGACATGTTGTTCATGCCATTGTAGTCACCTGAGCCATTAGGGTTTGAAACGGTGGCGACCAAAACGTTGGTGCCGCCTGACAATGTAGCCTGAGGGAAGGTGACGGTCGCGGTTTGACCCGAGGCCAAGTTGCCCGTCCAGCTTTGCGTAACGGGTGTACCGCCATTGAGGCTGTAACCGACTGTGGCAGAAGTGATGGCGATGGAACCAGCGTTCTCAATGACGACCGAGGGCGTAACGTTTGCATCACATAGGCCATTGGTGCTGGCATTGAGTGCATTGACGCCGGCATCAGCCAAGCCAGAAACTGCCTGGGGTGCGGAGTAGGCCGCATTCTTTACGTCTTTGGAGCTGTTGTCCTGAACGAAAGCGACCACGGCCACTTCACCCAAGTTGGCGATGTAGGAGGGGAGAGGCACTGCAAAAGTGAAGGTTTGCGAGGCTCCGGCTGCCCAGGTGTCCGCCAAAGACGTACCGCTCGCATTGGGCAACATTTTGCGCATCACGCTGTAGAAATCCGTCTCGCCATTGGATCCGGGCGCGGTGGGGTAGTTGATTTCTTCCTCTACAATCACGGTGTGCAGCTTCAAGGAACCCGTTGAACCAGAGGTCACGGAGCTCGTTCCTGGGTTGCTCACGGACACGGCGATCAAGATCGAGTCATACCCGGAAGTCAATTGGTGCGTGACAGAAACGGCTAGGGGCGAGGCCACCGCATAGCGCGTATCAATAGCCGTTTGCGTGACGTTCGCGGGAGCACCGGCGTAGGCAGAACCTGTGGCGGCGACACCGTCCATAGCGGTCCAGGGCACACCATTGACGCCGTAGTAGGATACGCGTGTGGCTGCATCCGTGGGGTTGGCGGCGTTCATGGGATCTACACCAGGCCATGATGTTTGGTACTTGATGGAGATCGCTTTGGTGGTGTTGCCACTCAGCAATGTATTGAATGCTGGGTTTTGTGAGGCACAAGGGCCGCAAGAGGCCTGGGTGAATTCCTCAAACAAAACCAAGCGTGTAGCCTGTGCAAATGCGGTCGTTCCGCCGAGCAACAAAACCAAAGCAAGCGTAAGTTTTTTCATGGGGTGCTTGGTTAAAAAGGGTTAAAAACTGTTTGATGTGTTGAAAACAGGAACGAAAGGTAATCAAAAAGCGCCCTCGTTGGAGCGCTAGCATGTGTTTTGCGGGGATGCGCAGTACCTTTGGTTCCGGTCCTTTTAAACCCGTAATGCTATGAAACGCTTTCTTTCCGTATTCGCTGTTACCGCATCGTTTTTAGTGCACGCGCAGAGCCTCACTATTCACTCCATGGATTCTGTGGCGTATGTCAACAGCCACACGGGTTCATTGGCCGAAGCGCACATCGCCCTGCTCAATACCAGTACGAGTACTCAGAGTTACCTGATCAAGCGCATGCAGGTCGGTACGACGGGTCTTGTCGATTCCAATTATTTCTGCTGGGACCTCTGCTATCCAACCTGGGTGAACCAGAGCCAAGGATCGGTGCAAGTCAATGCGGGGGCTGTGGCCTACGATTTTAGTGGATATGCCTATGTCATGGATACGTCGGCCAATGGCCAAGACACCGTGTGGTATCGCTTTGAAAATGTAGCGGATAGCACGGATTTCCTGGATGTTCAGGTCGTATACGCCTTCTCCACGACGTTTGGCCAAACGGAAGAACCCGTCGCTGCGGTCCGGATCTATCCGAATCCGAGTTCGACAGGTCGTGTGACCGTGGAGTTTGCTCCAAGTTCTGTGGCCGGGTCTATGGATGTCATCGATGTGCTGGGTCGTGTACAAATGCGTATACCCATAGCGCCCTTCCAAACCTCTGCCACGTGGAATAGTGCGAAATCCCCCAAGGGCATGTACCTCCTTCGCCGAAACCTGGGTCAACGCCTAGTGATTATGGGGAAAGTCCTTATCCAGTAACATACCAAAGGGGCCCCTCGGGGCGTTAAGACACGGATGTTTCATCATTTTGTAGGTCGCCTCGTAGAAAAATCTCCTGCCCATGCCGTGGTCGAATGCGCTGGGGTAGGCTACTATTTCCATATCTCGCTGACGACCTATGGACAGCTGCCTGCGGGACCGCAAGTCACCTTGCTGGCGCATGCAGTCTATCGCGAGGACGCCCAGCTCCTATTTGGATTCATGACGGCGGCCGAGCGCGATGTCTTCCTCTTACTCTTGGGTGTGTCGGGAGTGGGCGCGAACACGGCACGCATGATTTTGTCTGCGCTTCAGCCCGCCGAGGCCATCCAAGCGATTGCCTCGGGCAACAGCGGATTGCTCCAAAAAATTAAAGGGATCGGGGCCAAAACTGCTCAGCGTATTGTGATTGATCTTCGCGACAAAGTGGGCAAAGTGGACGCATCCATCTCCCTCGGCGAGGGGGGCTCGGCGCGCGGAGAGGCGATCCAGGCCCTGACCGTATTGGGCTTTGCCCGACCGGCCGTGGAGAAAGCCGTGGCCAGTATTCTGGCCAAAGATCCCGAGGCTTCGGTGGAAACGGTCGTCAAACAGGCTTTAGCTCAACTTTGATGCGTTTCGGTCCTCGCCTCCTTGCGGCGGCCGTGGCCGTGCTTTGCTTCCATGCTGCTCAGGGGCAAGTGCGGGATAGTTCCACTACGTGGAGTATGCCGGGACTTAACATCCCCTCGAACATTCATACGGAAGTAACGTATGATCCCATGACGGGATTTTATGTGGCACAGAAGTACATCGGAACGGTTCCTTTAGGTCCTCCCATGTACTACTCGCCGGCCGAGTATCAGCAACTGGTTTTTGGTCAGCAAGAAGCCCAAGGATGGCAAAGTCGTTGGTCTCAGGGAAGCGCCGCCGACCAACGGGAAGGTCAGAGTATCGTTCCCGATATGACCATCACAAATCCGACGATTCAGGACATATTTGGATCGGAAGAATTGGAAATTCGGCCGCAGGGTACGGCGGAAATTCGATTTGGCCTTCGCTTCCAACACATCAAAAATCCCATTGTTCCGGAGCGCAACCGAAAGACCTTGGCCTTTGACTTTGATCAAAAAATGCAAGTCAATGCCACGGGAAAACTCGGGGATCGCTTGGACATGCAGATCAACTACGACACGGAGGCCACCTTCGCGTTTGAAAACAAAATGAAACTGGATTTCAAGGGCACGGAAGACGACATTGTCAAGTCCTTGGAAATGGGCAACGTCAGCCTGCCGACCGGGGGAAGTTTGATCACGGGTGCGCAGAGCCTCTTTGGACTGAAAGGTCAGTTCCAGTTTGGGAACACCACCGTGACAACCGTGATGGCCGAGCAGCGCAGTCAGAGCCAAAACCTCAACATTCAAGGGGGCGCGACAACCCAGGAGTTTTTGATTCAGGGAGATAACTATGAGGCCAATCGCCACTTTTTCCTGAGCCACTTTTTCCGAGATCACTACGAAGGATGGTTGAGCACCTTGCCGGTGATACAGTCGCCCGTGCAAATTACCCGGGTGGAGGTGTGGGTCACCAACCGCCGCAGTACTCCGACCGAGGTGCGCAATATTATTGCCTTTATGGATCTGGGCGAAGGGGTATCCAAAGCCTGGCGTTCGCCCACGAGCAACCGTCCCGGGGAATCCATCTTTCCGGGGGCGACCTCCGACCCCCTTCCGAGCAATCGAGTCAACCTGCTCGATCCCGAAGATTTGATTCAACGTTTCCCGGGAGTGCGCGATGGGGCGCAGGCGGGCACCGCCTTATCGACTGCCGGCTACGATGCCAACGTGGAATATGCCGAACTCACCAATGCCCGCAAGCTTCAACCCAACGAATACACTTTCCACCCTCAGCTGGGCTACATGACTTTGAACACGGCCCTGAACCAAGATGAGGTCCTCGCGGTGGCCTACCAATACACGGCAAACGGGCGCACCTACCAGGTGGGGGAATTTTCGAACGACGGGATTGTAGCGCCCAAATCTCTGGTATTGAAGCTTTTGAAACACACTCTGCTCAACGTCAAGTCGCCCATTTGGGACTTGATGATGAAGAATGTGTATAGCCTCAATGCATTCCAGCTTTCCTCGGAGGATTTTCGCCTCGAAGTGCTCTACCGCAACGATGAGACGGGCCTGCCCATCCCCTTCCTGCCCAAATCTTCTGTCAAGGATAAACTGTTGATCCAAGTCTTGGATTTGGACCATGTCAACAGCAACAACGATCCCTTCCCAGACGGCTTGTTCGACTATATCGAAGGCGTGACGGTCTTGAGCCAAACGGGCCGTGTCATTTTGCCGGTCTTGGAGCCTTTTGGGTCGGCGCTCAATCGATCTCTGCCTACCGCGGAGGAGAAAAAGCGGTATGTCTTTCAGCAGCTTTACGATTCCACTCTTTTCCGCGCTCAGGAACAAACGGAGCTGAATAAATTCGTCCTCCGCGGCCGCTACAAGTCGGCCGGGGGATCGTTGATTCAATTGAACGCGTTCAACATTCCTAGGGGATCGATTTCCGTCACAGCAGGGGGTAGCAAGCTGGTTGAAAACCAAGACTTCACGGTGGATTATGCCTTGGGTCAAGTGCGTATTCTGAATGAAAGCTTGCTTTCTTCGGGCATGCCGATCCGGGTGAGCTTTGAAAACAACACGCTCTTTAACATGCAGGCGAAGACGTTTGCCGGGACGACGGTGGAACACCAACTCTCGCGCGATTGGACGATTGGGGGCTCCCTGCTCCGGCTTTCGGAACGGCCGCTCACGCAGAAGGTGAACGCCGGCGATGAACCGATTTCCAACCGAATTTGGGGCCTCAACACCCAATACCAAAAGAACTTACCGGGCCTAACGCGCTTTTTGGACGGCCTGCCCTTTATCAGCACCAATGCGCCCTCGCGCATTCAAGTCCAAGCGGAATTTGCCCAGCTCATTCCGGGCTCCCCCCGCGGTATTAAGATCAATGGCGAGGCCACGACCTACTTGGACGACTTTGAGACGAGCCAAACCACCATCGACCTCCGGGGCACGACGACGTGGACACTGGCCTCGACGCCCGAGGGGCAATCCAAGCTCTTCCCCGAGGCAGCCCTGGCCAACGATTGGGCCTACAATGCGAACCGAGCGCGGTTGAGTTGGTACATTATTGACCCGAGTTTCTTTGCTTCTACCTCGCAGACCCCCGACAACATTCGGAATAATCCCGCGACGACGTCGGACCACCGGCAACGCATGGTGCCTTTGGCAGAGGTGTTCCCGAACATTCCCCTTCAGCCCGGTATGGCGCGCAATATCGCCATGTTTGATATCCAGTTTGATCCGCGCGAACGGGGACCCTACAATTATGATGTCAGCGGCTACCCCGGTTTGTCCAAGGGCTTGGAAACGGACGGAAGCTTGAAGGATCCGCGCTCGCGCTGGGCTGGGTTGATGCGCCAATTGACGATCAACAACTTCGAGGAGCAGAACATTGAATTTATCCAGTTTTGGGTGATGGACCCCTTCTTAGACGATCCCAATTCGGCGGGCGGGGATCTGTACTTCCACTTGGGGAACCTGTCGGAAGACATCCTGAAGGATGGCCGTCAGAGTTTTGAGAACGGATTGTCTCCCAATGGGTTACGCGTGGATGTAGATTCCAGCGTGTGGGGTTATACCTCCAAGTACCAGCCCGTGGTCGATGCGTTTGACAACGATCCCAATGCCCGCATTTTCCAAGACGTCGGACTGGACGGCCTGCCCGACAGCGACGAGGCCCAATGGCCCGGAACAAGCGGTCAGAGCTATCTCAATACCCTAGCCGCTGTGTATGGAACGGGATCAGCCGTCTACCAAGCGGCGGCCAGCGACCCTGCGGCGGACAACTTCCGGTATTACCGAGGTCCCAGTCAGGATAGTGCAGATGCCGACATTCTGCAGCGCTACCGCTACTTCAACAACCCCGATGGCAACTCGCAAACGACCCTGATCAACGGCTTACCTGCGACGTACACCAACTTACCCGACAAGGAAGACGTCAACCGGGATGCCACCTTGAACAAGGCGGAGCAGTACTTCCAATACCGCATTTCCATGCGCCCAGAAGATTTGGTTATCGGCAAAAACCACATCGCCGACATCTACGAAACCACGACGGACCTCTTGCCGGACCAAACGCGTAAGCCGGTGCGCTGGATTCAGTTCAAAATTCCCGTTTTTGACCCGGACGATCGGGTGAATGGCGCGAGTGATTTCCGCTCTATCCGCTTTCTGCGTATGGTGCTCAAAGGATGGGAGGATCCGACGGTTTTGCGCTTTGCCCGCTTGGACCTCGTTCGCGGCGAATGGCGTCGATATCGCTTCTCGTTGGAAGAATCGCGTGAACTCATACCCGTGGATGTCAGCGACGAAACCAGTTTTGTGATGAATGCCGTCAACCTCGAGGAGAACGGGGGACGTCAACCCATTCCCTACGTATTGCCTCCGGGTATCGAGCGCCAAGTACTTCTCGGTAATACTTCATTAGTGCAGCAAAATGAACAAGCGCTCTCCTTGAAGGCCTGTGGGCTGCGCGATGGAGATGCCCGCGCCGTTTTCAAGAACACGACCATCGACATGCGGATGAACAAGCGTCTGCGTTTGTTTGCTCATGCCGAAGCCGGGGACGCTTCCCAGCCATTAAACGATGGCGATGTACGCCTCTTTATCCGGATGGGCAATGACTACAACCAGAACTACTACGAGTACGAAGTCCCCTTGAAGGTAACCCCGTATGGGTCGACCGATCCCGGAGTGATTTGGCCCATGGAAAATGAAATGGACCTCTCCTTTGAGGCCTGGACCAATCTGAAACTCGAGCGCGATGCCGCGGTGCGGGACAATCCAGCCATACAATCCAATGTCCCCTATGAGAAGGCATATGGCGAAGGGGTGATTCGCGTCGTAGGAGTGCCCAACCTAGGCAATGTCCGAACCATGATGATGGGTATTCGAAATCCCAAAAAGCGAAGCAGCGCCAGTGCGGATGATGGCTTGGACAAGTGTGCCGAAGTGTGGGTCAACGAATTGCGGATGACGGATTTTGACAATCGCGGGGGAATTGCCGCCTTGGCTCGGAGCACGGCTCAACTGGCAGACCTCGGCCAAGTAGCATTGAGCACCAGTTATTCGACCGTGGGCTTTGGTTCCTTGGATATGAATCCGATGGAGCGAAACAAGTTCTCTTCGGCGACCTACGACTTGCAAACGAATTTGGAATTGACCAAGTTCCTGCCCTTCCAAACGCGTTTGCGGGTTCCCTTCTTCATCAATCACGCGCAAGATTGGAAGACCCCGATGTTCAATCCACTCAATCCAGATATTGAAATGCCACGTGCCCTGAGCAATTTGGCGAGCACTCGGGAGCGCGATAGTCTGCGCTCCATGGTGGCAGACTTTACGCAACGGCGTGGATTCAACTTCACGAATGTGCGCTTTGACCGCGGCGGTGGAGGCGGCGGCGGTGGCCGTGGCGGCGCACCGGGCGGAGAAAGTCGCGGAGGAGATGCCAAGGGCATGCCCGGGTTACCCGGGTTGCCTGGCGGCGGCGGTGGCGGCCGCGGTGGAGCGGGCGGCGGCGGAAAGGTCAAAGGTCCCACGCCCTTTGATCTCGCGAACTGGAATGCTTCCTACGCCTTCAATGAGGTGCTCAAGCGGGATGCAAATACCCTAGTAGACAATTTCCAAGAGTACAAGGGAAGCTTGGCGTATGTCTTCCAAACGACGCCCTTTAATATTCAGCCATTCAAGAAGATCAAGAGCCGAAATCTGGACTTGATCAAGGATTTTAATGTCAATTTGACCCCCTCACGAGTAAGTGCCCGCGCAGAAGTAAATCGCACGGTGCAAGTCATGCAGATGCGCAATGTGGACAACCCCAAATTTGAATTGCCACGCACCTTCAGTAAGAACTTTACCATGGACCGCCACTACAATGTGATTTGGGATTTGAGCAAAGGATTGAAGTTTGACTACACGGCCCGCATGCGGGTGCGGGTGGACGAGCTGCCTGGACCCAACACGGTCGATTCGGTCAAAGCCTTTATGATGCAGGGCATCGAGGCGGGCGGGCGCCCGATCACCTACCACCACACGATCAATACGTCGTGGAATGTGCCGATCAACAAATTGCCTTACATGGACTTTGCCCAAGTGCAACTCCGCTACACGGCCGATTATGACTGGAGTACCAACAGTCTCCTGGCGGCGATGCAGAACATCGACAGTTTGAACTACGGCAACATCATCGAAAATTCGGGTAAATGGAACGCCACGGCCAACTTGAATTTTGCCACGTTCTACAACAAGTTCCCTTGGTATAAGAAGCTCAAGCAGGGCAGTGGTCGCTCGCGCGGGGGCGCCCCCTCCCGCAGTCCCGTGACCCGAGGAGCCCAGGGCACGAAGGATGCCAAAGAAGAGGAGCCAAGCTCGGGCGTAGCCAAGAAGATATTGATTGGCGTCGTCGATGCGGTGACCCTTGTGAAGAGCGTGAATTTGTCTGGAAGCCTCAACACGGGCACTTTGCTGCCTGGATTCACCCCCACCCCGGTATACGCGGGTCTGAATCCGGCCAAGGGCATGGCCCCCGGATGGCAGATGCTGGCGGGCCTTCCCGTGGACATAGGCCCGATTGCGGCGGCCCAAGATTGGTTAATCAAGAATCCCAACCAACCTAACCGCATGATGCGCACTAGTACGCGGACCCTGAATGGCCGGGCCCAATTGGAGCCCATGACGGATTTCCGCATCACGGTGACGGCCAATCAAACCTTTGGCAGCCAGCAGAGCAGCACTTACCGATACAGCCGAGGGGTGGGACGAGATAGTTTATTCCCCATGGGATTCCATGCATTCAGCCCACAGAATCAACAGACATTTACCACGAGCTGGTTGGCGTGGAATTCGGCCTTCGAAACCTCTTCCGCCCCGGACTATGACAGCGACGCCTACACGCAGTTCTTGCAAAACCGTTTGGTCCTGTCGGACCGCTTGGCGACCCTGCAGGCGCAGGCGGACCCCACCTATAGCAAGGCCTTTATAGCGGCACCGGATTCCTCGCGCTACGGCTATGACGGGTATTCGGTCTTGCAAACGGACGTCTTGCTCAACAGCTTCTTGGCCACCTACGGCATGGGGGATATTAATACCTGGGCGATTAATGATTTGGCTGGGATTGCGCCCATGCCCAATTGGACGGTGAACTACACGGGCCTGATGCGCCTCAAGCCGATGCGCAAGGTTTTCACCGCCTTTGCCATCAACCACGCCTATGCCAACAACCTGACGGTACAGGGCATTCAAACCAATATGCTACGGGCCCAGCGTCTTCAGGACAACCCCATGATACCCTATCCGCGCAACGCGAATTTGGACATCCTCTCCGAAAATCAGGTGGGCCAAGTGTCCATGTCGGAGTCCTTCTCGCCCCTGATTGGCGTGGACATTCGGACGCGCACCAACACCTCCTTCAAGTTTGAAGTGGGCAAGCAACGCCAAGTGGCACTGAGCATGGCCAACAACCAAATCACGGAGAGCAAGTCCACCGATGTGACGATCGGGGTGGGCTACATCATCCGCGATGTGCAATTCACTATTGTGGATGAGGCGGGCACGCGCAACAACATCAAATCCAATTTGGAGCTCAAGCTGGACCTGCGATTGGCGGACAACCAAACGGTGATTCGCCGCATTCTGGAGGGCTTCAACCAGCCGACGGCGGGCCAAAAGCGCACCACCATCAAATTCACCGCGGACTACCGTCTGAGCCGACGATTGGCTGCTCAATTCTACTACGACCAAACGATTTCGGAATTCAAAACGTCGATGGCCTTCCCCACCAACCAATGGCAGAGTGGAATTGCCTTCCGACTTAACCTCGGAAACTAACCCTCGCCCTATCTTTGAGGCCTAATTCTATGCATGATGAACGTTCCCGCAAACCTCCGCTACTCGAAGGACCATGAATGGCTCCGTATTGAGGGCGATTTTGCCTACATCGGTATTACGCACTTTGCCCAAGGAGAGCTAGGTGACATCGTTTTTGTGGATATCCCCACCGAAGGGGAGACCATGGATGCCGAAGAGGTCTTTGGGTCCGTCGAAGCCGTGAAAACAGTGAGTGACTTGTTCCTGCCTATTGGTGGGGAAATTGTGGAGGTGAATCCAGCCTTGGATGCGGCCCCCGAGACGGTCAACAGCGATGCATACGGCGAGGGCTGGATGGTAAAGATCAAGATGACCGACCCCTCAGAGGCCGATCAATTGATGGATGCCGAGGCCTACGCTGCCTTGATCGGTGCCTAACATCCCCCGAGCGATTTGGTTGACGGCGGGTGCCCTCTGGTGCGCCGTGGTTATCTATTTCAGTTTATTGGCCCCGAGTCAACTCCCCGATATTTTTCTGAACATCAAGGATTTGTTTCTCCATTTTGGTGCCTATTCCGTGGCGGCCTTTCTGTTGACCATGGGGTCTCGGTCCCCACGTGGTCCGTGGAAGCCCGCCCTGGTTTCCTTTGCGCTGGGAGTAGGTCTCGAAATCCTTCAACCCATCGTCGCGGTGGGCCGCACATTCAGTTATGCCGACATGGCGGCCAATACGGTCGGCTTAATTTTTGGAATGCTTCTTGCGCTACGAATTGGGAAGCGTATCTTTAACCCGTAAAATTTGCCCCATGCAGAACCGCAAAACTTTTTTGGCAGATCTGGAAAACAAGAAGGGCCTCTTCTTGCAGATTGGCTTGGTATTGGCCTTGGCTAGCGTATGGACGGCCTTTGAGTGGAAGACCTACAAATATGGTCCCGGCTCATTGGGAGATCTGGAATCGGTGATTGACGACGAAGAAGTCTTGATTACCCAACGCGAAACGCCTCCTCCCCCTCCTCCTCCTCCCGCTCCGCCCGAGGTTTTGAACATCGTTGAGGACGATAAGATGGACATCGAAGAGATTACCATGGAGTCGACCGAAATTGACAATGACGACTATTTTGACTTGATCGAAGTCGACGTCAACCAAGATGAGATTTTCAACTTTGTCAACGTAGAAAATAAGCCCATCTTCCCGGGTTGTGAGGACCTCGCCACCGAAGATGAACGCTTCAACTGCTTCAATATTAAGATCCGCCAATTTGTTGGCAAGAACTTTGAATTCCCCGAGATGGCCAAGCAAATGGGTATCCAGGGCAAGGTTTGGGTTTCATTCATCATTGAGAAGGATGGCAAGGTGTCGGATATCACGATCGAGCGCGGCGTAGATAAGCTGTTGGACGATGAGTCTGTTCGCGTCGTGACGAAGTTGCCCAAAATGATCCCGGCCAAAGTAGGGGGTCGCTCGGTCCGCATGCGCTACAGCTTGCCGATCAATGCCAAACTTCAATAAGTGAGCCCGCGGGCACGCGCTTTGAACGAACGCTTTTCCAAGGCCCCGGTTATGCCGGGGCTTTTTTTATTTGAATCTTGACTATGAAGCCCTTCCCAAACAACCGACTCACTCCAGACGAAATTCTTGACGCGACCTATGCCGCGGCGGATGCCATTTTGGAGGTCTACCACCAACGCGAAGAAATCGTTGCCCAAACAAAAAAGGATAATAGCCCTGTCACGGAGGCCGACCTGCGGGCGCATCATATACTAAACGATGTTCTGCTCCGCAGTGGCTGGCCGGTGATGAGTGAGGAGGGCCAACATGCCGCCTTTGCCGATCGCCGCGATTGGGAGTATTACTGGGTGGTCGATCCCTTAGATGGCACCAAAGAGTTTATCAAAGGGAATGGGGAGTTCACCATCAACATTGCCTTGGTCCAGGGTCAGACTCCCATTTTCGGCGTGGTGTATAGCCCCGTGCTCAACTGGCTCTTTGTTGGAGGGCCCGAGATGGGCGCCTATAAATCCATGCAGCGTGTGACCTGGAGCGAATTGTTGGCCCAGGGCATGCGATTGCCGGGTCGACTCCCCGAAAAAACCACGGTCGTGGCGAGCCGTTCCCATGGCAGTCCCGCCACCGAGGCGCTCATCGCGCATTGGGAGGCGAAGCACGGGGAGATTGAGCGGGTCAGCATGGGCAGTTCGTTAAAAATCTGCCTGGTGGCGGAAGGGCGGGCACACGCGTATCCACGGGTCGCCCCGACCATGGAATGGGATACCGCCGCGGGCCATGCGGTGGCCTTGGGCGCGGGCTGCTCCATGTACCAGATCGAGGTGATAGACGGAATGCCCACGTGGTCCAAACCCCTTGTCTACAACAAGGAAAACCTCTTAAATCCCTACTTCTTGGTCTGCGGTGCGCCGTATCTTTGCGGCCATGCGTGACGTAGGGCTTCTCCTCAAATTTCGGTTGGCGTTTACCGTCGTTTTTTCTGCGGCAGCGGGGTATCTTCTCGGGGCGCCTGTCTTTGTCTGGTCGGAGTTTTTGCTTTTGACCTTAGGGGGTTTTGCCATTGTGGGATCGAGCAACGCGTTTAACCAAATTTGGGAGATTGAGCGGGATGCCGTCATGGAGCGGACAAAGAATCGCCCACTGCCTTCAGGGCGCATGAAGAAGCCCGAGGCCTATGCCTGGGCCATCGCCTTGGGCATCGCGGGGACGATCGCGCTGGGCTACCTCAATGTGGCGACAGCTGCATTCGGCTTGCTCAGTCTCTTGATTTATGTCCTGGCTTATACGCCAATGAAGGCACACAGTCCCTGGGCTGTGCTCGTGGGAGCTTTCCCGGGTGCCATTCCTTTTCTGTTAGGCTGGGTGGCTGTCACGGGCGATTTTGGGATTGAATCAGGCACCTTGTTTGCCATTCAATTTATTTGGCAGTTTCCGCATTTCTGGGCCATTGCCTGGCTTGGCTATGCAGACTATGCGAAAGCGGGCTATTATTTACTCCCAACAGGCCAAAAAGATCGGACCGTCACCTTTATGAGTGTCGTCTATACGGTTTGGATGATTCTGGCGTCAATCATGCCCGCATTTGGCGTAACAGGAGCTTTAGTGCTCAGTCTGCCTGCCGCGATCCTTGTTTTGATCTTGGGTATGGACGTGCTTCTTCACGCTTGGAGACACCACCAATCCCCGAGCGACGGGACAGCGCGCAAGTTGATGTTTGCAACTATTCGCTACCTGCCCTTGTTACAAATAACCTACGTAGTTGATCACTTTTTAGCTTAAACAACCCCATGGAAAACAAAACGGCAAAACCTCTTCTCTGGATCGGTATGGCGAGCATCGGTATGGCCTTTGCAGGTCTGACCTCAGGATATGTGGTAGCCAAGGGAACATTGGAAGCCAACAATATTTGGCAAAACATTGAACTCCCCGGAGCTTTTTATATCTCCACGGCCGCGATTATTCTTTCGTCCATCCTTCTTGTGCGCGGGCAGCGAGCTTTTTCGAAAGGAGCCCCCCAAAGCGCCCTCAGGCATCTCCAAGGAACCGGCCTTTTGGGACTCGTGTTCTTGGGCTTTCAGTTGGCTGGATGGCAACAGTTAATGGATGCAAATGTCTGGTTTACAGGTCCTAAATCCACCCCTGCGGGAAGCTGGCTCTATGTCATTACTTGGTTCCATTGGATGCACGTTGTGGCGGGCGTGATCGTCTTGAGTATTACCACATGGAAGGCCCATCAGGGGCGTTACACCGTGGAATCCCACCTGGGTTATGATGTGGCGAGTCAATTCTGGCATTTCTTAGGAATCTTGTGGATTTATTTACTCCTCTTTTTGGCGTTTCTGCGCTAATTTTGCAACACTTTTAACTAGACGACGTATACCGAATGGCAACGACAGTAAATACCAGTGTTTGGTCCGCCGGCGGCAACAAGCCGATGAACTCCGAATACGGAAAAATGATGATGTGGTTCTTCCTCATCTCCGACGCCTTGACCTTTTCCGGATTTTTAACCGCCTATGGCTTTATGCGATTCCGCTATGAGTCTGCTTGGCCCATCGCCGAAGATGTGTTTACGCACTTCCCGGGCTTGGAAGGGGATCAACCTCTGCTCTATGTGGCCTTTATGACGTTCATTCTGATTATGTCTTCCGTTACCATGGTCTTGGCCGTGAATGCGGGGCACCATTTGAAGAAAACGGCTACGGCCTGGTGGATGGTTGCTACCATTATTGGCGGCGCCATTTTCGTCGGATCCCAAGCGTGGGAGTGGTACCACTTCATCATGGGCGACAAAGGGGGAATTGAATTAGCCAATACCGAAGTCTGGAAAGTGGCCAATGACGAGGGTGAGGTCATATCTCTATCCCAGTTGGTCCATGGAATGGAACATGGCCATGCGGCCAATCATGAAGAAACCTTCACGACGGATGAGGTTGTTGCAGCATTCCAAGCCAACGAGCACGTGGTTCTGCAGAGCCCGGGTAAAGGCCACCCCGCCATGAGCCGCGCCGAGTCTTTGGCCGCGCTTCAAGGCGCAGAGGTTATTCAAGGGGCCAACATGCACCACAACGAATATGGCGCGCAGCAATTTGCCAACTTCTTCTTCTTTATCACGGGGTTTCACGGCTTCCACGTGTTCTCCGGAGTCATGTTAAACGTGATGCTGTTCTGGAACGTACTGCTCGGAACGTATGAGCGCCGAAAGTCCTACCTCATGGTGGAAAAAGTGGGACTGTATTGGCACTTCGTTGACTTGGTTTGGGTCTTTGTATTCACCTTCTTTTATCTCGTATAATTCTAGCATCATGGCAGATCACGCATCCCCCTCAGGAACTGGTTGGATTTGGAAAATCTTCTGGATTCTTCTCGCGATTACGACGGTTGAAGTAGTCCTCGGTATCATTAAACCAGAAATCCTCCTGACCTCCCTGGCAGGAACGAGTATCCTGAACATCATCTTTATCGGTTTGACGTTGGTCAAGGCGGCGTACATCGTTCAATACTTCATGCACTTGAAGTATGAATTGGGAAGCCTCCAAAAAGCCATCTACCTGCCTGTACTTATCCTCATCCCATACTTGACCTTTATCCTTTTGTTTGAGGGCCAAGCGATCTACGAATTCTGATGGCTTCCACGACCAGTAAGCGGCTTCTACTAGGTGTGCTGCTGGTCTTGCCGGTAGCCATGTACCTGGGTTCTTTGATTATTTCGGGGGCGGTTAATTTCCGGACCCTCGAGGATCTGGGTGATCCGCTCGCCGATTGGTCCGACAGCACCGCATTTGTCCGGTCGGATGGCGCGGCCTGGGCCCCGGATTCATCCCGTGGTAAGATTGCGGTAGTCAGCTTCTTCTTCACGTCGTGTCCGACCATATGCCCAGCGATGAATTTCCATCTCAAGGAGGCCCACGATCGCCTGTATGGGTTTAAAGATTTGGTCTTTATTAGCATTACGGTGGATCCCCAAACGGATGTGCCCGTCATTTTAGAGTCCTATAAAGAGCGGCTGGGGGTGAATCAATCAAATAAATGGGACTTTATCACCGGAAATCGCCAAACGATTTACGACTTAGCGAACGCGTATTATCTCGTGGCCATGCAGGACAGTTCGGCGGAAGGGGGCTATACCCATTCTCAGTCGGCGGTCATCTTGGATTGGGACGGTCATTTGCGCACACGCATCACAGATGAGGGGAACATTTTGGGGGCCTACGATGTTTCAGAAGCCTACCTCGTGGATCAATTGGTGGACGACGTCCGGGTCCTCGTGAAAGAACACCGCAAACTCAAAATGGGCACATTATGAAGCCAACGGGGAACCCACATCCAAATGATCGTATCGCCATCCCGACCATTGTCGCTCTGTCGATCGCGGTGCCCATTGCGGTGGCCTGCCTCTTCTTGCTCCCTGAGTCTTGGAAGCTCCAATGGGGCTCCGCCAACGTTCGAAGTTTGCCCTTCTTCCATGCGGTCCTGAACGGATCGACCGCCGTATTGCTCGCGGTGGCCTACGGCATGATTAAAACAAAAAACGTGGCCCTGCACCGCTTGGCGAACGTCATGGCTTTCACCTTGTCCGCCGTGTTTTTAGTTTCCTATGTCATCTCCCATTTGTCCAATCCCGACGCCCATTTTGGGGGGGAGGGCTGGATACGCCCGGTATACTTCTTCATCTTGATTAGTCACATCCTGTTGAGCGTTCCAGTATTACCCTTGGCCATGTTATCGATTTACCGCGCCTGGAACAACCAAATCGCGGCGCACAAAGCGCTAGTCAAATGGACTTTCCCTATTTGGATGTACGTGGCGATTACAGGCGTCTTGGTGTATGTGTTTATGGCGCCTTATTATCCCGTTGCCTGATGAAAATGCAGTGGATATGGACCCTCGCCGCGGTCGTCCTTTCATGGGGCGTGTCCGCGCAGTGTGCCATGTGCAAGGCTGCGGCCCAAACAGATTTGGAAGGCGGAGCAGGCGTGGCAGATGGGCTTAATTCGGGCATCCTCTACCTCATGCTTTTTCCCTACCTCTTGATGGGAGGCGTGGCCTGGATGTGGTACCGCCACCACAAGCAAAATTCGCCGAACTGAGCACTTTAGCACGGTATTTGCGAACTTGCCTTGCCGAATCTCGGTATGCACCAAACCCCTATACTGTGAAAACGCGCACTTTCTTACTGGCCTTTATTTCGGCGTTCGCTATGCGGGCCCAAGTGCTTCCCACTTCGTGGAATCTCAACGAATGTGTGGAAAAGGCGATCGCCTACAATTATACCGTGCGACAATCCGCCAATAACGTGAAGGGGGCCGTGAGTGATGCGGCACCTGCCTTTGGGGCCATGCTTCCCCAGGTGTCTGGAAGTGCGGGCAATGCCTGGAACACGGGTTTGACGATTGACCCCGTGACCAACGAGGTACGCTTTAACAACCTGTCAACCGCCAACGGGGGGCTGGGGTTTGGGATGACTTTGTTTGATGGCTTTGCGTCATTCAATGCGTGGCGCCAGGCGAAAGTGAATATTCTCGCCGCCCAATACCAATACGAAGCGGCGGTCAATACGGTTGCCTTGAATGCGGCATCGCAATATTTGGCTGTTTTGTTGGCCCAAGAAGCCGAAAAAGTGGCCGCAGAGCAAGTCAAAATTGCCCAAGGGATGCAACGTCGTGCCCAGCAGCTTGTCTCGGCCGGAGCCTCGCCTGCCAATGAACTGCTCCAAGTGGAAGCGCAGCTGGCACGCGACGAACAGCGCTTGCTTACCGCCCAAAACCAAACCACCTTGTCTTATCTGGCCTTGGCACAAGCTATGGGGGTTCCCCTGGGGAGTTTCACCATTGCCGAGATGAAAGACAGCGAGTTCAATGGTAAGCCTACGGTTATTAGCCTTCGCCCTGAAGCGATTTACGCGGCATCCGTCGAAGATCAGCCGGGCATTAAGGCCGCCTCCGCGCGTGTAGAGAGTGCAGCTTTGGGTATCAAAGTAGCCCAAGCCCGCCGCCTCCCGCGTTTGTCTGTCAATGGGCAACTCGGAACAAGCTATTCAGATTTGGCCCGAAAAGTCACGGGCAGCAGTTCGGTGATTGTCCCGGTGGGCTACTGGGACAATGGGGGTACCCAAGTACCCGTGTATACCGAGTATTCCCTCCCCATTACGGAGTCCATGCCTTTTAGCGATCAGATCTATGAAAACCAGCGCCGCTATGTTGGTTTGAATGTGAGCATTCCCATTTTTAGTGGCTTCCAAGTCCAAAACGGAATCACCCGTAGCCGGCTGAATGCGCTGAATGCCGAGCTCCAGTACGAACAGGAGCGGGACAACTTTGAGCAATCTGTGCAGCGCGCCCATGCGGATGCCAGTGCGGCTTGGTCGCAATATGAAGCGGCAAAAAAATCGCTGGCGGCCTCTCAAAAAGCCATGGATGACGCCCAAGTCCGCCGGACGGAGGGCATGATGACCATTTACGACTTCAATGCTGTCCAAAATACCTACTTGGCCGCAGTCAGCGATGTCCTGCGTGCCAAATACGATGCGCAGTTCAAGGCCTACATTCTCAAATTTTACCTCCAAAACCCCTTAAAAGGAACCCCCAATGAATAAACGTTTATGGATTTTAGTAACGGCGGTCGTGCTTTTGGGCACGGTGGGTGTCGTGGGTAAAAAGCAAGGATGGTGGGGCTCAACGGGCGATCAGTTGGAGGTGGAAACCGTAAAATTACAGGTGCAGACCATTGTGGAGACCGTGAATGCGGCGGGTAAAATTCAACCAGCCGTGGAAGTAAAAATCTCTCCGGAAGTGAGTGGCGAAATTATCGCCCTCCCCGTAGTAGAGGGTCAAGCGGTCAAAAGGGGCCAGCTCCTTGCCAAGATCAATCCGGACATCTACCAATCGATGCTAGGCCGGGCTGAAGCCGCACTGAACATGGCGCGTTCGGGCAAAGCCCAAGCCCAAGCGCAGTTCTTGGAGGCGACGCAGTCCTACAAGCGCAGTCAAACGTTGAAGTTGCAAAACGTCATCTCCCAAGCAGAATGGGATGCCGCCGAGCGCATGTATGCTGTGGCTGAGTTGGCGGTAGAATCGGCGGAATTCCAACTTCAGTCGGCCTTTAACTCGGTCAAGGAGGCGAAGGACAACCTCAAGCGCACCGTCATCACGGCACCGATGGATGGCATCGTAACGGGTCTCAATGTGGAAGTGGGCGAACGCGTGGTCGGAACGGCCCAAATGGCGGGGACCGAAATGATGCGCGTCTCGCAACTTGAAACGATGGAAGTGCTCGTCGATGTAAACGAAAATGATATTGTTCGGGTGCACATGGGCGATACGGCCATCGTACGCGTGGATGCCTTTTTGGGTCATGAATTTAAAGCCGTCGTCACCGAAATCAGTAATGCCGCAAAAGGGCAGCAGCTCTCCGTAAACCAAGTGACCAATTTTGAAGTGGAGCTCCGGATCTTAGCGGAGAGCTATGAAGATTTAGTCGAGACCCAGGGGGTTCAGCCCTTGCGATCAGGCATGACGGCAACGGTGGATATTCGCACCCAGAAGTCCCCTAACGCCCTTTGCGTTCCGGTCGAAGCGGTTACCACCCGGATGGACAGCGTATCGGGCAAAATGCAGGAGGTGCTCTTTGTCTACCAAGAGGGTATGGCCGTGCAATACCGGGCAGTGACGGGGATTCAAGATGAGCAATACATCGTCCTCAAAAACTTTGATTCGTTTGAATCCGCGGAGATTATCCGCGGTCCATTTGACGCGGTTTCCCGTAAATTAGAAGATGGCGACCAGGTGACCATCAAGGAGCCCGTGAAGAAGTAACTTTGGGGGGATGCACCCACGAATTCTTTTATTGGAAACCGCCTCGCGCCGCTGTGATGTAGCGTACGTGGAAGGAGACCGCTGCGTCGCCGAAAAAGGATCGCTGAATCCTCAGGGTTTTCAGCATGCCGAAAAGCTTCATGTGTACATCCAGGAAGTGCTGCGCCAAGCGGGAATGCGGGTGGCGGACCTCGATGCGGTAGCGCTTTCCGCGGGCCCAGGGTCTTACACCGGATTGCGCATTGGCGCATCGGCAGCCAAAGGCTTGGTCGCGCCGCATGGCCTGCCGCTCATTGCCTATTCCTCCCTAGAAGCCCTGGCAGTGGGTGCGAGGGAAACCCTCGGCAATTCTACGGAGCCCTATGGAATTTGGGCCGCGATGGATGCCCGGCGGATGGAAGTATATTCGGCCTTGTTTGCAGCCACCGGAGAACGTTGGACCGCAGACGCCCCCCAACTCTTGGAGGAGGCTCCTATACTGGAAGGATTCCCCGAGGGACTGCCCATCTACGGGGTAGGCGACGGAGTAGAGAAGGCCCAGGTGGGCTGGCCAGCCTTGCGCCGGCTCCCCCTAGACTATGCCCAGGCACGCCATGGGGCCCCCTTGGCTTTACGCGCTTGGGAGCAAAAAGATTTTGTCGATGCGGCGGCTTTTACGCCCTACTACCTGAAGGCCTTTCGGGCGGGCGTGCCAAGGCTCGGACTTCCAAAGCTCTAAAGCACGTGGCATCGTGGTCATTGACCACACCACAGGCTTGTAAGTGGGCATATACTACGGTCGAGCCGACAAAAGAAAATCCGCGTTTTTTTAGATCCGCCGAGATGCGGTCACTGAGTTCCGACGTAGCGGGGACCTTGGCGCCTGGAAGGCGCTCCTGTACTTCCCCGTGGGTCCATTGCCAGAAATAGTGGGCGAGACCCATGCCTTCTGCGTTCATGCGCAGGGTAGCTTGGGCGTTGCGAATGGCACCGCGAATCTTGGCGCGGTTTCGAATAATGCGCGGATCCCCAGCTAAACGCTCCACATCTTCTTCCGTCATCGCAGCCATCTGTGCTACATCAAAACCGGCAAAAACCTCGGCAAAAGCTTCGCGTTTCCGCCATACCATCAGCCAATTCAGACCTGCCTGGAATGTTTCTAAAATGAGGAACTCAAACATGCGGGCATCGTCATAGACGGGACGTCCCCAGTATTCGTCATGGTAGGCTTCGTAGTCGGGGGCCGTTTGGCACCAGGCACATTTAGAGGGATTGGAGGTAGGCATGCAAGGACGATTCAGATTCAAAGGCCAAGGTACAGGCTGATTCGTGG
>Ga0209602_1000079_pt1 | contig 84881 bp, 63 predicted proteins | sample COGITO_mtgs_1205_3_FD_184810 | JGI IMG/M metagenome (GOLD analysis project Ga0209602, IMG submission 184810) | Pelagic marine microbial communities from North Sea - COGITO_mtgs_120524 (SPAdes) (version 2) | ecosystem: Environmental > Aquatic > Marine > Epipelagic ...
TTCCAAGAAGTGCATGTGCAGTAAATGCTGTAGCTCTACCATTCAAACTTTTAGCAGCAGGTAAGGCAGCTATTGCAGCTTGAAGATCAGCTTCAATTTGAGCATAAACTTCTGCAGCAGATGCTCTAGACAAAGTACCAGAATCTCCAGCAGTTAATCTAGATTCAGTAAATAAAGGAACACCTCCAAATATTTTGACTAATTCAAAATAATAGTATGCTCTTAAAAAATGAACTTCACCATATAGTTCAGCTTTTCTAGAAAATTCTACTTTATCTTTATTTTCAACTAAGTAATTAGCTCTATTTATTCCTTCATACATCCATTTCCATGTTGATTCTAATTGATCATTAACAGGATTATGAATCATATCGTCGATTTTTTGCAATCCGATTACATCAGTTGCACTTTCTCCACCGCAATACGAATTTCCAGATGCTATATCTCCAATCATCACAGAATAAATATTCCATTGAAGAACGTCGTAAGTTCCAACTAAAGCTGCTTCATAATCAGCTGCTTTTGTAAAATAGTCACCAGCAACGATTGTATAACCCTCTGATGCTTCATAGTCTACATAATCTTCACAAGCAACAAAACCTATAGAGATAAAGACTAATAAAATGTTTTTGTATAATTTATTTTTCATGTGATATATTTTTAAAATTTAAGTTTTAATCCTAATGTTACAACTCTAGGAGAAGGATATGTTCCTCTATCAACACCTGTATCTAAAACAGTGTTACCACCGTTAGATATTTCAGGATCATAACCTGTGTAGTCTGTAAATGTAAATGCATTTTTTGCACTAGCATATACTCTAATATCAGTAAAAGGAGAGTCAGATCCTTGTGGAAAATTGTATCCTAACTGGATATTTTTAACTTTTAAATAACTACCATCTTCAACATATCTGTCAGATTGTCTACTGTTGTCGTTTCCGTCAACAAAACTATATCTAGGCTCTGTATTACTTGTTCCTGGGCCTGTCCATCTGTTTAATACTCGAGCAGATTTATTAGTGTAGTTAAGTCCTCTTTCATATCCTCTGTAAATATCGTTTCCTACAGAAGCATATGTAAAGACAGATAAGTCAAAATTGGAAACATTTAAATTAAAGTTCCAACCTAAAGTAAAGTCAGGAAATGGATCTCCAATCTTAGTTCTGTCCTCACCATCAATTTTCCCATTACCATCAACATCAACAAATCTAATATCACCAGGCTGTGCATTTGATTGAGTAGCGTGAGCATCAACCTCTGCTTGAGTTTGGAATATTCCATTTGTTTTGTAACCCCAGAAAATACCTGGAGATTCACCTTGTCTAAATTGAGTTAAGTTCTTGTAAGGTATACCGTATCCAGAACCCCAAATGTATTTATCACCATTATTAATTTCTTCAACTAAGTTCTCAGCTGTTGTGAAATTAAATGTAGTGTTAAAGCTTACGTTTTTAGCGATTTCATCTCCGTATGATAAGCTTAATTCATATCCTTTAGTTTCTGTTTTACCAATATTAGCAACCGGATAAGCAGGTATACCTAAGTATAGTGATAGTGTTGGACTAAATAAAAGATCATCAACAGTCTTTATAAAGTAATCTGCTGTGAAGCTTAATTTAGAATCAAACATTCTTAAATCAACTCCAACATTAGTTTGAATTTGATTTTCCCACGATACATCATTGTTAGGAATTCCAAGTAATGTAGATCCATTAATAATGTTTCCATCAAAAGTATATTTTGGGAAAGTAGAAATAGTTCCAAACTGAGGGCTAGCATTATCATTACCTACAGATCCATAACTTGCTCTAACTTTTAGGAAATCTACAACAGAAGAATTAAAAAAGTCTTCATTTGAAGCTACCCAACCAATAGAAGCAGACGGGAAGACAGCAAACTTGTTGTTTTTACCAAAACTTGTAGATCCATCTCTTCTAACAGTAACAGAAGCTAAATATTTTTCATTAAAGTCATATTCAACTCTTCCCATTAAAGAGACACTTCTACTAACACCTTGCCATGACCCTGTTGTTTGATCTTCAATTCCACCAGAAGCAGAACTTAAATCTGCGTAAGTCCAAGAGTTAAAAGGAACATCAACATTACTTCCGTTTAATCCGTTATAAGTACTTTTTCCAATTGTAAATCCTGCAAAAACATTAAAGTTGTGTGCATTGTCAATTGAAAAGTCGTAGTTACCAAACAATTCATATGTATAATTGAACCAGTTTTGTTTTTGTTCTGAAACTCTATTGTGATCGTCTTCAGTTCTTGGGGTTAAATCAGCATTAGCATTAGTTCTATTGTGACCAATTCCATAAAATTGTAAAGGAGTAAATCCTTTAGATTGCTGCCAAATAGCAGAATAACCTAATCTTGAAGTAATTTTAAAATTATCTAATAAATCATATTGTAATTCAACTTTACCGATAATTTTATCTGTTTTATTGTCTCCATAAGAATTTGAAACTCCAGCTAAAGGATTAATAACCTCTTGAGTAATGGTTTCACTCATTCCGTATGCACCATCAACCATAGGAGAAACTGAAGGGTCAAAGTTTAATGCATTAAATACTTGATTACCACCATTTCCGTTTCCTTGTAAATTAGAGTATTTAGTATTAAATAAAACTTTTACATCATCAGTAAGATCAGTTACAAAATTTGCAGTCAAAGTAGATCTGTCATAAAAATCTTTATCACCACCAGCAGCTACACCCTCTTGTGCTAAGTAACTAGCAGAAAGAAAATAAGTTGTTGTATCAGAACCTCCAGATGCAGATAAAGTTGTATTTGAAATAGGAGCAGAATCATATAATTCAGCTTGCCAATTAGTACCAACTCCAAATGCGGATGGGTTAGTAAATAATAATGAACCTCCAGATGAAACACTTCCTTCATTTAAAATAGCAGCATATTGAGAGGCGTTTAAAACGTCAATGAAGTTTTCAACTTCTTGAACTCCGTAAGATGTATCTAAGGTAAATTGAGTTTCTTGATTCTTTTTACCAGATTTAGTTGTAATTACTATAACTCCATTACCACCTCTTACACCATAAAGAGCAGTAGTAGAAGCATCTTTAAGTACAGAAATAGATTCGATGTCAGATGAACTTAGTGCATCAACATCATAAAGAGATGAATTAATTCCATCTATAACTACCAATGGATCTGTTCCTGAAAAAGATGTAATACCTCTAATTAAAACTGAAGGTTTTCCACCTGGATTAGGAGATGAAATTACATTTAAACCAGATTGACCTTGAAGAGCTTCTTCAACTCTTGTAGGCTTTAATCTTTCAACATCCTCACCAGAAACTGTAGTAACAGCTCCAGAAATATTAGATGCTTTTTGAGTACTGTAACCAACAAGAACAACCTCGTCTAAAGCTTCAACGTCTTCATCAAGTGAAACACTGATGTTAAACGAATTTCCAACTTGTACTTCTTGAGTTACATAACCAATGTAAGAGAATTGAATGATATCACCAGAAGATACACCAGACAAACTAAAATTTCCGTCAAAGTCTGAAGTTGTACCAGTCTGAGTACCTTTAATAATAACACTTACACCAGGTAAAGGACCATCAGTTGATGAATCCGATACGGATCCAACAAGGGTAGAATCTTGAGCTACCATGAAAAGGGATCCAAATAAGATGATTAATGATAATAATTTTGTTTTCATATATATATTTTGTTAAGAAAGATTAAACTTAAATAAAACAAATTGTTAAGCAAACATAAATAACCTATACAAATTATGGATTCAATATATATATAATGTCATTTTTACTAATTAGACAATAATTTGATGTATTATAGATGTAAATCAATAAAAAAACACTCTTAAAAGTGTCATATTAAATGACTGGTGAGGGAATATGTATAGGTTTTGTATAGCTTAAATTGATAAAAGTGTATGCAAAACATCAAAAACTATAGACTAAGTAAATGATCAGTTAATCCTTCATTATGGGTGAGTTGCATCTTTTTTCTGAGTCTATATCTCTTAATCTCTACACTACTTAAAGAAATATTTAGTAAAGGTGCTATATCCTTTGAAGACAAGTTTAATCTTAAGTAGGCGCAAAGCCTTAAATCATTATTTGTAAGTGTTGGATGAGTAGATTTGACTTTTTTTAGGAAATCTTTATCAGCATTGTTAAAAGCTTCTTCAAAAAACTTCCAATCGTCTTTATTGTTTAAATTCCTATCAATCATTTTGATAACAGAAAATATTTTATCTCCAGATTCAGATTTTTTTAAATCAGATTTTATTTTACTTAAGAACTGATTCTTTTTAATCATACTCATTGTAGAGACTGCAAGTTCTCTGTTTTTACTTTCAATGTCGTTTTGAAGTTTATTGTTTTCAACAGCCATTAAAGCTTGCTTTTTTTCTACTTCAATCAACTCTAGTTTATTTTGATTTGTTCTTATAATTTTTTCTTCTTTTTCTCTGTAATACTTTTCATAAGATCTATTGAAAAGAAAAAATATAATCGCAAAAACTAAAAAATAATTAGCAATCATGAAATTAGAAAAATACCATGGCCTTTCAACTGAAAACGATATTGAATCGATATTAGAAGAATATAAATCTCCAACTCTTGCTCTAACTTTAAACTCATAATCTCCTGGTTTTAAATTATTAAATTCAATAAAAGGAGATTCATTGACTGAAACCCACTCTGAAAGATAACCATCCAACAGATATTCGTAAGTGATGGGTTGGAATTTTTGATAATTTGAAACATTAGTATGAAACCTTAAATTATTAGAACTAGATTTAAGTTGAATGTATTCATTTCTATATATAGCAACAGGATTTTTATTTAATTCAAATGACTCAATCTTGTTAATATTTATTGTCGGAGATGATAATTTGTATTTGTCAAGATCAAAAGTTATGTATCCATTGTTTGTCCCTATTAAATAATTTGACTTATCAATTTTAGAAATATTTTCAAAAACAGTTCTTCTCAACTGATTAGTAGAGACTATTGAACTTATTTTTTTATTTCCCGAAACTAAATCCTTATAAACATAATGAATATTATTCTCGGAAAAGAGCCACAATTTTCCATCAAAATCATTTCTTATAATACCATACAACAAGTCTTTAGATGATAAATTTGAAAGTAAGGTGTCTTTTGAAAAATTGTTAGAAAGAGAGTTATATTTTAATACTCCTTTATCATAATTATAATAGATATTATTATCAAATTTAGCGAGACTAGTATTTCCTCCTTTAACTGCAATAGAATCTAATTCATAATCAATAATGTTAGTGTAATCTGAACTTACGGATAATTTATAGACACCTTTATAGCCATGACTAACAATGATTTTGCCGTTATTAGAAATTTCAAAAAAACGAGAAGATATGTCAAAACCTGAGATGTTATTTTTAACAACCCACTTATTCCTAAGTTTTGTTAAAACCTTTAATCCAAAATAGCTGCCCTCTAAAACATCAGAGGAATCATTCGAAATTTTTCTAAAGGTCCATGATCCACTGGTGTTTGATATTTTTTTAGCGATTCCATTCGAAACAATAAAAGTTCCATTATTATGTCCACAAAATAAGGTTTTATCAATCTCAATTAAACTCCAAACTTGTCCATTTGTACCTTCCATTAATTGAAAAGGATCGGAAGTATTAAAATCTTTATGATACAGACCTTGATTGGTACCGACGTAAAGTTTATCGTTAAATAATTTAGTTGCGTATACAGTACCTAGATCACCATTATTGTCAGAATAAATAGAAAATGGGGAATCATTATTAATGACAGTTATCCCGTTATCAAGCCCTAACCAAATATTTTTATTTGAATCTTCATACAATGAAAGAACAGTATTGTTTGCCAGTCCCTTAGATTTATCAATTTTTTGAAAATTTTTAAAATTAGAATCTAAAAGAAATAAACCTTGCCCAACTGAGCCAATGGCATATGAAGAATCACTAAGCTGTATTGCTGAAAAAACAGATAAATCATCTTTTAAAGAATCTAAGGGAGAAGAGAATTTTGATACTAAACCAGATTCTTTTAAGAGGTAAAAACCATTATTAGCAGTAAGAATTAACATTCCTTTTTCAGAATTAAAAATATTTACTATTTGTGAAGGTATTTGAGTGCTATTAAGAATCTGCTCAGGCTGACCATTAATAAGCTTGTAAAGGCCATTGTCTAAAGCAATGTAAATTTGCTTTTCAATTGAAAAGGAATTATTAATTATTCCTTTGAATTTAAGATATTTTACATCATTATTATTTTTATCAATAAAAATTAACCTAGAGATAGATTGAAAGATTATCCAATTATCTAACAATAAGATATTCCAAAACTCTTCGTCTTCTTCAATATTTAAATCCAATAAATTTACAAGTGAAGTATATTCAAATGTTCCGTTATTAACTCTTTGGAAATAACCAAAATCTGAATGAGAGCCTATATATATCTTATCATCAATGTTTTTAACTGAACGTAGAACACTTTCGTTTGGAGAATTATAATTATTCCAACTAGTACCATTAAACAGTAACAAAGCTTCGCTATTGGCAAATAAAATTTCATTATCGGGTGATTCGGAAATCTTCCAATTTTGATTAGCAGCGTTATATTCTTGAGGCGTATACGATTGTATAGGTGGTAGTGATTGTGAATAAATCGAAAAACTAAAGAAAAAAAGAAATATTAAATTTTTCAAAAATGCTGATTATTAGATAGTTAAGAGAATTTTTTAAATTTTATACAATTGTAAATTTATAATAAAAAAACTAAATTAAAAATTTAATGTATAGTTATTAAATATTAATTAAAAAATTAAAATTAAAAAAAAGTTAAAGAAAATGATTTGAAAAATTTTTTTGGAACGGTTATTGAAATGATCATTGTATGAAAAATAAAAGAAGAGAGTTTTTAAAAAATGTTTGTCCATCTGTAGCCTTAGCATTCTTTGGTGTTACCATGCTTGAAGCATGCTCATCTGGAGGAGACGACAATGAAGTCCCCTCAGGTGGAGGTGGAGGTGGTAACAGCAACGATAAAGGTTACACTGTTAGTGGCAATACAGTTGTTATAACATTAAGCAATTCAAACTTTTCATCGCTTAACAGTAATGGATGGATGAATTTTGGAGCTGAAGCTATGTTAATACTTAAAATTGACGCCTCAACTTACAGAGCATTTACTAATTCATGTCCTCATCAAGGAAATTCAAGTCAGTGGAGTTATAACACTTCTCAAGACAGGTTTGTTTGTGGCGCTCACAACAACAGTTATCCAACTGATTGTACAACATCTGGAACTGCAGGTGGAGCATTAAAATGTTACACTACAACCCTTAATGACGGAAAATTAACTGTAAACAAATCCTAATATAAAACTCAAACGATTTTATAATTTAAAAATGCAAAGAAAATTGCATTTACTATTAAAAGGTGAGTTGAAAAAGTATATTCTTTTTCAATTATTTTCAATTGAAAAATAATTTGAGTGATAATTCCAATTACAAACCATCCAATGTAGTTTTGTAATGGTGCTACTGGGGAATCAAATATCCAAAATCCTAAAAGTGGAGCAACCGGCTCAATCAATAAATCTAAAATTATCATTAATAACGCTCCCGTCAAAACAGATATATATTTATTTTTAAAAACCCATGAAGACAAAGAACCTGTAATAAAAGTTAATATTATCCAATTTACTCCGATTAGAACTGGGACACCTAAAATTTTAACACCCAAGTTGTCTAAATAAACATAATCTCCGAAAATAAGTCCGTATTTAACACCTAATATCTCTGAAATCATTCCAATAAAAAATATTAAAAAAGCTGCTTTAAGCTCCTTACTCTCTAATTGTTTTTGATTAACAAATAATAAAACAAAAGAAATAAAAAGGTTGATTGGTGTAAATGCTAAAAAAAACTCTTTATTTCCATATGAAATTCCTGCCATTCCACATAGATGAAATAACCATATTATAAATACAGAAATTTTAGAAGTATTATTATTGGGAATTAAGAAATTCATTTGTTCTTTATTAATTGTGATACAATTTTAGCAGACAACAAGCACAATGGGATTCCTCCGCCAGGATGAACACTACCACCACAAAAATATAGATTTAATATTTTATTAGAAAAATTAGGATGCCTTAAAAATGCAGACATTAAATTATTACTAGATGATCCGTACAAAGAACCCATGAAGGATTGAGTATTTGACTCAATAGTTTTAGGAGTGTATACTTTTTCACATTCGATATAATCTTCAATATTAACGTTTAATATTTTATTGATTTTTTTTATTACGTTAATTCTAACCTTGTCAATCATACTGTCCCAATCTTGTCCGGAATCGTTTGGGGAATTAATCATAACAAACCAATTTTCACAATTTTTTGGGGCATCACCTTTGACATCTTTAGAAGTGATATTAATATAGATAGTTGGATCACTTGAAATAGAATTGTTTTCAAAAATTGAATGAAATTCTGATTTATAATCCTTTGAGAAAAAAATATTGTGTAAATCCAAATTTTTAAATTCTTTTTTTATTCCCCAATAAAAAATTAGGGCAGAACTTGACCTTTCTTGATTTAACGTCTTTTCTGGCTTATAATGATTCTTTAATAAATTTCTATAAGTTGGAACAACATCCATATTCGAAATAACAATATCAGATTCATAAGATTTTTCTTCGACCATAATTCCAATAGCCCTTTTATTAGAAACTATAATTTCTGAAACATAACTGTTAAACATAAAATTTACTCCATGTCTTAAAGCCAACTCATATAATGAAGATGTTATGTTTTGCATACCTTTTTCAGAGACATACGTTCCGTATTCTTGTTCTAAATGCTGTACTAAAGTCATCATTCCAGGTGTCTTATAAGGTGAAGATCCATTGTAAGTTGCAAATCGGTTAAAAAGCTGAACTAAATGTGGTTCTTTAAGCTCTGAAACATTGACTTGATTCAACGTTTTATTTATTTGAAATGAAAAAATATTAAAAAGGCCATTTAACAAATCCTTAGTGAAATAGGTTTTTAGCTTATGAAGCGATTGCTCTAAAAACATACTTTTAGTTAATTCATACTTTCTTTTAGCTTTCAAAAGATAATTTAAAACTAATTCTTCATTCACTCCAAGAACCTCATTAATTTCATTTGTGAATTTGGATTTATCTGAGTAAGCATTAAGCTTAATTCCGTCATCCCAAAAATACTTACAGGATATATCTTTTTTTTTATAATTAAAATGATCTCTGGGGTTTTCATTAAACAAATCAAAAAGCTCATCAATAAAATGCGGCATTGTTAATAATGATGGTCCTGCATCAAATCTATAGGAGCCTAAATCAAAACTCGTTAATTTACCTCCTGGGAAATCATTATTTTCAAATACTGTAACATCATAATTCATCGACTTAAGTCTTAATGCCGTAGCGATTCCTCCAATTCCAGAGCCTATTATGATTGCTTTTTTCAATTATTAAATACTTTATTCTTTTTCTCTATTATTTCAAATCTTGCGAACAAGTCTTCTTTATACCAATTTCTTTGTCTAGTTTTTTTAACTATTTCAGCGTGATTTTTATTTTTATATGCAAAATCAGTGACCGAATCCATATTCTCCCATATACTAAAAGTTGCTTGTTGAATAAAAGGAAGCTCGCCAATTCCTTTAAACCAAATAACTCCAGAAGCATTTTTAATAGCTTTTGAAGCTCTAGGAACAGATTTCCAAAATTCTAATAATCTACTATAATTTAAAGTAGCCCTAGTGATAATGGCAATTTTTTTTGATTTATCCTGTACAATAGTCGTGCCTTTAAATGGATTTAATCCATCCCATTTGCCATGGCTGTGTATTGGATTCAAAAAATAATCCGCTCTAAAAGAAGCCTTCTTTGAAATAAGTATAGAATGATGACTTTTATTTATAAAATTATCTGCACTTAAGCGATCTTTCCAAACACAAAGTATGGAATAAGTACTAAAATCAGGGTAAAGACTAAATCCTGCTCCTGCTCCGGTTCCAAGTAATTTATAAAAACTAAGGCCTGAAGTTTTGTTCATTAATTTTTCAGCCAAATACATCTGTTTAAAAGCCCAAAATTTATTTGTACTGTATTTGAAAAATGAAATTGTTGTAATCACTAATTTTTAAAGATTATAAGTTGATTTTAAAAGTGAAATAATTTTTGTTTTAGTATTTGAACTCGCAAATGAAGCTTCCATTGATTTAATGTTTACTTTTAAAAAGCTACTCTTAACCCAATTAAATTGAGTGCCCAAAATATCATATTCATTATTTAAATTAGTATCTGAAATTGTTCTGCCATCTGTATTTATACTAATAGAGAAATCATTTTTGTATAAAAAATCAATAGGATGATCCTTCAGATTTTCATAAACTTGTGTAACCATATTACTAGTCAAACAAAGCTCTAAATGGATATTATTTGCTTTTAATTCTTGTAACAAAGATTCGTTTTCAACACTCCTAACTCCATGACCAATTCTTGATGGCTTCAATTTATCTAACGTTTCTAAAACACTAGAGGCTCCCAAAGCTTCACCAGCATGAGCTGTGCAATGTATACCACTATCTTTAGCCAGTTTAAATGCTTCTACATGGTTATCGAGTGGGAATCCAGCTTCATCAGCGGCTATATCAAATCCAACTACATTATCTCCAGCAAAATCTTTGATTAAATTAACGGTTTCTATACTTTGTTTTTTAGAATAATGTCTTAATGTGCATAAAATTAAATTAACTTCAATTCCAGAACTATCTGACATTTCTATTGTTTTCTTACTTACAATTTCAATAACTTCCATAGGAGCTAAGCCCTTGTTCAAATGAAGAAGTGGAGCAAATCTAACTTCAGCATAAATAACATTATCCTTTTCAAATTGATCAAAAAGATCCTCAACAACAATTTCTAATTGTTCTTTTGTTTGCATATATTCTAATGCATTATCAGCACATTTAATATAATCTTTCAGGCAACTACAAGAAGTGCCAATAAATTGTTTTTTAAAAGTTTCAAAGCTTACTTTAGGATTGATTTTTTTAAGAGCATTATAACTAAGACAACAATCTAAGTGAACATGCAATTCTACCTTCGTTAAATTATCATAATAAGTATTCATTATTTAACAAAATAAAGAGAATTTTGAGGATCAATTCCATCACAAATATTTACAACATATAAATTAGAATTATTATTATCCTCTATGTTATTATATAACTTTTTATTTAAAATACCGTTTGTAAAATTTGGAATGGTATTACTATGACCAACAACTAAAATCGTTTTGCCTTTGTTATTTAATAAAAACTCGTTATAATCAAACTTGGAAGGGTTATATATTACTATTTCTGTTCCGTTTTCAGAAAAAGGTTTTATAGTTTCTAATGTTCTATAATAATTTGTAGAATAAATAACATCAAAATCTGTATTCTTAAAAAAACCTTTCCATTTTAATGATCTTTTTATTCCAAATGAATTTAAATGTGGATTAGAATTGGTCTTATCTGTCCTGTCTTTTTCTGCATGCCTAATAAGGTACACTTTTGTACAATCTGCACTATTATCAGTTTGTGCTTCAATTGATAAAAAGACTAAAAGACAAAATAAGATTATAAAATTTTTCATATTAAACTTTAAAATTTGAGGGAAGTTCAAATAATTCAAGGTCAAAAGTTTTAAGTGAAGCCAGTAAATGATCAAATATATCCGAGACTATTTTTTCATAACTTTTCCATTCTTTGTCAGAAATAAAAGCATAAATTTCAAGTGGCACACCTTGAGACGTAGGAGATAATTGACGACACATTACAGTCATTTCGTTATTAATCAATTTATTAGCAATTAGATATTCTTCAATATATTTTCTAAATAAACCAATATTTGTAAGATTTCTTCCATTTATAGCATCATCTAACGGAATCTCTAATTTAAAATTATGATTTTCAATCTCTTTTTCAGTTTCATCAATGTATTTAGATAAGAGTTTGATGTTTTTTAATTTAGAAACTTCTTCTTTTTTAATAAATCTAATTGAAGAGCCTTTTATTAATAGAGCTCTTTTAATTCTTCTTCCATCAGAATCACTCATTCCTCTCCAATTTGTAAATGAATCTGAAATTAATTTGTAAGTAGGAATTGTAGTTATTGTTTTATCAAAATTTTGAATTTTAACAGAGTTTAAATTAATCTCAATAACATCTCCATCTGCACCAAATTTTTTCATTGTAACCCAATCTCCTATTCTAATCAAATCATTTGAACTTAATTGAATACTTGCAACAAAACCTAGTATGGTATCCTTAAAAATTAACATAATAACTGCTGATAACGCCCCCATAGCAGTAAGAAAAGTACTGACTTGTGTTCCTGTAATAATTGAAAAAATTAATACTACAGCAGTAAACCAGACTAATAACATGGCTACTTGAATAAAACTTTCAATTGGCTTTCCTTTTAAAGAATCAAAAGTTCTAAAAAACTCTTTAGTGGCGTTCAAAAAGTTTCTAATTATTGAAACTAATAGAAAAATAAAATAAATTTTTAAACCTAAAAGAGCATAAACAAGTACAGTTTGGAAATTTTCAAGCCAAGACGGAATAATCCAATATATATAAAATACAGGAACTAATCTCGCTAGATAAATTTGAATATTATTAGCAATTAAAAAATTGTCAAAATCAGTCTTAGATCTCTTTGAAAGTTTTTCAAGAAAATTAATTATTATCTTTTTCGATATAAAATTAATTACTATAACTGAAATGAGAATTAATATAGAAACTAAAAATATATTCAATATTTCGGCATAAAACTCTGGTATTTTTAAATCTATTAAAAGATCAAAAAACAAATTATTTAACTCCATTTAATTATTTTTAATTAGTTTATTAAAACAACTCGTTTTGAGATTGTGATTTTTTCAAGCCCAAATGATCGTAAGCTAACTTAGTGACCTCTCTTCCTCTTGGTGTTCTAACTATAAATCCTTGTTGAATCAAAAATGGCTCATAAACCTCTTCAATTGTTTCTGCACTTTCCGAAACTGCAGTAGACAAGGTATTGATACCTACAGGGCCACCCTTAAATTTTTCAATAAGTGTAGATAAAATTTTATTATCCATTTCATCTAATCCGTTCTTGTCAACATTTAATGATTTTAAAGCATATCTCGTTATTTCAATATCAATAGTTCCATTTCCTTTAATTTGAGCAAAATCTCTTACTCTTCTTAACAATGAATTTGAAATTCTTGGTGTTCCTCTACTTCTTCCAGCTATCTCTATTGCTGCTCTACTATTTATTTCAATATCCAATATTTCTGAACTTCTTTCTACTATAGTTGAAAGTAATTCGGTTTTATAATACTCTAACCTACTATTGATTCCAAATCTAGCTCTCATTGGAGCTGTAAGCAGTCCCGATCTCGTCGTAGCTCCGATTAATGTAAATGGATTTAAATTTATTTGAACTGTTCTAGCATTAGGACCAGTCTCAATCATTATATCTATTTTATAATCTTCCATTGCGGAATATAAGTACTCCTCAACAATTGGACTTAATCTATGTATCTCATCAATAAACAGTACGTCTCTGGGCTCCAAATTAGTTAATAAACCTGCAAGATCTCCAGGTTTATCTAAAACAGGACCTGATGTAACTTTTAGATTGACTCCTAATTCATTTGCAACAATATGAGCAAGTGTTGTTTTTCCTAATCCAGGCGGACCATGAAATAAAGTATGATCTAAAGCATCTAATCGTTGATTACACGCCTCTACGAAAACTTTAAGATTATTAAGTATTTGGTCTTGACCTGCAAAGTCATCAAATGAAAGCGGTCTTAGGGCTTTATCAATTTCTAATTCTTCATTATTAAATCCAGAATCTGTTGGGTCTAAATTTTCATTCATTTATCCAAAGGTAAGGAAAAGAAAAACGATATTTATAACAACAAACTAGTGTTCAGTTTCTTTTTCTCCTTTACTAAGAGGAGTAGTCTGAAGTACAAAATCTTCTTTCTGACCAGGCTTACTATAATCGTATGCCCATCTATGCACATGCGGTATTTCGCCAGGCCAATTTCCGTGAATATGTTCTACAGGAGCAGTCCATTCCATAGTGTTAGATCTCCAAGGATTCATCTCTGCTTTTTTACCAAAGAACATACTTGAAATGAAATTATATAAAAAGACTAACTGAGCTGCACCAGCTAATAATGCAAAAACTGTGATTACAACATTAATGTTTGCTAAATCATCAAAATAAGGGAAAGCAGTATTAGTATAATATCTTCTAGGTAACCCAGCCATACCAATAAAATGCATTGGGAAAAATACTCCATATGCAGCTATTGCCGTTACCCAAAAATGGATGTATCCCAAATTTTTATTCATCATTCTTCCAAATAATTTAGGGAACCAATGGTATACACCTGCAAACAGACCATAAAGTGCTGAAATACCCATTACTAAATGAAAATGTGCTACTACAAAATAAGTATCGTGAATGTTAATATCAAGAGTACTATCTCCTAGAATAATTCCTGTAAGACCTCCAGTAATGAAAGTAGAAACTAAGCCAATGGAAAATAACATGCCTGGATTAAATTGTAGATTACCCTTCCATAATGTAGTTATATAATTAAACGCTTTTACAGCAGATGGAATTGCAATAAGCAAAGTAGTAAATGTAAATACTGAACCTAGAAAAGGATTCATTCCAGAAATAAACATATGGTGTCCCCATACAACTGTAGATAAGAAAGCAATAGCTAATATTGAAGCTACCATAGCTCTGTAACCAAAAATTGGTTTTCTTGAATTTGTTGCAATAATTTCTGAGGTAATTCCTAGTGCTGGTAATAAAACAATATACACCTCAGGATGGCCCAAAAACCAAAATAAATGTTCGAAAAGTACAGGCGACCCTCCTTGATAATGTAAAACTTCACCCTGAACAAAGATATCTGAAAGAAAAAATGAAGTTCCAAAACTTCTATCCATTATTAAAAGTAAAGCAGCTGAAAGTAAAACAGGGAAAGAAATTACTCCAATTATTGCTGTAACAAAAAATGCCCATATTGTAAGAGGAAGCCTGAACATAGACATTCCTTTAGTTCTTAAATTTATAACTGTAACTATGTAGTTAAGTGATCCTAATAATGAAGATGCAACAAAAATAGCCATTGAAATTAACCATAGTGTCATTCCCATTCCAGAACCCGGTTGAGTTTGAGGTAATGCACTAAGAGGGGGATAAATTGTCCACCCTGCAGCAGCGGGACCAGCTTCAACAAAAAGAGAAGCAAGCATTATCATACTTGAAAGGAAAAATAACCAGAACGAAATCATATTTAAAAGTCCAGATGCCATATCTCGAGCTCCTATCTGCAATGGAATTAATAGATTACTGAAAGTTCCACTTAAACCAGCTGTAAGTACAAAGAAAACCATTATGGTTCCGTGAATAGTGACAAGAGCTAAATATATATTTGGATCCATCACCCCTTCAGGAGCCCAATCTCCTAAAAAAATATCAAAAACTGCAAAAGATTGTTCTGGCCAAGCCAATTGAAGTCTAAACAATAAAGACATAGCTATACCAATGAAACCCATAAATAAAACACCAAGAATTAAATATTGTTTAGCGATCATTTTATGATCTTGACTAAAAATATATTTAGTTATAAATGTTTCTTTGTGATGATGGTGATCATCATGATTTGAATGCGAAATACCTGAAACTTCTGACATATTATATTATTGAATTACTTCCGAAAATATTTGTTGCTTGGCAACCCATTTTTCATAATCTTTTTCAGATTCTACTACTATTTTCATTTGCATGTTATAGTGAGATGCTCCACAAATTTTAGCACACAACAACAAATAGTCAAACTGATAAGGCTCTAATGCTTCTTCACCGTTTGCAGTGAGTATTTTACTATTTTCGTATCTAATTTTATTTATTCTATTTACCTTATCTACAACATCTGAATTCATTCTCATTTCATCCGTTGTTATAGTTGGAGTGAAAGAAAACTCAGTAATCATTCCAGGAACACAATTCATTTGAGCTCTAAAATGAGGCATATATGCGGAATGTAAAACATCTTGAGATCTTAGTTTAAAAATTACTTTTCTATTAACAGGAAGATGGAATTCTTGGGTAACAACAAAATCATCCATTCCATTAGGATCAGATGAATCAATTCCAACTGAATTTTTTCCGTCAAAATCATTTAAAAATCTAACATTCGCATCTCCTAATACGTTATCTTCTCCTCCGTATCTTGCTTTCCAATTCCATTGTTGTGCGTATAACTCAACAACTAAGGCATCATCATCTTCTTCAAAATTCATAATCTTTCCCCATGTTATCATTCCATATATAATTAGCATAAAAAAGATAATGGCTGGAATTATTGTCCAAATAAATTCTAATTTATTATCATGAGTAAAAAAATATGCTTTTCTATTATTGATTCCTCGATACTGGTAAGCAAAAATATGTAATACAGCCTGAGTTATAGTCTGAGCAAATAAAATAACTGCAAAAGAAATCCAAAGCAGTGTATCATATGCTGGGCCGTGAGCAGAAGCAGACTCTGGTAGAAGTACTTTTGAATAAGTCCAGAAAGAATAAATAGTAACAGCATAAATAAAAACTAAAAAAGCAAACATTAATTTACCATTTAAGTCATTATCTTTTTCAGTAGCAATCTGAGAATTATCTTTTTTTTGTCCAAGTTGAGACAGTTCAAATATCTTAGTTATTTGCCATAAAGCAATTCCTGTTAAGATTAAAATTGTTAATATGAGTAGTACTGTCATTTAATATAATCTTTAATAAACAAATTTTTCACTTTCTTTAATTAACGGATCTCCAGATGGTTCTAAAGGAGCTTTAGATAAACTATTAAATACTACATATATAAATAGTCCACCAAAGAAACAGATGCCAGAAAGTTCAGGTATTCCAAAAAACCACTGATCTCCAACTGTGGCCGGCATAATCATGTTGAAAACATCAATATAATGACCAATTAAAATTATTATTCCAGTCATAACAATAAACCAATTAACTCTCTTATAATCACTGTTCATTAATAATAATAAAGGAAAAATAAAGTTCAATGCAATCATTCCAAAGAAAGGAAGATTATAATCCTCTATTCTAGTGATAAAATAAGTTACTTCTTCAGGAATGTTTGCATACCAAATAAGCATGAACTGAGAAAACCATAAATAAGTCCAAAACACACTAACTCCAAACATAAATTTACCTAAATCATGAATATGATTATGATTTACTTTTTCTAAATAACCTTTTGATTTTAAATATATCGTAATTAATGCTATAGTTGTAATTCCAGAAACAAACATACTTGCAAATACATACCAGCCAAATAAAGTACTAAACCAATGAGGATCAACTGACATAATCCAATCCCATGACATCATAGATTCTGTGACTATAAAAAATGCTAAAAATCCAGCAGACCATTTGAAATTTTTTGTGTGATTAGATATATCTGAAGAATTATCTTGAGCTAAAGAATATTTTCTAGAAATATATCTGTAAAAATTCCAACCTGCAATATAAAAAACTGCTCTGGCTATTAAAAAAGGAGCGTTTAAATATCCTACTTTACCTTGTATTATTTTATCATGAGCAACTACTTCAGGATCCATCCAAACAAAAAGATGATTTAAGTGTAATGAAGATAAAATTAATATTACTAGGATAATCAAAGTTCCTGGGAGCAAATAAGCCGTTATTCCTTCCATTACTCTAAATAAAAGTGGAGACCAACCTGCCTGAGAAGCTCTTTGAATTGCATAAAAAGCTAAAGTTCCTAATGACAAAAACATAAAAAACAATGCAGCTACATATAAAGCTGACCATGGACGGTTTTGAAGGTAATGTAGGAGATGCTCGTCATGAGAAGAATGAGCGTCTTCCTCTTGATGAACGTCTGAAGAACCATGTGAATCAACATTTGCAATGGTAGCCTCTTCAGAATTATGTGTTTCATCTTCATGATGCCCGTCGGAATGAGAGTCAGCAAACATTGCTTTTGCTTCTTCAACAGTTTTAGGAGCAGAATAAAAACTAAAACCTAAACCAAGGACACCTGTTACCATTAAGGCAAGTGAGAAGATTTTTATATTTTTAGAAACCTTATACATTAATTTATTTTATTAATTTTTCTCTTAAACTTATTACGTATTGCGAAATTTGCCATCTTTCTTTTGCATTAACTTGGCTTGCGTGAGAACCCATCAAATTTTTACCATACATTAAAACATGATAAATACTTCCTTCAGTTATATCTCTATCAGCATAACTTGGAATACCTAAAAACTTTTCGTTTTTCATTAATATTCCTTGACCATCACCCTTTGAGCCATGACATACAGCACAATAAATATTGTACAACTCTTTACCTTTTGAAATATTTTCATCATTAACTTCTAAAGGAGATAAAAGATTGGCTTTAGCTGATTCATAACCTTCATTAGTGTCAGAGTATTCATAAGGTACCCATCCTCTTGGTATAGATCCTTCTACAGGGATTTGAGCTTCAATTCCATTTGAAAAAGCATCTGACTCCTGATAAGTACTGTATCCAACAGATTCATACATGTTAGGAAAAAACTGATAGTTAGGTTTGGACTTATCAAAACATGAAACAGTCAAAATACTAAACAATATCATCACGCTAAAAAAAGTATATTTTTTCATTAGTTAGATCCTTTATTATCAATTATTTTAACTTCAAGTACATCTGTTTTTTTAACAGCAGATTTTAAAGCCTTCCCATCACCATGAAATTTAATTTCGATTAAAAATTTATCATCAGTAGTAGAAGGTATTGGGTTTTCGGCCTCTTTGAAAGGCCATAACTTACTTCTTAAATAGAAGGTAATAACCATTAAATGAGCAGCAAAAAATACAGTTAACTCGAACATTATTGGTACAAAAGAAGGCATGTTTTCAATAAATGAAAAACTTGGTTTTCCTCCAATATTCTGAGGCCAATCGACTATCATAATATAATTCATCATGAAGATTGCAAAACAAAATCCAATACATCCATAAATAAATGATAAAATAGCTAATCTAGTAGGCTTTAAACCTAAAGCTTTATCAAGTCCGTGAACTGGAAACGGAGTATAAACTTCGTCTATAGAAAAGTTAGATGCTTTTAAATCTTTGACAGCATCCATTAACTTATCATCGTCATCGTATACGGCATGTAATATTTTATCAGCCATTATTTTTTATCTCTAATTTTTTTATAGTTATCACCTGAACTTTTTAATATTGTCTTAACTTCTGCTTGTGCAATTACAGGAAATGTTCTTGAGTACAATAAAAACAATACAAAAAAGAACCCTATTGTACCAACAAATATTCCCACATCTACAAAAGTTGGAGAAAACATTGTCCAAGAGGAAGGTAAATAATCTCTGTGAAGAGAAGTAACAATAATAACAAATCTTTCAAACCACATTCCAATATTTACAACAATTGAAATGAAAAATGAAAAAAGAATACTGGTCCTCAGCTTTTTTATCCACATTAGTTGTGGAGAGAATACGTTACACGTCATCATAGCCCAGTAAGCCCACCAGTAAGGTCCAGTAGCTCTATTTAAAAAAGCATATTGTTCGTATTCAACTCCGGAATACCAAGCAATGAAAAGTTCGGTTATATAAGCTGTACCAACAATAGATCCAGTAATCATAATAACTATATTCATTAATTCAATATGTTGAACAGTTATATAATTTTCCAAGTTCGATACCTTTCTCATAATAATAAGTAAAGTGTTAACCATTGCGAAACCAGAAAAAATTGCTCCGGCAACAAAATAAGGTGGAAAAATAGTTGTGTGCCAACCAGGGATTACTGACGTTGCAAAGTCAAAGGATACAATAGTGTGTACTGATAAAACTAATGGAGTTGCTAAACCGGCTAACACTAATGAAACTTCCTCGAATCTTTGCCAATCTTTAGCTCTACCTGTCCATCCAAAACTAACTAAACTATATATTTTCTTCTGAAAAGGTTTTACAGCTCTATCTCTAATCATAGCAAAATCAGGTAATAATCCCGTCCACCAAAACACTAAAGAAACTGATAAATATGTGGATATTGCAAAAACATCCCATAAGAGAGGAGAATTAAAATTAACCCACAAAGATCCATATGCATTAGGAATTGGCAATACCCAATATGCTAACCAAGGACGACCCATGTGAATTATTGGAAATAAACCGGCTTGAATTACAGAGAATATTGTCATAGCTTCAGCAGATCTGTTAATTGCCATTCTCCATTTTTGTCTAAACAATAAAAGTACTGCAGAGATTAATGTTCCAGCGTGACCAATACCAATCCACCAAACAAAGTTTGTAATATCCCAAGCCCATCCTACAGTTTTATTTAATCCCCAAACACCAATTCCAGTTGAAATAGTATAAATCATACATCCAACTCCCCATAAAAAAGCGACTAATGCAATTGAGAAAACTATCCACCATTGTTTATTTGCCTTACCTTCAATAGCTGCTGCAATATCAACTGAAACGTCATGATATGACTTGTTGCCAGTTACTAATGGTTTTCTAATTGGTGCTTCGTAATGAGATGACATATATATTTATCTTTTTACGTATTTCTTACTTTAACTTGATACATAACATTTGGTTTTGTACCTACACTTTCTAACAGATGATACATTCTATCATCCTCTTTTAGTTCTAATACTTTACTATCCTTATCATTAATATCTCCAAAAACTATGGCTCCGGTTTCACAAGCAGAAGAACAAGCTGTCTGAAATTCACCATCTTTTATTTCTCTTCCATCAAGCTTAGCATCTAAGATAGTTTTTTGTGTTTTTTGAATACACATTGAACATTTTTCCATCACCCCTCTTGATCTAACAACAACATCTGGATTTAAAACCATTTTGCCCAGATCATCGTTCATGTTAAAATCAAACTCATTATTATTATTATACAGGAACCAATTAAATCTTCTTACTTTATATGGACAGTTATTTGCACAATATCTTGTTCCTACACATCTGTTGTATGCCATATGATTTTGACCTTGTCTACCATGAGAAGTTGCAGCTACTGGACAAACAGTTTCACAAGGAGCATGATTACAATGTTGACACATAACTGGTTGAAAAGCAACCTGAGGATTTTCAGATGGATTTTCCATTTCACCAAATACAGATAAAGAATCACTTAAACCATTAATATTGTCTTTTGTAGTATTATCACCAGAGAATGTTTCAGCAGAAGAATAGTATCTATCTATTCTCAACCAGTGCATGTCTCTTGATTTTCTTACTTCTCTTTTACCAACAACTGGTACATTATTCTCAGCATGACATGAAATAACACATGCACCACATCCAGTACACCCATTTAAATCAATTGATAAATTAAAGTGGTGACCAACAGATCTATCAAATTCATCCCAAATATCAACATCTGGAGAAGTCACGGGAGTTTCAATATGGTTTAAAGAAACCTGAGTCATATAATTCCACTCAGAAGATTTTTTTGTATTAAAAATTTCAAGAGTTGTTTCTTTAATAATATCTCCACGTCCCATTAAAGTATTGTGAAGCTGAACACAAGCAAACTCATGTATTTCATTTACAGGTTCAATAGAGGCATTTTGAACATTTACAAAATCGTTGTAAAAGTTGTACGCATTAACTCCGGTTTGCAATTCGTTTTTAACTCCGCTCGTTCTACCATAACCCACAGATAGACCTACAGATCCTTTAGCTTGACCTGGTTGGATAACAACCGGAATTTTTAATGATTTGCCATTAATTAAAACATTAGCAAAGTTACTGTTCAATGCTCCGTTAGAATCATTAATATTTTTTAATCCTAAACTTTTTGCGTCTGATTTAGACACGGTGAGATAATTATCCCAAGATACCCTTGTTATCGGATCAGGCATTTCTTGTAGCCAAGGATTATTAGCCTGTAATCCATTACCCATTGATGTTTTTGAGTAAAGTGTCAATTCAAAATCATCGGATTCTGAGGATTTTAAACCATCTGTATACTCATTAATATTTGGAAAAGTATAAGGAGAACTAATTTTGTTTGAATTAGAAGTATTGTAAAAAACTCCATCATGTAAAGCTTGATTCCAAGATGAACCTTTAAGAATAGTTGCATTCCAATTATTTTTTAATTCATCATAAAATGAATTTGGAGATTCAAGCCAGTTTAATAAAACATCTTGAAACTGTAAAGTGTCAAAAAGAGGTTTGATAGTAGGTTGTACCAAACTATAGTTGCCGGATTTCATCTCAACATCACCCCAAGATTCTAAATAATGAGGAGTTGCAGCAACCCATTTTGAAAGTTTAGCAGTTTCTGTATTATTCATTGAAAACGAAACCGACAAATCGATAGACTTTAATGCTTCGTTAAATTGTTCACTATTTGGAAGAGTATATGATGGATTTACTCCAACCATAATCAATCCATTAACTTTTTTACTTAAAACATCTTCAACAAGATTAGATACCTTTTGGTCATTGCCTTGACTGGTATAATTAAGCTTTTGAACATTAATAACCTTACTCTTTATTAACTCATTAATTTTGAGTGAAATAAGTTGTGCTCCGATATCATCAATTCCAGAAATAAAAATACCATTCCCGTTAGAGTTTAATAAGCTATCTGAAATTGATTTTAATTTTGTATCAAGTTTATCGTCTAAAGTGACGCCACTATTTTTTCCAGAAATAAGGTCATAAATTCTAAGTAAAGCCTTTTTTTGTAAAGAAGGTTTTAAAGGAATTCTAGTGTCAGCATTTGCACCAGAGAGGGACATATTAGCCTCAATTTGATAATGCTTAGACATCTTTCCGTTTTTAGGAACTCTGGTTTTAGCATAACCTTTAGAAAATCCTCCACCTTGCCAATCTCCAAGAAAATCAGCAGAAAAAGAAACAATCACATTTGCATTTTCAAAATTGTAAGTAGGTAATGCTCTAACTCCATAGCTGATTTCAAAAGCGTCTAATGCTTTTGAATTTGAAATAGAATCGTAAATAACATGATCAATATTAGAGTATTTTTTTAAAAAATTATTAATTATTGATTCAGTTGTAGGACTTGCAAAAGTTTGTGACAACAAAACAACTTTTTTGTTTGATGCTTTCATTGCATCAAGTTGAGCTTTTACATTTAAATTAAACTGATCCCAAGAGATATCCTGGCCGTCCATTGTTGGGCCTTGAATTCTTGAACTATCATACATTGAAAGAACTGAAGCCTGAACCCTAGCATTTGGAGAATTATCTTTTGATTGATTATTAATTTCAATTTTAATTGGTCTTCCTTCTCTTGTTTTTACAAGTACATTTGCAAAATCAAATCCATCAGAAATTGATGAAGCATAGAAATTAGAAATACCCGGAACTATTTGCTCTGGTTGTACTACATAAGGTATAGATCTGTTAACTGGACCTTCACAACTAGCTATAGTAGCGGCAGCTGTACTAAATCCTAAATATTTTAAAAAGTCTCTTCTACTAGCATTAGAATTTTCTAAACTATTTTCGTCTTGTAATAAACTACCTATAGGTAACTCTTCAACAAACTCATTTTGTTCCAGCTTGTCTACTAAGTTACTATCAGACGATAATTCTAATTCACTTTTCCAATATTTTTTATGGTTTCCCATTTCTTAATATTACTTTTTTAATAATGACATTTACCACATTCTAAACCACCCATTTGAGCGATAGACAACTCTTCTACACCATATTTTTTTGACAATTCTTCATGTATTTTTGTGTAATACTCATTGTCTTTAACCTTAATATTTGACTCACGATGACAATCAATACACCATCCCATAGTTAGAGGAGAATATTGATACAATATTTCCATTTCCTCTACTGGACCATGACATTTTTGGCAATCAATTCCGGCAACAGAAACGTGTTGAGAATGATTGAAATAAACAAAATCAGGTAAATTATGTATTCTTACCCATTTAACAGGTTCGGTATCTCCTGTGTATGATTGAGTTTCTTCATCCCAACCAACTGCTTTGTAAAGTTTTTTAATTTCGTTAGTATAGAAATCTTTTGTGTATCCTTTTTCAAGATCTTCTTCTCCGTTGTAATCAGCAATATTTTCATGACAATTCATACAAACATTTAGTGAAGGAATTCCTGAATGTTTAGAGATTCTAGCTGATGAATGACAGTATTGACATTCTATTTGATTTACACCAGCATGAATTTTATGAGAATAATGTATAGGTTGAACAGGCATGTAACCCTGATCAACTCCAATTTGCATCATATATCCATAAGCGAAATATGCACTAGAAAGTAAAAGTAAAATGACAGAAACAAATATTAAAAATTGATTTTTAATAAATGATTGCCATATAGAAAACTTTGAACCTTCTTCTTTTTCAATATTAATACCGTTTTTCTCTGCAATATTTCTTAAAGTTTTTGTAACTAAAAATAACATTGTTATTAGAACTAATAAAACGATAGTTAGTAAAACAAGAACAATATCATTTGTTAATGTAGAATCGTTATTTGAACTTGTTGTAACTACAGCATTATCTGCATTAACAACCGGCTCGGGAACATAATCACTGTATGCTAAGATATTATCAATATCCTCATTGGATAGCTGAGGAAAAGCATTCATTGCAACTTTATTATATTCTTCATATATAGCTACAGCTTGATCATCGCCAGATTTTATTAATGCCGCACTATTTTTAATCCATGAATAAAGCCATTCTTTATCATATTTAGCTGAAACCCCTCTCAAGGCAGGACCTATTAATTTCTTATTTAATTTGTGACATGAAGCACAATTAGCATTAAAAAGAGATTTTCCTTTGGAAATATCAATTTCTTGAGCAGAAATATTTAAAGAAAAAGAAAAAAGAAAAAGTGCAGTAAGGACCTTGGAAACTGATACTTGTTTAATTAGTTTCAAAATAGCCTTCAATAAAGTTGTTTTTACTACGACTGACAATTAAAAATTGTATCAAATTAGACGGCAAAAATACAACACAAGAATGATAATAAAAACCTAACTTAAATGTAATTTTTAATTTATATTCATTCTAAATAAAGTGTTTAAAAAAATAGAATATTCTTGAAAATTTATTTGACAAAAAACTATATTTGTAAAGATGTTTAAATCCATTATTTCGCTACTATTATTTATAACAATTTGTTCTAAATCATTTTCTCAAAACGATTCTATTACAATAAACCAAGATCCTAAACTTTTAAAAGTTATAGAGTTAAAAAAAATTGTTAATCAAGAAGCTTTCACTTCAGGTCAATTTACAATTCAAATTTTTAGCGGAAATTATACAGATTATAAGATTTTAATGGACGAATTAAAAGCTGATGATAAATACGATGAAATATTCTACAGCTTTGAGACACCTTATTACAAAATAAGATTAGGGAAATATGTTTCTAGAATTTTAGCAATTAAAGAGCTAAAAAATATTAAGAAAGAATTTTCTTCAGCATTTATTTTACAACCTAAATAATTACTTCAATTTCTTCTTTATTTCGACTTGTGAATATGCCTCAATGATGTCTCCAATTCTAATGTCATTATAGTTTTTGACTTGTAACCCACAGTCATAGCCCTTGGCAACTTCTTTAGCATCATCTTTAAATCTTTTCAATGAAGACAGAACACCAGAGTTAATCACAACTCCATCTCTAATAATCCTTATACTTGAGTTTCTAAAAATCTTTCCACTAGTCACCATACAACCTGCAATAGTTCCTACTTTAGAAATTTTAAAAGTTTCTCTAATCTCTGCATTACCAGAAATTTCCTCTTTGAATTTTGGAGCTAACATACCTTCCATAGCATCCTTAAGATCATTTATTGCATCATAAATAATTGAGTAATTTCTAATATCGATTTCTTCTTTATCTGCAATTTGTCTAGCATTTCCAGTGGGTCGAACGTTAAATCCAATAATTATAGCATCTGAAGCAGAGGCTAATAACACATCCGATTCTGTAATTGCACCTACAGCTTTATGAATTATATTTATAAGAATTTCATCAGTTGATAATTTTTGAAAGGAATCTGTTAGTGCTTCAACGGATCCGTCAACATCACCTTTTAAAATAATATTCAACTCTTTAAATTCACCAACAGCAATTCTTCTTCCAATTTCATCAAGAGTAATATGCTTTTGTGTTCTAACTGACTGCTCTCTAACTAACTGCGTTCTTTTTACTGCAATTTGTTTTGCCTCTTTCTCATCTTCAAAAACATTAAATTTATCTCCTGCTTGTGGAGCTCCATCAAGACCCAATATTGATACAGGGGTAGAAGGACCAGCCTCAATTATTGCATTTCCTCTTTCGTCCTGCATTGCTTTAACTTTTCCAGAATTTTGACCAGCTAATAAATAGTCTCCAATTTTTAGAGTTCCAGACTGAACTAAAATTGTTGAAATATATCCTTTTCCTTTATCTAAGTATGCTTCAACTACTGAACCAACTGCAGCTTTATTTGGATTTGCTTTGAGTTCTAAAAATTCTGCTTCAAGCAAAACTTTTTCAAGTAATTCATCAACTCCCGTTCCCTTTAGTGCAGACACATCATGAGATTGAATTTTACCTCCCCATTCTTCAACAAGCAAATTCATACCAGAAAGCTTTTCTTTAATTTTATCAGGATTTGAATTTGGTCTATCTATTTTATTTATTGCAAAAATAATAGGTACACCAGCAGCCTGTGCATGGCTTATTGCTTCCTTAGTTTGAGGCATTACATCATCATCAGCAGCTATTACTATAATTACTAAATCAGTGATTTGAGTTCCACGTGCACGCATAGCAGTAAAAGCTTCGTGACCAGGTGTATCTAAAAAAGTGATGTTTTGACCATTTTTTAAAACAACATTATAAGCTCCAATGTGCTGAGTAATTCCACCAGATTCACCAGCAATGACATTTTCCTCTCTAATATAATCTAAAAGGGAAGTTTTCCCATGATCTACATGCCCCATTACAGTAACAATTGGTGCTCTGGGAAGTAAATCTTCAGGGCTGTCTTCGACTTCTTTAATAGAGTCTTCAATGTCAGCAGTTACAAACTCAACTTCATAACCAAATTCGTCAGCTACAATAGTTAAGGTTTCCGCATCAAGTCTTTGATTCATAGTTACCATAATACCTAAAGACATACATGTGGAAATAATCTCTGTTGATGTTATTTCCATCATTGTAGCAACTTCTCCAACTGTAATAAATTCAGTAACTTTAATTGTTTTCTTTTCAGCTTCATTCTGAGCTAAATCCTCATCAGATTTGAGTTTATGAGAATCTCTTTTCTCTTTTCTATACTTAGCACCTTTGGATGAAGACCTGCCTTGTAATTTTTCTAAAGTTTCTTTTATTTGCTTTTGAACATCAACTTCAGATGGCTCATTTGGAACAGGCTTAGATCTTCCACCTGATTTATTAAAATTTCTTTTATTATTTTGAACAGATGGTTTGACTGGATCTTTTGAAATTCTAATTCTCTTTCTTTTTGATGCAGGACTGTTTTTTGGCGTTGTTGTTGGTTTAGGTTTTTCGAACTTACCTAAGTCAATTTTGTCTCCAACTGTTTTTAAACCACTTAATTTTGTATAATTCGTCTTTATACTAGAGTCTGTTTTATCATTATCGGTATTTGTTTCCTCATTATTTTTTTCAGTCTTTTCAACTGGTTTTTCAATTTTTTTCTCAACAATGGGCTCTTCTTTTGACTTTGACTTTGGTTTATTGAACTTTTCTAAATCGATTTTACCTAAATGAACAGGCTTTTTGATTTCAGCTCTTTCAATAAATGAATTTCTTTTCTTTTCTTTTTCTTCTAATTCTTTTTCAAGTTTAACCCTTAACTCTTCTTTTTCTTTTCTTTTTTCTTCACTTAAATCATGGGATTCGACTTTACTAGATTTATCAGAACTAAATTCATTCAAAAACAAAGTATACTGATCAGGTGAAATTTTAGTAGTAGGTCTTGCATCAATTTCATGCCCGTTTGAGGCAAGAAACTCAACTGCTCTGTCAAGAGAAATATTAAATTCTCTTAAAATCTTGTTTAATCTTGTTAATTTAATTTCACCCATAAATAAATTTATTATTCAGAAAATTCTGCTTTTAATACATTTCTAACTGACAAGATAGTTTCCTCTTCTAAATCAGTTCTTTTAATTAAATCTTCAACATCCTGTTCCAACACACTTTTTGCAGTGTCAAGACCAGCTTTTTTAAATTCTTCAAGAACCCAGCCTTCAATTTCATCTGAGAACTCAGTTAATTCAACATCTTCTTCAGCACCTTCTCTGTATACATCAATTTCATATCCTGTCAATTGACCTGCCAATCTAATATTATGACCACCTCTACCAATAGCTTTTGAAACTTGCTCAGGGTCCATAAAGGCTTCCACAGTTTTTTTCTCTTCGTTAATTTTTAAGGAAGAAATTTTAGCAGGACTTAACGCTCTTGTGATTAATAATTGAGTATTATTTGTAAAGTTGATAACATCAATATTTTCATTTCCAAGTTCTCTTACAATTCCATGAATCCTAGATCCTTTCATACCAACACAAGCACCAACTGGATCAATTCTATCATCATATGAATCTACAGCTACTTTTGCTTTTTCTCCAGGTATTCTAACAACTTTTTTAACTGAAATTAAGCCATCAAATACTTCTGGAATATCCTGTTCAAAAAGTTTTTCTAAAAACTTTGGAGAAGTTCTAGAGAAAATAATTGAGGGTTTATTTCCTTTTAATTCTACAGACTCGATAACCCCTCTTACAGAATCTCCTTTTCTATAAAAATCTGAGGGAATTTGACGATCTTTTGGCATAATTAATTCATTGCCATCATCATCAAGTAATATTACAACGTTGTGTCTAATGTGATGAACTTCTGCTGTATATATTTCACCTATTAAATCAATAAATTGCTTATATATAATTCCATTATCGTGCTCATGAACTCTAGATACTAAATTTTGCCTTAGTGAAAGAACTGTTCTTCTTCCTAAATCAACCAATTTAACTTCTTCAGAAACATCTTCACCTACTTCAAAGTCAGGTTCAATTTTTCTAGCTTCAGAAATTGAAATTTCTTGATTTTCGTCTTCAACAGCTCCATCTTCAACAACAATTCTATTCCTCCAAATTTCTAAATCTCCTTTGTCAGGATTAATAATTATATCAAAGTTATCGTCATCACCATATTTTCTTTTTAAAGTGTTTCTAAAAACCTCTTCTAGTATTGACATTAATGTTACTCTGTCTATAAATTTTTCGTCCTTAAATTCTGAAAACGATTCTATTAAAGATAAATTTTCCATGCTTATATTTTATTAAATTCTACAACTAAATTTGCTTTTTTAATTTGGTCAAAAGCAATTAATTTATTTTTTTTCACAGTTACTTTGCCTTTTCCAACAGGCTTGGGCTCACGAGCTGTCCATTCAAGTGTGATATCCTGTTCGCTTACATTAACTAAACTCCCTTTTATATCATCACCTTCTTTTAACGATACATTCAATTTTCTTTTTAAATTTTTTAAAAATTGTCTGTATGTCACTAACGGAGACATGAGTCCCGCTGAACTTACGTTTAAACTAAAATCATCTAACTCAGTATCAAAATGTTTTTTGATATGTTTAGATAATAAAACGCAATCACTAACCTTAACTCCGTTGTCACCATCAATTTTAATATCAATTTTAAAAGAATCTACATTTAGATCCACTAAAAAAAGTTCTTTATTATCCTTAAAGAATTCAATAAATAATTTTTCTAAAATTTCTTTCAAATCAAATATATTTAATAAAGAGGGGGACATTGTCCCCCTCAAATTTTCAATAATGCAGTGCAAATATACTAAATTCTATAAAACAAAGAATTTAATTAAACACCATTAATTAGAGTTGGCCTACTAGGGCTCGAACCTAGACTCTTCTGGACCAAAACCAGACGTGTTGCCAGTTACACCATAGGCCAGTGTAATGAACGGCAAATTTAATATAAAGTTTCAGCTAGACAAATAAATTATATTTAAAATATTTATTGATAATATTGTTTAAATTCGTCAATCAATTATTTGATAAATGAATATTAGAAAATTTGAAAAAATAAATAGTGTAACAGGATTAATTGTTTTTTTAATTGCACTTGCCACTTATTTTCTTACGGTTGAACCTACAGCAAGTTATTGGGATGCTGCTGAATACATCTCAACATCAGCAAAATTACAGGTGGGACATCCACCAGGAGCTCCGTTATTTCAAATGATTGGTGCATTTTTCTCCTCATTCGCCTCGAATCCTGAGGATATTGCATTTATGGTAAATATGATGTCTGTCTTCGCTAGTGCATTTACCATTTATTTACTCTATTTAACGATAGTAATAATAGGACGTAAAATTATAGTCGTTTCTGACAAAATTTCTAACGAAAATGCAATTAAAATAATAAGCTCATCAACCATAGGAGCGCTATGCTTTACATTTTCTGATAGTTTTTGGTTTAACGCAGTTGAGGCTGAAGTCTATGCCATGGCTACATTTATAATGGCTCTTCTATTTTGGCTAGGATTTAAATGGGAAGCAGATATGGAAAACGAAAGAGGGAATAGATGGCTTATTTTAATTTCTTTTGTTGTGGGACTTTCATTTGGTGTACACTTCATGGGTCTTTTGGCTATTCCAGCAATTGGAATGATTTATTTTTTTAAAAAATATCCAAATCCTAACTTAAAAAGCTTTTTGATTGCAAATATTCTTTCTGTCACTGTTTTGCTCTTTATTTTTAAACTCCTTTTGCCTTCAACTTTGGGCCTCTTTGGATACCTTGAAGTTTTCTTTGTGAATAGCCTTAGACTACCTTTTAATTCAGGAACAATTTTTTCATCTATTTTAATAATTACTCTATTTACTCTTTTATTAAGTTACACTAAAAAGAAAAATTGGGTTAATACAAATGTCCTAACGCTTTGTGTGATGTTTATTTTTATAGGATTTTCAGCTTGGCTTATGATTCCAATTAGATCCAATGCTAATACTGTGATTAATGAAAATTCGCCGTCAGATGCTAGAGCTTTACTTGCTTACTACAACTTAGAACAATACCCAGAAACAAAACTTTTTTACGGACCAATGTTCTCTGACGCCTATGCAGGTCAAGATGAAACCAACCCATATAAGGATGATAAACCCAAATACGAAAGAGACAATAAGACAAAAAAATATATAATTGTAAATGATTGGGAATCTGGGAAAATTAATTCTAATAGCAAGCATCTTGGTCTTCTTCCTCGAATGTGGAGTTCAGAACATGCAATAAACTATATGAACTATTTTGGGTTTTTAGATTTTCAAATTAAGCCGGAATATCTTGCAGAAACTAATTTTAGAAAACTTGTAAATGAATTTAATCAAAGTGTTGCTAAAGGTGACATAGATGCTGAAGGATATCACAAGTTTTTAAGTGAGTATGGAGGATATCTTGATATTGAAAAACCATCATTATTTAATAATTTAAAATATCTATTTAAATATCAGATTGGGTCAATGTATTTAAGATATTTTATGTGGAATTTTAGCGGTCGACAAAATGATGTTAAATGGGAATATGATTTGTTGAACGGTAACTGGATTTCAGGTATAAATTTTATAGATGAATTTAGACTTGGACCTCAAAGTAATTTACCTTCTGATCTTAAAAACAATAAGGCTAGAAACACTTATTATATGCTTCCTCTTATCTTAGGATTAATAGGGCTTATTTTTCTTTTCAATAAAAATAAAAATCTATTTTGGATTGTTATTCTACTGTTTCTTTTTACTGGATTAGCTCTAAAAGTTTATTTAAATGAAAGAGTTTTTGAACCACGAGAAAGAGATTATGCACTAGTTGGCTCATTTTATGTTTTTTCTATTTTTATTGGTCTTAGTTTATATTCAATCTCAAATTCATTTAAAAAAATACTTTCTGAAAAAATATCCGTTCCTATATTAAGTATATTATTAATTTGTATTCCTATTTTAATGGGTTATCAAAACTGGGATGACCACGACAGATCTGACAGGTACACAGCCCAATCTTTAGCTAAAGCTTATTTAAATTCTATTGACAAGGATAGAGATGCCATGATTTTTACAATTGGAGACAATGATACTTTTGCCTTATGGTACGCTCAAGAAATTGAAAATTATAGAACTGATGTAAGGACTATTAACACAAGTTTGATAGCAACAGATTGGTATATGGATCAAATGAAAAGACGTACCTATAATAGTAGTCCAGTTCCTTCTCAACTTAAACACAGTCAATATGCATATGGAATCAGAGATTATATTAAATATGAGGCTTTAATAGATTCTGTTAGGTGGGATATTAAAGATTTTATGAACTGGGTTTCTAGTGATCACCCTCGAACTAAATATAAAAACCTATTGACTCAATATGGAGCTGATTTAAATAATATTCCGTTGTTTACTCAAAATATGGTCTTTTATCCAACTAACAAAATTAGAGTCCCTGTTAACAAAAAAAATGTTTTAGAAAGTGGTATTGTTAAAGCTGAAAATGAAGATTTAATTTTAGACTACATAGATATCGACCTTCCAACTAGTGGTCTGTACAAAAATCAATTATTAATGCTAGATATATTGGCAAACAATGATTGGAAAAGACCTATTTATTTTACTGGTGGAAGTTATAATGATGCTGAATATTTATGGATGAAAAATTTTCTTCAACTTGATGGTCTTGTCTATAAGCTTATCCCAATTAAAACAGAAATTAACAAAAATAATCCTTACGAAATGGGGCGTGTAGATTCCTCATTAATGTATAATATTGTGAAAAGCTGGGAATGGGGGAACTCGGATAGTTCTGAAATCTATCACGATCCAGAAACTAGAAAAAACAGTATTTCTTTCAGAGGGAATCTTCACAGACTTGCCAAACAACTTATATCTGATAATGAAAATCAAAAAGCAGAAGAAATTCTAGATCTGTCTATTCAAAAAATGCCAATAGATTATTTTGGCTACTATAGTCTTTTAGAACCTTATATTTCCACTTATTATAAACTTAAAAAGTTTAACAAAGGTGATAATTTGTTTGAAAAACTCTCAGTTAAATACGATGAAAATTTAAATTATTATTCTCAACTATCTAATTCAAAAACTTCAAAATTTTCAATTTACAGTTTTGCAGAGAATATTATTACTGATACAGAAAGATACAGGTCTCTTCTTGAAACACTTTTAAAATCTGAAAATAATATTTTAAAATCCAAAGCCATAAAACAATTTATAAATTCAACTGAGTTTGTTTCTGAACTTTACGGGGATTATGAATACTATACTCTTTTAAGTCCGTTTCTAAATCAACTTTTTATCTCAGACGATAATGAGTTTGCCAGAGATTTATATATCAAAATATCTTCTCAGTTCAAGGAAAGACTTACAATAATCATGTCTATGCAAAGTGATGAAAAAGCGGAATATTCTCAATCAATTCTAAACGATTATTTTGAGCTGAGATCTTTAGTTGAAATAATTCAAAAATATGATGCCAAAAAGGAATATGTAATAGAAGAAGTTAAAGAATTACAACAAATTCAAGAAAGCTTAAATAAAATCATTAATTAAATTTATCAAAGTATTAGCGTCTTGCTCACCACTTTGTCTCCAAACCATTTCTCCAGATTTATAAATCATCAATGTTGGTAATCCTTTTACCCTAAGAGCTTCTGAGAGTTCATTATTTTGATCCACATTAATTTTAATTACTTTCCCTTTATCACCAATAGCGGCAGCAACATCTCTTAACACAGAATGCATTGCTTTTGAAGATTCGTCCAAATCACCATAAAAATCTAATAGTATCGGAACTTTTACATTTATAAGTTCACCAAATTTTGACATAAGTAAACATTGAGTTTATAATAAAATTAAGGATTTTTTAAAAAACTATGCTTTTTTAAGCTTAATCACAGATATTTCAGGATAAACGCCTACTCTACCAGGGAACCCCAAAACGCCAAAGCCTCTGTTAACATTTAGAAATTGCTTATTTTTATTATAAACCCCAGCCCAGTATTTATAAGCCCATTTCACAGGGCTCCATTTAATCCATCCAGGAATTTCAATACCAAACTGCATTCCATGCGTATGACCACTTAATGTTAAATGAAAGTGAGTTTCGTGATCAATCAATACTTTGTCCCAATGAGAAGGGTCATGACTCATAACAATTTTAAAGTCAGAATTTGTAAGACCAGTACAAGCCTTATCAATGTCTCCTTTTTTCTTGAATCGACCTTTTCCCCAGTTTTCTACTCCGATAATGGAAATAGCACTGTTGTTTATATAAATTTTAGTATTCTGATTTAATAATAAATTAAAGCCCATTTCTTTTTGAATATCTAAAAGTAGTTGAAAATTTAATTTTTTATCCTTGTCAGATTTCCATTGAACATAATCACCATAATCATGATTCCCTAAGACTGAATATTTACCATCAATAGCCTCAAGTTTTGAGAATAAAGTCTTCCATTTAATTAATTCATCTGCCTTATTATTTACTATATCACCAGTAAACAAAATAAGATTTGATTTTTGCTTATTAATTAAATCGACAGCATATTTTACACTTTCTAAACTATCCAGACTTCCACTATGAATATCTGAAATATGAGTTATTTGGTAACCATCAAAATCATCTGGAAGATCATCAAATTTTAACTCATAATTGAATACTTTATAATTGTACCTTCCCTTAAATATACCATGAATAACAAATGGAATTGGAATAGAAGCAACCAAAATTGCCAGTTTACTCAAAAACTCTCTTCGCTGAACCAAAAAAGAATCTGATGAGCTTGAAAAAAAGAATTTAATTGTTGATTCAAATACTCGAACCACATCTTCGAAGAAAAGAAAAGATATTATAATCAACTTAAAACACAGTAAAGTAAATAGCAGAGCAAATGGAACAGATAAATAATTATAAAAAATGTCCGAGTAATCTAAGTTTTGATAATAAATATTAAATAATCTAATAAAGAAATTAGCAAATACAATTACATTTATAACTGTATAAATTTTTATTATCCAATTGTTTTTAGATAATGTTTTAAAGGCTTGAAAAGCGTATATTTCAATTAATAAAAAAACAACAATAACAAATGCCCATCTCAATATTATAATTTTTTAAATTAGAAGTCAAAAATATATAATATATATATATGAACAATAGAAAAAAACTATTCTTAGTTGATGCCTATGCATTAATTTTTAGAGGATATTATGCATTTATAAAAAACCCAAGAATAAATTCTAAAGGAATGGACACTAGTGCTATTATGGGTTTTATGAATTCAATATTGGATTTAATTAAGAGGGAAAAACCAGATAATATTGCAGTTGCATTTGATTTGGGAGGGTCTAGTGACAGAGTTGAAATGTTCGAAGAGTACAAGGCAAATAGACACGAAACGCCTGACGCAATTAAAATTGCAGTTCCTTACATTCATAGTATATTAAAAGCAATGGGAATCCCAATTTTAATAAAAAAAGGATATGAAGCAGATGATATAATCGGAACAGTTGCAAAGGATGCAGAAAAAAATAATTACCAGGTCTTTATGGTAACACCAGATAAAGATTTTGCTCAGCTAGTTTCTGAAAACATTTTCATGTATAAACCTGCTAGAATGGGAAATGGTATTGAAATATGGGGAATTAAAGAAGTTCAACAAAAATTTGAAGTTACAGATCCTAAACAAGTAATTGACTTTTTGGGCATGATGGGTGATTCTGTTGACAATATACCTGGTTTACCAGGTGTAGGCGAAAAAACTGCTAAAAAATTTATTAATCTCTACGGGTCAATGGAAAAATTACTTGAAAACACATCTGAAATTAAAGGAAAATTAAGAGAAAAAATTGAGCTTAATAAAGAAAAAGGTATTCTTTCAAAAAAGTTAGCGACTATCATGCTAGATGTCCCTATTGAATACGATTTTGTCGACTTTAAATTAGACGATCCCAATCATAAAATCGTTTATGAAATTTTTGAAGAACTGGAGTTTGTCAGAATGAAAGAGAATTTTAAAAGAATTTTTATTGAAGAAGATAAGGATGATTTAGTTAAAGAACAGCCTTTAACAGTTGAAAAGAAAGATATTCAATATGATTTATTTAGTGTTCCCGGTCAATCAGAAACAACTTTGAGTAAAGAAAAAAACACCTTTTTAAATTCATCTAAATTTTATCAAAAAAACGAAAGTAAACTTTCAAAAAAACTAACCCTGTCCATTTTAAGAAAACAAGATACTATATCAGTTGAAATATTTAAGTTTAAAGAAAAAGAAAATTGTTTTGGATTAAGTTTTAGCTGGAACAAAGACAAAAGTTATTTTATCACACTAGAAAAAAAAGATTCTCAAACGTTAAATGAAATCAAAAATTTATTTCAGAGGGAAGATTTAAAAATTATTGGATTTGACTTAAAGCATCAGTTTAAACTTTTAAATGATTTAGATATAAAGATTGAAGGAAAATATTTTGATAATAAAATAGCTCATTATTTGGTTAACCCTGACCTTAATCACGATTTTAAAACATCTTGTCAAACATATTTGAATTATTCTCCAGATTTAAGTAACGAATCTGAAATTCAAATTTGTATGGAAAAATCAGATTTAAATTTTCAATTAAGTAACCAATTAAAAAAAGATTTAAAAAAAGGAGAACTACTAAATCTTTTTGAAGATATAGAAATGCCTTTACTAAGAGTATTGTCTGTTATGGAAATTAATGGTATAAAACTAAACTCATCTTTTTTAAATGAGCTTTCAATAAAATTTCATAGAGAACTTAATGAACTTGAAAAAATAATTTTTGAAATTTCAGATGAAAAATTCAATCTAGCCTCACCTAAACAACTTGGAGAAGTCCTTTTTAATAAAATGAAAATTGTAGAGAAACCAAAAAAAACAAAATCTGGTCAATTTTCAACAAGTGAAGAGATTTTATCAAAACTTTCCTCAGAACATTTAATTGTAGAAAAAGTACTCGAATGGAGATCATTACAAAAATTATTAAACACCTATGTAGATGCGCTTCCAAAACAAATAAATTCTAATACTTTGAGAATTCATGCTGAATTTAATCAAGCTGTAGCTTCAACTGGGAGGTTAAGTAGTAATAACCCTAATTTACAAAACATTCCAATTAGAAATCCAAGAGGAAGAGAAGTTAGAAAAGCTTTTATTTGTAATAATGAAAATTATACTATGCTTTCTGCTGATTACTCACAAATTGAACTACGGGTTATAGCTTGTTTAAGTGAAGATCCTAACATGATTTTAGCCTTTAAAAATGATCAAGACATTCACAGCTCAACAGCTGCAAAAGTATTTGGTATTGATATAAACGAAGTATCTTCTGAACAAAGAAGTAACGCTAAAACTGTAAATTTTGGGATTATTTATGGTGTTTCAGCATTTGGACTTAGTAATCAAACTTCTTTGTCAAGAAAAGAATCAAAAGAATTGATCGAATCCTATTATGAAGCATATCCTAAATTAAAAAATTATATCTCATCCCAAATAAATTTTGCTAGAGAAAATGGTTATGTTGAAACAATTTTAGGAAGAAAGAGATATTTAAAAGATATTAATTCAAGAAATCCTATTGTAAGGGGAGCTTCAGAAAGAAATGCAGTAAATGCTCCGGTTCAAGGTAGCGCCGCAGACATTATAAAACTTGCAATGATTAATATTCAAAATAAAATAGAAAAAAATAATTTTAAATCTAAAATGCTAGTTCAAGTTCATGATGAATTAGTCTTTGAAATTCATAAAGATGAAATGAACGAGATGAAAAAAATAATTCAAAATGAAATGGAAAATGCATATGATATAAGAATACCTTTAAAAGTAGACATGGGAACTGGATTGAACTGGTTTGAAGCACATTAATAATTTGTTTAATTACTGGTTTGCAGATTTGATTTATTATTGTAGATTTGCAGGCCAATTAAAGGCATGTATAATGCTTTTTTAAAATTAAATATTTTGGATTCTTTAACATACAAAACAATCTCAGCAAATAAAGAAACAGTTGATAAAAACTGGGTTATTGTTGATGCAAGTGGACACGCTCTAGGAAGAATGTGCTCTAAAATAGCTAAGCTTATCAGAGGTAAATACAAGCCTAGCTTTACACCTCATGTTGACTGTGGAGATAACGTTATTGTTATTAATGCAGAAAAAATAACGCTTTCAGGAAACAAATGGGAGAACAAAGAATACATTCGACATACTGGATATCCTGGTGGACAAAGGTCGTTAACTGCAAGAGAACTTTTTGATAAAGATCCTGCTAGATTAGTTGAAAAATCTGTTAAAGGAATGCTTCCTAAAAATAAATTAGGTGCCGCTCTTTTCAGAAATTTAAAAGTTTATGTTGGTGAAAACCATAAGCATGAAGGACAAAATCCAAAATTGATAAATTTAAATGATTTAAAATAATATGGAAGTAATTCATAAAATAGGAAGAAGAAAAAAATCAGTAGCTAGAGTATACCTTTCAAAAGGTAAAGGTTCATATTCAATAAACGGAAAATCTCTAAAAGAATATTTTCCAACTGATATTCTTCAGTATAAAGTTAATCAGCCTTTTGCTATAACTGAAACAAGCTCCTCTTACGATGTTAAAGTAAATGTTTATGGTGGTGGGATAAATGGACAAGCCGAATCTGTAAGGTTGGCTATATCAAGAGCATTATGTCAAATTGATGAAGAAAATCGTCCGGCACTAAAGAAAGAAGGTCTTTTAACTAGAGACCCTAGAATGGTTGAAAGAAAGAAATTTGGTCAGAAGAAAGCAAGAAAAAAATTCCAGTTCTCGAAACGTTAATTCGATTCGATAATTGTTTAAAAGTTCATACAAATATTGAAATTAACCTGTTGTCGTATTTCGCTTAGCGAAAGTTAGTTTAGCATCTAAATAAATTTTTAATTTATTGCTAATCATACGGAACGTAAACTAAAAAAAATGACAAAAATTGAAATTAAACCTCTATTAGAGGCTGGTGTTCATTTTGGACACTTAACAAGAAAATGGAATCCAAATATGGCTCCTTTCATTCACATGGAAAAGAATGGAATTCATATTATTAATCTTTACAAAACTGCATCTAAAATTGAAGAAGCCTCTTCGGCTTTATCCAAAATCGCTTCCTCAGGAAGAAAAATTTTATTTGTAGCCACTAAAAAACAAGCAAAAGATCTTGTTTCTAAAGCTGCTGCTGAAGTTAACATGCCTTACATTACAGAAAGATGGCCAGGCGGAATGCTTACAAATTTTGTAACAATTCGAAAAGCTGTTAAAAAAATGTCTGCAATTGACAGAACAAAACAAGACGGCACTTTTGAAGCTTTATCTAAGAGAGAAAAATTACAAATTGATAGATTAAGAGCTAAATTAGAAAAAAACCTTGGTTCTATAACTGATATGACTAGGCTTCCTGGTGCTTTATTTGTTGTAGATATTAGAAGAGAACATATTGCTATTCGTGAAGCACAAAAATTAAATATTCCAATTTTTGCAATGGTTGACACAAATTGTGATCCTAGAGAAGTTGACTATGCAATTCCCTCTAATGATGATGCATCTAAATCTATAGATATTGTTTTAAACCATGTTTCATTAGCTATTAAGGAAGGTTTATCCGAAAGAAAAAAAGAAAAAGAGGTTGCTGAGGTTAAAAAAGAAAAAGAAGAAGGTTCAAAAAAATCTGATGAATCGTCCAACGAAAATGCTGAGGTTAAAACTGATGTAAAAGAAAAAAAGAAAAGAACAAGAGTCTCTAAAAAAATAGAAGAATAATTATGACAAAAATAACTGCATCCGAAGTAAACAATCTTAGAAAAATTTCCGGAGCTGGAATAATGGATTGTAAAAATGCCTTAGTTGAAGCCAATGGTGACACTGAAGCTGCTATTGAGATTTTAAGAAAAAAAGGTCAAAAAGTTGCTGCTAAAAGAGCTGATAGAGAATCTTCTGAAGGAGCTGCAATTGCAAAAGTTAGTTCAGATAATTCTACTGGAGTTATTATTTCTCTTAACTGTGAAACAGATTTTGTGGCTAAAAACGAAAGCTTTGTTGCCTTAGCAAATGAACTTGCTGAATTAGCTATTTCTCATGAAACATTAGATGATTTTTTAAAATGTCAAATTGACTCAATGACAGTAAGCGAAAAATTAATTCAACAAACTGGAGTAATTGGAGAAAAACTAGTTATTGGTAACTTTGAAAAAGTTTCTGCTGGATATGTTGGAAAATACATTCACGCCGGTAATAAAATTGCCACTTTAGTAGGATTTTCAAAATCTGTTGAAGGCATTGAAGAAGCTTCAAAAAATGTTGCTATGCAAGCAGCTGCGATGAACCCTATAGCGCTTGATGAAGACGGTGTTGATCAAAAAACAATTGAAAAAGAAATTGAAATAGCCAAAGATCAGCTTAGGCAAGAAGGTAAGCCTGAAGCTATGCTTGATAATATTGCAAAAGGGAAATTGAAAAGATTTTTCAAAGATAACACCTTAGTAAATCAAGCTTATATTAAAGATAATAAACAAAGTGTTGCAAACTATGTTAAATCTGTTGATAGTGATTTAATAGTCACAGATTTTAAAAGAGTAAGTTTATCCTAGTTTTTTTAAACACTCAACACTATTCTTTTTTTAATTTAATTGTAATCATTAACTATATTTACATTAATGATTTATAAAAGAGTATTACTTAAACTTAGTGGTGAAGCATTGTTGGGCGAAAGGAGTTATGGAATTGATCCTAAAAGAATAGCTCAATATGCTAAAGAAATTAAATCCGTTACAGAACTTGGTCTAGAAGTGGCTGTGGTTATTGGAGGTGGTAATATATTTCGAGGTGTATCTGCCGCCAGCAATGGAATTGATCGTGTTCAAGGTGACTATATGGGAATGCTTGCAACAGTAATTAATGGAATGGCATTGCAAAGTGCACTTGAAGAAGAAAACGTACAAACAAGGCTACAAACAGCTATAAAAATTGAAGCAGTTGCGGAACCTTATATTAAAAGAAAAGCTGTAAGACATTTAGAAAAAAAAAGAGTGGTGATTTTTGGAGGAGGTACAGGAAACCCTTTTTTTACCACTGATTCTGCTGCTGTTTTAAGAGCAATAGAAATTAGTGCTGATGTAATCTTAAAGGGGACTAGAGTTGATGGAGTTTATGATTCTGATCCAGAAAAAAATGATAATGCCATTCAATATGACACTATTTCCTTTAGCGATGTATTAAAAAAGAATTTAAAAATAATGGACTCCACAGCATTTACTTTAAGTCAAGAAAATAACTTGCCTATAATAGTTTTCAATATGAACAAAACAAGTAATCTATTGAAATTAATCAAAGGCAAAAAAATTGGAACATCTATAAAAAATTAATTTTGGAAGAACTAGAATTTATTATTGAAGCATGTGAGGAATCTATGACAAATGCAATAAAGCATCTTGAAAAAGAATTATTAAACATTAGAGCTGGAAAAGCAAATCCGACTATGCTTTCAAGTGTCAAATTAGAATACTATGGGTCAACCACTCCATTGTCTCAAATAGCTAATATTAACACTCCAGATGCTCAAACCCTTTCAGTTCAACCCTGGGAAAAAGATAAATTACAAGATATCGAAAAAGCAATTCAAATTGCTAATTTAGGATTCAACCCTATGAATAATGGAGAATCAATTATAATAAATATTCCTCCTCTGACTGAAGAAAGAAGAAAAGAATTAGTAAAAATTGCAAAGTCTGAAATTGAAGATGCTAAAATTAGTATTAGAAATTCTAGAAAAGATGCTAATAATGAAATTAAAAAAATTGAAATTTCCACAGATCAAAAAGCAATTTCTGAAGAAGAAATTCAAACTTTAACTGATAATTACATCTCTAAAATAGACCAAATTTTCTCATCTAAAGAAAAAGAAATACTCTCTATTTAAACTACATATTTTGAACAAATTAGTCCATGAGTAAATTAAAAAATTCCATAGGTTGGGAAAAGTTTGCTCGTTTAATTTTAAGAAATAGAATCTTATTATTAATACTGGTTTTAGTAAATACCATTTTTCTTTCAACTCAATGGAAAAATATTCGTTTCAGTTATTCTGAGGCTAATCTAATGCCTAAAGACCACCCTTTTAATGTAGCTTATGATAATTTTGTAGATGTATTTGGTGAAGAGGGTAACCTTTTAATAATAGCTGTAAATGATTCACTGTTATTTGATAAAACAAATTTTAATGCTTGGATAAAACTCAGTGACTCTTTCAAATCAAAGAAAGAAGTTAATAATGTTCTTCACGTTGGAAACTTTCCGATAATATCAAAAAATAAATTAAATAAAGAATTTATAATTGATTCTTTGATAAATGAATCATTCACAAGTAATAAAAAAATAGCTGAATTTAAAACTTTACTGTTTAATGATTTTCCTTTCTATGAAAATATTTTATTCAATAAAAAAACCGAAACAATACAAACAGCCATATACTTAGATAAAAAAGTAATTAATAATATTGAGCGAATAGATTTTGTAAATAATGTGTTCATTCCCTTAATAAAAGAATTTGAAAAGCAGAGCAATCTAAATGTTAGGGTTTCTGGTATGCCCTACATTAGAACTATGAATGCTCAAAATATTATGGACGAGATAGGTAAGTTTGTAATAATAGCTATCTGTGTTACTATTTGCATATTCTTTTTCTTTTTTAGGTCATTCAGAGCTACATTAATTACTTTAAGTGTTGTGATTACTGGGGTGATGTGGGCCCTAGGAGTTCTTGGATTATTACAGTTTGAAATTACTGTTTTAACGGCATTGATACCACCACTTATAATTGTTATTGGAGTACCTAACTGCATTTTTTTAATAAACAAATACCAGCACGAAGTAAAAAAACACGGAAATCAAGCTAGATCATTGCAAAGAGTTATTTCTAAAATTGGTAATGCAACCCTAATGACAAATATTACAACTGCATGTGGATTTGCAACATTTATTTTGACTGACAGTCAGGTTTTAAAAGAATTTGGAGTAGTTGCATCAATAAATATCATGGTAATTTTTATACTGTCCATTTTATTGATACCTATCATTTATAGTTTTTTGCCGTTACCTAAAAAAAAGCATTTAAAACATTTAAATAATAACTGGTTAAATTCTTTTGTTGACTTTTTAGGTAATACAGTTAAAAAAAGAAGAATTCCAGTGTTTATAATTTCTATACTTTCTTTATGCATAAGTATTGTTGGGATGAATAAAATTGAAATTTCCGGGAACTTAATTGAGGATATGCCTGCAAAGTCAGAATTTGTTAGAGACATTAAGTTTTTTGAAAAAGAATTTAAAGGAGTTCTCCCTTTAGAAATAATGATAGACAGTAGGAGAAAAAATGGAATTACTCGACTGGCTAACCTTAAAAGAATGAACGATTTTCATGAGCATATTTTAAAAATTCCTGAGCTATCAAATCCTATTTCGGTAGTTAATATTTCGAAGTACGTAAAACAGTCTTTTTATAATGGTAATCCTAATTATTTTCAATTACCATCATCTCAGGAAAACACATTCATTTCAGGATACCTAAAAAACTCAAATCTTAAGCTTGGTGAAAATAATAGTTACATTAATGAAACTGGTCAAATAGCTCGAATTACAACAATGATTGGAGAAATTGATACAGAAAGAATGGAAGGTATTGAGGCAAGTTTACTGAAAGGAATTAAATTATATTTCCCTGATGATAGATTTGATGTTACACTTACCGGAAAAACACTTGGCTATCTGAAGGGTACTAAATTTTTAATTAAGAACTTACTTATTTCTCTTTTTTTAGCAATTATGCTTATATCTTTAATGATTACCTATTTATTTAGGTCATATAAAATGGTAATTATTTCACTCGTTCCTAATATCCTTCCTCTTCTTTTTACAGCTGGAGTAATGGGATTTTTAAATATTCCAATAAAACCATCGACAATTTTAGTTTTTAGTATTGCTTTTGGTATATCAGTTGATGATACTATTCATTTTCTTGTAAAATATAGACAGGAGTTAATAGCTAATAATTGGAAAATCAGAAAATCTGTATTTTCATCCTTAAGAGAAACTGGAATTAGTATGTTCTACACTTCTATTGTTTTATTTTTTGGGTTTTCAGTTTTCATGACCTCAAGTTATGGTGGAACAATTGCTCTTGGTGGACTAGTTTCTACCACATTACTTTTTGCAATGTTAGCTAACTTAGTTCTGTTACCTTCACTTTTAATCTCATTGGAAAAAAATATTTCAAATAAAATAGACATGAAGGATCCAATAATAAAATTAGACTCAGATTAATTTTATAATAAACCAATTCAAAACTTTATATTTGAATCAGATTTTTAAAACATTTACTCAAACATGACAATTAAAGATTTATTTATAAACACCCCAATTTCAAAAACCATTAAGGTTAAGGGATGGGTAAAAACATTTAGAGCTAATAGATTTATTTCTTTAAACGACGGATCTACATTTCAAAGCATTCAATGTGTAGTGGATTATGAAAATACTGATAGTGAAATTTTAAATAATATAAACACAGGCGCTTCAGTTGAAATTTCTGGAATTTTAGTTGAAAGTCAAGGAAAAGGTCAAAAAATCGAAATTAAAGTTGATGAAATTATAATACTAGGTAAATGTGACCCAGAAGATTACCCAATACAACCAAAAAAACATAGTTTAGAGTTTTTAAGAGAAAATGCTCATCTAAGAATTAGAACCAATACATTTAGTTCAATATTTAGAATAAGATCTAGTATTTCGTATGCAATACACAAATATTTTAAAGAGAGTGGATTTGTTTATATAAATACACCTGTAATTACTGGAAGTGATGCCGAAGGCGCTGGAGAAATGTTTAAAGTGACTACACTTGAAATTAATAATGCAGAATTAGATAATGCTAATAACATTGATTATTCTAATGATTTCTTTGGAAAAGAAACAAATCTTACAGTTTCTGGACAACTTGAAGCTGAGAGCATGGCAATGGGATTGGGTAATGTTTATACTTTCGGCCCAACATTTAGAGCAGAAAATTCTAATACATCAAGACATTTAGCTGAATTTTGGATGGTTGAACCAGAAATGGCATTTTGTGATTTAGAGGACAACATGAACTTAGCAGAGGATTTTATAAAAAAGGTTTTAAAATATGTAATTAATGATTGTAAAGATGATTTAATGTTTCTCAATGAAAGATTAATAAATGAGGATAAAACAAAGCCCTTGAAAGATAGAAATGAGCTTAATTTAATTGAACGGTTAAACTTTGTTGTAAATAATGATTTTGTGAGAATAAATTACACTGAAGCATTTGATATTTTAAGAAACTCTAAACCTAATAAAAAGAAAAAATTTAAATATCCTATAAATGAATGGGGAGTTGATTTACAAAGTGAACATGAACGTTTTTTGGTTGAAAAACATTTTAAAAAACCAGTAATTATTCATGATTATCCTGCTAAAATTAAGGCTTTTTATATGAGAATGAATGAGGATGGCAAGACTGTTAGAGCAATGGATATCTTATTCCCCGGAATAGGTGAAATTGTTGGAGGTTCTCAAAGAGAAGAGAGATTAGATATTTTGAAAGAACGAATTTCAGAACTAAATATTGATGCAAAAGAATTATGGTGGTATCTTGATTTAAGAAAATACGGAAGTGTCAAGCACAGTGGTTTTGGACTAGGGCTCGAAAGACTCATTTTATTTGCAACAGGGATGTCTAACATAAGAGATGTAATTCCGTTTCCAAGAACACCAAAAAATGCTGAATTTTAATATTTAATTCTTCAATAAGTTTTTTTGTATTTTTAATATTTAATAAAACAAATGCTCAAGCAGTTTTTACAATTAAAACTTTCTCAAAAATTATCTCCTCAACAAATTCAATTGATGAAATTGATAGAGCTTCCGCTTATGGAATTGGAAGATAGACTGTCAAGAGAAATTGAAGAAAATCCTGCTTTAGAAACAGGAAAAGAAAAAGAAGATGATTTATATGATAATGAATCTGACTTTGAACAAGAAACAAGAAATGATGATTCTGAGTTAAACGTTGAAGACTATCTTAGTGATGATGATATACCAGACTATAAATTAAAAACTAATAATTATAGTGATGATGATGAAGAAAAATCATTGCCCTTTGTTTCGGGGATAAGTTTCAATCAATTTTTAAAAAATCAATTAACCCCATTTTCTCTAAACAAAAATGATTCTAAAATTGCAGAATTTTTAGTTGGTAGTGTAGATCAATCTGGTTATATAAGAACAGATTTAATTGACATTGTTGACGACCTAGCTTTTACAATGGGAATTTATACTGACATTGAATCGGTTACTAAAGTTTTAAATAAAATTCATCTATTAGATCCCCCTGGAGTTGGAGCAAGGGATTTACAGGAATGCTTAATTCTTCAACTAAAAAGAAAAAAAGAATCAAAATCAGCAAGTAATGCTATAAATATTTTAAATAATCATTTTGATTTATTTATTAAGAAACATTATAAAAAAATAATTCATAAACTTAGTATCTCTGAAGATGAATTAAGAGAAGCAATAAAACAAATCGAAAAACTTAATCCTAAACCAGGCTCCACATTTTCTGAACCAACAAAAATTAATTCAACTATAATTCCAGATTTCAAAATTGAAATTATTGAAAATAAACTATCATTAAATTTAAATTCTAGAAACGCACCTGAACTTTTCGTTTCAAATGAATATAAAAATATGTTGTCTGGCTATCAAGAAAATAAAAATATTTCCAAAAGTCAAAAACAAGCCGTTACATTTATTAAACAGAAACTTGATTCAGCAAAATGGTTTATTGATGCTATTAATCAAAGGAATCAAACACTTCTTATCACTATGAAAACCATAATGGAATTTCAAAATAAATATTTTTTAAGTGGTGATGAAAGCAACTTAAAACCTATGATATTAAAAGATATTGCAGAAAAAATAGGTATGGATATCTCTACAATATCAAGAGTTGCTAACAGTAAGTATGTAGATACTCCTTATGGAATAAAACTAATAAAATCATTTTTTTCAGAGGGAATAACTAATGATAAAGGAGTTGAAGTTTCAACTATTGAAATTAAAAAAGAACTTCAAAACATCATCAATAATGAAAATAAATCAAAACCATTAACAGATGATGAGCTTACAAAAAGAATTAATGAAAAAGGATACCCTATTGCAAGAAGAACAGTTGCAAAATATAGAGAAATGATTGGAGCTCCTGTAGCAAGATTAAGAAAAAAACTATAATGATAATTGATCTAACAATTATAATTGTTAATTATAAGTCATGGAGTAAACTAAAAAATTGTATAAAAAGTATTCAAAATCAAAGTCATATTAATACCCAGATTATCGTAGTTGATAATTTCTCAAATGACAATAAGCTTAAGCATTTTCAAAACAAATACAATCAAGTAAATTGGATTGAAAATAAAAACAATTTAGGTTTTGCTAAGGCATGTAATATTGGTGCTTTAAAAGCAGAATCAAAATGGTTATTGTTTTTAAACCCTGATACAATTTTAGAAAAAAACTCTCTTAGTTCTTTAATAAAGTATTCTAATTCAAATAAAGAACATAGATTAATTGGAATTAAACAATTAAATCAAGATGGCAGTAATACAAATGCATATGGATTATTTTTAAACATATGGACAAGTACAGGGTTTTTTCGAATATTTAATAGAATATTAAAAGGTTTGACGTATAAAAAAATGAATTCTAAAGAAATTTCATCTCCTGATTGGATTTCTGGATCATTTGTTCTTTTAAGAAAAACTGATTTTATAAAATTAGATGGTTGGAACGAAAAGTATTGGATGTACTATGAGGATATGGATTTATGTAAAAAAGCTCAGCTTTTAAATTTAAAAGTGTCATTATTTAATAATTGGAAATGTATTCATTTTCATGGAGAATCATCTAGAAAAAATAGTACAATTACTATAATGACAAAGACTGAAGTTATAAAATCCTCTCACATTTATATTCAAGATCATTTTGAAAATTTAGATGCTTTAAGCATTCATATAATACTTATTGTTACAAAATTTATAGATCTATTATTTGGATCAATTATTTCATCAGCTAAAAGGGGAATTTTAATCAATTGTCTTAAATATTGGAAAACGGGTCTTATAAATGGAGATTGGAACTCAAACAGAGTTAGTAATTAATTATTAACTTCTGTATAAAATAAATTTAATCTCATTCTTTTATCGAATTTTTCTGCACTTGGACTTGGCCCGATAAGAACACTTCCTAATGGATTTATTGCGGAAGAAAGAGGAGTAAAAGTCATGAAATCAGAATCTTCAACTTCAATATTAATTGTATTACTTATGTCAGAAGATACTACTAAACCAAGTTTTACATTAGTAGAATCTTTTCTTACAATATTTTTAATATGCTCGCTTATACGAATTTTATACATTAATCCATTTTTATCCTCATCAAGTTCAATTAAGCCTCCATGAACAACTTTATTTTGATAAGATTTTTGTCCTGCCGAATTATCAACAAAATAATCAATGACTGGAGCTTTGTTAACTAAATCGTAAAGGTATAACCGAGATGGCTCAACAATTCCACCGTTGGAGGATAGCATCTCTTTGTCAATATACATTGAAATATTCGCTTCATTTACTAACCACTGTTTTGATCGAATTTCTTCAAGAACATCAACTCCATTGTCGTCTTTGAATAATTCAATTTCAGCCATAATGCCTTGACCTCCTTTTAAATAAACTCTTTCAGGATTTGTAATAGTATCTGCAATAGCTGAGTAAACATATCCTGGAAAAGGATCATGTTTAAATGAATTTAAATTAATCCCTCCCATTTTAAATAAAAATTCAGCTTCTTCAGTATCTATTGTGTCATCAGCTGTATCATCATCCGTGTCCTGTTTGTTATATTTTTGATATTCATATACAACTCTAATTTCAGCTTCGTTAAAATTTAAAATCATAAGTAACGGATCAGAAAAATCATAGGTTTCTAACACTATGCCTTTAAAGTATAGCTTAAAATTATCTAAGTTTGAAATCTCTTGAGAACCTTCTTTATCTAAAAACTTTGATTGAAAAAAATCATGATTTAGTTCTACTCTAATTCTAGGAGTTAATCTTTCTTTTACAACTTCTGATTCGTCATCATCTTCAGTTTCAGGATCATCTTCATTATAGAATACTAATTCATTAGAGTCTATTTTAACTTCATCATCAAATAATGTATATCCTGAAAAATTTTCTGGAAGTGAATTGTTTGAAAAATATTTTTGAAATTTTTCAAAGTTTGAGTCAGGATCGTAGGGTCTTAAAAAATAATCTAACTCGCTGACTTTTAGTTTAAAAGTAGCTTCAGTATTTCCTATTAAAGAATCTAATTCATAAAGAGTTCTTCCTGCATAAGGGTTAATAGATTCTGTATCTTCTCCATCCAATATTCCATCGCCATCTGTGTCCTCGTCTAAAGGATTTTGACCTGCATTAGATTCATCGGCATCAGAAACACCATCACCATCAGAGTCACTGTAGGGGTCCGTACTATCTACGTCATACATATTTATAACGCCATCGTTATCATCATCATCAACATTAGTAAAAAAAGGAATATCTAAAAAAACATTTTTAATTGTTTCAACTTCTTGAATACGAGAAATATTGTCCTCTGGATTATCTTCATCAGACTGTTTGTAGTCTCCAAAGACTAAATTAGGATCCTCAAAATTAATTTGACTTAAAAAACTAACTTTTGACAATCCATAGATATTGTCTTTATATTCTCCTAATTGAAATGTAGATAACGTATTCGAAACATATGGTGGAATGCTTCTCATTTTTACATAAACTGGAATTTCTTCAAGACTAGTGTTAAAAGCATTGTTGTCTATTAAGTTGAGACCCACAGTTTTATAATCTTTATTACAAGAAAATAAAACTATTGATAATGTTAGTATTAAGTAAAGCTTTTTCAAAATATTAATTTAAAATCTTGTCGTTATAAAAGTCCATATATTCTTTTTCAAACCCCTCTTTAAATCCGCATTTTAGTACAGGTATTTTGGAATTCATTGCAACATCTAAAAAAGATTTTTTAATATTCTCAGAAGCAAATACAACCCCATCGGAGTTCATTATAGATAATTTATATAAATTTTCATAAGTAGGATTCTCCAAAACATTTAGAGTATCACTTTCAACTTCGTCAAATTTTATTTTATTAATAATACCAGAGTTTAAATCTCCTGTAATCTCATTTTCGTATATAGAAGTTACAACCTTAGATTTTGAAAAAAGAGGTTCATCTTTATAATATTGTTTCAAGTATAAAGGCATTAATGAAGCGATCCATCCATGAACATGTATAATATCTGGTGTCCAGTTTAATTTTTTAATGGTTTCAACGACCCCTTTGGCAAAGAAAATTGCTCTTTCATCATTGTCTTCGTATAATTTTTTCTTTTTGTCAGAATCAAGTAATCGGTTCTTGAAATATTCATCGTTGTCTATAAAGTAAACCTGCATTCTTTCCTTTGGAATAGAAGCAACTTTAATAATTAACGGCATATCTAAATCATCTATTATAAGATTCATTCCAGAAAGCCTAATCACTTCATGAAGTTGATGTCTCCTTTCGTTAATTAAACCGTATTTGGGAATAAAAATTCTAGTTTGTCCTCCATTTTTATTTACCACTTTAGGTAAATTGTATGTTAAAGTAGATATCTCATTATTGGGCAAATACGGTATAACTTCAGAGGATACGTAAAGTACTTTTTTTCCAGTCATAAAATCCTTTCTTTAGACTCATTTAAATTGAAATGCAAAATTACAAAAATTATGTTAGATTTACCTCACATTTTGATAGATACACACTGTTAAAGTTTTATTAAATGCAGTTATATACTCTAAAATCTCAAGTTGAAATAAGCATTGATAAAGCAATAAGTTTAAAAAAAACTATTGGTCTGGTGCCAACAATGGGATCTTTACATGATGGCCACCTATCTTTATTAAAAAAAGCGGTCCGTAGTTGTGATGATGTTTGGGTGACTATTTTTGTTAATCCAACTCAATTTAACAACAAACAAGATTTTAATAATTACCCTAAAAACATTAAAAAAGATCTAAAAATGATTTCTAAAATTTCAAAAAAAATTAATGTTTTTAGTCCTGAAATTTCTGAGATGTATGAAAGTAAATTAGAAACAGAGGATTTTGATTTTCAAAATCTAGATAATGAACTTGAGGGAAAATACAGAAATAACCATTTTAAAGGAGTTGGAACTATAGTTAATAAATTATTTAATTTATTTAAGCCAAATAAAGCATTTTTTGGAGAAAAAGATTTTCAACAAACTAGAATTATAGATATATTAATTAAAATTAAAAAATTTCAAACAGAACTTATTATTTGTCCGACAATTAGAGAAAAAAATGGACTAGCATTAAGTTCAAGAAACGCTTTACTTTCATCTGAGAATAAGGAAAAAGCTGCTATTATTTACAAAACTCTAATTTATTGTAAAGAAAATATATCAGAGTTTTCATTTCAAAAGATCTATGATAATTGTAAAAAAGAAATTAATTCTCTATCTGATTTTAAGTTAGAATACTTAGAAATAGTTAACAATGAAAGCCTGAAAAAAGAAAAAAAATTTAATTTGAATAAGTCTTACAGAATATTTATTTGTGTTTTAGTTAAAGGTGTTAGGTTGATTGATAATATTTTAGTTAAATAGTTATATTTGCCGCATGGAAATTGAAGTATTAAAATCTAAAATTCATAGAGTAACAGTTACTGATTGTGATTTAAATTATATTGGAAGCATTACTATTGATGAATCTCTGCTATATGCAGCTAATATGGTGCCTGGAGAAAAGGTTCAAGTAGTAAATATTAACAATGGAGAACGATTAGAAACTTATATTATCAAGGGTAAAAAAGGTAGTGGAGAAATTACTTTAAATGGACCCGCAGCAAGAAAAGTTCAAAAAGGTGATAAAGTCATTATTATTAGTTACGCTAGAATGAATTTAAATGATGCAAAAACATATAACCCTACTTTGGTGTTTCCCAACAATGACAATCTTTTAGCTTAATAATGCCAAAACTATTTTTTCAATGGTTTAAAAACATTTTTCCTCCTCTCTTAGGGCTCTTATTAATTTATTACTCTTACGCTAACACAACTTCATTAGAAAGGATAGAAATTTATTCCTCGATGAAATCTGCAGATTTCAAATTTGTGTTTTTATCAATTTTTATAGGAGTATTAAGTCACCTTATAAGGTCTTTAAGATGGCAATCTATGCTTAAACCGTTAGGTTATAAGATCAGTCTCTTAAATTCAATTATGTCAGTTTTAATTGCGTTTTTATCTAATTTAGGCATTCCTAGATCTGGTGAATTTTTAAGAGCAAGTTCAATATCATATTATGAAAAAATCCCTTTCGAAAAAAGTTTTGGAACTATAGTAACAGAAAGAATTATTGATGTTATTATTTTAGTTGCACTTATACTTTATGGTGTATCAATTTTTTCTAAAATAGAAATTCCTGAATTTTCAATTAATAAAAAACTGATTTTTGGGTTTTTTTATATTCTATTTTTTGGGTTAATAATTTATTATTTTATTTCAAAATCAAAATATAAAAATAGAATCAAAAACTTATTTATGGGATTAAAAAAAGGTGTTCTTTCTATTATAAAAATTGAAAACAAATCAATATTTATTTTTCATTCACTTTTTATTTGGTTATGCTATTTTTTAATGTTTTATGTTGTGAAATTTAGTATTCCCGAAACCTATAACTTGGAGTTTGAACCAATATTTCTAGCTTTCTTGGCTGGAGCAATGGCCATGGCTTTAACAAATGGGGGAATTGGTGCATACCCATTAGCAATTGCTGCAGTAATTAGTCAGTATGATGTTCCATATGAGAGTGCATTAGCTTTAGGCTGGATTGTCTGGACTAGTCAAACATTAATGATTATAACTTTTGGTTCATTATCTTTTGTTTTTTTACCTATATTAAACAAATAAAATAATAATTAATGGCTGTGACAAAAACTTCCTATTGTTGTCAAAACTGCGGGGCTCAACATTCAAAGTGGCTTGGTCAATGCAGTTCATGTAAAGAATGGAACACATTAATTGAAGAAGTTATAAAAAAATCTTCAAAAGTTAATTTAGGTTTAAGTACTGATCAATTAAAATCCAAAGCTATACTGGTTAATGAAATTGATTTTGAAAAGAATCCAAGATTGTTAATTGAAGACAAAGAACTAAACAGAGTTTTAGGTGGAGGAGTTGTTCCTGGATCTCTTGTTCTTATTGGGGGAGAACCTGGAATAGGTAAGTCTACATTATTACTTCAAATTTCGTTGGAAATAAAAAACAAGGTTTTATACGTTACTGGTGAAGAGAGTCAACAGCAAATTAGAAGAAGAGCTAATAGGATAAATAACGATTCCAATCAATGTTTTATTTTAAATGAGACGAATGTTGAAGCTATAATATCAAATATTAATACAATAAAACCAGAACTAGTAATCATAGATTCTATTCAAACATTACAAACCGATATTATAGACAGTAGCCCAGGAAGCGTATCCCAAATTAAAGAATCAGCATCTCAATTTTTAAATTATTCAAAAAAAACAAATCTTCCAGTTTTTCTAGTTGGACACATTACAAAAGATGGTGGAATTGCAGGCCCTAAAATTTTAGAACATATGGTAGATGTTGTTTTACAATTTGAAGGAGATCGAAATAATATTTATAGAATTTTAAGAGCTAAAAAAAACAGATTTGGATCAACAGCTGAGATAGGTATTTATGAAATGTTGAACAATGGTCTTCGTCAGGTTACAAACCCAAGCGAACTATTGATTTCTAATAATAAAACCTCTTTAAGTGGAAATGCTATTGCCTCAACTATTGAAGGTATTAGACCAATTATGATAGAAATTCAAGCTTTGGTAAGTTCTGCAGTCTATGGAACACCTCAAAGAAGTACAACAGGATTTAATGCCAAAAGATTAAATATGTTACTCGCTGTTTTAGAAAAACGAGCTGGATTCAAACTAAGCTCAAAAGATGTTTTTTTAAATATTACAGGTGGTATTAAGATTGATGATCCTGCAATGGATCTAGCTGTTGTAGCGGCTATTCTGTCTAGTAACTTTAATATTCCGTTACAAAAAGGAATTTGTTTTGCAGCAGAAATCGGGCTTTCTGGCGAACTTAGATCTGTTCCTAAAATTGATCAACGCATAAATGAAGCAGAAAAACTTGGATTTGAAATATTAGTAGTTTCTGAAGCTGCCAAAATTTCTTTTGTTCCAAAAAAATTAAAAATAATCTCTTATTCAAGAATTGAGGAACTGATTAAAAATCTTTTTAAGGGGCAGGATTAGGAATAATCTTGTGAACTTCTTCGATATCTTTTAAAACATCATTATTTAAATCAATATTTATACTTTCAATATTCTCTTTCAATTGATCGAGTTTAGTTGCGCCTATGATATTACTAGTTACAAATGGTCTGGAGCTTACAAATGACAAAGCCATTTGTGTTAATGATAAACCATGTTTTTGTGAAACATTATGATACATCATGGTAGCTTTCATTGAATTTTCACCTGAGAATCTACTTAAATTTGGAAATAATTTTAATCTACTATCGCTAGGCATATTTCCTTTTAAATATTTACCACTTAATACACCAAATCCAAGTGGTGAATAAGCTAGTAAGCCAACATTTTCTCTAATACATATCTCAGAGTTACCTATTTCAAAAAGTCTATTTAAAAGTGAATAAGGGTTTTGAATAGTGATTGTTTTTGGTAATTTCTTCTTTGATAATTCTAAATATTTCATAAAAGCCCAAGGATTTTCATTTGAAATTCCAATTTGTCTTATTTTTCCACTAGAAATAAGTTCTTTTAAGTTAAAAAGCACCGTTTCAAAATTTTCTTCCCAATTATCGTTATTTGAAGAATCAAAATCTCTTTTCCCAAAAGTATTAGTAATTCTTTCAGGCCAATGAAGTTGATACAAATCTATATAATCTGTTTTGAGCCTTTTCAAACTCTCATCAACAGCAGAATTCAAAGCGAGTTTTGAAAAACCAGTCGTTCTAATATGTTTAGTGTAATCTCCAGGTCCAGCAATTTTGGTCGCTAATACAATTTGATCTCTATTATTTTTTTGACTCATCCATTTACCAATAATTTTTTCGGTATCTGCATATAATTCTGCAGTTGCAGGAACAGGATAAAGTTCAGCAGTATCAAAAAAATTAACACCTTTATCTAAAGCATAATCCATTTGTTCAAATCCTTCTTTTTCTGAATTTTGATTCCCAAAAGTCATAGTTCCAAGACATATTTTGCTAACCTTAATATCAGTAGATGGTAAAACAGTATATTTCATGTATTTATAAATTTAATTCGACAACTATTGGGCAATGATCTGAATGAAAAACTTGATCTAATATTGACGAAGATCTAATTTTGGTATTTAATGAATTGGAAACTAAATTATAATCAATTCTCCAACCTTTATTATTTGCTCTGGAATTAGCCCTATAACTCCACCAGCTGTATTTATCAGGGTCTTTATTTAAATGTCTAAATGAATCAGTAAATCCAATATTCATAAAATCAGTTAACCATTCTCTCTCAAAAGGAAGAAACCCTGAAACTTTAGCATTTCTAACAGGATCGTGAATATCAATGGCATTATGACAAATATTATAATCTCCACATATTACTAGGTTTGGTATATCTTTTTTAAGTTTTAATATATAATCCTTAAATTCTCTCATGTATTTAAATTTATATTCCAGTCTTTGAATATTAGATCCTGATGGAAGATATAGACTCATAATTGAGACATCTTCAAAATCAACTCTAAGATTTCTTCCCTCGAAATCCATATGATCAATTCCTGTTCCAAATTCAATATGATTAGGCTTATGTTTAGATAATATGGCTACACCACTATATCCTTTTTTTTGAGCAGAAAACCAGTAATTATAATTATACCCAATATCTGAAAAGAGACTTAAATCAAATTGTTCCTTATTAGCTTTAATTTCTTGCAAGCATATCACATCACATTCTGATTTTTTTAACCATTTAACAAACCCTTTTTTTATAGCAGCTCTAATACCATTAACGTTATAAGAAATAACCTTCATATTAGAATCTTAGCCATGATTTAAAATCAAGTTCTGAAGAAATTTTATTTTTTATTTCCTGGACAGTTAACCTATTTTGCACCATTGTGTCTCTATCTCTAATAGTAATTGTTCCGTTTTCAAGAGATTGATGATCTACAGTCAAACAATAGGGTGTCCCTAAAGCGTCTTGCCTTCTGTATCTACGTCCTATAGCATCTTTTTCATCATAAATAGAATTATAATCCCACTTAAATTCTTCTAATATTTTTTTTGATAGTTCTGGAAGACCGTCTTTTTTCACAAGAGGAAGAACTGCAACCTTTTTAGGGGCAAGAATTTTAGGAAATTTCAAGACTGTCCTAAAAGAACCATCATCCAGTTTTTCTTCTGTTAAAGATTTTGAAAAAACAGCTAAAAACATTCTATCTAAACCTATTGATGTTTCTAGAACATAAGGAGTATAACTTTCATTAACGGCCGTATCAAAATATTTTATTTTTTTAGATGAAAATTTTTCATGACTAGAAAGGTCAAAGTCTGTCCTAGAATGAATACCTTCAAGTTCTTTAAACCCAAACGGAAATTTAAATTCTATATCACATGCTGCGTCAGCATAATGAGCAAGCTTGTCATGATCGTGAAACCTGTAATTATCATCTCCTAATCCAAGTGAAAGGTGCCATGCTAATCTGTTTTCTTTCCATTTTGCATACCATTCTTTTTGAGTGCCTGGTTTGATAAAAAACTGCATTTCCATTTGTTCAAACTCTCTCATTCTGAATATAAATTGTCTAGCAACAATTTCATTTCTAAAGGCTTTACCTATTTGAGCTATTCCAAAGGGAATTTTTAATCTACTAGTTTTTTGAACATTTAAAAAATTTACGAAAATACCTTGTGCGGTTTCAGGTCTTAAATAAAGATCCATAGCACTTTCAGCAGATGCTCCTAGCTTAGTTCCAAACATTAAATTAAATTGTTTAACCTCTGTCCAATTTTTAGAACCAGATACAGGACATGCAATTTCTAAATCTTCTATTAGTTTTTTTAAAGCTTTAAGGTCATCATTTTCCAAAGATTCACTAAAAGTTTTAGAGATCTCTTTGATATTATTTTTGTAATTTAAAATTCTTGGATTTGTAGAGACAAACTGTTTTTGATCAAAATTTTCTCCAAATCTCTTTTTTGCTTTTGAAATTTCTTTTTGAATTTTATTATCAATTTTTGAAAGGTATTCTTCAATTAGAACATCAGCTCTGTATCTTTTTTTTGAATCTTTGTTGTCAATTAAAGGATCATTAAATGCATCAACATGACCAGAAGCTTTCCATATTTTAGGGTGCATTAAAATAGCAGAATCAATATTAACTATATTATCATTTAACTGAACCATTGCTTTTAGCCAGTAATTCTTAATATTATTTTTAAGATCTGTTCCGTTTTGACCATAGTCATAAACGGCACTTAATCCATCATAGATGTCGCTAGATTGAAAAACAAATCCATATTCTTTTGCGTGAGAGATTACTTTTTTAAATTTATCTTCTTTACTCATATTGTAAAAATAAGAGTTAAATTTTATATAAATTCTATTTATTCAATTAAAATAGAATTAGAGAAAATAATTGTTATTTTGCTTATCTATTACAAATGATGAAAAAAATAAAATTAATTTTCCTGGTTCTATTTTGTTCCTCGTTAATTAATTGTGCTAAAAGAGGAATTCCAGATGGAGGTCCTAAGGATGAAAACCCTCCTGTTCTTTTAAATGCTGAGCCAGAAGAGAACTCTGTTAATTTTAATAAAGATAGAATAAGGCTTTATTTTAACGAATATATTAAACTCAAGGACTTCAGAAAACAACTTGTTGTTTCTCCTCCTATCGACAAAAGCTTTTATTCAATTAGTCCTCAATCTGGGGCATCAAAATATATTCAAATTGATATTAAAGAACAACTTGATAAAAACAGTACTTATGTTTTTAATTTTGGTCAAAGTGTGGTAGATAATAATGAAGAAAATAAACTTCCTTTTTTTAGTTATGCTTTTTCAACTGGTGAATATGTCGATTCATTATATGTTTCAGGTAATATTACTAGCTCTCTTGAAAGAAAATCTGACGATTTTATTTCTACTTTTTTATATCCAATAAATGAAAATTATAGTGATTCAATAATATATAATGGTTTGCCAAACTATGTGGGAAGCTCCCTTGATTCGACCAACTTTAAAATGACCAATTTAAAAAAAGGCAAATATTTATTATTAGCATTAAAAGATGAAAATAGTAATTATAAATTTGATCCTGAATTTGAAAAAATTGGATTTGTTGATCAATTCATTGATCTACCTACAAAGGATAGCCTCAATATAAAATTATTTAAAGAAGAAATTCCTTTTAAAAGTTTTAAACCCTTTTTAGAAACAGAAAACAGAATAGGATTTGGATTTAAAGGAAATCATGAAGATGTTGAAATAGAAGTGATTGACCAAAAAAAAATAGAGTCCATTGTAACTAAAAATAAAGATTCAGATACTTTAAATTATTGGTTTAAAACTAAAGAATACGATTCTTTAAAATTTGTTGTCAAATCTAGACTTTATAACGAAAAATTTACATTGAAGTTTAAAGAAATGGATAGAGATTCTTTAGCGCTTAATCCGTCAACAAAATCAGTTTTAGATCTTAATGAAAAATTTAAAATTTTTAGTAATATTCCTATAACTAGTGTAAATAAAGATCAAATTAATGTTTTAAATAAAGATTCTGTTTTAATCCCTTTTACAACTAATATAGATGAAAACAAATTTGATGTAAATTTTGATTTTGAGTTGTTGCCAAATGACAGTTATATCGTGAATTTATATCCAAATGCATTTATTGATTTTCTAGAAACTACAAACGATACAATAAGTTATAAGTTTAAGACCAAAAGCAGATCAGATTACGGGACATTAAAGCTTGGATTTAATAATATTAAAGAATATCCCGTTATAGTTCATTTAACTAACAACAAAGATGAAGTAATTAGAAAAAAAATGTTAAACTCTTTTGATGATCCTTGTATTTTTGAGTATTTAAAACCTGCTAATTATTTTGTAAAAGTCATTTTTGACAAAAATAAAAATCAAATTTGGGATACTGGAAGTTTTTTAAATAGAATACAGCCTGAAAAAGTATTTCACCACGAAGAAGAATTTATAATTAGAGCTAATTGGATACTTGAAGAAAAAATTATTATAAAATGAAAAAGATTTCCATCTTAATTTTGGTTATTCTTGGACTATACATATTTAGTATTTTTTGGAGTACAGGTTATTTTAGAATAATTGAAAATAAGTTTGATGGGGAAATATTAACTAAAATAAATGTTGTTGGAGCAGAAGACATTACAATAAATCACATTGATAGTTTTGCTATAGTATCTTCAACTAAAAGAAAAGCTTTTCCTGCAAATGAACAAGAAAAAGGAGGTCTATATTATATCGATCTAAAAAACATTGAATCAGACCCTGTTCTTTTAACAAAAGATTTTAATAAACCGTTTGCTCCTCATGGAATTTCAATTTTTAAAACTGACAGTATTACAACAATTGCTGTTGTAAACCATACTATAGAAAAAGAATACATAGAAATTTTTAAATTAGTTGGAACTAAACTTAGTCATTTTAAAACCCTTGATAATCCAATGATTTCAAATCCAAACGATGTTGTTTTAATCAATGAAACTAGTCTGTATTTTACTAACGATCACAAGTATAAAGATGGAATATTACGTTTAGCTGAAGATTATTTGGGGTTACCTCTTTCAAATGTTATTTTTTTTGATGGATTGAACTTCAAAGAAGTTGCAAACGGAATATCATTTGCTAATGGAATTAATTATGATTCAAAAAAAGAACTACTTTTTGTAGCTTCTCCTCGAAAATTTTATATAAAAGTTTTTAACAAAAACACTAATAATTCTTTATCCTTTATTGAAAATATTTATTGTGGAACAGGCGTAGATAATATTGAATTTGATTTAGACGATAAGCTTTGGATAGGAGCTCATCCAAGTCTTTTACATTTTGATTCATATTCAAAAGGCAACAACAAATTTGCGCCATCAGAAATTATAGCAATAGAATACATTGAAAAGAATAATTATATTAAAGAAAACATTTATTTAGAAACAGGTCAAGCTATGTCTGGATCTACAGTTGCCGCGCCCTTTGGAAATCTAATTTTAATGGGAAATGTAATGGATGATCATTTACTTGTGTTAAGAAAATGATTTGATATCTAAGATGAAATTTTAGCTTTCAAGAAATCTCTATTCATTCTTGCTATATTCTCTAAAGATATTCCTTTAGGACATTCTACTTCACACGCTCCAGTGTTTGTACAGTTACCAAACCCTTCTTCATCCATTTGTTTTACCATGTTCAAAACTCTATCATTAGCCTCTACTTTTCCCTGAGGAAGAAGAGAAAACTGAGATACTTTAGCCGAAACGAATAACATTGCACTTGAATTTTTACAAGTAGCGACACAGGCTCCACATCCAATACAAGTAGCAGCATCAAATGCTTTATCTGCACTATTTTTTTCTATTGGAATAGCATTAGCGTCTTGAGTATTCCCTGATGTGTTTACAGAAATATACCCTCCTGCATGTTGAATTCTATCAAATGAAGAGCGATCAACAACTAAATCTTTTATAACTGGAAAAGAATTTGCTCTGAACGGTTCAATATGGATCGTATCTCCATCTTTAAATTTTCTCATGTGCAACTGACATGTTGTAACAAATCTGTCTGGTCCGTGTGCTTCTCCGTTAATAAACATTGAACAAGAACCGCATATTCCCTCTCTACAATCGTGATCAAAAGCTACGGGATCAATTCCTTTAGCTGTCAATTGTTCGTTGAGAACATCCATCATTTCTAAAAATGACATGTCAGGAGAAATATTTTCTATGTCGTAAGAAACAATTTTACCTTTATCGTTAGAATTTTTTTGACGCCAAATTTTTAATTTAAGTTTCATCCTATTTATAAGATCTAGTTTTTAATTCTATATTTTCATAAATCAAATCCTCTTTGTGTAAAACAGCTTCTGATGGTTCGCCTTTATTTTCCCAAGCGGAAACAAAAGTAAAGTTTGTGTCATCTCTTAAGGCTTCTCCTTCTTTAGTTTGAGACTCTTCCCTAAAATGACCTCCACATGATTCCGATCTTTCCAAAGCGTCTTTAGCAAACAATTCTCCTAATTCAAGAAAATCTGAAACTCTAACTGCTTTGGCTAAGGGTTCGTTAAATGAATCTTCAGAGCCAGGAACAGAAATGTTTTTATAAAAATCTTTTCTAAGCAATTGAATTTCTTCAATAGCTTCTTTTAGTTCTTTCTCATTTCTAGACATCCCGCATTTATTCCAAATAATTTTACCCAATTTTTTATGGAAATAATCTACACTTTTAATCCCTTTATTATTGATTAATAAGTCTATTTTGTTTTTAACAGCATTTTCGGCTTCTTCAAATTCTTTGCAATCTATTGAGATCGAACCAGTTCGAATATCATCAGCTAAATAATCTCCAATGGTGTAAGGAAGAACAAAATATCCATCTGCTAATCCTTGCATAAGTGCGGAAGCTCCTAACCTGTTAGCTCCATGATCAGAAAAATTAGCTTCCCCAATTGCAAAACATCCTGGAATTGTCGTCATTAAATTATAATCAACCCAAACACCGCCCATTGTATAATGAACAGCGGGATAAATCATCATTGGAGTTTCGTATGGATTTTGATCAACTATTTTTTCATACATCTGAAATAAGTTTCCATATTTTGATTTAATCACTTCTTTTCCTAAATCCTTTACTAAACTTAAATTATCTTCATCTAATCCTTTTAAATGAGCTTTTTCTTTTCCGTATCTTATTATAGCAGAAGCAAAGTCTAAAAATACAGCTTCTCCTGTTTTATTTATTCCAAAACCAGAATCACATCTTTCTTTTGCAGCTCTAGAAGCTACATCTCTTGGAACTAAATTTCCAAAAGCAGGATATCTTCTTTCTAAATAATAATCTCTTTTGTCTTCAGACAAATCTACTGGTTTTAATCTGCCTTCTCTTATAGCAATTGAGTCACTTTTTGATTTTGGAACCCAGATTCTACCATCATTTCTGAGAGACTCCGACATCAAAGTTAATTTTGATTGATGATCGCCAGAAACCGGAATACAAGTAGGGTGAATTTGAGTAAAACATGGATTAGCAAAATACGCACCTTTTTTATGTATTTTCCATGAAGCAGAAACGTTACTTCCCATTGCATTTGTTGATAAATAAAATAAGTTTCCGTAACCTCCTGAAGCTATAACTACTGCATGAGCTGAGTGTCTTTCTATTTTTCCGTTGATGAGGTTTCTAGTAATAATTCCTCTGGCTTTTCCATCTATTTTAACTAGATCCATCATCTCATGTCTATTAAACATTTGTATTTTTCCTCTAGCAATTTGTCTGTTCATAGCAGAATAGGCTCCAAGTAATAATTGTTGGCCTGTTTGTCCTTTAGCATAAAATGTTCTGGAAACTAAAACTCCTCCAAACGATCTATTGTCTAAAAGTCCTCCATAGTCTCGAGCAAAAGGTACCCCTTGAGCTACACACTGGTCAATAATATTTGCTGATACTTCCGCTAACCTGTAGACATTTGCTTCTCTTGATCTATAATCTCCACCCTTAACAGTATCATAAAAAAGCCTGTGAATTGAATCTCCGTCACCTTGATAATTTTTTGCAGCATTAATTCCTCCTTGAGCTGCAATAGAATGAGCTCTTCGTGGTGAATCTTGGAAGCAAAACGCTTTAACGTTGTAGCCCAATTCAGCTAAAGTAGCGGCAGCAGAACCTCCAGCTAATCCGGTTCCAACTACAATTACATCGATTAATCTTTTGTTTGCAGGGCTTACTAAACGTATATTATTCTTATGATTTGTCCATTTTTTTGAAATTGGACCTTCAGGGATTTTAGCTTTTACTTTAGACATATCTTAATTATTTAAATAATGAAAAATTGCAATAAAACTAAATCCTAAAGGAATTCCTATAGCATATATAATTGTAAAGGTTTTTACTAAATAATTGTATTTATTATTAATACCCATCGACTGGAAAGCTGAGGAAAAACCATGTAAAAGGTGAAGAGATAAGAACCCAAAAGAAATAACGTATAAAACAACTTTCACCAAATCTTCAAATTTATGAGATAATTCATCATAATATCTATTTGGATCGTCTGGTAAAAACTCAACATACTTATAATTCATTTCTGGAATCCAAAAATCATAAAAATGTAAAATTAAAAATGATAAGACTACAGCTCCTGAGATAATCATATTTCTAGACATCCAACTTGCGTTACTTGAACCCTTATACTTTACATATTTTATTTTTCTAGATGATCTGTTTTGAAAATCTAAAACAAAACCCATAACAAAATGAAAAATTACTCCAAAAATTAAAATGGGTTGTGCAATAAATTGTACAACAAAGTTTGATCCCATAAAGTGAGAAAATTGATTAAAAATTGATTCACTAAAAACAGATGTAATGTTGATTATAAAGTGTTGAAATAGAAAAATAATTAAAAAAAGCCCTGAAACAGCCATTGCTATTTTTTTAATTATTGAAGCTTGAATTACATTACTCATTACTGAATTATAAATAATTACTAAACAAAATTAACCTATGAGCCGATACAAGGCAATAAAAACTTAACATTTATTTTATATCAAACTTTTCTGATACTTCTCCAATCACTATTTCATATTGTCCCTTTTTTAAATAAAATTTACCGTCATCTGATTGTTTAATTTTATTTTTTTTACCCATTTTTTTATTTGGATATACTATCGGTAAATCTACTTTTTGAAACCCTTCTTCTAAATTTAATTTCATTTTATAAATTAAACTTTTATCACTGTCTAAAAGCTTCATAGTTAGGTATTGATCTTTGATGGAATATAAATTAAAGTAATGCCTAGGTAAATTAAACTCAGACCAATTGTATGTTCTTTTTCCCCATCTAGAGGAGAAATTAATATCATTTGGAATTATGAAATGGTTTTGTTTTAAATTTCTTTTTTCAAGAAAAGAATAAATAATAGACAAATCCATTTTATAAATTGATCTTCCGTGTGTACCAATTAATAAATCTTTTGCTCTTTTTTGTATAACCAGATCATGCGTAGCTACTTTTTGTAAACCATTATTAAAAGAATTCCAACTCAATCCTTTATCAAAACTCATGTAGACTCCATTATCAGTTCCTAGATAAAGTAAATCTTCATAATAAGGATCTTCTTTGATTACATTTACAGATGAAATTGGCAAATTTGAATGTATAGATTTCCAGTTTTCCCCATTGTCTTCAGTAACAAAAACGTATGGTTTAAAATCATCAAACCTATATCCATTTAAAGAAACATATATCCTGTTTTCTTTGTGTTTTGAAAAAACAACCCTACTGACCCACATGTTTTTAGGCAAATTTCTAGAAATTATTTTCCAATTATTTCCCCCATCATTTGATAGCTGAACTAGACCGTCATCTGATCCAGTAACTAGTTTTCCGAATTTAAAAATTGATTCATCAATTGATGACAAAGTTCCATAAGGGACATTTCCTTTTTTAATTCCATTTGTTAAATCCTTAGATTTAAAAGACCATTTATCACCCCTATTATAAGAAACATGAAGTTTATTACTACCTAAATACAATATGTCTTGATTGTGTGAAGAGAGTAAAATTGGTGTTTGCCAATTGAATCTTAAAGGAGACTCTCCTAGATCATGTTTTGGTTTTATGTATGTTCTTTTAGATTTATTAATTCTGTAATAAACCCCAAACTGAGATCCTGTATATATGATGTTTGAATCTCTATTATCAATTTGAACCTGCATTCCATCTCCTCCCATTATAGATTTCCAGTTATTATGTCCAGTTTGATGCCATCTTAAACTTTCTTTTGAATTACTGCTAGCCATCCAAACCCCATTGTCTTGAAGACCTCCATATACATTATACGGAGTTTCATCGTCTACGTTAATTGTATAAAATTGTCCAACACTTGGTTGATTTAATTTTAACCAATTTTCTCCGTTATCATAACTAATGTTTACACCACCATCGTTTCCATTTATTAAATGATTTGGGTTTTTTGGATTTATCCATAAATCGTGATGATCCACGTGAACATTTGGATAATCAATAGATTTATATGTAATTCCACCATCTGTTGATTTTATAAATGGGACACCATAAATATAAATATGATTTTTATTTACTGGTGAAACATGTATTTTTCCAAAATAATATCCATATGTATTGTAAAGCCTATCCAAATAATATGAATTTTTTAAAGTCCAGTTTAGTCCGCCATCATTACTTCTATAAACTTGAGCTCCGATAATTGGAGTTTCAAACATAACTGTATTTGCATCTTCTAAATAAAGTTTTAAATCAGATGGCTTTATAGAATCCGCTTTTACTAATCCTTTAATCTTTTTTGAATTATATTTTTTTGGGAAATTATTTGATTTCAGAAATCTGTCTAATTTTAATTCATCTGTTTTTAAAAATTCTTCCTTAGAGATCGATCCAAAATAATTCTTTGTCAGTTCAATCTTATCAACTGAAATTTTATTTTTAGGACGTCTAAATTGATTATCAACAACTGCATAAATAGTATTGCTATCAAAAACTGCTAAACCAATTCTTCCAACTCCATTTCCAATTGGAAATCCGCTTTTTTTTGTAGAAATTAATTTCCATGTATTTCCTGAATCAACAGATTTATAAATCCCTGAATTCTCGCCGTTTCCATTAAAGTCCCAAGCTTGTCTTGATTTTTCCCATGAAGATGCATATTGAATTTTAAAATTATTTGGTGTTATATCTAAATCTATTATTCCTGTATTATCATCTATATATAAAGTGTTTTTCCAGGAAATACCTCCATCTAAAGTTTTAAATATTCCTCTTTCTTTATTTTTTGAGTACAAATGCCCTAAAGCAGCAACGACTATTTCATTTGGATTAATAGGATTTATCATAACTTTTCCGATGTGATGAGAATCATTCAAACCTATGTTTATCCAAGTTTTACCATTGTCAGAAGATTTTAAAATCCCAATTCCGGCATATGATGATCTTGAAGAGTTGTTTTCTCCAGTACCAACAACTATTAACCTAGTATTCCAATCAACATCAAAATCTCCAACATTTTGAGTATTAGAATTGTCCATTATGGGATTAAATGTATTACCGTTATTAACTGTATGCCAAAGTCCGCCAGATGCATATGCGACGTAAAATTCTGAGGGATTATTAGGATTTACCTCAATATCGGTTACCCTTCCGCTCATTATACTAGGTCCAATATTTTTGAATTCTAAATTTTTTACTAACGAATTTTTGATTAATTCATTTTGAATATTCAAGCTTTCTAGGATGTCCTTAGAACTTGTGGAAACTTGAGAAAAAACTGTTGACAATAATAGTGAGAATAATGTGGTGTATAAATATTTCATTATGTATAATTATATTTAGTTGAACGTTTGTTGTTCATTAAATATACTATTTTTGAATTTTAAATATAACTATGAAATATTTTCCAATATCTAATTCTTTATTTGCCAAAAACAGAAAAAATTTTGTAGAGAATATGCTAGACAATAGTATAGCTTTTTTTAACTCTAACGATTGCTATCCAGTAAGTGCAGATACTACTTTACCTTTTGAACAGCATCGTGATTTATTTTATTTAAGTGGAATAAATCAAGAAGAAACTGTTTTGCTTATTTATAAAAACAATGATTCAAATTATGAGGAAATTTTATTTCTTACTAAGCCTAATGCACTGTTGACTCATTGGGAAGGTGAAAGGCTTAATGAAGAGAATGCTTATTCTATTTCGGGGATTAAGACTGTGTACTGGTTAGAGCAACTGGAGGATATTGTAAAAAAAATAATGCAAAATGTTAAAATTTTGTATTTAAATAAAAATGAACATTACAGAGCAAAAGTAGAAACTGAAACTAGAGAAAAACGATTTAATAATTGGATTAAAAAAGAATACCCTTCCAAAGATTTAAAGGGAAGTAACTCAATACTTCAAAAATTAAGATCCGTTAAAAGTTCAATTGAAATAGAATTAATTCAAAAAGCTTGTGATATTACTGAAAAAGGATTTAGAAGAATTTTAAGCTTTGTTAAGCCAGGTGTATGGGAATATGAAATTGAAGCAGAATTTTCTCATGAATTTTTAAAGAATAGATCTAAAAAATTTGCATATTCTCCTATTATTGCATCTGGGAAGAATTCAACAATCTTACATTACATTGAAAACAATAACCAATGCTTAAAAGGTGATGTTTTACTTTTAGACGTTGGAGCTGAATACGCAAATTATTCTAGTGATATGACTAGAACTATTCCAGTCTCTGGAAAGTTTTCTGATAGACAGAAATCAATATATAATTCTGTTTTGCATGTTAAAAACGAAGCAACTAAACTATTAAAACCAGGAATTCTATGGAAAGATCATTTCAAGGAAGTTGGTAAAATAATGAGTTCTGAACTATTAAAGTTAGGTCTCTTGTCTAAAAGTGATATTCAAAATCAAACTAAAGAAAATCCTGCTTTTAAAAGATATTTTACACATGGGGTTTCTCATAACTTAGGATTAGATACTCACGATTACGGAGATTTAAGCTATCCAATCACTAAAAATATGGTTTTCACAGTCGAACCAGGAATTTATCTTCCTAAAGAAAATTTTGGCATAAGACTTGAAGATGATGTTGTTGTTCAAGAAAATTCAGAGCCTATCAATCTAATGAAAAATATTCCAATAGAAGTTGAGGAAATTGAAGATTTAATGAATCCTTAAAACAATTATTTTGAAAATATCATCTGATTACAAAAAGTTTTTTAAAAGATATGGACCTATTATTTTTATAATGAGTCTTTTTTCAATTATTGTAATAACCACATTTTATTTTGTTCTTCAACCTAAAGTTAGTCTGCCTATTTACAGTCCTTCAATGGTTTCTGAAGAGTTAGTTGAAGAAGATATTCGATACATTAAAAAATATCATAAAATCAATGATTTTTCACTTATAAATCAAAATGGCAAATTAATTTCACAAGAATTTTATCGAAATAAAATTTATATAGCAGATTTTTTTTTCACCACATGTCCTGACATTTGTCCAATAATGACTGAAAACATGAGCTACTTACAAAGTGAGTTGAAAGATCAAACTGATGTTCTGTTAGTCTCGTTTTCAGTTACTCCTCAAGTTGACACAGTAGATGTTTTAAGATCTTATGCTAATCTTAAGGGAGTTGATGACTCAAAATGGAATTTATTTACTGGAAATAAAAAAGATATTTATGAGCTCGCCAGAAAATCTTTTTTAGTAGCAAAAAATGATGGAGATGGGGGTAAATACGACATGATTCACACAGAAAATTTTGTTCTAGTAGATAAAGAAAGTAGAATCCGTGGATTTTATGACGGTACAAATGAGGAAGCAATGAACAAATTATTAGCAGATGTAACTATTTTAAAGCGATCATATTTAGATTAAAAATTAAATAAAAAATAGTTTACTTTTGCTTCTTTAAAATCATTCTAAATAAAGAATATTGACTTTAAACGATCTAAAAAAAGGGGAATCTGGTGTTATAGAGGATATAATTACTGAAAATATTCCATTAAAATTAATAGAAATGGGTTGTCTCCCTGGCAATACCATTAAATTGTTACAACTTGCTCCTTTTAACGATCCGATGTATTTAGATGTTAATGGTACTAGATTGGCAATTAGAAGAGAGACCGCAAATTATATTATTATTAAAAATCTGATTAATGAGTAAAAGATTAACTGTTGCTCTTATTGGAAATCCAAATACAGGAAAATCATCAGTTTTTAATGATTTAACAGGATTAAATCAGAAAGTTGGAAACTACCCAGGTATAACGGTTGAAAAAAAAGAAGGGATTTGTAAGTTAGACAGAGGGGTTAAAGCACATATACTTGATCTTCCTGGAACTTACAGTTTAAACGCATCATCACTAGACGAAAGTGTCGTAATTGAATTGTTGTTAAATAAAAATGATAAAGATTTCCCTGATATTGCAGTCGTTATTTCTGATGTTGAAAATTTAAAAAGAAACCTGCTACTCTTTACTCAAATTAAAGATTTGAATATTCCCTCCATTCTTGTCATTAATATGTCTGATGTAATGAAAAGAAAAGGAATTTCTATAAACACTTCGGTTTTAGAAAAGCATCTTGGAACTAAGGTGATTTTATATAGCTCAAGAGAAAAAAAAGGACTTAATGATCTTAAAAACATTATAACTAATTATAAAAAGTTAGAAACTAATCAATGTTTAGACATAATGAATATTGATTTAGATTATTTTGAAAGCTTAAAAAAAACTTTTCCCGATCAATCAATTTATAAACTTTGGCTAGTTATAACTCAAGATGTAAATTTTGGAAATTTGGAAAGAGATATAGTAAAAGATTCTTCCAATTTTCAAACTAAATCGATTTCTTACCTAAAAAGACTTCAACAAAAAGAAACTATAAAAAGATATCAGTTTATCAATAATGTTTTAAAAGAATCTTACGTTCATGATCCTAAACTTGCAAGTGATTTTGGTTCTAAATTAGACAGAATTTTGATTCATAAATTTTGGGGCTATGCTATTTTCTTTTTAATATTATTAACGATTTTTCAAGCTATTTTTGATTGGAGTAGTTATCCAATGGATGCTATAGATAGTGCTTTCAGTAAATTAAGCTCTTTAACAAAAGACTCATTGCCAAGTGGAGTGTTTACAAATTTACTCTCTGAGGGTATTATCCCTGGCATAGGTGGTATTGTAATATTTATTCCACAAATCGCATTCCTATTTTTATTTATTTCCATTTTAGAAGAAACTGGTTATATGAGCAGAGTTGTTTTTCTAATGGATAGAGTTATGAGAAGATACGGTTTAAGCGGTAAAAGTATTGTCCCTTTAATCTCTGGTACAGCTTGTGCTATCCCAGCAATTATGGCAACTAGAAATATTGAAAATTGGAAAGAAAGACTTATTACGATTTTAGTAACTCCATTTACAACTTGTTCTGCAAGACTCCCTGTCTATCTAATTCTAATTTCATTAGTTATTCCAAATGAAAGGTTCTTAGGTGTAAATGCTCAAGGATTAACTCTTATGGGTCTTTATTTATTAGGGTTTTTTGCAGCAATTTTTTCAGCAAAGATTTTAAATAAAATTTTAAAAATTAAATCCAAAACATTTTTTGTTGTTGAGATGCCTAATTATAAATTCCCTTTATTAAGAAATGTTTTTTTTACAGTTTTGGAAAAAACAAAATCATTCGTTTTTGAGGCGGGTAAAATTATAATGGCTATTTCTATCTTGCTTTGGGGAATGGCATCAGTTGGAATTGGAGATCAATTTAACAATGCAGAGGAGATTATAATTGTAGAAAACTATAACTCAATGGACGAATTTGAAAATAAATTAAGTTCCCACAAATTAGAACATTCATTACTTGGTGCAATTGGTAAAAGTATAGAACCCCTTATAAGTCCACTTGGTTATGATTGGAAAATTGGAATAGCAATTGTTACATCTTTTGCAGCACGGGAAGTTTTTGTAGGAACTTTGGCTACTATATATAGTGTACAAGGTGATCAAGAGGATACAATTAAACAAAGAATGGCAAATGAAGTTCGCGAAGACGGAAAACCTCTATTCGGGCTAGCCTCTGGAATATCGTTAATGATTTTTTATGCTTTTGCTATGCAATGTATGAGTACATTAGCTATTGTAAAAAAAGAAACCAACAGCTGGAAATGGCCTATATTACAATTAATAATAATGACGTTAATAGCTTATTTTAGTGCTCTTTTAGTTTATCAAATCATATCTTAATAAATGGAACAAGTAATACTTACGATACTGGCAGTGCTGATCTCAATAGGGTATTTGTGTAATAAATTCTTTTTCAAAAAGCCTGAAAAAGGTTGTGGAAATGGAAATTGTGATTGTAAATAAGTTACTTAGTTAAATTAAACTTATATCCAACAAAAACTTCAATTCCGTGATTTGGAGCATATGTATAAGATGTATCAAAAAAGGGGCTAAATCCCTTATTATAGTTCGGATCGTTGTAGGCGACTAAAGGAGATTCTTTTTGTCTAAAATTAAATATATTTAAAATTCCAAAATACACTTCATTTTTATTACTCAATTTTCCATTAATATTTACGTTGTGAATACTAAATGGTTTACTCCTTTGGGGCCTTGAAATTTCACTTATTTGTCCGTTATTTTTCATATCAAAAACTTCAGGCAATTGCATTATGCCTACATAATTTGAAGAGGTGTTAATAGACCAAGTATTGTTAAGAGGAAATTTAATATTTAATCCAGCTGTCCATCTTGGGGAATGCTCCATATCAAACATTGTCTTTATATTGTTGTTATTCTCAGTGTACTTTACAACTTGATGATTAAAATTCAAGGTAAATGCAATTCCGTTTAAAAATGAATGATTCCATGCTCCGCTGACACCTTTTGAATATGAATAACCTTCTGAATTTTGATAAATAATATACTTTTGAATATCATAATTAGGAATAATTTTATTTGAAAAATAAGTATAGAACAAGTCTATATCAAAGTTTCCTGAGCCATTAAATCCAGTGTAAATATAATTTGTATTTAGAATCAAACTTTTAGATTTTTCGGGCTGTAATTCTTCAACTATTTTAACTTCTCTTTGACCAGTTACAAATGCATGATCTTCTGCAAATAAATTAACTAATCTAAATCCAGTACCAACATTTAATCTAAAAGCAAGCCACTGTCCTGGATTATATTTAATGTGAAAACTTGGGGCAAAAATTAAACCATGATCTTTAAAATGATCTAATCTTAATCCCCCAACTAAAGATATTTTGTCTGAGGATTTGAATTGATCTTGAACGAGTAAGCCAGGTATAAATTGATTAGAAGCATTATTTAATATATCTCCGTTAATTACTTTTTCAGTAGCAATAGTGTTATCGTCGTACAAATTATTTTTTATTGATAACCCATATAAAAAATCATGTTTATTGTATTTTTTGCTAAGAGTAAATTGTGTGAAGAATATATCTTGTTTGGCAACATAATAATCTGAACCGTAATAACTATTTTGATCGTGTTTTGAATAGGAATAATTTACTTCAAAATCTTCAATAAAATCAAATTCATACTTTCCAAACAGTTCGAATCTATAAGTATAAATACTTTCTCCATAAATTTTTTCAGAGCCTCTTAAATTTTTGTAATTACCGTTCTTTAAAAACTCTTGAACCCCGTTTCTCCTGTCTTCAAAATAATATCTGGAGGAAATTATAAATTGTTTTTTTGATTTTCTACTAATATTCCATTTATTAAAAAGCGAAATCCTATCAAGATTAATATCATCTCCAAACCCATCATTATTATAATCGTCATAATCATTTTTGCGATCCCAATTTACTCCAAAATACCCTGTCGTTTTGCCTATTTTATTTGTTACAGCCATGTTCAAATAACTTTCTAAATGTGAAGTCGCTTGAACATCTAAAGAAATGAAAGGCTGATCCTTAGGGTTTTTTGTTATTATATTAATTACACCTGCAACAGCCTCAGATCCATACAAAGTACTACTAGGGCCTTTAACGATTTCTAACCTGTCTATTATCATATTAGGTATTCCATTTAAACCATATACAGAGGCTAAATTTCCATACATTGGGATACCATCCATTAAAACAGATGTGTAAGGTCCTTCCAGTCCATTTATACTGATAGAGTTAGTGTAACATACTCCGCAGGCGATAACTTCTTGAGCACCATTTATTAGTTGAACAATTTTTGTAATATTAGTTCCGGCTGAGGGTAAGAAAGAATTAATTTTTTTTGCAGTTATTACATTTACCTTTACTGGGGATTCTGTAACATATTCGTCTTTCAGTGTTCCTGTAACTACAATTTCGTTTAGACCATTAATATCTTCCTCTAAATAAATTATTAAATTATTAAAGTTTAGATTCTTATTTGTTAATGATATTTTTTTTGAAACATGGCCTATGTAAGAAATAAGAAGATTATTGTCTTTTAACAAATCAATTTCAATTTCAAAATAACCATTACCATCAGCAATAACTCCATTTTCAGAATTTAAGAGGCTAACACTTGCATATCCAAGAGTGCCAGATTCTGATTTAACAACTCCATTTACATTAGTTAACTGGGCGTTTATTATAAAAGGAAGAATAAGAAAAAAATATTTCATAAAGAAGAAAAGAAAAAATATTAGAAAAATTACCCTAGAGCAACATCTAAAATCATCATTATAATAAATCCACCAATAAACCCTAGAGTTGCTATATCAGTGTTTTTATCTAATTGAGTTTCAGGAATTACTTCTTCAACTACTACAAAAATCATAGCTCCAGCAGCAAAAGCTAAAGCGTACGGAAGAATTGGGGTGAAAAAAGTTACAGCAACAGCCCCTATTACTGCAGCTATAGGCTCAACTGCGGCAGAGGCTTGTCCGTACATAAAACTTTTCCATCTACTCATACCTTGTCTTCGTAGCGGCATTGCAACAGCTATTCCCTCTGGAAAATTTTGAATGCCAATGCCTATTGCCAAAACAACTGCTCCAGTTATTGATGCTTCAGGAATTCCCGCTGCAACACCTCCAAAAAGAACACCTATTGCTAATCCCTCTGGGATATTATGCAAAGTTATTGCTAATGTCAGCAATGTTGTTCTATGCCATGGAGTTTTAATCCCTTCAGCTTCCTTGAAATTAATATGCATGTGGGGAAGAACTTTATCTAAGCTAAAAATAAAAAGAGCTCCTAATGCAAACCCAATTGCAGCAGGCATAACTTTTACAAATCCTTCTCCTTCGCTCATTTCAATTCCTGGGGCAAGTAAACTCCAAAAACTTGCCGCTACCATTACCCCACCGGTAAATCCTAACATTCCGTCCAGAAAAACTCTGTTCATTGATTTAAATAAAAACACAAATGAAGCTCCAAAAGCAGTCAATCCCCAAGTAAAAAGTGTCGCATATAAAGCTCCTAAGACTGGGTCAGTATTTTGAAAAAAAGTTATAATATCTTGAAACATTAAAATTAAATTTTAGTTATATATAAATTACTAGCCGTTTTTATAGAGACAGTTAAATTGGTTTCGTCTAAACCAATATGTAAAGACTGATCAAACTCTTCTTGATGTAAAACTTTGATATTAGAACCTAAAGAAATTTGTCTCTTATCTAAATACTTAAGAAATGCTGAAGAAGAATCTTTAACTCCAATAAATTTTCCGGTTTCACCTATATTTAAATCACTTAATTTTAATTTAGGTGTAAACTTTATAAATCCAGCAGGATTTGGAATAGGGTCGCCATGAGGGTCTTTTGTTGGAAAATTTAAAAACTTATCTAATTCGTTTGTTAATTTTTCCGACTGAATGTGCTCCAATTGTTCAGCAATATCGTGCACCTCATCCCACTTAAAGTTTAATTTATCAACTAAAAAAACTTCCCAAAGTCTATGCTTTCTTATTATATTTAAAGCAGTTTTTCTTCCTTTTTCAGTAAGTTGAGCTCCGTGATATTTCTTGTAAACGATTAAGTTTTTTTCTCCAAGTTTTTTTAACATTTCGGTAACTGAAGATGCTTTTGTGTTTAAATTATCTGCAATTGAATTTGTAGATACTCCTGGTTCAGAATCGGATGACAAATGGAAAATAGATTTTAAATAATTTTCTTCAGAAAAAGTTAACATAATGCAAATGTATGTTTTTTAGATTAAATAAAAAAATATTTTAGGTTAGCCTAAAAATAATAATATTAAAAAGAAATTTAATTAAAGTTGTCTGTTTAATAAAGAATGGGAAAAATCAATAAGCTCCTTTTTTTTAACGTTGGAAATACTCAATTCATTTAAAGAATTTAATGCTAAATTGGTAAAATGTTCAACAAGTTTAAGACTTTCGAGATCTGCTTTTGTGTCCTTAAAAATTTGTGTGACTTTAAAAACTTTTTCAATAGAGTTATTATCGTTGTATAGAGATTTTAAAGTTTCAGATTGTTCATTATTAGCATTTGCTAAAGACAAATGATATAATGCTGTTTTTTTATTTTCAATAATATCTCCACCAATTGATTTACCAACTAAAGATTCATCTCCAAAGGTATCTAAGTAATCATCTTGTAACTGAAAAGCTATTCCAAGGTTAACTCCAAAATCATAGATTTTGATTAAATCATTTTGATTAGCTTCGGCAATTATTGCGCCCATTTGCAAAGAAGCTCCAACCAAAACAGCTGTTTTTAATTTGATCATATTAATGTAACTGTCAAACGTCACATTTGGATCTTTTTCGAAATCCATATCAAATTGTTGACCTTCACAAACTTGAAGAGCCGTAGTGTTTAAAACATTATTTAATTTCTTAAAAATATTTGGGCTATAGTCTTCTAACAATTTATAAGAGTAAATTAGTAATGCATCGCCAGAAAGTATTGATTGATTTGTATCCCACTTTAAATGGACAGTTTCGTTACCTCTTCTAAGAGCTGCTGAGTCCATAATGTCATCATGCATTAAAGTAAAATTATGGAAACATTCAACTGACAAAGCAGCGTTTAAGGATAATATGGGATCTTTTCCAAAAGTACTTGTTGACATTAAAACCAAATAAGGTCTTATTCTTTTGCCTCCAATATCTAATATGTATTTTATAGGATCATATAAAGATTTTGGGGTTTTTGAAAAAGACAAATCTTTTAGACTGTTATTAATTAACTCGGCATAAAATTTGATATTATTCAAAATATTATTTTGATTCAAAAATACATCTTTTACAATTCCTATTATTAATTAAACATAAAACTTTGGAAACTATTTGCGTTTTTAAAGTTTCCTGCTTATATTTGCACTCCAAAAAAATAATACTTGAAAGATTTAATATTAGAAAAAACAAGAGAACTTTTTCTCACCATAGGATTTAAAAGCATTACTATGGATAACATTGCTAATTCAATGGGAGTTTCTAAAAAAACAATTTATAATTTTTTTGAAAATAAAACTGAGCTTGTTAAAGAGGTGTCTAATTACATGTTTGTAAGCATTACTGGAGGGATTACTGAAATAAAAAAAACATCAGATGATCCAATAAGTGAGCTTTATGACATTAATTTATTTTTAATTAAATATCTCAAAAGAGAAAGTGTATCACCTCTATACCAACTTGAAAAATATTACCCAAAAATTCATAAAAATTTAAACAATAAGCAATTTGAGTTTATTACAAAGTCAACTAAAGAAAGTTTAGACAACGGAATCAAATTAGGTTTGTTTAGAAAAGACATTAAAATTGATTTTATTTCCAGACTTTATTTTAAGGGTATGATGGGTATAAGAGATTTGGATACCTTTCCAACTAAACTTTACGATCCAGTTAGCTTAAAAACAGATTTTATTGAATACCATTTAAGAGCTATAGTGACTGATGAGGGATTAAAAAAACTAAACCACTTTATAAATAAGTAATGAAAAAAACAGTTGCATTTATATGTCTTCTTCTTCTAAGCACTGACATTAAAAGTCAAGATTCGTTTTCTTTAGAAGATGCAATTAATTATGCTTTACAAAATAACAGGCTCTCAAAAAATGCAACTAGTGACCTTGAAATTGCTAATGCAAAAAAATGGGAAACTATAGCAACTGGACTTCCTCAAATCAGTGCTTTTTTTGATTACTCCAATAATATTAAACAGCCTATCTCTTTAGTGCCTGCTGAATTTTTTGGAGGAAATCCAGGGGAGTTTGCAGAGCTGTCCTTTGGTACAAAACAAACATTAGATGGCTCACTCACTCTTAGACAATTACTTTTTGATGGATCATATATGATAGGTTTAGCCTCAATTGAACTTTTTATGGATATTGCTAAAAAGGCAAAAATTAAAACTGACATTGAAGTAAAAAAAGCTACAATCTCTGCATATGGTAATGCGCTTGTTAGTCAAGAAAGAGTTGAGATATTAAAAAGAAATCTTGAAAATGTAAAAAATAATCTAGAGGAAATAAATAAAATTTATGATAGTGGATTTACTGAACTTGAAAATGTTGAACAGCTTACTATCTCATACTCTTCTTTAAAGAATTCACTCGATTATTCAATTAAGCTAAACAAGACCTCTTTAAATCTATTAAAGTTAATTATCGGATTTGATATTGATAAAGAAATTATTTTAGAGGATAATCTCATGGGTTTGATCTTAAAAAACACAGACTTAACTATGCCTATTGAAGATTTTGACATAGAAAAAAATATTGATTATCAACTGGCTTTCAATAACAAAGAATCTCAGAAAACTCTATTTAATTTAGAAAAATCAAAAGCTCTTCCTACTCTATCTGCGTTTATTAAAGGAGGTTATGATGGCAATAGTGATTCTTTTGAGTTTTTTAAATCAAGTCAAAAATGGTATGGATATTCCTTTGCAGGAGTCACAATGTCTGTTCCTGTTTTTAGTTCGTTAAGGAGATCTGCAAAAACACAACAAGCAAAATTAGAATATGAAAAATCAAAAGTTGATTTATTGGAATCTAAAAAGACTATTTTAATTGAACTTGATAATGCTAACAGTGAATACCAGTTTGCTCTAAACTCTTATAATAATTCGGTTGAGAGTCTTAAACTAGCAGAAAAAATTGAAAAGAAAAATCAGATTAAATTTTTAGAGGGATTAATTTCTGGTTTAGATTTAAGACAAGCTCAACTTCAGCTTTACTCTATCCAAAATCAATTGCTTCAATCTATGGTAGAAGTAATTACTAAAAAAATCAATCTAGAAATAATTTTAACTCAGAATTAATTTTAAAATGAAAAACATATTTATACTCTTTCTTATCGTTTCACTAATATCATGTGAAGATAACTCCACGCTAAAAAGCATATTAGAATCAAATGATGTTGAACAAATAAAGCTCAAAAGAAAACAAATTGCAGCAGCTCAACAAGATTTTTCCAGCAAGCTTCAAATTATTGATAATAAATTGGAGGAACTAAATACAAATCCACAATTACCAATAGTTGAAGCATATAAGGTTAACCCTATTGCATTTGATCATTACATACAGGTTCAAGGAAGCGTTAACTCTGACGAGTTAATCAATATTTATCCAGAATTTTCGGGTATTGTTAAAAATATATACGTAAAAAGTGGTGAAATAGTAAAAAAAGGTCAGCCCTTAATAAAAATTGATGATGGCGGGCTAAAAGAACAATTATTTCAACTTGAAATTGGATTTGAATTAACTAAAACAACATTTGAAAGACAGCAAAGATTATGGGATCAAAATATAGGAAGCGAAATTAAATTCTTGGAAACTAAATCAATGTATGAAGCTCAAAAACAAGGTATAAATCAACTAAAAAAACAAATCAAAAAAACACTAATTGAAGCGCCTTTTAGCGGAACAATTGATAATGTTGTAGTGAAAAAAGGCGAAGTAGTTTATCCGGGAAGATCTAATTTGATGATGCTTTTAAATCTAGATAATTTATATATCGAATCCAATGTTCCTGAAAAATATATAGCTTCTATTAGATCTGGCAATAAAGCTATTGTTCACTTTCCTCTACTTGACAAGACTATTTCAACAACAATTCGACAATCGGGCAGTTATATAAATCCAATAAACAGAACATTCAAAATTGAAATGGATATAGCTAAAAACAATTTGAATATTAAACCTAATTTAAACTCCAAAGTAAGAATAAACGATTATTCTAATTCATCTGCTTTGATGGTAAATCAAAACTTTATTAGTATTGATAGTGACAACAAAGAATATGTATATAAAATTTCTACAAGTAATAACAAAAATTATGTTTCAAAAACAATTGTAAAAACTGGAAAAAATGACGGAGCAAACGTAGAAGTTATTTCGGGATTAATTTCTGGAGATATGATAGTTTCTGAGGGCATTAGAAAATTAGTAGATAAAGCAAGAGTTAAAATAATCAATTAAAAAATTACTGAATTGAAGAATAAAGAAAAAGATTTTGCACCATCATCCTGGGCAATAAATAACAGCACTACAATGTATGTTATCATGGCGTTAGTTCTTTTTTTAGGTATTGATTTTTATTTTAATATGCCTAGAGAAGAATATCCTGAAATTAAAGAAAATATAGTATTTGTCAGCTCTATTTATCCTGGCAATACAGCTGAAGATATTGAAAAGTTGATAACTGAGCCCCTTGAAGATAAGCTTAAATCTGTCAATAATATTATTGAAATAAAATCTTCCTCCAAAGAAAATTTATCCTTAATAATAATCGAGTTTGATGACGGAATTGGATACACTGAAGCTAAACTTAAAGTAAAAGATGAAGTTGAATCTGCAGTAGCCAGTGAAGATTGGCCTATGTTTAACAATGTAAAAGTTGACCCTAATGTTTTCAACATGACTTTTACAGAAGAAATGCCAATTGTGAATATTAATATTTCAGGAGATTATTCTACTGAAAAGCTTAAAGAATATTCTGAAATTTTACAAGATGAAATTGAAAGTTTAAATGAAATTAAGAAAGTTGATATTTCTGGTGCTCTTGAGAAGGAAGTTGAAATTGCAGTCGACATTTATAAAATGATGGCTTCTAAAATTTCGTTTTATGATGTTATGAATTCTATTCAAGCTGGAAATATTTCCGTTTCTGCTGGAAATATAAAGGCCAATGATCAAAGAAAGACAATTCGAATAATTGGAGAAATAGGCTCTCCCTCTGACCTTGAAAATTTTGTCGTTAAATCATCATACAATAACTCAGTTTTACTGAAAGATATAGCCGAAATAAAATTTAAAGAGAAAGAAGTGACAACATATGCGCGTGAAAAAGGCAAACCCGTTGTAATGTTAGTGGTCAAAAAAAGATCAGGTGAAAATACCTTGCGGGCAGTTGAAAAAATACGTTCTATTGTAGAGAAAAATATCGAAAATATTTTTCCAAAAAACCTAACTGTTTCAATAGCAAACGACCAATCTGAGTTAACTGAAAACCAAGTGACAGATTTAGTTAATAGTATAATATTCGGGGTTGTTATTGTTGTTTTAGTATTACTATTTTTCTTAGGTTTTAAAAATGCACTTTTTGTTGGTATAGCTATTCCAATGTCAATGTTTATGTCAATTGCAATTCTTGGTGCCATGGGTAATACATTAAACACTATGATTCTATTTGGTCTTATTCTTGGGCTTGGATTGTTAGTTGATAATGCTGTTGTTGTTGTTGAAAACGTTTACAGATTAATGGAAAAAGAAGGCATGAACAGAATAGAAGCCACAAAAAAAGGTATCTCTGAAATTGCTTTCCCAATAATAATTTCTACTGCAACTACAGTTGCTGCTTTTATTCCACTTGGATTATGGCCTGGAAGAATTGGTAAGTTTATGGTTTTTTTCCCAATTACTCTATCAGTCGTGCTGTGTTCCTCACTACTTGTAGCTATCTTTTTTAATTCGGTATTAGTTTCAAGGTTTATGAAAATTGAAGACACTAACATGCCTGTTAAAAGAATTATTAGACTTACGGCAACACTCGGAATTTTTGGAATTTTATTTTTAATATTAGGGTTCACTATTGATAATTTAGAATCTAGTAGAGTTTATAGGTTTTTGGGATCTCTCACTATATTTATTTCAATAAATTTTTGGATTTACAGGTTATTTCTTAGAAAACTAGCTAATAGTTTTCAATCAAAATTTCTGCCTATTCTTGATGCTAATTATGAAAAGTTACTTAAAATAATTTTAGTTGGAAAAAGGCCGTATTTAATTATACTTTCAACGTTTTTAAGTTTAATATTAGCTTTTATCAGTTTTGGGAAATCTGTTAGCAGTCAAAGAACTAGCATAGAATTTTTTCCAGATGAAGATCCAAGACAAATAATAGTTTATGTTGAATATCCCGAAGGTACGGATATCTCTAAAACAAATAGAATAGCCAAATTGATTGAAGCAGATATAAATTCTATAATATACTCAGATAAATATTATGATGACACAGGCTATAATTTCATGGTCCAAAATAATATTTCACAAATTGGAGAAGGAACAGAAAATCCTGATAAAGAGCTAGGGGGATTGCAAGAGCTTCCTAATAGAGCTAAAATAACTACCTCTTTTAGGGATTTTAAATATCGACAAGGATTAAGTTCAAGAGAAGTTAGAAAAGAGATACAGCAAGTATTAAAAAACAAATATCCTGGAGTGTCCATAGCAGTTGAAAAAAATCAATCGGGTCCACCCGTTGGTTACCCTATAAATATTGAGATTACAGGAAAAGATTATACTACTTTAATTGAAAAAGCAGAAAAAATTACTGAATATATTAATACAAGAAATATTCCTGGAATTGAAGAGTTGAAAATAGATGTCAATAAATCAAGAGTTACAAATCTGGTGAATATTGATAGAGAAAAGGCTGGTGAATTAGGTCTTAGTGTTGGTCAAATAGGTCAACAGTTAAGAGCAGCTCTATTTGGAACAAAGGCTGGGGTTTATAAAGAAAATGGGGAAGATTATGAAATTAATATAAGGTTCAATAAGGAAAACAGGTATTCTGAAGATTTACTATTTGATCAAAGTTTAACTTTTAGAGACCCTAATAATGGAATAATTAAAGAGATTCCTATTTCTAGTGTAACTAGTAACTCTAGAACCACCACTTTTAATGTCATAAAACACAAAGATTTTAAAAGGATTGTTACAATTTATTCTGGATTATCCTCAGGCTATGTAGATGCAGGAGCTGTTGTAAATCAGATTGTTTCTGAGATGAAAAATTTTAATGAAGATATCAGCATGGTTGATATTGATTATACTGGTCAAATTGAGGAACAAAATAAAAATCAAGCTTTTTTACTAAAAGCTTTTGCAACCGGTTTATTATTGATTTTCTTATTACTAATTTTTCAATTCAACTCTATAAGTAAACCTACAATCATCATGATAGCTATCATACTAAGTTTAATTGGTGTATTTGGATATCTCGCTATTTCTGGAAATTCTTTTGTAATCTTAATGACTATGATGGGTATAATTGCTCTTTCTGGAATTGTGGTTAATAATGGGGTTGTATTACTTGACTATTCGGAAATTTTATTAAACAGAAAAAAACAAGACAAGTCTAATAAAAGCAAAAAATTAATTGAATTAAAATACGATTCTATTGTTGAATCGTGTAAATCAAGATTAAGACCTGTGCTTCTAACAGCAATTACAACTATTGGGGGGTTAGTTCCATTATCAGCTGGATTTAATATAAATTTTTATACTCTTTTTAGTGATTTTGATCCAAATATATATTGGGGAGGTGATAACTTTGTTTTTTGGGGTCCACTGGCAACTACGGTAATATCAGGTTTAGTTGTGGCAACATTCTTAACATTATTTGTTGTTCCTTCTTTGTTTATGATGATTGAAAAATTTAAATTGTGGATTGGTTTAAGATATAGATAATATCTTCTTAAATTTGCATCATATTAATAAAGAATGTACAGAACTCACAATTGTGGCGAGCTAAGGTTAAAAAACTTAGATCAACAGGTAACTCTTTCTGGATGGGTACAAAAATCTAGAAATAAAGGGTTTATGCTTTGGATTGACTTAAGAGATCGATTTGGAGTTTCTCAACTTATTTTTGATGAACAAAGAAGCTCAAAAGATCTTTTTGAAAAAGCGAAAACATTAGGAAGAGAATTTGTAATTCAAGTAAAAGGGTCTGTTATTGAAAGGACTTCTAAAAATCCCAATATTGCTACAGGTGAGATTGAAATTTTAGTTTCTGAACTAACTGTACTTAACGAATCCCTTACCCCGCCTTTCACAATTGAAGATAAAACTGATGGTGGAGAGGAATTAAGGATGAAGTATAGGTATTTAGATATAAGAAGAAATTATATCAAAGAAAAATTAATATTCAGACATAAAGTAAGCTCAGAAATAAGAAATTATTTGACTGCTTTAGATTTTATTGATGTTGAAACTCCATACTTGATTAAATCAACACCTGAGGGTGCTAGAGACTTTGTTGTCCCCTCTAGAATGAATCAAGGTGAATTTTATGCCCTTCCTCAATCGCCTCAAACTTTCAAACAACTATTAATGGTTGGTGGTATTGATAAATATTTTCAAATTGTAAAATGTTTTAGAGACGAAGATTTAAGAGCCGACAGACAACCTGAATTTACTCAAATTGACTGTGAAATGTCTTTTGTTAATCAAGAAGATGTTTTAAAAACATTTGAAGGACTGGTTAGACATCTTTTAAGCTCTATTAAAAATATTAATGTTGATGATTTTCCTAGAATGACATACGATGAAGCGATGTCTAAATACGGTTGTGATAAACCTGATATTAGATTTGGGATGGAGCTTGGGGATTTAAATGATGTTTCAAAACATAAAGATTTCAATATTTTTAATTCATCTGAACTTGTTGTAGGAATAGCGGTTCCTAATGGAAATGCTTTTACAAGAAAACAAATTGATAGTTATACAAATTGGGTCAGAAGACCACAAATTGGAGCTAAGGGATTAGTTTATGTTAGGTGTAATGATGATGGAAGTTTCAAATCATCAGTAGACAAGTTTTACGATCAAGAAGATTTAGGTAAATGGGCTAATATAACCGGTGCTGCAAAAGGAGATCTAATTTTTATTCTTTCAGGGGAAGTTTCACAGGTTAGAGCTCAAATAAGTGCCTTAAGACTTGAGCTTGCTGAAAATCTAGATTTAAGAAAATCTGATGAATTTGCTCCTCTTTGGGTTACAGATTTTCCGTTACTTGAATGGGATAATGAGTCGCAGAAATATCATGCAATGCACCATCCATTTACATCTCCAAAGCTTGATCAATTAGACCTTTTAGAAAAATCACCTGAAAAAATTAAGGCAAATGCTTACGATTTAGTTTTAAATGGAAATGAAATTGGAGGTGGGTCAATTAGAATTCATGATAAAAAAATTCAAGCGTTAATGTTTAAACACTTAGGGTTTTCTGAAGCAGAAGCAAAAGAACAATTCGGATTTCTGATGAATGCCTTTGAATATGGAGCTCCTCCTCATGGTGGGATTGCTCTTGGACTAGACAGGTTAGTTGCTATACTTCATGGT
>Ga0209602_1000093_pt1 | contig 79491 bp, 71 predicted proteins | sample COGITO_mtgs_1205_3_FD_184810 | JGI IMG/M metagenome (GOLD analysis project Ga0209602, IMG submission 184810) | Pelagic marine microbial communities from North Sea - COGITO_mtgs_120524 (SPAdes) (version 2) | ecosystem: Environmental > Aquatic > Marine > Epipelagic ...
TGGTGGCGGAACTGATAGTCGTGATGGTCATGCTGTTCTCCAAAAATTAACGATTCGGGTGCCAGGGGGTTCGATCTCCCAGCACTTTGGTTTTTTCTACAATCTCGGCAATACGCTCTTCCTGGCGGTAAGCCATAATGTGCACGCCGCTGGCCCCTTCGATGTCTTTGATCTCATTGATCATATCGATACAGATATTGACCCCTTCCTGTTTCTGATCTTCGGCGCCTGCCAGACGTTTGATAATGGCGTCAGGGATATGCACGCCAGCCACATTGTTGCGAATCCACTCGGCAGATTTGGCCGAGGCCAATGGGCCCACACCAGGTAAAATAAATACTTTTTCGTGCAACCCCATATCCCGCACTTTGGCCATATAGGTTTTTAGCATTTCAATATCAAAGCAGTATTGGGTCTGCACAAATTGCGCTCCCGCCGCCACTTTTTTCGCTAGCCTCAGAGGACGATAGTCAAAAGGTGGCGCAAATGGATTGGCCGCTGCGCCGAGAAAAACCTGGGGCGGTGAACTGAGCTTTCGACCGCTGAGAAACTGTGCATCGTCGCGCATGCCACGAATCATTTGCAGACTGGTCATGCAATCCATATCAAATACTGGCTTGGCCTCGGGGTGGTCGCCAGACTGCACACCGTCGCCCGTTAAACAGAGAATATTTGAGACTCCCATGGCTGAAGCGCCCAGCACATCACCCTGCATGGCAATACGGTTTTTATCGCGACAGGAGATTTGCATAATCATGGAGTAGCCACTGCGGGTCAGCAAGGCGCACATGCCTACACTGGACATATGGCAGTTTGCTCCGGAGCCATCGGTGGCATTAATAGCATCCACATAGCCATCAAACAGTGCAGCTCTGCGATAAACCTCCATGGGATCTGCGGAGTCTGGCGGCGCAATCTCTGCGGTAACCGCAAAATGCCCTGCGCGCAACACCCGCTCAAAGCGGCCCGGAGAGTCATGGCCCGGCAGTATTGGCAGGTTCTCCCCCGCTATGGGTTCGTCGTCAAACATCATGACTCTGAGACTCCTGATTTTCGCCGCACTGCACGCAACCAGGCACTAGTGCCCTTGTGACGCACATCGACCGGCGGCTGAATAACTTGTATACCAGTCTCCAGGTTGCCTATGCGCCGGCTACCTTCCCAGGATGTTACCCAGACGCAGACCATATCCGGGTCAACCTCACAGTGGCCATTGCTGCGCACTCCGCCACAGGGGCCATTGCGCAAGGTCTTGGGGCAGTTCATTGGGCAGGCCATTCCGGTTTCACCCAGGCTGCACTGGCCACAGGACTGAGAGTCAAAAAGAAACCCTTTAACCAGTTTTTCCACTGCGGCAAAGGTGCCGTCTATGCGCTGATAACCCAGACGATCGAGGACCGGATGCAGAGCCACCAGACAGGCTTCCAGGGCTTTATAAACCCAGCGCAGCCAACGGGCGTTTCTCACTGACCAGTAACGAACCAGTTTCATGGGTTTTGTTCCTTGAGACCTTTGGCGGCCACCAGAGCGGCAATGTCGGCATTGGAATAGGCGGCTTCGATGGCTTCAGCAAATTGCTGGGCAATATCCTGGGGGCTACCCTCGGCTTCTATTTTACTGGTCACCCTGCGCCAGTCTTCAAGATATTCATCACTGCCACCTTTACCTGCACGCATAGCGGCGCGATCTATGGCCGCCTGAAACCTATGACTAAGCATAGCTTTACCACGCACACGCCCACTCTTGACCAGGATCTGTGCTGGAATATCGCGCCAATAGACTTCGATTTTTTGCATGCCGTCAGCCCCTATACAAGCTTGAGTATCTGCTTTTGTAGACCAGTCTCTAAATCACCATAGCCGCTGTGCTCATGGCGAAAGTTTAAATCTAAAAATTCTGCTGCAGCGCGGGCCTGTTCTACCAGCTCTGCATCCTGACGCTGGGACAGGTAAACCAGGCTGGTGTAATGGGCAAAATACTGATCACGCAGCTCGGGATGCCTATCCAGTTTCAAACCTCTTATCACCAGCCGGTCAAAATGTTCGACCAAAAAGTCGGTCAAATAAAAGCTGCCAAGCTCTGCGGCAGCCATCTGAGTAAAGCGTTCTTCACCGGCAAAAAACGAGTAGCAGTGGGCGCCCGGAAGTCGCTCAATGCCCTCTTTGGCCAATAAAGTATCAATGGCTCCGCCGCTGCCGCAGTCAGCATAGGCGACAAAAATGTTTTTATAATGCTGGCGATTTTGCTCGATCTTGGCGGCCAGCTTATCTGCAATTAGTTTGGGTCTATTGTGGAGCTCTGCATCCAGACATTGCAGATCCATATGTTCCCAACCATTTAACTTCTGCAGCCAGACAATCTCACGGGCCAGTGCGCCACAGGCAATCACCAGCAGGCGCCCAGGAGCTTGCTCACTGGCCAGTGCCATTAGGCCGGCTCTAGTGCTCTGCGCTCTGCGACCAGCCGAATTGCTGTTGTCGCTGCATCTGCGGCATCGCGGCAGTAGGCATCTGCTCCCACAGCTTCACCAAATTCTTCGTTCAGCGGCGCACCGCCTACCATCACTATATATTTGTCTCGCAGGCCCTGATCTTTAAGGGCATCAATCACCACTTTCATGTAGGGCATAGTAGTAGTCAGCAGTGCGGACATGCCTAAAATATCTGGCTGGTGACGCTCTAGGGCGGCAATATATTCCTCAACGGAATTATTGATGCCCATATCATGAACTTCAAAACCGGCACCCTCCATCATCATGGCCACCAGATTTTTGCCTATGTCATGGATATCGCCTTTTACCGTGCCAATCACCATGGTGCCCACTGGTTTAGCGCCAGTTTCCGCCAGCAGCGGCTTGAGAATCGACATGCCACCTTTCATGGCATTGGCCGACAGCAATACCTCTGGCACAAACAGGATACCGTCGCGGAAGTCGATACCTACAATGGTCATACCATCAACCAGAGCCTCGCCAAGCACTTTTTCTGCGGACCAACCGCGGTCAAGCAGGATGGTGGTGCCCTCTTCTATCTCTTCTTTCAGGCCATCGTAGAGATCGTCATGCATTTGCAGCACCAGATCTTCGTCGGATAATTCTGCCAGTACAATATCGTCTTCATCAGACATCTGTGGTAACTCCCAATTTGGTATTGCTTAGTAATCTCGATCTTCGAACGAGCCTTTGCGTCGCGCCATAAAGTCCAGCAATGCTTCATCAACCGCCGGGTCAATGGCTGGGGCCTGATATTCGTTGAGCATTTTTTTCCACAGAACATTGGCACGCTGGGCTGTATCCAGTGAGCCATCCACCTGCCACTGCTCATAGCTGTTGTTATCGGCAACGGTTGAACGGTAGAAAGCCGTTTCAAAGTTTTTCAGGGTGTGGGCTGAGCCCAGATAATGTTTGCCCGGGCCCACTTCACGAACCGCATCCAGGGCCTGCCCGTTCTCGGACATATCCATACCGCCCAACAGCACTGAGATCATGCTGGCCTGGTCGGCATCCATAATAAATTTCTCATAGCCCATGGCCAGACCACCTTCGAGCCAGCCTGCGGTGTGCAACATAAAGTTGACCCCAGCTAGCGCTGATGTCTGCAATGTGTTGGCCGCTTCATAGGCTGCCTGGGCATCTGGCAGCTTGGAGCCGGTAAGGCCACCACCGCTTCTGAAGGGCACGCCAAGGCGGCGAGCCAGTGCTGCGGCTGCATAAATCACCTGGCTGGGCTCTGGGGTGCCAAAGGTTGGTGCACCGGTGGCCATAGACACAGCTGCGGCAAAGGTACCAAAGATCACTGGTGCCCCGGGACGACAGAGCTGGGTAAAGGCAATGCCCGCCATGGCTTCAGCCAGAATCTGGGTAACAGTGCCTGCGGTGGTCACTGGCGACATGGCACCGGCAAGAATAAAGGGTGAAATCACTGTCGCCTGATTATTGCGCGCATAGACCTTGAGAGAACCGAGCATGGTGCCATCAAAGGTCATGGGTGAATTCACATTGATCAGACTGGTTAATACACAGTTTTGATCGACAAACTCGTCGCCAAATACCAGCTTGGCCATATCCACTGTGTCCTGGGCGCGCTCATGGTGGGTTACTGAACCCATCAATGGCTTGTCGCTGTACTTGAAATGGCTGTAGACCATATCGAAGTGACGCTTGTTTACCGGCAGGTCTACTGGCTCACAGATGGTGCCGCCAGAATGATGGATACCTGGGGCCATATAGGCCAGTTTGACAAAATTATTGAAGTCGTCGATGGTCGCGTAGCGTCGGCCCTGGTCAATATCATGGACAAAGGGTGACCCATAGGCTGGTACCAGTACGGTGCGCTTGCCGCCAATAATCACATTGCGTTCCGGGTTGCGGGCATACTGGGTATATTCACTGGGCGCGGTGGCCTGAATAATGGAACGGCACAGCCCCTTAGGGAAATGCACTCTGGTGCCCTGCACATCGGCGCCCGCTTGTTTCCACATCTCAAGGGCTTCGGGATCATCGAGAAAATCGATACCGATCTCTTCCAGCAGAATATCCGCATTGTCTTCAATCAGCTGCAGATTCTCTTCGCTGAGATACTCAACGTAGGGAATTTTGCGCTCGATAAATGGCTTGGTTGCAACCACCGCATTAGCGCGGGCCTCACGGCGCCCTTCACGGCCACCAGCATCTCGCCCTGCTCTTCTTCGCCCAGTTCGTTCTGTCATAAGTCTGTATCCTTTAGAGCACTTTTAAAGCTCTTCTGTTCGATCATGATCGGGCGCAGTCTGTGCCTGTTTGACCCGCGCCGCATAGTGTTTTGCGACAGGCTAATACCAGTCTACGACGCACCTGAAACCTAAGCGGTTAAGCAGCTATTGGCCGCATCAAAAGGTGATTCTTCAATCACCGTTGCCCTGTAGCGCTCACCGAGAATCTCAATCTCCAATTCTGTGCCTATGGCACCAAATTCTGTCTTAACCATTCCTAGTGCCAGGGACCTGTTGGTGCGGAAGCCAAAGCCACCAGAGGTCGCCCTGCCCACTAGCTGGCCGTCCCTGTAGAGCCCTTCTGAACCGCGGGCATCCGCATCAGTCACGCCGTGCACTTCCAGGGTGGCGAAGCAGTTGGCAAAGCCTTTTTCCTGCCAGGCCAGCAGCGCCTGCTTACCCACAAAGTCACAGTCTTTATCCAGCTTTACAAAACGGTGTAAACCAGACTCCAGGGCTGAATATTCAATGGACATCTCCCGGGGTATCAGACGGTAGGATTTTTCCAGTCGCATGCTCTCCATGGCGCGGATACCAAAGGGCTTGATATCAAACTCAGCACCGGCCTTCATCAGCTCGTCGAAGATATAGTTTTGCATTTCGATGGGGTGATGCAGTTCCCAGCCCAGCTCACCCACAAAGTTAACCCTCAGGGCTTCAGCCTGGGCATAGCCAACATTGATCGATTTTCCCGTAAGCCATTTAAAGCTGTCGTTGGAGAGGTCAGTATCAGTAAGCTTTTGCAGTACATCCCGAGACTTTGGCCCGGCCAGCACCAGCACACCCATCTGGGTAGTGATTTTCTGAAGACTGACAGAGCCATCCCGGGGAGCCAGCTTGGTTAGATAATCCCAGTCATGGCGCTCCTGAGCGCCGGCGAATACCAGATAATAGCTATTTTGGGCACGCTTATAGACAGTAAATTCGGCGCGCACACCACCATTCTGTGACAGCATATGGCAGAGACCAATTCGGCCCACTGCCTTGGGCACATTGTTGGCAACAATGCTGTTAAGCCAGGCTTCTGAGCCGGGGCCAGTCACAGTTGCCTTGGAGAAGGCAGACATATCCAGCACACCGACCTTTTCATGGACATGGCGCGCCTCTTGGCCAACAAAGTCAAAGTAGTTGGAGCGACGGAAGGAATTCTTCTCAACAATACGGCCATCGTCCAGGGCCTTGGAATGGTTTTTATTCCACAATGTATCCGACTTATTCAGATCAGTCTCTGAAAGAGCATAGCCAGCGGGCGCAAACCAGTTGGGGCGCTCCCAGCCGTAAACAGTGCCGAATACAGCGCCCAGATCTTTCATGCGGTCGTAGCAGGGAGAGGTCTTTAATGGTCTCGCAGCGCCGCGCTCTTCGTCCGGGTAGTGGTTCTTAAACACATGATCATAGGCTTCTTCGTTCTTGGTGCGCAGGTAACCGCGGGAGGCATATGGGCCAAAGCGACGCGGGTCTACCCCCATCATATCCACTGTAGGCTCACCATCGACAATCCATTCCGCCAACTGCCAGCCAGCACCACCGGCGGCGGTGATTCCAAAGCTGTGACCCTCATTGAGCCAGAAATTTTTCAACCCCCAAGCTGGACCAACAATTGGGTTGCCATCTGGTGTGTAAGCAATAGCGCCGTTATAGACCGTCTTTACCCCCACCTCAGCAAAGGCGGGAACTCGGTTCATACAGGCTTCAATATGGGGCATCAGGCGGTCTAGGTCGCCATTGAACAGCTCATATTCCGATTGATCGCTGGGACCGTCCATATAGCAGCAGGGCGCACCTTCTTCATAGGGTCCAAGAATAAACCCACCAGCCTCTTCACGCAGGTAGTAGCCCGCGTCTGATTCACGCAAAACCGCCTGTTCAGGCAGCCCTTCGGCTTTGCGAGCCAGTACATCGGGGTGCGGATCCGTAACAATATACTGATGTTCAACAGGAATAACCGGGATATCCAAGCCCACCATGTCGCCAGTTTTACGGGCGAAGTTGCCTGTGCAGGACACCACATGCTCACAGTGGATATCACCTTTGTCGGTCTTAACAATCCAGCTGTCATCAGCTTGTTGCTCAAGCTCCAACACTGCAGTATTGCGATAGATAGTTGCTCCGCGAGCGCGAGCCCCCTTGGCCAGCGCCTGAGTCAGGTCAGCGGGCTGAATATAGCCATCATCTGGGTGTTGTATGGCGCCAATAATGCCCTCGACATTGGCCATGGGCCAAGCTTCTTTGACCTGCTCCGGAGTCAGAAAGTTAACCTCAACACCGACGGTCTGGGCCACACCTGAATAGTATTTATACTCATCCATGCGGTCTTCATTGGACGCCAGACGGATATTGGAGACCACACTGAAACCTACATTTTGCTCAGTCTCTTTTTCCAACTCATGATAAAAGTCCACAGAATACTGGTGCAGCTTGCCCACTGAGTAGCTCATATTAAATAGCGGCAAAAGACCCGCCGCGTGCCAGGTCGACCCGGAAGTAAGCTCCTTGCGCTCCACCAACACCACATCGGTCCAGCCTTTCTTGGCCAAATGGTACAGGGTACTGACGCCGACAACGCCTCCGCCAACCACCACCACTTTTGCACTAGTTTTCATAACCTACTCTCTTTGAATAATGGCCTCAGTGTAACCAGCCCAGTGATTCTGTTTGCATACAATTACGACAGCAATATACTCGACCGCGTCATCCCCGGAGTCCACAGCAGGCTTGACCTACCGTCGTTTTTAAGACAGCATTCGCCGGTCTCAGAAAGCCACAGATTAAGTGGGACAAGGAAGATGGCTCTGATTGTTTTCAGGCCCCTAAAACAGGATCAACCAGACCTGAATTTTGCACTAGTCACGGAGAGAGAAAATGAGTGATATCGAAATCGCCCGCAGGGCAAAAACCCAGCCCATAACTGAAATTGCCAGTAAGTTGGGTATTCCTGAGTCAGCCCTGATACCTTACGGCAGAACCAAAGCAAAAATTGACCCACAGCATATTGCCTCTCTGCAAGACAAGGCTGATGGCAAACTTATTCTAGTGACTGCAATTACGCCAACACCAGCTGGAGAGGGTAAGACAACTACCTCTGTGGGCCTGACCGATGGCCTTAACCGCATTGGTAAAGATGCCCTGGTCTGTCTGCGAGAGCCCAGCCTGGGCCCCTGCTTCGGTATGAAGGGCGGCGCGGCGGGCGGCGGCTATGCGCAGGTAGTGCCCATGGAAGATATCAACCTGCACTTCACCGGTGACTTCCACGCTATTGGCGCAGCCCACAACCTGCTGTCCGCCTTACTAGACAACCATATTCACTGGGGCAATAGCCTAGAAATCGACGCCAGACGCATAGTCTGGAAACGTGTGGCCGATATGAATGATCGCGCTCTGCGCAATATTAACTGTGGTCTGGGTGGTCCGGGCAATGGTTTCCCACGACAGGATGGCTACGATATTACCGTTGCCTCTGAGATTATGGCGATTTTCTGCCTGGCTACTGATCTAGATGATCTTAAAAATCGCCTCGATAAGATTGTGGTCGCCTACACCAGAGAGCACAAACCAGTGCATGCAAGTGACATACTGGGTACAGGGGCAATGGCAGTATTGCTCAAAGATGCCCTGGCACCCAATCTGGTGCAGACATTGGAGAATAATCCGGCCATTATCCACGGCGGCCCCTTCGCCAATATAGCCCATGGCTGCAACTCAGTGATAGCTACTAAAGCAAGCCTTAAATTGGCGGACTATGTTGTTACTGAGGCTGGTTTTGGCGCCGACCTTGGCGCTGAGAAATTCTTTGATATCAAATGTCGCGCCGCCAATCTAAGCCCAGATGTCTCAGTGATTGTTGCCACCACAAGAGCATTAAAAATGCACGGTGGTGTGGCTAAAAATGACTTGGATAGAGAGGACCTGGATGCACTGCGCGACGGCTGCTGTAATCTGGTGCGCCATATAGAAAATGTTAAGTCCTTCGGTGTTCCCGTGGTTGTGGGTATCAATCGATTTACCTCTGATACAGATGCTGAAATAGCAGTGATTAAAGAAATTGCCGCCGCCAATGGTGTCAAGGCTATTGAGTGCACACACTGGGCCGATGGCGGCGCCGGTACCGAGGAACTGGCTCGGGAAGTAGCCAGTCTCGCCGATAGTGGGTCGGCCAGCTTTGCGCCTCTGTACCCAGATGAAATGCCTATCTGGGACAAAATAAAAACTGTGGCCACCAGGCTATATCGCGCCGATGATATTATTGCCGACCAAAAAATTCGCGACCAGATTCGGAAATTTGAAGAGGACGGCTATGGTCATTTCCCGGTCTGTATTGCCAAGACCCAGTATAGCTTTTCAACCGACCCCAATCTTAAAGGTGCACCCACAGATCATGTGGTAGCCATTCGTGAAGTGCGGCTCAGTGCTGGCGCCGGCTTTATAGTGGTGGTCTGTGGCGATATTATGACCATGCCGGGGCTACCCAGAGTGCCTGCGGCCAACAGCATAGCTATGGATGAAAATGGTGAGGTCACTGGCCTGTTTTAATGAGCAATAGTTATAAATGCCCCAACTGTGGCCTGGAGCTGCTGCAACAGCAAGCAGCTCGGAGCTTCAGCTGTGAAAATAATCACAATTTCGATTTAGCCAAGGAGGGTTATCTCAACCTGCATCTTGCTCAGCATAAACGCAGCCGCAATCCCGGCGATAGCGATGAGATGATTCGCAGCCGCCAGCGATTTTTAAATACTGGACATTATAAATTTCTGGCCGAAGGTCTCATCAAGCAACTCAGCCATATGTCCAGCGAACAGCGGCTTTTGGATATAGGTTGCGGCGAGGGCTATTATCTCGAACAGATTTACCGCTCCAATCAGTCGCTGCAGCTAGTGGGGCTGGATATCAGCAAAGCTGCTGTTCGCCTGGCAGCTAAGCGCAAGCTCAGCGCCCAGTTGGCTGTAGATAGCGCATTTAATATGGCTCTGTTTGATCATAGTGTCGACAGTGCTATTTCAGTGTTCTCACCTATAAGTCCCGAGGAGGCTGCCAGAGTTATCAAACCTGGTGGCACTCTGATTATGGTTGGACCAGGAGAGCAGCATCTCTCTGGCTTGACCGCCCAGATATATGACAAAACCATGGCGAGAACAGGTAATTTTGAGGCCCTGGATAGCAGCCAACAGTTTACCCAGCTAGATCAAATTGAGTTGTTGGAGGAACTACATATCCAGGGATCTGCTATTGCCGATCTGCTGCATATGACCCCCTACTACTGGCATGCAAAACCGCAACAACAGGAGCGTTTAAAAAATTTAAACCGTCTTGAAACCCCTGCACATTTTATTATTCGCCGGTATCAGAATACTCAAACCTAGGGTTAACTAGCGCTTAGAGGCTGCAGCCATATCTGTATAGCGATCCATGGGCAACATCATCCTGAAGGTGGTTCCCATCCCCAGCCGAGACATCACTGTGGTGCGTCCGGAATGGGCCTCAACCGCCACCTGAACCTGCTGCAGTCCGAGCCCACTACCCGTGGCCGATGTCTTAGTGGTGAAGAACGGATTAAATATTTTACTAAGATTTTCGTCGCTAATACCCACACCAGTATCTTCAATATCAACCCAGATCATCGAACTATGGGTACCGGTGCGCACTGTAATAGTGCCTTTGGATTCAATTGACTCAACTGCATTAAACAGCAGATTTAAAAATGCCTGAACCAACTGACTGCCATCACAGAAAATATTGGGCAGACGACTGTACTGTTTGACGATCTCAGCTTTATAGCGCAATTCACTAGAGGCTATATTGAGTGATCTATCCAACAGCCTATTGATATCTTCCTCGGCAATCTCTCGTCGATCAGCGGCGCAAAACTGGGTGACATCCCCTACCAGTGTCTGCACTCTGACAACTGCTTCATCCGAGTCCTTCAGCAGGCTGCCAATATCAGATTTAATAAAATCAAAATTAATCTTCTTCTTAAGTTTTTTAATGTTTTTGACCTGTGCGGCCTGGGATACACCAGTGGATTGCGATAACTCAACAGCCTCAGCTTGCTGTTCTATAAGCCCAAAAATATCGTGGTAATAACTATTCACAGATTTTAAATTTTCCGCAATAAAGGCTAGAGGATGAATTATTTCCTCCCCAATACCAGCCAATAACAATCCCAGCTTAGCCATTTTCTCGGAGTGCGCAAGGCGCAATCTAAGCTGCTCCATATCCTCATTGACCTGACGTAACTTGGCGCTTTTCTCAGCGACGATTTGTGTTCGATACTGCAGTGCAGCGGAGGTTTGATAAAGCTCTGCAGCCACCTCTTCCAGTCTTTTCTCTGCAGCCTTGCGAGCTTCAGATTCCCGGCACAGATTTTCGCTGAGCATGTTGGCATCAGTCATAGGTAATTCCTGCAGTCCTTTTGCTCAGAGACAGCAGCATACTGATACCCGCATCTACAATGCTGGTATGAGATTGATCAGTAAAAAGAAAAATACAGACTGGCAATGGTGTAATCCTCCCTTTAGTTGCCCGCTTCCCATCCAGTGAAAGCGTAAAACAGACTACTGTTGACCCTACTTCTCACAGAGTGCTCTATTAAAATATAGCCGAATTTCTTCTCTGCGTTTAACTTAAATTTGGAAACAGGTTAGTGACTAAAGTCAAATAGTTGCATGACCTCTACATTCAGAGCGCTGGCAATTTTTTCCAGATTGTCGAACCTGGGTCCAAAGATACCCCGCTCCATATTACTAATAGACTCAATACTAAGCTCAGTGGCGTCTGCCAACTGCTCCTGGGTTAAGCCTCTGCCGGTTCTCAGCGATTTTAATCGACTGCCGAACCTGGTTTTTAAACTAGCCATAACAGCATTCCCGAAGAAAAAAATGGCATTTAATTTAATTAAAATAATCAATCTAGCTAAGTCCAACTTCTTATTTAACAGAGTTAAACTTCGTTTTTGTTATAACTGCGATCAGCTTCTCCATAAGCCATTAACAAATGATTATCTGCGGCAAAATCGAGTAAGCATCAACTCAGCCGAAGCTGACTTTCAGCCTAAAACTGGAAGCCCTACAGGGCTCTTTTATGTCAGATTTATAGTTATTGGACTATATTAATAGCTGGATAGTTTCCCATTAATTGCGCCTATGCTAGGCTACAACAGCGATCCAATTCTCTGCGCCTTTTTAATTATTCACCGATACAAAGAACCTATGACCCCTGCCACAGAAGCCTTTCTCGAACGCAACCAGCTGCCGGAGAGCTATCTGCAGTTTGCTCAGCGCTGGTTTGAACCCTTAGTGGATCAAATTTTTCAGCAGTATCAAATGCAAAAACGACCGCTGGTATTAGGGATTAATGGCTGCCAGGGCTCAGGTAAATCCACTCTGGCAGACTATCTGTGCAGCATGGTTGCCGAGCGCCACGCTATAGCCACCGCCAATCTGTCACTGGATGATTTCTATCTACCCCTGAAACAGCGTATGCAGCTATCTGAAACAGTACATCCCCTGTTGGCAACTCGCGGTGTACCAGGCACCCATGACATAGATCTAGCTATAGAGACCATAGAGCAGCTTGTGGCTGGCAATACCACCAGGATACCCAGATTCGACAAGAGTATTGATGATCGAGTGCCAGAGAAAGATTTTGACAGAGTTACAGGTCCGGCGGGCTTAATTATTCTTGAGGGCTGGTGTCTGGGCGCCCTGCCCCAGTCTGATAGCGATTTGCAGCAACCGGTGAATGACCTGGAGAGACTAGAGGACGAGCAGGGTATTTGGCGTCAATATATCAACCTTGCTCTGGCCGGAGGTTATCAGCAGCTGTTCGCCATGGTCGATCAGTTGATTATGCTGAGAGCACCCTCATTCGATACTGTGTTTCAGTGGCGCTGGCAACAGGAGAGTAAATTGCAGGAAAAACATAGCCAGACCAATAGATCAGGCCTGATGACAGAACAGCAAGTTTTGAGATTTATTCAATATTTTCAACGTATTACCGAACAGTCTCTGGCTGAAATGCCTGGCCGCAGCCAGCATGTCTTCCAGCTGGATTTAGATCGACAGATTAGTAACCATACTGCTATTTAGCTGTGGAATCAGTTTTGAAGCAGCCTACAAAAAACTAATGGGCAGCGATTCGATTCTGATTAAACTCGCTGATCACACGCAATAACTGGCGGCAGGTAATCTGCCCAACCAGCCGACCATGATCGAGCACCGGGCGGCGGCGATGACCTTTCTTGAGCATATCATCTGCTACATCCACCAGATCAGCGTGAACATCACAGACATCCACATTGGCTGTCATATACTCGCGGGCCTTGCCTACATCACCCGCCTCGTTGTAAGTGGCGGCTAAAATAGCACTCAGGCAATCCATCTCGGAAAGCACACCGACCAGCATTTCCTGATCATCAACAACACAAATGCCCGAGACCCTGTGCTCTATAATCAGATGAATAGCATCAAAAAGATCTTCATTAGCATGAATTTTTACTGGATCATGGAGCATATAGTCACTGAGATCCACGGAACCTAACATAGCTATCTCCTTCACTTAAAATGGGCTGATTTAAATCAACTGCACCTGTATTCCCTGTGGCAAATTCACTACAGCGCGCCTGCAAACTCGATAAAGGGCTGTGGCCAGCTACCTAGCGCCAATACCAGCAACAACAAAAGGGCTGCCACAATATCCTGGGCACCAAGGGCGGCTCTAGACTCTGTTTTAATCATAGTCCCCGAAGTCTTGCTCATGGCAAATATAATGCGCAGATAATAATAGATGGCTATGGCACTACCCAGAACCAGAGCCCCAAGCAAAACCCAGAGCTGGGATTGAATGGACAGCATGATCAGATAAAACTTACCAATAAATCCAGCGGTTAGAGGTATGCCTGCAAATGACAGCATGGCTACGGTAAGCGCGCTGGCCTGAACCGGGTTGCGCCAGAATAGTCCCTCAAATGCACTGAGCATGGATTTACTATCGTCTTCGCCGGCCAGATTGGCTATGACTGTAAAGGCCGCCAGCGTAGTCACAATATAGGCCGCCAGATAGAAGGTAATGGCCTGACCAATCAACTCACTTGACATGGTACTTTGAGCAGCAGCCAGAGCAATGAGCACAATGAGTAGATAACCAAAATGAGCAATAGAAGAATAGGCCAGCAGACGCTTGATATTGTCCTGACGCAGAGCCAACCAGTTACCCACCAACATAGAGGCCATAGCTACCACAGATAGCGCCATAATCAACGAGTCGTATTGGTAGAGTTGGCCGTCGAGATAAAACCTGGTCAGGGCAACAAACACAGCACCTTTGGATACCGTGGCCAAAAAGCCCGTAACCGGTGTAGGTGCGCCCTGATAGACATCGGGCGTCCACATATGAAATGGCACCACAGACAACTTAAAGCCCAGCCCGGCAAGTACCATTGCACTGCCAGCCATAAGCACCAGGGGCTCCTGACTGAAGGCCGCAGCAGCTTTGGCACCCATGCCCCCGTAACTAAGGTCGCCTGTCGCAGCGTAAATCAGCGCAAAACCAAACAGCAGCATGGCCGAGGCACAGGCCGATAGCACCAGATATTTAATGGCCGCCTCCAACGGTAGCTCGCCCTTTTCAGGAAACGCGATCATGCCGTACAGAGCTACGCCCATCAGCTCCATACCCAATAGCAGCGAGGCCATATGGCTGGATTGAATCAGCACCACTGCACCCAGCACAGATAGCACCAGCAGCAGATAATATTCTTCTTTGCGCTCTCCCTCTGGAGAAAAGCTATCTTTCGAAAGAATAAGTGTTACCAGAGAGGCCACCAGAATCAGGGTAGTAAAAAACAGCCCCCAGTCGTCCACCATCAACAGCATGGTCACCGGCTGGGTAAATTCGCGGGCGTAGCCAGCTCCCCAGAGGGTCAGCAAAAAGCCTATTGCAGTGATCCACCAGGCCAACCCCTGATCCCGTTTAATTGAAGCCTGGATCATTAGCACCACAGCCGTCAGTGACAGCATCAAAATCGGCATCAACGCCATCAGTTGCCCTGTATTCATGGCATTGCCTCCACCGAAGTCATTTCAAGCAGACTCTGCAGCACCGGCTGAGCCATATCTAGAACCGGCTGGGGATAGAGCCCAAGACCAATTAGTGCAACCATCATCACCGTCATTGTAAGCATTTCACGGCCGGCGAAATCTACCAGACCATGGTCCTGAAGCTTTGGATTAGGCTCGCCCTGAAACGATTTCTGCATCAGTATCAGTGAATAGATAGCCCCGGTAATCAAACCCAGTGCAGCCACTGCGGTGATCCAGGGGCTGATCTGAAACAGCCCCAACAGCACTAAGAACTCGGCCACAAAGTTACCCAGCCCGGGCAGACCCAAACTGGCCAATACAAAGAACATGGCCACTGCACCCATGCGCGGCATCTGTTGCCACAGGCCACCCATCTCGCGCATATCTCTGGTATGCAGCCTCTCCTGCAGAGAGCCGGCAATCATAAACAGTGCCGCAGTACTAAAACCATGGGCTACCATCTGCATCACAGCTCCCTGCAGAGCCAGCTCATTCCATGCATAAACTCCGAGGAGCACAAAGCCCATATGGCTGACACTGCTGTAGGCAACCAGACGTTTAAAGTCGCTCTGGGAAAAGGCCAGTACCGCGCCGTACACCACTCCAGCAGCACCCAGCGCCATAGCAGTCCAGGAGAAATCTAGCGCAGCCTCAGGGAACAGGGGTACCGCAAAACGAATCAAGCCATAGGCGCCAGTTTTAAGTAGAATCCCAGCCAGAATTACACTGCCAGCCGTAGGTGCCTGGGTATGGGCATCAGGCAACCAGGTATGAAAAGGAAAGGCGGGCAACTTGACCACAAAGGCAATAAAGAAGCCAAGCATCAGCCAGTGGGCAGTCTGTTCAGGCATAGGAGTGTTTAACAAATCGAAGTAGCTAAAGCTCCACTGCCCAGTAGCGCTGTGATTGACCTTGACCAGTGCCAGAGTAGCCACCAGCATTAGCAGACCGCTGGCCTGGGTAAAAATAAAGAACTTCATGGCCGCATAGCCACGGTTTTCATGGCCCCAGATGGCGATCATAAAGTACATGGGAATAAGCATCACTTCCCAGAACAGGAAAAACAGGAACAGGTCCAGAGCCATAAATACCCCCAGCACACCGGCTAGGGTCCACAGCAGGTTGGCCTCAAAGAAGCCGTGCTTGACCGCTATATCTGTCCATGAAGCACTGACAGCTATGGCTCCCAGCACCAAGGTCAGCAGCACCATCAGCAGGCTGATGCCGTCCAGTGCCAACTCAATACTGATACCAAAGGCGGGAATCCACTGGGCTTTAAAATGCATCAACCAGGTGCTGGGGTCGTCTGGCATGGGTGCCTGTAACTGGGTGAGAGATGGCATGCCCCAAAGCTCAGATAGCAGATAGGCCAAATCTAGCAGAATAACCACCAGGGCTACCCTGCGCGGTATATTCTCTCCAGCCCGCTCAGACAGCATGGCAATAACACCACCCAGCAGCAATATCAGAATCAGATTGACCATAACCATTAGAGGGCCTCCGCTGAGATCTGCAGTGCCAGGGTCAGCACCAGAATTAAGCCAAACACCATACTGGCAATATACCAGCGCATGCGGCCAGTCTGTGATTCCGCAAGCCAGTGATTAAAGGTTTGATTAATCGCCACAATCAGCCCGTAGATGGCATCTATGGGCTCATTGACCATAATCCCGGACAGCCGATAATAGGGCCGCACAAAAATCCGATCATAGAGCCAGTCTATACCCCAACCACTGTGCCAGAACCGCCGCAGCCACTGACCCAGAGATGAGTTAACCAGTTTGTCGACATTGAGCTGGCCACTGTGGAATATCAAATAGGACAGCAGTAGACCCATCAGTGGCACCGAGATGGACACATACTCCACCCAGTTAGCCGGATGCTCACCACTGGCCACAGGGAACACCTCCGCCACCGGGATAATAAAGTATCCACCCACCATTGCCAGGCCACAGAGAACTACCAAGGGCAGGGCCATTCGCCAGCCTGTATCCCCGTCCGGTTGAGTTTTAGCCTCACCAAAGAACACTACAAACACCAACCGGAAACTATAGATCGCTGTCAGCAGCGCCCCCAGCAAACCACCCAGCCACAGCCAGGGCCCAGCGTCGGGCTGTAGATAAGCCTGCAGTAAAATCTGATCCTTACTGAAGAAACCAGAGGTCATTGGCAGTGCTGCCAGCGCCGCCGAGCCAATCATAAAGCTCCAGAAAGTCACCGGCATTTTGCTGCGCAGACCGCCCATCTTGAAAATATCATGCTCATGATGCAGGTAGTGGATAATGGCTCCAGAACCCAAAAACAACAGCGCCTTAAAGAAGGCATGGGTCATAAGATGAAAAATACCCGCGGTCCAGGCACCCACTCCCAGTGCAAGAAACATATAGCCAATCTGGCTGATGGTGGAATAGGCCAGAATGCGTTTAATATCAGATTGCATCAATGCGGTAAAAGCGGCCATCAGTGAAGTGGCCAGGCCTATTAGGGCCACAATCATCATCGCAGTTGGCGCCAGCAGGAACAGACCATTAGTGCGAGCGATCAGGTAGACGCCCGCAGTAACCATGGTGGCCGCATGAATCAGCGCACTCACGGGGGTTGGGCCAGCCATAGCATCAGGCAGCCAGGTGTGCAGCGGCAGCTGCGCCGACTTGCCCACAGCGCCACCGAGCAACAGCAGACAAGCAATTAATGGCAGCGTATCCCCCACTTGCCACTGCTCATTGGCAACCCCCATCATCGCCTGAATATCCAAAGTACCCAGCTGGGTAAACAGCAGCAGCAACCCCAGGGCCATGGCTGTATCACCTATGCGCGTTACCACAAAGGCTTTGCGCGCCGCCTGACCATTGGCGCTATTCTGATACCAGAAGCCGACCAGAAGATAACTGCAGACGCCCACGCCTTCCCAACCCAGATACAGCAGTAGTAAATTGTCTGCCATCACCAACACCAACATAGCCGCAACAAACATATTCAGGTAGGCAAAGTAGCGTGCGTAACTGACGTCCTCTTCCATAAACTCAGTGGAGAAAAGATGGATCAAAAAACCAACCCCGGTAATCACTGACATCATCACCAGCGTCAGGCCATCAAAATAGAAGGCAATGCCTGGACTAAAGTTACCCACCTGCATCCAGGTCCACAGAGTCATCTGGAAGGGTTGTGGGTTGGCCAGGAAATCCAGGCCAACCAATAGCGTCAACACTGCTGCTGCGCCTACAGAGCAAACACCTAACAGCCCTATTATTACTCTAGGTAAGCTCCCGGAGCCAAGCATCAATAGAATTGAACTCAGCATTGGAATCAGTGGCACTAACCAGATCATATCGCCCATGCTCAACCCCTCATCCTGTTGGCACTGTCCATATCCAGGGTTTTAAAGCGCCGCTGCACCTGCAATACAAGACCCAAACCCACAGCCACTTCTGCCGCAGCTACAGTCAAAATCAGCATAAAAATAATCTGCCCGTCGGGCTGTCCCCAATGGGCACCGGCGGCAACAAAGGCTAGGGCTGCTGCATTGAGCATGACTTCGAGTGACATCAAAATAAATATTATATTGCGCCTGATCATCAGGCCCAGCATGCCAATACTGAACAGCAGGGTAGACACCAGCAGAATATGGTTAAGGGGAATATTCAATCCTTCCATGCTCTACTCCTCCCGCTCTAAATAGCGCCGACCCAGATGAAAGGAACCCACCAACCCTGCCAGTAGCAGCATTGCGGCAATCTCGACAGCCAGCACATAGGGTCCAAACAGTGCCAACCCAACCTCTTTGGCGCTCACTGCCTGAGTGGACACAGGTCCTTCGATAGTGGAGATCATATACAGCAGTTCTGCAAACAGCAGCAGCGACAGCACTGTTGGGCCGGCCCATATACTAGGCTGCAGGAGTCCCCGCTCCCGTGCATCGCCCTCTTCTCCCAGGTTGAGCATCATAATGACAAATACAAACAGCACCATGATGGCGCCGGCGTAGATAACTATTTCTAGGGCAGCGGCGAAGGGTGCGCCGATCAGGAAGAAGATCACGGCCACGGCCAGTAGGGAGACGATTAGGTAGATGAGAGCATGGATGGCGTTGGCTCTGGTCATGGCCAGTACTGTGGCTACTAGGGCTATGGTGGCGGCTATGTAGAAGAGGGTTATCTCAAGCATGGCTTGAATCCTGTTTGGGCTTGGTGTGGGTTGGAAATGGGGGCAGCATGGTTCTGGGTTCTACTCCGTTGACAGGCTGTGAATACCTCCGTGTAAGCTCGAGGCCATTGATCTTGATCTCAGCCACATCAATTACCCGGAACGAAGCTACCGAAACTAAGGCTATAGGTTTCCTAGGCCTTTCTGTGACCGTGGCCAGCAGGGATGCTGGCCTCGAGTCTACAGGGAAGTATTTACGACGTGTCACAGAAAGGCCTAGGAAACCTATAGCCTGACAATCAACGCTCCAAACCCTCATGGCAACAAACTCTTAGTATCAATAGGCCGAGCCTCATTCCGCCCCTCACCCTTATCCTTAAAAGCCGTCTGCATCCCAGACACCCGATAAAAATTATAGTCCGGATACTTACCCACCCCATTAATCAACAAATTCTCTTTCTCATAAACCATGTTTTGACGATCGTACTCACACATCTCAAAATCGGGCGTCAGCTGAATTGCATAGGTAGGACAGGCCTCCTCACACATGCCGCACATAATGCAGCGAGAAAAATTAATGCGGAAAAACTCCGGATACCAGGTGCCGTCCTCTCGAGTATCTTTCTGCAGAGCAATACAGTCCACCGGGCAAACCGCGGCGCACAGATTACAGGCCACACAGCGCTCCTCTCCGTCCGGATCCCGGGTCAACACAATACGTCCGCGATAGCGAGGAGCAAGATAAGGCATCTCCTCCGGATACTGCACAGTGTCAGCTTTAGTGAAGCTGTGTTTAAAGATTTCCCACATGGTTCGCAGTTCACTCAACATTAGACAGCGCCCTCCATCCATAACAACACCGCGCCGGTAATCACCAGATTAACCAGCGTAATCGGCAACATCACCTTCCACCCCAGAGACATCAGCTGGTCATATCTGGGACGAGGAATCGCCGCCCGCAACAGCACAAAGAAATTAATCACCAAGAACACTTTAAGCCCAAACCAAGCCAGCGGAGGCAGCCATGGGCCAATTACAGCAGGCCCCATCCAGCCCCCAAAAAACAGAGTCACAATCATGCAAGAGATAAGCATCAGGCCCAGGTACTCCCCGAGCATAAACATAGCGAATTTCATGCCGCCATATTCAGTGTGAAAACCCGCAGTTAACTCATGCTCCGCCTCAGGCAAATCGAACGGCAAGCGGTGGCTTTCGGCAATACCCGCAATCACAAACACCAGTAAACCCAGGGCCTGAGAAAAACAAAACCAGACATCAGATTGGGCCTCAACTATGTCCACCAGACTAAAGCTGCCCGACATCATCACCACACCCATTAGCGATAGGCCCATAAAGACCTCATAGCTAACCATCTGTGCCGCAGAGCGCAAGCCACCCAGCAGGGCATATTTATTATTGGAGGCAAGGCCACCCAGCAGCACGCTGTAAACCGCCAGCGAAGTCATACCCAAGAAAAATAGCAGCCCAATATTGACATCGATAATCATCACATCCGGCGCAAAAGGAACCACCGCAAAACCCATCATCATCGCCACTACAATGGCCGTCGGCGCAAAAATAAAAACTACCTTGTCGGCAAAGGGTGGCACCCAATCATCCTTGGTCAGTAACTTGATCATATCTGCCAACACCTGGCCTATGCCGAAAGGACCCAGACGATTAGGGCCATATCTATCCTGCCAAAAGCCCAGCAAGCGGCGCTCCCACCAGGTCAGCACAGCAGCACCGCCGACACCACCCAGCAATATAGCCAGCGCCAACAGCACTGGCATCATTAACTCAGACATGGGCAGAGCCTCCCTCAGCAACAATAGGATCAGGGGTCGCTTTATCTGATGCGATTAACTGGGGCTGAGGTCGCTGCCACTGCGCATCCACCGCCAGTGTCGCCAGTGAGCCCGCCCGCAAATAGAGGGTTTCGGCATAGCCCAGACCAAAACCAATGCAGTTCTTGGCAACGCGCTGCAAAATACGCACTTCGAGAGAAACCTCAGTTCCCCCAGAGGCCAGAACCACACCATCGCCCTCCGAGACTCCCAGCTTATGGGCAACCGCAGCTCCCAGAGAGACAAAACCCATACCGGCCATCTCGGCAATTTCATCCGTATTGACCGACAGTTCGTCGGACCCATGCACCTGATGCACTGGCACTAGCTGCCAATGGTGGGCCTGCATTTCGACAGCCTCGCAAGAAGCCTTCTGGGTGGCTCCACTGGCAGATGACTGAAGTAATTTTACGCCTGCAGTACCACCTTTTAGCGGGCCATCCACTTCGGCCTGAAACTTCTGCAAAGATTGATTGCTGTTCCAGCCCGGTGACCATACATAGGGCGTAAGCGCCGCCGGCTGATCTCTATTGAGACCTTCCATACTGAAGGCCAGGGGCGATTCATGGTCGTGGGGCTGCTGGGGCTCATGCACATTGACGCCAGCATTCATAGCCGTGCGTCCACTGTATCTATGGGTCTGACGAGGGATTTTCAGGCCGCGATCGCGAAAACTCTGGTCCGGAGCTGCGTCAACCAGATTAGTAAATTCAGCCTGACTCTTGGCGCAGGCCGCCACCACCTGATCAAAGTGCTCGATTTTGGATAGGGATTTATGATTGGTTAAAGCAGCAAGTTTTAACAGCCACTGCCAGCTGGGCAATCGCTCAGCAGCAGGTTCAAATACCGGGAAATAACGCTGAGCACGGCCCTCCATATTTACCAGAGAACCCTGGGACTCCGCATAGGAAGCTGCAGGCAAAACCATATCGGACGCACCCAAAGTAGCGTTCTCCAGCATATCCATACTGATCACCAGAGTGCCGGCGCTCATTAGCTGTTCCATCTGCTGAGGATTGAGGCGCCGCTGAAGATCATTCTCCACCACCAGCAATACCTCAGGCGGGCTGTTGACCAGATCGGGCAGAGACGGACTAGACTTATCAGCCAGCAGTGCTACACCCAAGCTGTTAGCCTCGGGGATACAGAGACTCAGCATACAGCCGGATGGCTCTGTACAGAGTGACTCCGCAATGGCAACCGCAGCATTAACAATCCCCCAGTGCACCATGCTAGTGCCGCTGATAATCAGAGGGTTTTTAGCCGACTGCAATATCTCCGCAATCTGATTGGCCTGCTTATTGGACGAGGGCTCACCGGCCAGAGCCTCAACAATGGATACGGCAAATTCAGCAATCTGATCCGGGGCCAGCGAAATACATTGGCTGGCAATATCATCTAGCCTAGTCTCCATAGCTGAAACTATTATCAGTGGCGAGCGCTGATCCTGGGCTAGATTGCGCACGGCCGCATCCTGCCACTGAGGCAGACCCATCTGCTCGGCCAGCTCAAATGATTTATTGCGTACCGACTGACGCAGCGCCAGCGCGACTCTTGGCGCGGTATGGGTAATATCCTCACCCAATACCAACACCGCATCTGCAGCTTCAATCTGTTTAATACTTGGAATCATCGCCTGGGTGGTTTGCAGTATCCGGCGCACAGAAGCCATCAGTGGCGCCTCAGCCTCAGAGAAACCGGCAGCAAAATGCTCTGCGCCCACCAGCTCCCGGAGCAGATAATTAGCCTCCACAGAGGCCCTTGGCGAGCCAATACCAGCCACTTTTTTGCCCTGCATCCAGCTCGCAGCAGTCTCCAGCGCCTGCTGCTGATGCACCGCCATATAGCTGCCATCCGCCTGCTTGATGCCGGCATAGTCCAGGCGCGCATCGCTATTGACGTAGCCACTACCAAAGCGACCGCGATCGCAGAGAAAGTAACCATTGACCTCATGGTTGTATCTGTTGTGTACGCGCTTTAATTTGCCATAACGCTCACCAGGGGCAATATTACAGCCCACAGCACAGCCATTGCAGATTGAGGGCGCCGACTGCAAATCCCATTTGCGGCTGTACTGTTTTAAAAATGGCTTGTCGGTAAATACCCCAGTGGGGCAGACCTCCACCAGGTTGCCGCTAAATTCGTTCTCCAGTACACCCTCTTCATGGCGCCCAAAGTACAGGTGATCATGAGAGGCCTGGGCGCCCAGATCAGTACCACCAGCATAGTCTTTGTAGTAGCGCTCGCAGCGATAACAGGTAATGCAGCGATTCATCTCATGGTGAATCAATGGCCCCAGATACTGGTTGCGATGGGTATTCTTTTTGCCACTATAGCGGCGATCTCTATGCCCCACCATCACTGTCATATCCTGCAAATGGCACTCGCCGCCCTCGGCACAGACAGGGCAATCGTGCGGGTGGTTAAGCATCAGCGACTCCACAACCGCCTCGCGGAACTCTGTGGCATTTTCTGCTTTTAGCGAAAACCGAGCACCCTCAGTCACTGGCGTCATACAACCCATAATAATGCGGCCGCGGGTATCATCTTCATTTTGATACTGCACCAGAGCGCACTGACGGCAGGAGCCAATAGACCCCATGGCCGGGTGCCAACAGAAATAAGGTAAATCTAATCCAGCATTAAGACAGGCCTCGAGAATATTCTCGCCGTCGTTAACCTGAAGTTCCTGACCATCTATAAATATGGTGGGCATAATTTACACTCGTCTAATGGTAGGGGCAGCGGCCACTACTGATATGCTGTTTAAAGTCATCGTAAAAATATTTTAAGGCGCTCTGCAGAGGCTCCATGGCACCTGGCGCCAGTGCGCAGTGGGTGTTGCCAATCGCGCCTATATATTTGATTTGATAGGACAGAGTTTCCAGATCTTCTGGCTGGCCCCTACCCTCCTCTATATCTTGAAGAACCTGCCGCGACCAGGGCAGTCCATCCCGACAGGGTGTGCAAAACCCGCAGGACTCATGGGCAAAGAAACGAATAAGATTGAGTACCATTCCCACGGGACAGGTGCGGTCGTCGAGGATAATCATGGTGCCAGTACCCATGCGGCTGCCGGCTGCACCAATCACGTTGTAGTCCATGGCTAGATCAAGGTGCTCAGTAGTCAAGAAATCTGTGGAGCCACCGCCAGGCAAGAAACCTTTCAGCTGATAACCATCGCGCATACCGCCCGCATGCTGTTCAATAATTTCTCGAATAGGCGTGCCCATTGGCAGCTCCCAACAGCCGGGGTTTTTTACCCTGCCGCTGACACCAAACAGTTTGGTGCCCGCATCCTCGCCAAGCCCCAGGGTTTTAAACCAGTCCGCACCGCGATCAATAATGTGGGGGATATTGCACAGAGTTTCCACATTGTTAACTATGGTTGGTCTACCCCAGAGACCACTCACCTGCGGGAATGGCGGCTTGGCTCTAGGATTGGCGCGCTTGCCTTCCAGCGCATTGATCAGGGCGGTTTCCTCACCACAGATATAGCGACCGGCACTGGGGTGCAGGTACATATTGAGGCTATAGCCGCTACCCAAAATATTGTCTCCCAGCAGGCCCGAGGCATAGCATTCTTTCAACGCATCTCGCAGGCGCTGAATCGCCAACAGGTACTCACCGCGAATAAAAATATAGGAGATATCTGCGCCGATGGTATAGGCAGATAAAATCATCCCCTCAATTAACTGGTGGGGATCGCACTCCATCAGCAGACGATCCTTAAAGGTTCCCGGCTCCATCTCATCGGCATTGCATACCAGGTATTTATGCCCCGGGGTGCATTTATCATCGGAGGGAACAAAGCTCCACTTCATACCTGTGGGAAATCCGGCGCCGCCGCGGCCGCGCAGATTAGAGTCACTGATCACCGCCTGACAGTCCTGGGGGGACATACCAGCCATAACTTTGCGCAATCCCTGATAGCCACCATTGGCCTCATAGGCTTTTAGATCTGTGGGCTGCTGGTCCACACCAATATTGCGGGTAAGTACTTTTTCCATTACTCGGCACTCCCCTGCTCAGCGCCGGCAAACAGCTGCTGTACCATTTCATGATCTATGTGGGTGACCAGATCGTCCCCCACCATCATCACCGGGGCGCGGTCGCAGGCACCCAGACAGGGCACTGGCAACAGGGTGTAGCTATTGTCTGAGGTGGTCTCGCCGTAATCTATGCCCAGGGTCTGAGAAATCTTATCTTTAATATCATCGCAACCATTAATCCAGCAGCTCACGCTGTCGCAAAAAAGAATGACTTTTTCACCCACTGGTCTGCGGTAAATCAAATTGTAAAAAGTCGCCACTCCCTCAAGCTCTTCCGCCGACATATCCAGATGCCGAGCAATGCCCTGTAGACATTGATCCGACACCCAGCCGCGATTAGCCTGAACAATTTTCAATGCGTCTATGGCGGCACCGGATTTATAGGGAACATGAGCCAGCTCTGCGTCGATCTCTGCAATTTCTTCAGCTGTCAGCACAGAGCCGATATCGGTTTGAATCATTTCACTTTTACTCATCGGTCAACATCCGCCATAACAAAATCTATACTCGCAATAATGGCAATCAAATCCGGAATCATCAGGCCTTTGCTAATCAGAGGAATCTGCTGCAAATGGGGGAAAGAGGGAGTGCGAATTCTGGTGCGGTAAGAGTTGGTGCTGCGATCACTGATCAGGTGATAACTGTTAATTCCTTTAGTGGCCTCAATCATTACTGAAGCCTCGCCCTCAGGAATCACAGGTCCCCAACTGACATTTAAAAAATGATGGATCAGGGTTTCAATATCCTCCATGGTGCGCTCTTTGGGCGGAGGAGTAGTGGCCGAGTGCTCGCTCTTGTAGGGCCCACTGGGCATATTGTCAACGCACTGGCGAATGATCTTCAGGCTCTGACGCATCTCCTCGATACGCAACACAGCCCTGTCATAGCAGTCACCGTTTTCAGCGGTGGGCACCTCAAAGTCAAATTGATCGTAACCGCCATAGGGTCGTTTTTTACGTACATCCCAATCGCTGCCAGTAGCGCGCAATCCTGGCCCTGTCACACCCCAGTCCAAAGCCTCTTGCTGGGTATAAACGCCAATACCGACGGTGCGCTCTTTGAGCATTTTATTTTGCATGGCCATCTTGTCGTAGTGGTCTAGGCGAGCCGGCAGATAGTCGAGGAATTCACGAATCATTCGATCCCAGCCATTGGGCAAATCCTGGGCCACACCACCGATGCGGAACCAGGCAGGATGCATGCGGCCACCAGTAATGGCTTCAACTATGCCAAACAGTTTTTCCCGGTCAACAAACATATAGAACACCGGTGACATCTGGCCCACATCCTGAACAAAGGTGCCATAGAAAACCAGGTGACTGGAAATGCGAAACAGTTCAGCAAGCATAATGCGAATCACTTTGGCGCGCTCAGGTACCTCAATGCCAGCTAGGGTTTCTACAGATTGAATATAGGCCAGGTTGTTCATTACCCCACCCAGATAGTCAATGCGATCTGAATAGGGAATAAATGTGTGCCAGGTCTGGCGCTCTGCCATTTTTTCTGCGCCGCGATGGTGATAGCCAATATCTGGAACCGAGTCCATAATCACCTCACCGTCCAATTGCAGCGCAATACGGAATACACCGTGGACGCTGGGGTGGTTGGGGCCCAGATTGAGAAACATAAATTCGCTGTCTTCGCTCTCGGCTTTCATGCCCCAGTCTTCAGGACGGAAACGCAGTGCCTCCTGTTCTTTTGCTACGCGCTCTGGACCCATTTCGAACGGCGCCATCTCTGTGGCTCGGGCGGGATGGTCTTTGCGCAGCGCATGCCCCTCCCATGTGGGTGGTAACAGAATGCGAAATAAATTGGGATGGCCTGTAAAGTCGACACCAAACATATCCCAGGCCTCCCGCTCGTACCAATTGGCATTGGGCCAGATAGCAATAATAGTCGGCAAACTGAGGTCAGACTCAGCCAGGGCAACCTTGATACGCAAATCTTGATTGCGCTCCATAGACAGCAGTTGATAGACCACAGTGAAATCTGAATTGGGCTGGCCGTCGCGATGGACTCTGGTGCGCTCGTCGATCGCAAACAGATCGTAGAGCATAGAAAAACTGGGTTTAAGAAATTCTAATACTTCGATTAAACGCTTGCGACTAACCCAAACTGTGGGAATTTTATCCGCACAATATTGGGCCACAAATAGATCCTCACCGAACTGTCGGTACAGGTTCTCTTCCACCTGGCTATGCACCAGAGTTTCAGCCGTTTGCATTTAAACCCCTTAGATTTTTATAACTGTTTCCCTAGGTATCTTTTGGTTCCCTTAATTCTGTTGCCTGAATTCTCTGAGCAGTAAGTTGATCCCGCTGGCTGATTTTCTGTGGCTTAATCACAGTCTGATCACCAGCAGCCCAGGTAATAGGCCTTCTCTCTTTGCCAATTGATTCTTGCAACATTAGTAGCCCCTGCATCAGCGCCTCAGGACGTGGGGGGCAACCGGGGACATAGACATCCACCGGAATAAATTTATCCACTCCCTGAACCACAGAGTAGATATCGTACATACCGCCAGAATTAGCACAGGAGCCCATGGAAATTATCCAGCGCGGCTCAAGTAACTGTTCATAGAGGCGCTGTACTACTGGAGCCATCTTTAAAAAACAGGTGCCAGAAATAACCATTAAATCTGCCTGTCGGGGTGTGGCGCGAATAACCTCGGAACCGAAACGGGCAATATCGTGACGGCTGGTAAATGAAGTGGCCATCTCTACATAGCAGCAGGATAGACCAAAGTTAAACGGCCACAGAGAATGGGCCCGACCCCAGGCAATCAAATCTTCCAGTTTGGCAAATGCCACATTGCGCTTTACCTGCTCCTCAATAAAATCCTGACTACCACTGACTTGATTGCCATCTTCTGGGCGACTCAGACTCCACTTCATGACTTCTCCTCAGCAGTTTTTCGCGCCTTCTCTCTGGCCTGGGCTCGATCTAACCCGACACGGGTTTTATTGCCCCAATCCAGCGCACCAGAGCGCCATTCGTAAATTAGTACCAGCGCCAAAATGGCAATAAACACCAGCATCGCCAGGTAGCCCTCCCAGCCCAACTCAAAAAATGCGATGGCCCAGGCGAAGATAAAAACAGTTTCCAAATCAAAGATTACAAAGAATATGGCCACCAGATAAAACTCGACAGAAATGCGTACCTGACTATTGCCCACAGACACAATGCCCGACTCAAAAGGATCATTTGTGGCAGCCTCACGACGGCGCTGACCCAGCAACCAGGAGAGCACCAACATGGTGATAACCAGCAGAATAACCATGCCAAAGTAGACGGCCAGGGGCCAGATTTCAGTGGAGAATTGGTTGACCATTAGCTGTGCCCACCGGTGTGAAAGCAGCGCCGGAGGACAGCAGAGAGAGTGAAAATATTGAGATTAAAAGAAAGGCTTACCACCCTGGATAAGTGGCGCGTACAGCTTGAACGAATAATTTCCATATACATATTTCGTGGCATAAATACCCCATACGTATCGGATTTCTATCGCCTGTAATAATTCCTAACCGGCGTTGAACCCGTTTGTCTTTATTCAGTGCTACAAAATTACCGTACCTAAGTTGTTAGATTTTCGCAAGCAAATTTAGACCTGTGCAATCACCCAGGGAATTTTTGAAAAGGAATTTTTACTATTTTGAGAATATATTTATTTGTGAATAGAGCGCTTTAACTTGCGCCCAACCCCATGCATAGCTTGGGCGCAAATAAATTTAAAGCAACTTTTTTTGAGGGGAAAAACCGACCAGTAAATCGGCGAAAAAAAATTTACAATTTAGTCAAAGGCATGGCGTAAAACTATGGTTTCAACACGATCTGGCCCAGTTGAAACTACGTCCACTGGTGCACCAGTCAGTTCTTCAATACGGCGAATATAATTTTTTGCGGCCTGGGGAAGAGCATCGAGACTCTGAGCACCCACAGTAATATCAGACCAGCCAGGCATGGACTCATACACAGGGGTAATAGTTTCAAAATCATCTGCATGCATAGGGATACCTGCATCTGAGCCGTCGGAATTTTTATAAGCTACGCAGATATTAACTTCTTCCAGCCCGTCCAGCACATCGAGTTTTGTCAGACAGATGCCGGAGATACTATTGATGCGAACAGCCTGGCGCAGCGCTACCGCATCGAACCAGCCACAGCGACGCGAACGGCCAGTGGTGGTACCAAACTCATGACCTTTCTCGCCCAAATACTGACCAATTTCACAGTGCAGCTCGGTGGGAAAAGGACCTGAGCCCACTCTGGTGGTATAGGCTTTGGTGATGCCAAGTACATAGTCCAGATACAGGGGTCCAAAACCCGTGCCAGTAGCGGTACCGCCGGCAGTGGTATTGGACGAGGTAACAAAGGGATAGGTGCCGTGATCAACGTCCAGCAGCGAACCCTGAGCGCCCTCAAATAATATATGTTCACCTGCCTCGCGGGCATCGTGGAGAATTTTGGTCACATCGGCTTTCATGGGCAGCAGCTCTTCAGCCCAGGCCTTGGCGTCTGCCAGAGTTTTGTCAAAGTCTACCGGCTCGGCACCATAGTATTGGGTCAGGGCGAAGTTATGATAGTCCAGCACTTCTTTTAGCTTCTCGGCGAAGCGCTCCATATTGGCCAGATCACCAAGACGCAAGCCACGGCGCGCTACCTTATCCTCGTAGGCAGGGCCAATACCGCGCCCTGTGGTACCAATTTTTGCATTGCCTCGAGCCAGTTCTCGCGCCTGATCCAGAGCTATGTGGTAGCTTAGAATCAATGGGCAGGAACCAGATACTCGCAGGCGATCGCGCACCTGAACGCCGCGCTCTTCGAGCATCCTAATTTCTTTTAGCAGAGCATCTGGTGCCACCACCACACCATTGCCGATAACACAGGTAACATGATCGCGTAAAATACCAGAGGGAATAAGATGCAACGCAGTTTTTTGGCCGTCAATTACCAAGGTGTGGCCCGCATTGTGACCACCCTGAAAACGGGCAACCAGCGCAGCTTTATCAGTTAACAGATCGACGATCTTACCTTTGCCTTCATCCCCCCACTGGGAACCAAGAATAACGACATTTTTACCCATAAGTTTTTTTTACTCGAAAAAATTACACCACCTGACAAACAGGGTCAGGACAACTTTTTAATCAGATACTCACCGCCCTGCTCTACCAGCTCACGGTCACAATTCAATTCTTCAAAATCAACAGTTTGGCCTGCGAAACCCTGCACTACTCGATTGCCCTGACTACGCAACAGCGCAACCTGATTATGCAATTCTGGATCGCTACCAGCAGCCACAAAAATACCGCCCACCTGAGCTCTGTGCTTGCACCCCTGGGTGACCAGAGACTTGAGATCAAAGGCAAAACCGGTGGCCGGACGGGCACGACCAAAGGCCTCGCCCACATGATCATAGCGACCACCGTTACCCAGCGCCTTGCCATAACCCTGTACATAGGCCGCAAACACCACCCCAGTGTGGTAGTGGTACCCGGGCATCTCGCCAAGATCTAAATAGATACTGATATCAGCATCAGTCAGAGCCTCAATAATCTGCTCGAGCTGCTCTATGGCCTCAAGTACAGACAGCGGCGCACCAGCCAGAGCAGTTTTTGCTGCCCCCAGCACTTCAACACTGCCCGCCAGGGATGGCAGTGCAGTCAACCAGCTCGCCAGCCGCTTATCTTGAATATTGCTAGCTACCCAGGCGTCTAATTCGCCAACGGCCTTGCGCTGCAATAATTCGAATAGTTCAGCTTCAAGGTCTGTATCCATGCTGGCCTCTGCCAGAAGGCCTCGGTAGATATCTACGTGACCCAAGTCCAGATGCACAGCTCCGACTCCAGAGGTTGTTAGCGTCTGTAAAAATAGCTCTATCACCTCTATATCAGCAGCTAGGGAAGCTTCACCAAATAACTCGACACCCAACGAGATGGGCGTGCGCGATTCAAGGGGCCCTCTGGGGCGCGTGTGCAGCACAGTGCCAGCATAGCACAGGCGGTTGGGGCCTTCGCGACGCAGACTGTGAGCGTCCATACGGGCTGTCTGGGGGGTAATATCTGCGCGGATGCCCATCATGCGACCACTGAGCTGGTCGGTGATGCGGAAAGTCATAAGGTCCAGATCTGATCCGGAGCCACTGAGTAGGGATTCGGTAAACTCCACCATAGGAGGGATAACCAGGTCGTAGCCCCAGTTGTGATAGAGATCGAGGAGCTGTCGTCGCAGATACTCGACGTCCTGTGCCTGCTCTGGCAGCACTTCATCGACGCCATCCGGCAACATCCAACGATCTACATTTGTCACAGAAACCTCATAGATTCTTTAAAATGATTCCTAGCCGCCTACAAAAACCTTCGAGCGAACACCGCGCGTAAAAATGACCGCCGCTTGTAAAAAAAGTAGCAGGTCAGCGCCAAAAAATCAGTAACATTAGCCCCAGCAGCATGCTTAACAGGCCAATCAAGCGCATAGACCTCTCATCAATGGAAGCCAGCACCTGAGCCATATTGCGCCATCTATTGGGCGACAGGAAAGGCATAATGCCTTCGAACACCAGCATCAAACCAACTGCTCTGCCTATATCTTCGAGCATTACAACAGACCTCAACTTCGGCATAAAAAAACCGAGTTACCCCGGCGCCAGAATTCTAACAAAATCGCCCCCATTGTGGCAGAGGTTTTTAAACTAATTAGGCGAGCATCGCTGCTCGCCTAATTGTTGTGTTGATTACTGCCAGGCTGGGAGCCTGTATTGACTACTGAACATCCTGCTTATTCAGATATTTAAAGAAGTCACTGTCTGGCTCAAGCAACATAATGTCTGCCTTGGAGGCAAAGGCAGACTTATAGGCGTTGAGGCTGCGCACAAAGGAATAGAACTCCGGATCGCGCTGGTAGGCGTTGGCATAGACTGAGGCTGCTTCTGCATCCCCCTCACCGCGCAACTCTTCCGCATCCCGGTAGGCATTGGCCAGTTCGATAGTGCGCTCGCGATCAGCAGAGGCGCGAATCTTTTCCGCTTTCTCTTTACCAGTAGACCGCAACTCTCGCGCTTCTTTTTCCCGCTCCGCGGTCATACGGCGGAATACCTGGCTGCTGACCTCCTGAGGAAGATCGATACGCTTGACCCGAATATCCACTACCTCAATTCCCAGCTCTTCTAATACAGTGCTGTTGAGGTCTTCGGTAATATTCTTCATCAGCAGATCGCGCTCACCAGAGACCACTTCATTGAGTGTGCGGGTACCAAACTGATTTCTCAGACCGTCGTTGACACGATTGGCCAGACGATTCTGAGCCACCGACTCCACACCACCGGTTTTGGTGTAGTACGTCTCTACATTGGCAATGCGCCATTTGGCATAGGAATCTACAATTAATCGCTTCTTTTCAACAGTAAAGAAGCTGGCAGGCTGAGCATCCACAGTCAAAACCCGGGCATCAAATATCCGCACATTGTCGACAAAAGGCATTTTAATATGCAGACCAGGCTGAATATCACCTTCGATTAGCTCACCAAAACGCAACTTGATACCGCGTTCAAACTCGCTCACCACAAAGAGCGAACTCTGAGCAACAACCAGCGTAAGGGCCAGCAGAACGATTGCTTTAATTGAACTATTCATCGTCGTCTCTCCGGTTGAACTCTGTCACTGTTTCTCTGTAATTTCTCTATCACCTCATTGGCGATACGATCGACCATCTGCTCGCTGGTGCCAGATGAACGGAGGGTACCCCCTGATGATCCCTGCTGAATAATTTTATCCAGCGGCAGATAGAGCATATTGTTACCGCCCTCGGTATCTACCAGCACCTTGCTGCTGTTGGTCATAACTTCTTCAATAGCATCTAGGTACAGACGTTCACGGGTTACCTGGGGCGCTTTCTTGTATTCTGTCAACAACTTGATAAAGCGATTTGCCTCACCCTCAGATTTAGAGACCACCTGGGATTTGTAGCCATTGGCCTCTTCACGCAACCGCTGAGCTTCACCGCGAGCTTCTGGAATAATGCCGTTTGAGTAGGCCTGAGCCTCATTCACCAGACGCTCCAGATCCTCTCGGGCTTTAATCACATCATCGTATGCCGCCTTGACCTCGGTAGGAGGACGCGCCTCTTCGATATTGATCGTAACCACATTAATACCGCTGCCATAGATATTCAGCAAATCTTGCAACCTTTGAGCTGTGCCCACAGCGACCTGTTCACGGCCAGTGGAAATCACGCCATCCAAGCCTGTACTGCCCACCACATGGCGCAGTGCGCTGTCGGTAGCCTGCTTGAGGCTGGTCTCTGGCTCTTTGATATTGAGCACAAAGTCTCTGGCATTAGCTATGTTGTACTGAACCGTCAGAGAAATCTCAACAATATTTTCATCCTGGGTCAGCATCAGTCCACGGGCCGAGTACTGCCGCTCCTCGGTCACCCGAACAATAATTACCTTATCGATCAGTGGCGGATTCCATTTAAGGCCCGCATTCAATGTGTCATGGTATTTACCCAGTCGCAGCACCAGAGCCTGCTCTTTCTCATCGACCTGATACACACCCAACAGACCCCAGATAATGGCTATTACCAACAGACCTATGGGCAGCAAGCTTTTGCCGCTGCCGCCAGCACCGGAACCTGAACCACCACCAAATGCTGAAAATGTCTCTTTAAGCTTTTTTATCGCTTCGTCTATATCTGGTGGCCCCTCATTGCTGCGGTTGCCGCCCCATGGGTCCTTACCACCACCCGGTTCATTCCAGGCCATAATTTTCTCCAATTGATAATTAATGTTGTGTGCTTGTTAATACTGTTAGTTTAACCCGACAGACTGACTAAATCTTGTAATTTCAACCCTGAACTCTTGAGCAGTCGCAAAAAATCGCTCTCGGCAAGCTTTATTTCAAGGTTTATCGCACCCTGTTCGTTGACCTGCTCTGCCACCACTGCCTTATGGCTGTACAGAGCGGCTCTGAGAGCACCCTGATCAGGCTGCAACTGCAGATGTTTGTGTACTATCTGACTCGGCAGGCATTCGACTATGGCTTGCAGCAGCAAGTCCAAACCTTCGCCAGATAGGGCTGACAGCCACACGGCCACTGGCATGCCGCTGTCGTTTCGATCTATACGCGGCTGCACATTATCCAGAAGGTCAATCTTGTTATACACCATCAGCGTTGGCAGCCTGTGGGCATCAATCTCTTTCAGTACCTCATCGACCCGCTTAATATTGATGGCTCGCTCCTCGGCGGCAGCGTCAATAATATGCAGCAGCAGAGTGGCCGAGGCCGCTTCTTCAAGGGTCGCGCGAAACGCATCCACCAAACGGTGCGGCAGATGACTGATAAACCCTACTGTATCCGCAAAGATCACCGGACCCAACTCGGCCAGATCCAGACGCCGCATAGTGGGGTCGAGGGTGGCGAAGAGCTGATCGGCGGCAAATACATCGGAACCAGTCATACGATTAAACAGTGTAGATTTGCCGGCATTGGTATAGCCCACCAGAGACACTGTGGGAATCTCTGCCCGGTCTCTGGAACGACGGCTCTGACCGCGCTGCTTTCTCACCTTCTCCAGGCGCTTTTTGATCGTCTGAATACGCTCTCTGACCATGCGCCGGTCAGATTCCAGCTGGGTTTCACCCGGGCCACGCATGCCTATACCGCCTTTTTCGCGGTCTAAGTGAGTCCAGCCACGGACCAATCTGGAGGAGAGATGCTGCAGCTGGGCCAGCTCAACCTGCAGCTTGCCCTCGTGAGTTCGTGCTCGCTGGGCAAAAATATCCAGAATCAGGCCAGTTCTATCCAGCACACGGCACTTGAGCTCAGCCTCGAGGTTGCGCTCCTGACTGGGGGACAGGTTGTGGTTGAAGATAACAATCTCTGCATCACGACTTTTGACCAGATTGCCGATTTCTTCCAGCTTGCCGGTACCTACAAAAAATTTGGCATGGGGCGACTGGCGGGAACCAGTCAAAAATTCGACCGGATCGCCACCAGCGGAGATCACTAGCTCTTCAAATTCCCTGGGGTCTTCAGGCTCTGATTCACTGTTTAGCTTGAGGTGAACCAGAATGGCGCGCTCGCCGACATCAGGTCGTTCAAAAAATAATGACACTCGTTTTAGTAGTTGTCGTCGCTGTAATTACCCACATCATCGCCAGCGTGGCCAGCTTCAGACTGACCTCCTGTGGCATTGCTGGCAGGCAAGCGCACGGCTCGAGAGGGGACAACTGTCGATATAGCGTGTTTGTAAACCATCTGGCTAACAGTGTTTTTAAGCAACACAACAAACTGGTCAAAAGACTCAACTTGGCCCTGAAGCTTGATACCATTAACGAGAAAAATAGATACGGGGACACGTTCTTTTCTTAGGACATTCAGAAAAGGGTCTTGTAGATTATGCCCTTTTGACATTTTACTACTCCTTGTTATTGAAAATTCAATGGGTGCTGCAATAGTTACAGCAAAAAACAGCCGCACCAAAGTCCGCGGCATCAATAACGGCTCGAGCGTCTCAACTCAGCAGCCAGGTGGGATTGCAACTCACCTAAGGGAAAAGCTTTCCCTCTCATCTAGTATATATTATTTGAGCCCTGGTCAGAGATATTTCAAACACTGAGCGCTAATTTCATCCACAGTCAGAAACCCGCTTTGGCTATCCACGGCTATTTCAATCGCCTGGGGCCAGTTTCTCAACCAGGTCAGCTGACGTTTAGCTAGCTGGCGACTGGCAACTACGGCCTTTTCCTGAGCCTCAGCTAAACTGCATTTGCCTGAGCAGTAATCCCAGAGCTGACGGTAGCCTACCGAGCGTATTGCCGGCAGATCAGCGTGCAGATCACCCCGCTGGTAGAGCGCCCTCACCTCTTGCTCCAATCCCGATTTCATCATCTGCTGAAATCTAGTTTCTATACGACTATGCAATAGGCTGCGGTTCTGTGGAAGCAGAGAAAATTGCACAATATCGTAGCTATCCCCTAACCCACCGGTGGAGTTGCCCTGCAGCGATGACATGGGGACGCCTGATATACGATAGACTTCCAGCGCCCGCTGAATGCGCTGAGAATGATTGGGATGTAAGCGGCCAGCCATCTGGGGATCTACTTTCTCCAGCTCGCGATAGAGTGCCGGCCAACCTTGCAGCGCCGCCTGCTGCTCAATCTCAGCACGTATCTGCGGATTTGCCTCAGGTAAGTCTGACAGGCCCTCGAGAAGCACCTTGAAATACATCATGCTGCCACCAACCAGCAGAGGTACCTTGCCAGCGGCCACTATGTCTGCCATTTCAGCCTTGGCATCAACCAGAAAATCTGCAGCACTGTATGCCTGAGTGGGGTCGCGAATATCGAGTAGGCGGTGGGGCGCTGCTGCCAGGGTTGCTGCATCTGGCTTGGCACTGCCAATATCCAGCCCAACATAGATCTGCGCTGAGTCTACATTAATTAACTCAACTGAAAGCTGTTTGCGCAGTTCTATGGCAAGAGCAGTCTTGCCACTGGCCGTTGGACCCATCACAAATATAGCTCTGGGAGGATTGGCGGAGCTGGCGCTCATCGGCCGCGCAGAAACAGCTTGTCCAACTCATCTAAATTGAGCTGGGACCATGTTGGCCTGCCATGGTTGCACTGGCCGCTGCGCTCGGTGGCTTCCATATCGCGCAGCAGGGCATTCATTTCGGGCACTGTGAGTTTGCGGTTGGCGCGCACTGAGCCATGGCAGGCCATGGTCGACAGAATTTCATTGATATGCTGCCTGATACGCTCTGATGAACCATGCATCAGCAGATCTGAGATCACATCGCGCAACAGCCCTTCCACCTCTGAGCCGCGCAATATGGCTGGAATTTCTCGCACAATAATACTCTCGGCGCCGGCCCTCTCGACAACAAAACCCAGCTGGGCAAAAATCTGTGAGCTTTTATCGGCGATCTCGGCTTCGCGCTCACTCACCGACAGACTCTCTGGCACCAGCAGCGGCTGAGACACCAGACCCTGGTTATCGAAAGCTGTTTTCATACGTTCATAGGTGATGCGCTCATGGGCTGCATGCATATCTACAATAATTAAACCCTGAGTGTTTTCCGCAAGAATATAAATACCTTTTAGCTGGGCAATAGCAAACCCCATGGGCGGCACATCCCCCTGCCCGTCGGGCATCTCGGTGGCATATAGACTGTGATAAGCCTCCATAGGTGCGTTTACCGAACCATGGCTGGGACTGGCAAATTGCGTATAGCTGGCAGAACCCTGCATCTGATTGCCGGGCGCCGGAAACTGAATGGTCGACTGACTGCTCGACTGCTCCGGCTGCCAGCCCTGCTGAGGCATTTGCCCCGGGGCAGTCTCGGCAGACTGAAGGTGATCCTGTGGCCTATCCTGAGCTAGCGCCTTATTGAGCGTGCCATAGACAAAACCGTGGATAGACCTGCTATCGCGGAAGCGCACCTCGTGCTTAGTGGGATGCACATTGACATCCACATCTGCCGGTTCAATCTCAAGAAACAACACATAGGCCGGATGACGACCCTGATAGAGCACATCCTGATAGGCCTGACGTATGGCATGGGAGACTACTTTGTCGCGAATACAGCGACCATTGACAAAAAAGTGCTGCAAGTCGGCCTGGCTTCTGGAAAATGTCGGCAGCCCCATCCAGCCCCAGAGACGAATACCTGAGCGGTCGTTGTCCACATACAGGGCCTGCTGCATAAAAGCCGGCCCACAGATATCGGCGACCCGTTTCTCCTGCTCCAACTGGCTCAGTGCCGGCCGCAGATTGATTTGAGCACGCTGATTGTGGCGCAGGCTAAAGGCTATATCCATGCGGCTGAGGGCCAGTTTTTTAATACTGTCATCGATGCGGTTGTATTCTGTTCCTTCGGTGCGCAGAAACTTGCGCCGCGCTGGGGTATTAAAAAACAGATCACGCACCTCGACACTGGTACCCTGCGGATGGGCTGCCGGTTGCAACTCAACCTCCATATCGCGGCCCTCAGACACGGCCTTCCAGCCACTACTGTCCCCCGTATTGGAGGTTAGACTGAGTCGGGATACCGAGGCAATACTGGCCAGGGCTTCACCACGAAAACCCAGTGTGGCTACAGCTTCAAGGTCTTCTAGATTATCAATTTTACTGGTGGCGTGGCGACTGAGAGCCAGAGCCAGCTCGGACTCTGGTATACCATGACCATCGTCGCGAATTTTAATTAGCTTGGTGCCGCCCTGCTCTATCTCTATCTCAATGCGTTTAGCACCGGCATCCAGGCTATTCTCCACTAATTCTTTAAGCACTGAGGCCGGGCGTTCAACCACCTCTCCAGCAGCAATCTGATTAGCTAATTGCGGACTCAGTATATGAATACTAGACATGAAATAGTGCCTTTAAAAATGCTGGTTAGCTCGAGGGAATTAAAATTCTCTGGCCAACGCGAATGGTGCTCGATGACATCTTATTGTAGCGCAGAATTTTGCGCACCGAGGTGTTGTGGCGGACGGCAATTTCAGAGAGGGTGTCGCCCCGGGCAATAATATAGCTGCGCGCCACAGCATTGCCGTTTTTCGCCAGCAGGGTACCCACTGGTGGGTGCTCCGAGTAAAACTGCACCAGGCCATCATAAATAGCATCGGCCATGCGCTGCTGATATTTACCGCTGGCCAGCTGCCGCGCCTCTTTGGGGTTGGAGATAAACCCTGTCTCAATCAGCAATGAGGGAAGATCCGGCGATTTTAAAACCAAGAACCCAGCCTGCTCCACTTTCTTTTTGTGCAGCCGCGCCACTGAGCCCATATTTCTTAACACATGTTTACCGGCTTCCAAGCTACTGCTCAGAGTGGCAGTCATAGAAAGATCCAGCAGCACCCCCGCAAGCACATCGTCTTTGTTATCCAGACTCAGATTGCTGGCACCACCGATTAAATCAGCCCGGTTCTCTTTAGATGCCAGATAACGCGCCGCCTCACTGGTGGCACCTTTGGTAGACAATGCATAGACAGAGGCACCATGGGCCTGGGGATTGGTAAAGGCATCTGCATGGATAGAGATAAAAAAGTCCGCCTGCTTCTCACGGGCCAGCTGAGAGCGCTTGCGATGGGCCAGGTAATAATCACCGCTTCTCACCAGCTCGCCCTGGAAATTTGGGTTGCTATCAAAAAGCTTTTCAATGCGCTTAGCTATCTGGAATACCACCACCTTCTCACGGACCTTGCTGGGCCCCAGCGCACCTGGGTCCTCACCGCCGTGGCCTGCATCAATGGCAATAATAATCTTGCGGTTTTTCTTTTTAACCACCTCTTCAACGGAGCGACTGACTACCCGTTTTTTATCAAACAGATCAATCACCAGACGGTCGCTGTATTGCTCGTTGGCCCTGAGGCTAAAACTCTTAAGGCTAACCTTGGTTTTTAAATCCAGTACCACCCGCACATCTGTATTGTTACGCACTGCTGCACGAATACCAGAGATGGGAGTATTGGCCAGATCCAACTTGTCGAATTGGGTTTTTAATTGGCTGTCGCTGAGATCAATCACCAGGCGATTAGGATTTTGCAGGGCAAATAAATTGTGCTCGGCGGCAGTGCTGAGATCCAGTACCAGTCTGGTGCTGTCTGGCGCTCGCCAGAGTCGCACCGACTCAATATCGGCCGCCCAGACAAAACTGGGTGTCAGCAGCGCGCCAAGTATGCAAAATCTGGTAATGAACTGCTGCAACCTAATATTCAAACTTTAGCCCACCCCTAACTGAATGATTAACTGCTCTCCAAGAGCAGAATTTGCGCACAGGGTAACACAGCGTCCATCCCCCAGCTGTCTGATCTCAATAGCAATATCAGCTGTGGGCAAAAAGCCCTGGCCCCGCTCCGGCCATTCTATCAAGCAAAGCTGACCATCGGCCAGATAATCGGCAAACCCCATATACTCGAGCTCCTCGGCATCCACCAGCCTGTAGAGGTCAAAGTGATAGACTGCACCGAGGGCTAACTTATAGGGCTCAACCAATGTATAGGTGGGGCTTTTTACAGCACCACTATGGCCAAGCCCCTGTAAAATACCTCGGCTCAAAGTGGTTTTACCCGCACCCAAGTCACCCTGCAAACTAATAATAAGCGGGGCTCTGATCAGGCCGGCTATACTGCCGCCAAACCGCACCATTGCCTGCTCGTCAGGCAGTTCAAACCGCACACTGGCCTCAGCCTTTGCGCTCACAGGTCCGCCTGATTTAACAGGCCGCCCAGATGGGCAAGCAGATCTGTAGCCACCAGGTTTCTGTGGCCCTGGGCCTCTGCCGCCAGATCGGCTGCACTCGAATGCAGACAGCAACCCAATTCAGCAGCGGTTTGCAGATCGCAGCCCTGGGCAATCAGGGCACCGATAATGCCACTGAGAATATCGCCCATTCCAGCAGTAGCCATTGCCGGATTGCCATAGGGGCAGACCTTAGTAACCTCATTGGGGCCGGCGATCAATGTGCCAGGACCCTTGAGCACCACTACTGCGCCATATTTTTCCTGCAGCTGCCGCACCGCGGCAAAGCGGTCGGCCTGCACCTCAGCCACTGTGAGACCCAGGAGTCGCGCCGCCTCACCAGCATGGGGTGTCAGCACCCACTGGCTGCCATCTGGATTGGCAACCACGCGGCCCTCGGCCAATATATTCAGCCCATCGGCATCCAGCACCATGGGCAATTGTGCGGCCACAGCTTTTTGCAGCAGCTGCTCCGACCAGGAGGAGCGTCCCAAGCCCGGCCCTACCACTAACATATCCGGGCGCTCCAGCAGAGGTTCCAGCTCCTGACCAGAGACCACAGGAGATGCCATTACTTCGGGCTGGCGCACCAGCATAGGGGCAACATGCTCTGGTCTGGTAGCCAGACTGGTCATGCCTGCACCGGTCTTGAGACAGGCTTCAGCGGCCATAATGGCTGCGCCACCATAGCCTCGATCGCCACCCACTATCATAGAATGGCCGCGCTGGGTCTTGTGTCCATCAATTGCTAGCCGGGGCAGATAGTCGAGGAGATCAGACAAATTTAGCAGTTCGGCGCTGGCTGGCACCTCAGGGTAAATATCTGCAGGCACATCCAGAGAATCGAGAATAATATCGCCACAAAACGCTGGGCCCTGCCCAGTAAACAGGCCCTGCTTGGCGCCTATAAATGTCACTGTAAGATCCGCTTGTACTGCCACTTCGGCTACATGGCCAGTATCTGCATTCAGGCCTGAAGGAATGTCGACGGCGACCAGAGGCAGGCCAGAATCATTGATCAGCTGTATTGCCTCACCGTAAGGTTGGCGAAGATTACCTAGGTAACCAGTCCCCAGCAGGCTGTCTACAATAACGCCCTCTTCAATACTGAGACTGCTATCAAAGGGAACAAAGCAAACATTGGCCTCGGCGGCAAAATTTCTCGCTCTGCTGGCGTCCTGGCTCAGGTTCTGCGATAGCTCAATTACCTGTACCTGAATATTTTTGGCGGCGGCCAGCGCAGCCACTATATAGCCGTCCCCTGCATTGTTGCCCGAGCCACAGAAAATACTCAGTAGACTGGGTGGCCCGAAGGTCTCTAGCAGCTCGGTCAACACTGACCGGCCAGCGCGCTTCATTAGCACCAGGCTAGGAATCTGTCGCTGTTCGATAGCGATACGATCAAGTTCGGCCACTGATTTGGCACTGAATAAGGCGTCTTGAATAAGATTGTGCGACATGAAGCAGATATCCCCGTAAAATTGCCGCAATTATAGGCCAGAACAACGAACTAAAACATGTCCGATAACAGTCTTAACAGCGATGTTGATAGCCAGACAATGGAGAACCTAGCCAAAAAGATTAAGGCCTGGGGAGAATCTCTGGGTTTTCAGCAGGTGGCTATTGTCGAACCGGATCTCAGTCAGGCTTCGGAACATCTCAATAAATGGCTGGCAGATGGTTTCCAGGGCTCTATGGACTGGATGGCTGAGCATGGCGATATGCGCTACCGCGTAGACAAGCTGGTCGACCACACGCTGCGAGTTATCTCGGTACGCATGGATTACCTGGCCGATGACAAGATGATAGCTGTACTCAAGAATGACAATAAAGCCTATATTTCCCGGTATGCGCTCGGCCGTGACTATCATAAATTAATTCGCAAACGCCTGGCCCAGCTGGTCGCCAATATTCAGTCTGAGCTGCCCCAGTTGCAGCTCTCGCAGCGCCCCTTTGTGGACAGCGCTCCGGTTATGGAAAAGCCCCTGGCCGAACAGGCCGGTCTGGGATGGATAGGCAAAAATACCCTGCTGCTTAACGATGAGGCTGGCTCTTGGTTTTTTCTTGGCGAGATCTATACCTCGCTGCCACTGCCCACGGACAAGAGTGAGCAGAGCAATCGCTGCGGCAATTGTCGCGCCTGCTTAAAAATTTGCCCTACTGATGCCTTTCCCGAACCCTATGTACTGGATGCAAGAAAGTGTATTTCCTATCTCACCATTGAAAACAAAGGGGCTATCCCTGAGACACTGCGCCCGCTGATGGGCAACCGGGTATTTGGCTGTGATGACTGTCAGATTATTTGCCCCTGGAACCGCTTTGCATCCCAGACCCAAGAGGACGATTTCAGCCCCAGACATAATCTGGATAATGCTGATTTGGTGACCCTGTTTAACTGGACTGAGGAGCAGTTTTTAGACCACACCCAGGGATCACCGATCCGCCGTATAGGCCATGAGCGCTGGCTGCGCAATCTGGCAGTTGGTCTGGGCAATGCCAGTGGCAATAGAGATATTTTGCGCTGCCTTGAAACCAGAGCAGATGACCCATCTCCTCTGGTGAGAGAACATGTTCAATGGGCCATTGAACGTCAGCGCAACAAACTTCAGGCTAAGCCTGAATAAATACCTTCCGGTAATAGGCAAGTTCGGCAATGGAGTCATAGACATCGTCCATTGCCAGATGGCTGCCCTTTTTAACAAAGCCATTTTCTAACTCAGGCTTCCAGCGCCTTACCAGCTCTTTTAAAGTACTGACATCCAGATTGCGATAGTGGAAAAAAGCAGCCAGCTCGGGCATGTAGCGCACCAGAAAACGGCGATCCTGGCCAATTGAGTTGCCGCACATTGGAGAGGCACCAGCTGGCACCCACTGGCGCAAAAAATCAATGGTTGCTGCGCTAGCCTGGGCCTCGCTGATCTGGCTGTTGCGCACTAGCTGAGTCAAACCAGAGCCACCGTGCTGATTGCGGTTCCATTCGTCCATGGCATCCAGCAGAGTATCCTGCTGATGCACTACCAGTGAGGGACCCTCCGCCAACACATTGAGATTGGCATCGGTAACCACCGTGGCAATCTCGATAATACGCTCTCGCTCGGGATCTAAACCGGTCATTTCCAAATCGATCCAAATCAAATTAAGTGGGTCTTGAGCTGTCATCTGGTCCTCTTTAACGAGAGATGTAAGGCAAAATGTTACTGGGGACGATAATGCTATATCCTTGAGGGCCAGAACGCCAGACATCTAGGCTAACCAGGAAAAACTATTGAGCAATCGCAGACTTAGCAAGCGCCAGAAAGACCGGATCCAAGCGATTCAGGAACGTAGGCGTGAGCGAGCTAATTTAAAGCAGAGCATCCGAGACGAGGAACTGCAAAACCTTGCCCAGCTGAGCCCGGAAATGCTGGGCACTGTGATTACCAACTATGGCTCTCAGGTGGATATTGAAGGTAGCGAAGGGCCCTATCACAGGCAGATACTGCGCTGCCACAAACGAGCCAACCTCGATACATTGGTCACTGGCGACAGGGTAATCTGGCGCCATGCTGAACCCCATGGCGTGGTAGTGGCCCTGGAACCCAGAGAGTCTCAACTAATTCGCCCTGATATCTACGGCAAGTTGCGCACTGTTGCCGCCAATATTGACCGCATAGCTGTGGTATTTGCAGCCAAACCCACCCCCCACAGCAATCTCTTAGACCGCTACCTGGTAGCCGCCGAGGCTCAGCATATAACTCCGCTGCTGGTCCTTAACAAAGTCGATATGCTTGATCAACAGGACCATCCCGAGGTGGAGCAGCTTGTAAAGGACTATCGCAGTATTGGCTACGATGTGATCGCAGTCTCCGCCAAGACCGGCCAGGGCATAGATCAGCTTCAGGGCTATCTGGCCGAACATACCTCAATTTTTGTCGGCCAGTCTGGTGTCGGCAAATCATCCCTGCTCAATCATCTGCTGCCTGAGGCCAACCTACAGGTGGGCCCGCTGTCGGAAATCAAGCAGGAGGGAACCCATACAACCACCTCCTCCAGACTATTTCATCTGAACGGAGGCGGGGTGCTTATTGACTCACCAGGTATACGGGAGTTCGCGCTCAGCCATCTGAGTCAGGATAAGATTATCAATGGCTTTATCGATTTCAGACCCTATCTGGGTAACTGTAAGTTTCGCGACTGCCAGCACAACAAAGAATTGGGCTGTGCACTACTGCAGGCCGTGGCGGATAAAAAGGTACTGCCTACGCGAATGAGTAATTACCGACAGATTATTCTCAGCCAGCAGGACAGGTAGGGCGCGCCCGGTCGCCAAAAGGTGTTAAAATTCCCAGCTGTTAAAATGCTTTGAAAATACCATGACCAATCTTCCACGCCTGATCGAGCCCAATGAGCTAGAGGCTCATTTGGATAAAGACAATCTGATTATTGTCGATCTCTGCAATCCCTCTCTGTATCAACACAAACATGTGCCTGGTGCAGTGCATTTGTCTGGCAGCCATCTGCTGGCTGGAGTGCCCCCGGTTCCCGGTGCCTGCCCCAGCATTGAACAGCTTAAGAGCCTAATAAATCACCTGGGCATAGATGCCAGCAAACAGATAGTAGTCTACGACGATGAGGGCGGCGGCTGGGCCGGTCGACTGGCCTGGACTCTGGACTTGCTGGGCCTGCCCAACTGGTCCTACCTAAATGGTGGCATAGTTCCCTGGATTAAAGAGGGTTTTGTCACCGAAGCTGGCACTGTGCAACCCCAGAGTAATAACACCGAGATCAGCTTTGCCAAACCAGAAGTAAGAATTGAGGTAGAACAGATCCTGGCTTCCTTGGATGACCCCAACTTTGCCATTTGGGATGCCCGAAGCCCAGGCGAATACAGCGGCAGCATGGTGCGCGCTGCCCGCGGAGGCCATATACCCGGAGCCATTAATCTGGAGTGGACAGAACTGATGGACCAGGACAGAAACCTGCGCCTACGCAATGATGCCCAACAGATTTTAGATGCGGCGGGGCTCAGCATTGATCGGCGTATAGCTACTCATTGTCAGAGCCATCACCGCTCCAGTTTCACCTATATGGTGGCGCGCATCCTCGGCTATCAGCACATAAGCGGCTATGATGGCTCCTGGGCCGAATGGGGTAATCTCGACGAAACGCCCATCGAACAGGGCTTTTAATAACAATCAGAATTAATCAGTATTGAGCAGAGTAACTATGAACCAGAGTGCAGAAATCTTTGTCGCGCTGCAGCGACTACTTCCCAAGCATGGGTTATCGCGTCTGATTGCGAGGGCCGCTGAATCCGAGCGCCCCTGGCTAAAAGATTTTCTGATTAACCGCGCCATAGATGCATTTGATATAGATATGCAGGAGGCTATCACGGATGACCTGGATTACTACCCTAACTTTAATAGCTTCTTTACCAGAGAACTCAAGCCTGGGGTCCGGCCTATAGCCAGAGCTAAACGCAGCCTGGTATCGCCTGCCGACGGCGCCATTAGTCAGGCTGGTGCAATCAATGAAAACCGACTACTTCAGGCCAAGGGAATCCATTATTCTGTCAGCCGCCTACTGGGCAATTCAGAGACCGCCAAAGCTTACGAAAACGGTAGCTTCGCCACCATTTACCTATCGCCAAAAGATTATCACCGCGTGCATATGCCCGCGGCGGGCAAGCTGCTCAGCAGCCGCTATATTCCCGGCGAATTATTCTCTGTTAACGATAGCACTGCCCAGGCTCTGCCGGGACTGTTTGCCCGCAACGAAAGACTGGTGTGCGAGTTTGAGTCCAGTGAACTGGGGCGCTTCTCGGTTATCTTTGTTGGCGCCATGCTGGTAGCTGGCATTGAAACTGTCTGGGGAGGCTTTGAGCAACCAGGTCCGGGAGCCGTCAGAGAAAAAGACCATAGCCAAGAGTCGCTGTCATTTAAAAAGGGACAGGAAATTGGTCGCTTTAAATTTGGCTCCACAGTGATCCTGCTGTTTAAAGATCAGGCTGTAACCTGGGAAGAGAATATTCAGGCCCATGCAAAAATCAGCATGGGGGAGAAGATAGCTATTGCCCAGAGTCAGGGGTAGAGATTTTATTTGCAGGGTTTAGCAGCCCTCGCCGCATAATGTATGGGCACCTAGCCGCCAAATCGCTGTTTTAAAGCCGCCAGAAAGCCACCCTTATTCTGGCTACCTGAGTCGGCGCTGCCCATGAGCAATTCATTGACCCGCGTATTAAAGGGCCGCGCAATCAGGTTTTCTAACAGGCTGTACTCCAGGCCAAAACTGTCTGGCTCAATATCGCGAACTATGGCCAGCTTGCTTACATCATAGGCTCGCCGCTGACCAAACCTGTGGAGCCGCTCTCTGGCCTGCTGCTCATTTTTTAAATCAATAAAAATATATTTGCCCTGATCTGCCCTGTCCATCCTATTTTTAAATACGGCCAATCTCGGTGCCAGCCTGCTGCGCGGATTTTGCTCGATCACCATACCCTGATCCCCAGTGGTCAACTCAACCATGGTGCCAGCTGGGTACAGGCCTACAGATTGAATAAACTCCACTACCAGGTTCTCGGCAAAGGCCGAGCCGCGCAGCTGGTAGAGCCTGCTGGTGGCCTTAGAGGGCACCATGGTGTCACCAGCCTCACGGGAATTACACAGCCTGTCAAACTCGGTGGCTATGCCTACAACAGAGGCCAACATGGGAATGCGATTACCGGCGCAACCTTTGGGAAAGCCACTGCCATCAAAGCGCTCGCAGTGGAACTTGATAATATTAATCACGCTGCGATTTTTAAACCCAGAGCTGCGCAGCTGCTCAACACTGTGGTTAACAAAACTGCGGTATTCCACCTCCTGGTCGCTATCTCGATTCTGATTGTGCAACAGGGCAGGGTCTAATTTTATCCGGCCTATATCCTTTAGCAGCGTCGCCTGACAGAGGTCTCTCAGCTGCCCCAGATCCAATCCTATATGACGACCAAACTGAGTAGCCCACAGGGATGAGCGCACAGAGTGGTCATGGGAGCGAGCATCTTTTGAGCGCAGCCTCAGCAGCCAGATAAAGGCGTCCGGGCAGCGGATAACACTGTCGATCATCTCGTCCACAGAGGCTTGCAGCTGGTCCTGATTGAAGGCCCCTCCCCGAGCCATCTGTCTGGTGGCCATGGTCAGACAGCCCAAAACATTATTCATGGCCCCGCGGGCGGCCGGGATTTCTTTGGCGAGCTCCACGGTTTTTTTATACACATGGGGTTTAACCCTAAGATTGGATTTAATATCTGCACCCACTGATAAATGGTGCTTACTGGGCCCAATATTGGCGCTGTTAATATGGCCTGAGTCGTCAGCAGATTGTTTGTTTGAATCAACTCTGAGACGGGCACCTATAACAGGTGAATCTACATCCTCTGGGGAGATACCTTTTTCTATATCCACAAAAACGTAGTCGCAATAGGCTTTGACACGAGAAATATCGGCACCGCTTTTAATAACAAAACCCTGTATGGGAAAAGGAGTTTCCGCCCAGGGTTTATCCAGAGCAGAGACAAACATCCCCACCTTTAACTCATGGATAAAAATCTTTAATTGCTTTAAGGACATACAATCCTCATAAATCTAATCCGTTAGATTCTTAAGGCAGCGCCGAGACTGCTCAAAACCTAGACCAGCCAGCAACAGAGTGCTGGCCTATCAGGAGGGAATGTAAATACTTCTTTTACCTAAACTGTGTGACAGTCAATAGTCCAGATAAATATAGACCAAGAATATCTAGTACTGAGGATTAGTTTGCAGAAAATATGTGAACAGCTTCAATAAAGACCTTTGCATGCTGCGGATCTATATCTGGTGTGATGCCATGACCCAGATTAAAGATATGCCCATTCCCAGCGCCGAAGGAAGCCAAAATACCTTGCACCTCGCGCTCAATCGTCGCCGGATCTGCACGCAGTATCGCCGGATCCATATTGCCTTGCAGGGCTACTTGGTCGCCGACTCTTTTCTTGGCCGCGCCAATATCCATGGTCCAGTCTAGGCCCAGGGCATGACAGCCTGTATCAGCCATAGCTTCCAGCCACAGGCCTCCACCTTTGGTAAATAGAATCACCGGCACATCTCGGCCATCGGCCTGCTTGATCAAGCCACTGACTATCTTTTGCATATAGGCCAGAGAGAATTCCTGATAGGCGGCATGACTGAGCGCCCCACCCCAGGTATCAAAAATCTGTACCACCTGAGCACCGGCAACAATCTGCGCATTCAGGTAATCGATTACCGATAGCGCCAGCTTGTCTAAAAGCTGATGCATTAGCTCCGGCTGGGTATAGAGCATAGTCTTGGCACGAGCGAAATCACGGCTGCTCTGGCCTTCAATCATATAGGTAGCCAATGTCCAGGGGCTGCCGGAGAAACCAATTAATGGCACCCGGCCCTGCAGTTCACGACGAATCATGCTGACTGCATCAGTGACATAGGACAGATCAGAGGCTGTATTAATCACCTGTAGTTGCTCGATGTCCGCTTCCGTGCGCACTGGCTTGCGGAATTTGGGACCCTCGCCCTCTTCAAAATAGAGCCCCAGACCCATGGCATCCGGAATGGTGAGAATATCAGAGAAGAGAATCGCCGCATCTAACTCGTAACGCTCCAGGGGCTGAAGTGTGACTTCGCAGGCCAGTTCAGTATTCTTGCACAGGCTCATAAAGTCGCCTGCCTGGGCGCGTGTGGCACGATACTCGGGCAAGTAGCGGCCAGCCTGGCGCATCATCCACACCGGCGTGCGATCTACAGGTTGACGCATCAGCGCCTTTAAAAAACGATCATTCTTTAGTTCAGACATTAAATATCCAGATAATCCAAAATACCTTCAGCGGCCTGACGACCCTCAAATACAGCGGTCACTACCAAGTCTGACCCACGCACCATATCACCACCGGCAAAAATTTTCGGGTTGCTGGTCTGGAATGGGAAGTCCTGGTCTTCCGCTGCCAGTACCGCACCCCAATCAGCCGTATTCACTTTGACACCAGTCAGCCATTCCGGCGGGCTGGGCTTAAAGCCAAAGGCTACCAGCACTGCATCTGCAGGCAGAACCTCTTCGCTGCCAGGAATTATCTGAGGGCGACGGCGACCATTCTCATCCGCTTCACCCAGCTCAGTGCTCACGACCTTAACCCCGCAAATATTGCCCTGCTCGTCTGCCAGCAGCTCAACCGGCTGCATATTAAATTTAAATACCACACCCTCTTCCCGAGCATTTTTCACTTCGCGGCGGGAGCCGGGCATATTCTCTTCATCGCGACGATAGGCACAGGTCACACTGGTGGCACCCTGACGGATAGATGTTCGGTTGCAATCCATGGCTGTATCGCCGCCTCCGAGCACCACCACACGCTTGCCTTTTACGCTGATAAAGTCGTCGGCAGACTTTTCGAAGCCCAGATTGCGATTGACATTGGAGACCAAAAATTTCAACGCTTCATGGGCGCCGTTCAGGTCTTCACCGGGGAAGCCACCTTTCATGGTGGTGTAGGTTCCCATTCCCAGGAACACCGCATCATATTCGTTGAGCAGTTCATCAATACTGATATCTGTGCCAACCTCAGTATTGAGACGGAATTCAACGCCCATACCCTCGAGCACATCGCGCCTGGTGCGAATGACCTGCTTCTCCAACTTAAATTCGGGAATACCAAAGGTCAGCAGACCACCAATTTCCGGATAGCGATCAAACACCACTGGCTTGACGCCATTGCGCACCAGAATATCGGCACAGCCTATACCTGCTGGGCCGGCTCCAATAACCGCAACTTTTTTGTCGGTCCACTGGACCTTGGACATATCCGGACGCCAGCCCATGGCCAGTGCTGTATCTGTAATATATTTCTCTACCGAGCCAATAGTCACGGCGCCAAAACCATCGTTGAGGGTGCAGGCGCCTTCACAGAGTCGATCCTGGGGACAGACACGGCCACAGACTTCTGGCAGCGAGTTGGTCTGGTGACTCAGCTCAGCTGCTTCGATCAGATTACCTTCGGCAACCAGCTGCAGCCAGTTGGGAATATAGTTGTGTACCGGGCATTTCCACTCACAGTAGGGGTTGCCACAGGAGAGGCAGCGATGAGACTGATCAGCTGCCTTTTTCTCGGTAAAGGGATCGTAAATCTCAACAAATTCACCCAGGCGCCGCTTCATATCGCGCTTGGGCGGGTCTACTCGCTCTACATCGAGAAACTGAAATTGGTTGTTTGGTCTTGCCATACTATTGATCTCTATTGCTGTTCGCGTTACTGAGGGTTGCTGCGGGCCTGGGCTAATAGGCCTGTCAGGCTGGCCGCTTTTGGCTTGACCAACCAGAACCGCGACGCGTAATCGGAGAAATTAGTTAATAATTCATTGGCCCATTCACTGCCTGTCTCGCGGGCATGATCTGCAATCATTGCCTTGAGAAATGCCTTGTGGGACTCTGCGGATTCAGAGGTGACTCGCTGTATATCAACCAGCTCCATATTGTAGCGATCGACAAACACACGCTCCATATCCAACACATAGGCAAAGCCTCCGGTCATTCCAGCTCCGAAGTTATAACCTGTGGGGCCCAGCACTGTGACTATGCCACCGGTCATATACTCGCAGCAGTGATCACCAGCACCCTCTACCACAGCGATGGTGCCGGAATTGCGCACTGCAAATCGCTCGCCTACTGTGCCCGCCGCATAGAGCTTGCCACCAGTGGCGCCGTAGAGGCAGGTATTTCCCATGATAGGTGTCTCATTGGACTTTACCCGACTGGCCGCGGGCGGACTTAATACCAGCTTGCCCCCAGCCATGCCCTTACCCACGTAATCATTGGCATCGCCCTCCAGGTAAATCTCCAGACCACCGGCATTCCAGACACCCAGAGACTGACCCGCCACGCCTTTTAAGTTCAGGCGTATTGGGGTCTCCGCCATACCTGTATTGCCGTAGCGCTTGGCAATCTCACCAGACAGACGCGCACCTATGGAGCGGTCGCAGTTGCCCACTTTATAGTCAAAGCTGGCGCCAGACTGAGATTCTATAGCGGGCAGAGCGTCAACCACCATAAGCTCGGCTAACAGGCCCTTGTCAAAGGGCTCATTTTTCGGCTCAAGACAGAATTGCGGCTTGCCGGCAATCTCAGGGCGATCCTCAATCAGCGGACTGAGATCCAGATTCTGTTGCTTGCTGGTGGCACCGGGCAATACTTCTAGCAGGTCCACACGGCCGATCAGTTCCTCCAGAGAACTGACGCCTAATACTGCAAGCCACTCGCGGGTTTCCATGGCCACAAACTTAAAGAAGTTGGTCGCCATGGCCACAGTGCCGCGGTAATGGTCATTGCGCAGACGGTCATCCTGAGTGGCCACGCCTGTAGCACAGTTGTTGAGATGACAGATGCGCAGATACTTACAGCCCAGTGCAACCATGGGGCCGGTGCCAAAGCCAAAACTCTCGGCGCCTAAAATGGCTGCCTTAACCACGTCTAACCCGGTTTTTAAACCGCCATCGGTTTGCACTCGCACCTTGTCGCGCAGGTCGTTCGCTCGCAATGTCTGATGGGTCTCGGTCAGGCCCAGCTCCCAGGGAGAACCCGCGTAGCGAATTGAACTCAGAGGGCTGGCTGCTGTGCCACCATCGTAACCAGAGATAGTAATGAGATCGGCATAGGCTTTGGCCACACCAGCGGCAATGGTTCCCACCCCTGGGCGAGACACCAGCTTGACTGAAACCAAAGCTTCCGGGTTGACCTGTTTTAGATCAAAGATCAGCTGCGCCAAATCCTCAATAGAATAGATATCATGATGCGGAGGCGGTGAAATCAATGTTACCCCGGGCACCGAGTAGCGCAGTCGTGCAATCAAAGCATTGACCTTGCCGCCAGGAAGCTGGCCACCCTCACCGGGTTTGGCACCCTGCGCTACCTTGATCTGAATCACCTCGGCATTGGACAGGTAGGCTGGTGTCACACCAAAGCGGCCTGAGGCCACCTGCTTGATTTTGGATGAGCGCACTGTGCCATAGCGTGCGGGATCTTCTCCGCCCTCACCAGAGTTAGAGCGGCCACCCAGACCATTCATTGCCTCAGCCAGAGACTCATGGGCCTCAGGTGACAGGGCACCCAGAGACATACCAGCGGAGTCAAAGCGCTTAACAATGGCCTCCATAGGCTCCACTTCGGCCAGATCAATGGCTTTTGCGCTACTGTTAATCGACAGCAGGTCCCGCAGTGTTGCCGCCGGTCTGGTATTTACCAGGCTGGCATAGTCTTTCCAGGCTTTGTAATCATTGTTTTGCACGGCTTTGTGCATGGTCTGCACAACATCCGGATTATAGGCGTGGTACTCCTGGCCATGGACATATTTTAAGAGCCCGCCAGGACTAATTGGCTTGCGCAGCTTCCAGGCTATTTTAGCTAGCTCAGCCTGATCCTGTTGGAAATCGTCAAAGGTGGCGCCCTCGAGACGACTGATCAAACCAGGGAAACAGAGATCAATAACTTCTGAATTTAAACCTATGGCTTCAAATAGCAGAGCGCCGCGGTAGGAGGCTATGGTTGAAATACCCATCTTGGATAAAATTTTCAGCAGGCCTTTATTAATGCCTTTGCGGTACTGCTTGAAGGCCGTGTCCACATCCACCAGCAGTTCGCCACTGCCAATCAGATCGCAGAGCACATGGTAGCTTAGATAGGGGTAAACCAAGGAGGCACCGCAACCAATTAACGTGGCTATATGATGGGAGTCCCGAGCATAACCCGTGCTGGCCACCAGGTTGGTGTCACAGCGCAGGCCTGTATCAATCAGATGACTGTGCACTGCACCCACGGCCATCAATGTGTGAATAGGCAGCTTGCCTTCAATTAAACTGTGGTCAGAGAGGATACAGACCACAGTGCCACCGCGGACAGAGGCTTCAACCTCTTTGCAAACTCGCTGCACAGCCTGTTTGAGGCTCTCGGTCTGGGGATCGTAATTGAGGTCAAATTTTTGGACCGGGAACTCTGAGTATTCATTGTTTTTAAGCGCATAGTATTTGCGTGGTGACAGTACAGGACTGGACAGACCAATGCGCTGACCCAGATAGGACTGCTCTTTGAAGATGCTACCTTCGCGCCCCAGCTCCACACCCAGAGACATCACCACGGCTTCGCGCAGCGGATCTATGGGTGGGTTAGTCACCTGAGCAAATTGCTGACGGAAGAAGTCAAACAGATTGCGCTGCCTGGTGGAAAGTACCGCCATGGGCGTGTCATCGCCCATAGAGCCCACAGCTTCCTGGCCACCTTCGGCCAGAGGCCGCAGCACCTGATCCCGCTCCTCAAAGGAGACCTGGAACATCTTCATATAAGTCTTTATTTGCTCTCGACTCAGGGTACCTTCGATATCAATGCTGTCGGTATCAAAGCTCGACTCTATGGCAAAGCGACCTTCGTTCAGCCACTTTTTGTAGGGGTGGCGAGCCGCTAACTGATCTTCGATCTCATCGCGGAACAGAATTCGTCCCTCCTGAGTATCGATCGACATAATGTCACCTGGCCCAAGACGCCCCTTTGCTACGACATTTTCCGGCAGATAGTCATAGACGCCCACCTCTGAAGCCACAGTGATAACATCATCATCTGTCATCACCCAGCGCGAGGGTCGCAGACCATTTCTGTCCAGAGTACAGACAGCGTAGCGGCCGTCTGTGATAACCAGACCCGCAGGGCCATCCCAGGGTTCCTGGTGCATGGAGAGGTAGTCGTAGAGAGCTTTATGATCGGGATTTCGATCTTCAACATTCTGCCAGGCTGGTGGCACCAGGCTGCGCACCGCAAGATGCAGGTCCATACCGCCGGTAACCAGCATCTCGAGCATATTGTCCAGGCTTGAGGAGTCTGAACCTGTGCGATTGACTAAGGGGGCCGCTTCCAGCAAATCCGGTAGCAGGTCAGTTTTGTACTTGGGGGTTCTGGCCACAGACCAGTTTCTGTTGCCCATAATGGTGTTGATCTCACCATTGTGAGCCAGCATTCGGAAAGGCTGTGCCAATGGCCATTTGGGCATGGTATTGGTGGAGAAGCGCTGGTGAAACACGCAGATAGCAGTCTCAAGACGCTCGTCAGCCAGGTCTAAGTAAAAGCCCGGCAGATCCACCGGCATCATCAGACCTTTATAGCTGAGAATATTGGTACCAAAACTGGCTATATGGAAGCTGTCGTCAGTCTCCAGACGTTTCTCAGCCTTGCGGCGCCCCATATAGAGTCGGGCGGTAAACTTCTGTTCGTCGGCAATATCTCCGGGAGCAATAAAAACCTGCTCAAAGGCGGGTAGCGACTCCAGGGCAATGGGCCCCAGACAGCTGTTATCTGTGGGTACTTCTCGCCAACCAATAACTGCCAGACCCTGGTTAGCCAGCTCTTCTTCAAGAATAGATTTTGCCTTGCCGCGCAGCTCGTCGTCGGTGCTCATCATCACCACACCTACGGCGTAGGATTCTGGCAACTCTACTTGCAGAGTCTCCGCAACCACGGTCCGCAGGAAGCTGTCGGGCTTCTGCATAAGCAGGCCACAGCCATCTCCTGTCTTGCCGTCTGCGGCAACACCGCCACGATGCGTCATACAGGTCAACGACTGAATCGCATCCTGAATCAGCTTATGGCTGGTCAGACCTTTAACCTGAGCTATTAATCCGAAACCACAGTTGTCTTTAAAATCATCAAGCCGACATAAGCTTTGAGTCATAATTAAACCCATAGTAAAACGTTACAAAAAGTAATGATGGTTGGTTGAACAGAAGTTAAGTGTAATTCGATATGCGCGGCGTATTTTACACTTTAGGAGCATGTTCGACAATCAGTTATACCTACAATAGGTGCAGATTGGACTACTCTTGGTCAGCTATAAGCTTAAATTAGATTGCAGGAGAAGGCTGAAATAACAGGGTCTTCAGGCGAGGCAGGTCTCTGTGAGAACCTGCTGTAACCATTTTGACTCAAAATCGGCACTCACCGTCGCACTGCCAATGCTATCTAGCAGCACCAACCGCAACTGGCCGTCGAGCACCTTTTTATCGCGCACCATCAAATGTAGAAAATCGTCTGCCTTCATATTCTCTGGTGGCTGCACCGGCAAGCCGCAGGCAGCAATTAGATTTCTGGCCCTCTGGAGATCCTCAGCGCTAATCTTGCCCGCTAGCAGGGACAGATGCGCCGCCATAACCATACCTGCAGCCACTGCTTCACCGTGAAGCCAGTCTCTGTACTGCTGGAAGGTTTCGATTGCATGACCAAAGGTATGGCCCAGATTGAGAATCGCCCTGATACCCTGCTCCGTCTCATCGGCGGAGACCACCATGGCTTTATTCATGCATGATCTATGGATGGCGTAAGCCAGAGCCTCATTGTCCCGGTTCAGTAGCCCCTGGGTATTATCTTCCAGCCAGGTAAAAAATACCGGGTCGGCAATCAGGCCGTACTTGATAACTTCAGCCAGGCCAGAGCGAAACTCACGATCGGGCAGGGTCGATAAGGTATCCGTATCTATGATTACAGCTCGCGGCTGATAGAAGGCGCCTATCATATTTTTGCCCAGGCTGTGGTTGACCGCCGTCTTGCCGCCAACCGATGAATCAACCTGAGCCAGCAATGTGGTTGGCACCTGTATAAAGGGCACCCCGCGCTGATAGCAGGCGGCCGCAAACCCGGTCATATCACCTACCACTCCACCACCTAGGGCAATCAAGGTAGTTTTTCGATCGTGCTGACTCTCTATTAGCCCGGTAAATATCTCATTGAGCATTTCAAGATTTTTGTAGCGCTCGCCGTCTTGCAGAATCACAGTATCGACCTGCACCCCCGACAACTGATCCTGCAGGATCTGCAAATAAAGCGGAGCAATGCTGGTGTTGGTGACAATAAGTGCCTTTTGCCCCTGGATATACTGGGCGATATTGGCGGCCGACATCTGCCCTGCCCCAATATGAATAGGGTAACTTCTGTCCCCTAGGTTCACATCTAGGGAAATTCCACTGGCTGGGCTATTTAATCCGCTCGCCGCGCTGTCTACTCTGTTCATGAGGCTGGAAGCTCTGCAAAGGTTGCTGGATGGGTATTATGCGCAGCCGGCGCGAATTATCAAAGCTCCGCAAGTGCGGCTGCGAGATTTTTTGCCAATCTGCCTGGCACCACAGAGCCAGAGGGAAAGACAAGGTCGGCAATTTCGCGATACAGGGGATCGCGCTTTTCAACCAGCTGGTCTATGACCTCCCGGCGGTTATCCACCTGCAGAAGAGGCCTACTTTTGTCCTTGCGCGTTCTCTCGTAGAGCTGTTCTCTGGTGGCGGAGAGATAGATTACCTGACCATTTTCACTCAATGCGGCGCGATTTTCCGGACGCAAAATAATACCTCCACCAGTAGCAATAACTGAGGAGGCGTCATTTTCGATTAAATCTTGTAACACCTTGGTTTCACGGGCGCGAAAACCCTCTTCGCCCTCCATATCGAATATCCACTGAATATCCGCACCGGTGCGGGATTCAATTTCGTTGTCTATATCAAAAAATGGCCGATTCAGAAAAACAGCCAGATGTTTACCAATGGTGGACTTGCCGGCCCCCATGGGGCCGACTAAAAAAATATGTTGTTCGCTCATCTATCCAGAAGATTATCGTCAATTATTTTCGGAGTTATAAAGATGAGTATTTCACGTTTTTCAATATTTCGCAGGTCATTTCTGAAAAGCTTACCCAAAAACGGTATATCGCCCAGCATTGGCACTTTTTCGGTACCATTAACTTCTTCAGTCTGGAAGATACCCCCAAGCACCAATGTCTGCCCATCGCCCACCAGGGCCTGAGTTTCGATACGGGTGATATCTATGGAGGGTTCCCCAGTGGGTGTAAAGGCGCCCACAGAGTCCTGGGAGACCAATAAATCCATAATGATACGATTGTCTGGCGTTATCTGGGGCGTTACCTCCAGCTGCAATACCGCCTCTTTAAATTCAATGCTGGTGGCTCCGCTTGAAGTGGCTTTCTCGAAAGCGATTTCGGTACCAGACTTGATCACTGCCTGCTGTTTGTCACCGGTCAGCACCTTGGGCTGGGAGACAATCTCACCATAGCCGTCTGACTCCAGCGCACTGAGCTCTAGATCAATCAGAAAGTTGTCGGTCAGGTAGCCCAGGCTAAAGGCGCCAGTGGGGTCTGAGACGCCCAGATCAACCGCCAGGCTGTCACCCAAGCCAAAATCATAGTTCCTGCTGTAGAGGGTGGGGCCATCATCTGCATTGCCCGGGATACCATCGGGACCATCATCAAAGTCGAAAGCTACCTCTTCCATTGGATACGGGGTATATTGATCCGCTTCCACCTCAATCTGCATCTCCATCTGCAAATCGCTAAGTCCAGCCGACAGCTCAATTTCTTTGGTGATCACTGAGGAGCCAGACACAGCAACTGCGGTATCGGTAAGCTTGGTTCCTGAATGGCTCACCAACTTTTCCAGGGTATCTGCCAGCGCGGGTATATCTGCTATGTTTTTTTCGACCATGGTGTTGCTGGGCAGTGCCATTACCCTGTAAGCCTCAACCCTGTAGCCATCCGCTGACTTACTTAGCTCAATAAGCTTGATGGCAGAAGACGAAATATCGAGGCCTACAAGTGGTCTGGTCGGTTTTGATAAGAAATCTAAAAAGCTCATTGCACAACTATCATCCTTGGTAAACTCGATTCAACTCAATCGAGAGGAGCCGTCCCGGGCGAGAAATGACATTAACAATGTTTCCTAAGTCTGCAAATGATGCACTTCACATTCTCTACACCTTATAATAGACGTTCATTTTTAAGGTGCCTCAAAATAGTGTCCATTAAAAAGCGCAAATTGCTAAAGAATCTGTCGATCCTCGCCATAATGGGGGCCGGTGGTTTTCTCGTGGTGGCCTCCTGTTTGTATCTGTACCTTAGCCCAAAATTGCCATCAGTCGAGGAACTAAAGGAGATCGAGTTACAAATTCCACTGCGAATTTACTCACAAGATTTGAAAGTTATAGCTGAATTCGGCGAAAAGAAGCGTTCGCCAGTCAGCTTTGACGAAATACCCCAACCTATGATCGATGCTTTTCTAGCCGCTGAGGACGACAGCTTCTTTGAACATCGAGGCATTGTGATCTCCGGTCTGGCCCGTGCCGCCTTTGAACTGATTACCACAGGCTCTATTCGCAGCGGCGGCAGCACTATTACCATGCAGGTTGCTCGCAACTTCTTTCTCAGCAAACGTCAGGAATTTACCCGCAAGTTTAACGAGATACTGCTGTCCTTTAGGATTGAAGAGGAACTTAGCAAAGAGGAGATTCTGTCCCTCTACACCAATAAAATTTATATGGGTAACCGGGCCTATGGCGTAGGCGCTGCAGCACAGGTCTATTACGGTAAAACCCTAGACGAACTCAGCCTGGCCGAGATTGCCACCATAGCTGGTCTACCCAAGGCGCCCTCCAGATACAATCCACTGGCTAACAGCGAGAGGGCCATGGTGCGCCGCAACTGGATTCTCGGCCGCATGCTGTCTCTGGGCAATATAGATGAAGCCCAGTACGAGGCTGCTATCAATGAGGTGGATAACGCCACCTATCATGGCTCCATATCAGAACTGGATGCAGCTTACGCCGCCGAAATGGTGCGACAGCAAGTAATAGATAAGTTTGGTTTACAGGCCTATACAGAGGGCTACACCGCTATTACCACGCTGGATTCAACCATGCAGAGTTATGCGGTGCAGGCACTGCAATCCGGTATTATTGCCTATGATCAGCGCCATGGTTACAGAGGTGTAGAACAGTCTGGGCTGGCTGAAGCCGACTGGCCAGAGGCCCTGCGCGCCAAGGTATACGGCGGCCTGGAACCCGCCATAGTCACCGAGGTTCTCGAAGATCATCTGATACTGCAGACCAGAGATGGCCTCAGCCTGTCACTCAACTGGACCGATGGCCTGCAAGATCTGCGAATCTATAAAACCGTCAATGCCCGCAGCGCACCCATAGCCTCGGCTCTAGAATTGTTCAACCCGGGCGATGTCATTCGCATTCGGCGCCATGAAAACAATAGAGTCAGTCTGGGTCAGCTGCCCACAGCTCAGGCCGCCTTAGTTGCACTGGCACCAGAAAACGGTGGTATTAGAACCCTGGTGGGTGGATTTGACTATCGTCAGAGTCGCTTTAATCGGGTGACTCAGGCAACCCGTCAGCCCGGCTCTAACTTTAAGCCCTTTATCTATACCACGGCTCTGCGCAATGGCTTTACGCCAGCCTCGCTGATTAATGATGCCCCTGTGGTATTTAATGACAGTAAACTGGAGGATCTGTGGCGTCCCGAAAATGACGGCGGCAAGTTTTACGGCCCCACTCGCCTGCGAGAAGCCCTCTATCGCTCCCGCAACCTGGTCTCTATTCGCCTGCTGCGGCGCATGGGTATAGACCGCACTCTAGAGGGCCTGCAAGCCTTTGGTTTCGACACCAGCGAAATGCCCCTGGATCTTTCCCTAGCGCTGGGTAGCCATGCCATGACACCATTGGATATTGCCGCAGGCTACGCAGTATTTGCCAATGGGGGTTATCAGATAAAACCCTATATTCTCGACAAGATTATCGACCGGGATGGCAATGTTATTTTTCAGGCCAGTCCAGATACAGTCTGTGACCCCTGCGACAGCGACAGGTCAGCAGGTGCGCAGACGGAACCCAGTATAGATATGCAGCTCGAGGAATTGCTCAACAATCTGGCTCAGGAATCTCAGATTGACAGCGAACAGGACAGCTGGGAGGCCATAGCTCTGGCACTGCAAAATACCGACAACACTGAAGTCACCCCAGCGGTACAGGTGATCGATAAACAGAGCGCATTCTTAATTGACTCCATGCTCAAAGACGTGATTTTGCGCGGTACTGGCGTCAAGGCCAAGGTGCTTGAGCGAAATGATTTAGCAGGCAAAACTGGTACCACCAATGGTCCCAGGGACGCCTGGTTCTCTGGCTACTCCCCGCATCTGGTCACCACAACCTGGGTAGGCTACGATGACAACAGCATGCTGGGCCGCAATGAGTACGGTGGCTCCGCAGCCCTGCCCATCTGGATTGAATTTATGCGCGGCGCTCTGGCTGGCAAACCTGAAATTATCCAACCCCAGCCCAATGGCATTGTAATGGTCAAAATTGATGCTAAGACCGGTGAGCGTATTGCTCCGCACCAGCAGGGGATATTTGAGTTCTTCAAACAGAGCAATGTGCCCGAGCTTCCCGACAGCGGCAATCAGGTGCCAGCGGGCAATCCATTGCCGGAGGATCTTTTTTGATACTGGATTGGGCACGAGAATTTAACTGGGACCAGGTAGACACTGTGCTGCTGGATATGGATGGCACCTTGTTAGATCTGCACTTTGACAGCTTCTTCTGGATGCAACATCTGCCCCGCCGCTATGGAGAGAAACACGGTCTCTCTGCGGCTCAGGCTATTCCAGATATCGCCCAGCGTCTGGCCGACAAACAGGGCACCCTGGACTGGTACTGCACAGAATTCTGGTCCCGCGAGCTGGATATGGATATTGTCGACCTCAAGCGTGAAATTAAGCACCTCATCAATGAGCGCCCGCAAACTTTAGATTTTCTGCGTGCCCTGGGCCGTCGGGGAAAAAATCGCGTGCTAATTACCAACGCCCATCCCGACAGCGTAGAAATCAAGTTCGCAGTCACCGGCATCCAGCCTCTTCTCGATCTGGTGATTACCTCCCATGATTATGGCTGTCCCAAAGAGGACCAGCGCTTCTGGCAGCAACTGCAGCAGAATATGCCCTTCGACCCGGCAAGAACCCTGTTTATCGACGACTCTGAGCCCGTATTGCGGTCAGCGCAGACCTACGGCATAGCCCATTTACTGGCCATAGAGACGCCGGACAGTCAGCAACAATCCAGACCCTACTTTGGTTTCCCTGCTATTCAGACTTTCTCGCAAATTTTGCACCTGGGCACAGGCAGAGAGACAGATGGATAAGCCAACCGACGCCAAAGTGCGAATCGACAAATGGCTCTGGGCGGCGCGGTTTTTCAAAACTCGCGGCCTGGCAAAGGCGGCTGTAGAGGGTGGCAAGGTGCATATCGACGGTCAAAAATCCAAACCCAGTCGCCTGCTGGATATAGGGCTTACAATGACCATTCGCCAGGGCTTTGACGAGAAAACCGTCCAGGTCATAGCCCTGTCAGAACATCGCCGCTGCGCCTCTGAGGCGCAGCTGCTGTATTGCGAGACTGAGCAGAGTATTGAGCAGCGCGAAAACCGTGCCGCCGAGCGCAAAGCCTTCAACAATTCGACGCCTCAAAGCGATAGACCCAATAAAAAACAGCGTCGCCAAATTCATCGATTTTTAAATAATTAGCATTCCAGCCAACTAATATTGCAGTACAATGCGCGACCTATGAGCGATCACGATACCCTGCAAAAATTCCTCTTCGACGGCACCGATATTCGCGGCGAAATAAGTTCGCTCGCCGATAGCTATCAGGCCATCCTGGCGCAGCAGCAATATCCAGATGCAGTGGCAGCACTGTTTGGAGAATTTCTGGTGGCCGCCAGCTTGCTCAGCGCCACATTGAAATACCCAGGCATAATTACCATTCAGGCCACAGGGGCAGGCCCCATAAAAACCATTATGACCGAATGCACCCAGGGCAATAAACTGCGCGGCATTGTGCGCGGAGATCTGGATGCCGCCGCTAGTGCCAAGCAACTGCAGGATTTTTTAGGCAGTGCCACACTGGCCATCACTATTGAGCCAGAGGGTGGAGAGCGCTATCAGGGTATAGTGCCACTGGATGCTGACAACCTCAGCCAATGCCTGGAGCACTATTTCAACCAGTCTGAACAGCTGCCCACCCAAATCAAGCTCTGCGCCGATCAACGGATCGCCTCAGGCATGTTGATCCAACAGATGCCAAGCAGCCAGCAGGCTGAAAAGATTGCTGCAGACTGGCAACATGTCAGCCTGCTTATGAACAGTTTAAAAACCGATGAACAGCTCAGTCTGCCCCACAGCGAACAGCTGTTCAGATTGTTCCATGAAGATGGAGTGCGGCTGTTCGAACACCAGAGCCTGCATTTCTTTTGCAGCTGCTCCAGACAGCGAACTGAGCGCGCCCTGATTTCACTGGGTGCCCCCGAGATTCAGAGTATTGTCGAAGAACAGGGATCAGTGTTGATCACCTGCGAATTCTGCGACGAACAGTATCAATTTAGCGACCAGGACGTGGAAGAAATGTTTGGCCCTCAGCCGCCAACCCTTCACTAACACTGGGGCTGAGCTTTAATCATCTGGCCTGATGCCCAGTATTTTGAGGAGTCACTCAAAAATAGCGTTCGACTAAACAGTTTCTGGCATAATAAGCCATCGGGTCCGAGGATCCACACAGATATTTTTTTCACTTTGGGAAGAGAGGAAGAGAATGGCCGAAGCACCAATTCATTTAGATTTGGGCTCTAGCGAGCTTGTAGAAATTGCAATTCAACGGGGCGAAGGAAGGCTGGGCAGCACTGGCTCACTGGTTACCACCACAGGTCAGCGCAGCGGCAGATCGCCGGCAGATCGCTTTATAGTAGATGAGCCCAGCTCATCTGACTCCATCGACTGGGGCTCGGTTAACCGCCCTATTTCAGCCCCTGTTTTTGAAGCCCTGTGGAATCGTGTTGCCGACTATATGGCCGACAAAGAGCGCTTTGTGTCCCACCTCCATGTGGGTCAGGACTCCAACCACTATATCCCGGTCAAGGTCACCACAGAGACCGCCTGGCACGGTCTATTTGGGCGCAATATGTTTATTCGCGCTGAGAAATATAACCCTGCCGCCAAAGAGGAATGGAAAATTCTTCATGCAGCGAATTTTGTCTGCGACCCAGAGCGTGACGGCACCAATAGCGAAGGCGTGGTAATAATTAACTTTGCCAAACGCAAAGTACTGCTCGCCGGTATGAAATATGCCGGAGAAATGAAGAAAGCTATGTTTTCTGTGCAGAATTTCCTACTGCCAGAGAAAGATGTGATGCCTATGCACTGCGCCTCAAATGTGGGTGACGACGGCGACACGGCACTGTTTTTTGGTCTCTCTGGAACAGGCAAAACCACATTGTCGGCTGACCCAGATCGGTTCCTGATCGGTGATGACGAGCACGGCTGGGGCCGTGGCACAGTATTTAATCTGGAAGGTGGCTGCTATGCCAAGACCATAGATCTCAGCCAAAAAAATGAGCCAGTTATCTGGGAGGCCATCAGATTTGGCGCCATTGTTGAGAATGTGGTGATGGACGAGAAGACCCGTATCGCTGATTATTCTGACACCAGCATTTCTGAAAATGGCCGCTGCAGCTACCCCCTTGCACATGTGGAGAAACGCTGCGAACAAAATCAGGCCGGCGAGCCAAAAAATATTATCTTTCTAACCTGTGACGTCACCGGTGTGTTGCCCCCTGTATCTCTACTTTCCAAGGAGGCGGCGGCCTATCATTTCCTGAGTGGCTACACGGCTAGGGTTGGTTCCACAGAGATGGGCGGCGAAGCGGGAATCCACCCCACCTTCAGCACCTGTTTCGGTGCGCCCTTTATGCCACGCCCCGCCAGTGTCTACGCAGAGCTATTGATGAAGCGCATAGAGGAGTTTGGTTCCAAGGTGTACCTGGTTAATACAGGCTGGACTGGAGGCTCTGGTGGCTCTAAAGGTACTGGCAACCGCTTCCCTATTCCTGTCACCCGCGCGGTGGTCACTGCCATTACCAATGGTTCTCTGGAAACCGCTAAAACTGAACATCTGGATCTGTTAAATCTGGACATACCCCTAGAGATTTCCGGCGTAGATAAGTCTTACTTAAATCCGCGCAACAACTGGGAAAATCCTGCTGACTACGATGAGCAGGCGGCAAAACTAGCCAAGCTGTTTGCTGAGAATATTGTTAGCTTTGCTCCCTCTCAAGATATTGTCAACGCAGGCCCACAGGGCTAGGTGGTTTCCCTGGCACAAAAAAAACCCCGCTCTGTTATTCACAGAGCGGGGTTTTTTAATGGGGCTCTGGACTACTTGCTGTTATCCAGAATATAGTCGATCGCGGCAATCACTTCGTCGTCGCTGCAGTCCATGCAGGTACCGCGCGCCGGCATACCGTTAATGCCATTGATCGCATTGGTATAAACCGTCTCAATACCTTTGGTCAGGCGGTCAGTCCAGGCTCCAGCGTCACCCAGCATAGGGGCTCCGGCAATCCCAGAAGTGTGGCAAGCCATGCAATTGGTGCCATAGATATCACTGCCCGAGCGCCCGGCGCCGCCAGCAGAGACCACAGCCACAACCTGGCCCGCTTTAACCACATGACCCACAGGTGCAATGCGCTCTGCAACCGCTTCTTCCTGAGCCGCAGTAAGCTCAGAGTTTTCTTTAGCGCTGCAGCCTAGCAAGGCTACAGAAGCAATGGTGATTAATGCAAAAATTCGTAGTTGACTCATTGTTGATCCTATAAGACTCATCTTTCCCATAAAAATTATCTGCGCAGTATCCATAGGTCTACTAAATATCTGTGCTCGATAAACCAATCTCTTTACCGGCGCGCAGTATACAGCAAGCGACACTGGCAACCAAAACTATCCCAGCGGGCGAATACCAACGGCGCTGCGCACCCTGGCTACAAGCTCCGAGCTATGCTCTCTCGCTTTTACTGCGCCCTGTTGTAATACGGCTTCCACTTCTCCTGGGTTTTCCAACAGACGCAGATATTCAGCTCTGGGCTCCTGCAACTGGTCATTAATCAACTCAAATAACTGGCGCTTGGCTTCGCCCCAGGCGATACCATTGGCAAATTCTGTGCGCATCTCGGCAATCTGAGTCTGACTGGCAAAGGCCTGCCAGATCTGAAAAACCGCAGAGCTGTCCGCGTCCTTGGGCTCACCTGGTTCCAATAAATTAGTTTTAATTTTGTTGATGTGCTTTTTTAACTGCTTCTCGCCCAGAAACAGAGGAATGGTATTGCCATAGCTCTTGCTCATTTTGCGGCCATCTAGGCCCTGCAAAATGGCCACATCATCGTCTACCTGAGCCGCGGGCAATACAAAGTGCTCGCCGTAATGATGGTTAAACCTCTGGGCTATATCTCTAGCCATCTCCACATGCTGAATCTGATCTCGACCCACAGGAATATGGTGAGCATTGAACATTAAAATATCCGCAGCCATCAGTATAGGATAGCTAAACAGGCCCATGGTTATGGCCATATCTTCGTCTTCACCAGCTTCAATATTAGCCTGTACAGACGCTTTGTAGGCATGGGCTCGATTCATCATACCTTTGGCAGTCATACAGGTGAGCAGCCAGGTCAGCTCTGGTATCTCGGGAATATCTGACTGCCGATAAAAAGTCACATTATCGGTATCCAGCCCCAGTGCCAACCAGGCGGCGGCAATCTCCAGCGTAGACCGATGAACAAGATCTGGGTCCTGAGCCTTGATCAGAGCATGGTAATCGGCAAGAAAGAAAAACGACTCAAACTCTCCGCTTTGGCTAGCTTCAATGGCAGGCCTAATAGCGCCCACATAGTTGCCCAAATGCGGGGTTCCCGAGGTGGTAATACCAGTTAAAACGCGCTTCTTGCTCATAAATTAGGGCTCATAGACTGTCACTTAATATTGGCTGCTGGTGCTGGGTCGCTATTCTAGACAATAGCTTACTCAACCTCTATGGCTAAATTTCCCGGCCGATTAAAAAATGCCTCCAGTACCGAAGTTAATCGCTCCGGGTCCAGAGACCCAGTTAACTCGCGGCAGGAATGCATAGCCAACTGAGGTACTCCCACATCCAGGGTGGGGATGCCCAGTCTGGATGATGTGATGGGGCCAATAGTACTGCCACAGCCCAGATCACTGCGCGAAACAAAGGTTTGCACTGGCACATCAACCTGATCACAGAGCTCTCTGAACAGAGCCGAGGTTACGCTGGTAGTGGCATAGCGTTGTTTAACATTGACCTTAATCACCGGGCCACCATTCAACAGAGGCATATGGGCCACATCGTGCATATCGGCAAAATTTGGGTGGGCAGCATGGGCGTTATCGCAGGAGATCATCAGAGATTTGTCGGCAACAGAGTTGAGGCTACTGCTACCCTCAGCCTGCACAATGCGCTCTACCACAGCCTCGAGAAAAGGTCCGTCAGCACCTATGGCCGAGACACTGCCCACCTCCTCATGATCATTGCATACCATCAGGCTGGTGTTGGTGCCATCTGCAGCCAAAAGTGCCTGGGTGGCCACATAGCAGCTAAGCAGATTATCCAGCCGGGCAGAGGCTAAAAACTCCTGCTTTAAACCTACCATCGCCGCTGGCTGGGTGTCGTAAAAGCACAATTCGAAGTCCAGCACCTCAGATTTGGCGGGTAAAAATTTTTCGGCTAACAGTGCGCGGAAATCCGTTTTGGCATCAGCCTGGGGAGCTAGCATCAACACTGGTGGAATATGCTTTTGGGCATTGACTGTGCGCCCAGAATTGGCCTCTCGATCCAGGTGAATTGCCAGACTGGGAATCATGGCCACCGGCTCCTTAAAGTCAACCGCTGTCTGTTTAAGCTGCTGATCGGCATCTCGATACACCAGGCGCCCGGCAATAGAGAGATCGCGATCAAACCAGGGGTTTAGCAGCGCACCACCATAGACTTCCACCCCCAGCTGAAAATAGCCCGACTGGTTTATTTCTGGCTGCGGCTTAACCATCAGACAGGGGCTATCGGTATGAGCACCGGCCATGCGCATGCCAGAGTTGGCGAGAGATTCGGAACCCACCACAAAGGCGATAATCGATGAGCCATTGCGGGTGACAAAATGCCGATCTCCAGCCTTGAGATCCCAGACATCAGATTCATGTAACCGGGTAAATCCAGCGCCCTCAAGCAGCCTGCTCATGCTGGATACTGCATGAAAAGGTGTTGGCGAGGCATCTAGAAATGCGCTTAAATCCACATTGTACTGCTGAGTCTGATTGCTCATATAGGTCATCCTTTGTTGTCTGTTCCCGTGTTATTCTGCGCCACAAGTCTGGCTAACAGGCTAGAGGTATCCCAGCGGTTGCCGCCCAGCTCTTGAACCTGGGCGTAATATTGATCCACCAGTTCGGTCACCGGCAGCTCAGCACCATTGGTCTTGGCCTCAGCCAGCGCATAGCTTAGGTCCTTGCGCATCCACTCCACTGCAAAACCATGGTCGTATTCGCCTGCGAGCATGGTTTTATGGCGATTTTCCATCTGCCAGGACTGGGCGGCACCTTTGCTGATCACCTGAATTACCTGATGTGCATCTAGGCCGGCTCGCTGAGCAAAATTTAAGCCCTCAGCTAACCCCTGCACCAGCCCGGCAATACAGATTTGATTGACCATTTTACACAGCTGACCGCTGCCGCTGGGGCCCATAAGTTGAGCCTCCTTAGCATAACAGGCCAGCAGGGGCTGCACCTCAGCAAAGTGCTCAGGGTCGCCGCCGCACATCACTGTAAGCTGCCCATTCTCCGCACCCTGCTGCCCGCCAGATACAGGAGCATCCACAAACCCGCAGTTGGCGGCCCGACAAGCCACATCTATCTGCTTGGCCAGCTCTGCAGATGTGGTGGTATGGTCGACCAATAGAGCGCCCTGCTTAATGCCCGCCATAACCCCCTGCTCGCCCATCAGGACCTCAGAGAGATCATTGTCATTGCCCACGCAGGTGAAAATTATATCCGCGGCGGCAGCTGCCTGCTGTGGGGTCTGCGCCAGGTCACCGCTGTGTTGGCTAATCCAGCGCTCAGCCACTTCTCCAGTGCGATTATAAACTGTAATACTGTGACCCTTGCTACTGAGCCAGCCAGCCATGGGGTAGCCCATAACGCCCAGGCCAATAAATGCAATTCTAGCTGCGGCCATAATTAGCTCAGCTCCCTATCAGGTAAATTAAGAACGCCCCCAAGACAAGGCGGTAAATCACAAAGGGCATCATGCCAACTCGCTCGACCAGACGCAGAAAACTATGGATGCAGAGATAGGCCGTCAGTGCAGACAATAGAGTGCCAACCAAAATCTCTGGCCAGGGCACCACTGCCTGCCCCAGTAGCTCTAGACCTTTGTATCCACCGCTCAGGGCGATAATAGGTATAGACAGTAAAAAAGACAGCCGCGCTGCACTGGTGCGATCGAAACCCAGCGCCAGGGCCGCGGTCATGGTCACCCCTGATCTGGAGGTTCCAGGTATTAGCGCCAGAGCCTGGGCAGCACCCACAATGAGGGCAGACCGCCAGGTAATCTGATCAATGGTTTTGGCCCCTCGCTGACGCTGGTCGGCCCAGCCCAACAAAAGCCCAAAGCCTATGGTAGTTAAGGCAATCACTGCCATAGATCTGAGATTAGCTTCGATAAAATCACCCAGCAATAGACCTGCAAGACCGGCGGGAATAGTAGCCAGAATAATGCACCAGGCCAGCTTGCTCTCCGGAGTTGCCAGCGACTGGCTACCCAGGCTTCTAAACCAGGCAATAATTAGCTGTTGAATATCGCGACGGAAGTAAATCACCACTGCTACAAATGAGCCTACATGCACTGCTACATCGAACGCCAGACCCTGATCGGGCCAACCGAGAATCTGCGAGGGCAATATCAGATGGGCTGAACTTGAAATAGGTAAAAATTCAGATAGTCCCTGAATTACCGCCAGCCAAATAGCCTGTACCATATCCATAATCTATTCTTCCCTCAGCCTTTTTCTTTTTTGCCAAGCTTCGGTGCCACGCAGATACACCAGCTCAATGGATTCTGCTGGTCGCGCTCGCCCGGCAGCATATTCAACTGCGGTCACAGCTAGCAGATCCTCAGCGGCAGGAAAAACCTCCGCCAGCTTGTTATACCACCGGGATTCAGCAGTCAGCAACTGACCTGCCTCGCCCACTATAGCCTCTGGCTGGTGCTGCTCTATAAAGACTAGCGCCTGGTCGCCACTGAGTAGCTGGTCTTCGGCCTCCGCCCTGAGCTGACCATCGGCTGTGAGTTTATAGCAACCCAGATTAAACTCACCCATGCGTGCGTCCAGCATGGCAACAATAGATTTATCTCTGTAGTTGTTCTGCTTAGGCTGACTGCGCAAAAAGGTAGCCACCATGGTTTCCAGTGTTGACACCGCCACCACCGGCAGATCGGCGGCAAAGGCCAGGCCCTGAGCTGTGGCAAAGCCTATGCGTAAACCAGTAAATGACCCTGGGCCAACGGTGACTCCTATGGCATCCAGATCTGCGACTGTTATTCCCGCCTGACTGAGAAGTTCACTGACCATTCCCATAACCAATTTGGTATGGGAGCGTGGCTCTTGAGAGTATCTGTAAGTCACAGCACTACCCACCTGCAATGCAACAGAGCAGGCTGGCGTAGAGGTCTCAATGGTTAAAAATGAAGTCATTGCAAATCCAATAATCGGCGGACAAAAAAAATCCCCCACCAGAGTGAGGGATTTTACAGGTCTCGGGCCAATTACACTATCAGGATTTCTTGGCTGGAGCCTTTTTGGCTGCAGGTTTTTTAGCTGGAGCTTTTTTAGCTACTGCTTTTTTCACCGCGGGCTTTTTAGCTGCAGATTTTTTGGCTACTGCTTTTTTGGCCGCTGGTTTTTTAGCAGCTGCTTTCTTAGCTACTGCTTTTTTAGCTGCTACTTTTTTAGCTGCAGGCTTCTTAGCTGGCGCTTTTTTAGCTGCGGCCTTTTTAGCTGCAGGCTTCTTAGCTACTACTTTTTTAGCTGCTGGTTTTTTTGCAACTGCCTTTTTTGCGCTTGCCTTCTTTACTGCAGGCTTGGCCGCTGCCGCTTTCTTTTTAGCTGCTGGTTTCTTTTTAGGTTTGGCGTTGGCTTTTGCAGCCTCTGCCTTTACCTTGGCTGCAGCTTTCTTTTCAGCCGCTTTAACAGCAGCAGAAGCCGCTTTTTCAGCCGCCTTTACTTTCTTGGCGTTGGCAACTGCCCGCGCCTTTAGCCATTTGGCTTCATATTTCTTCATTGCTGCAGCTAAATCAGTCTTAGCCTTGTTTTCTAAGCTAGCCGCGCGAGCCGCCACTGAGGCACTGCCCTTTTCCTGGACGCTGCCAACAGCCGACATAATTTGCGCAACGCGCTGAGCACTCTTGGCCTGTTTAGCCTGAGCTTGAAGAGTTTTTAACTTGCCATTGGTTGCTTTAAAGTTATTGCGAGCTGAGGCCAGTGATTTGCGCGATACGGCATTGGCTTTCGCCGCTACTTTGCCTTTGGCTTCTGCAATCTTTTTGCGCGCAGCTTCAACGCGAACTGCCTGAGCCGACACCTTAGCATTTAGAGCTGCGGTCTTTGCCGCTGCTTTAGACACTGCACTGGGCGCTGCTACTTTTTTAGCCGCTGCCTTTTTTGGTGCTGCTTTTTTGGCTGCTACCTTTTTGACTGCTACTTTTTTGGCTACTGCTTTTTTAGCTGCTGCTTTTTTCGGCGCTGCTTTTTTTACCGGTGCTTTTTTTACCGCTGCCTTGGCAGTGGGCGCTTTAGCTGCAACACTAGAGTTGGTAGGTTCAGTTTTTTCCGTGCTTTTAGTTGCTGGACTTTTCACTGGTGCTCTCCGTGACCTTGATAATAGGGAATCTAGAATTGACATAGCTCTTCTGTGCGTAATTATTTGAAAGCGAATGATAATCGCCAGTGATTTGCTTTAGCAACCTTTAAGGCGGAAATACAGCAAAAAATTGCCTTTTCTCCACTATTTTGCAGTTTTTTTACAGAATATAACGGTTTTTTATTTTTTACTGGCAGCCATCCGGCTTTTAACAAAAATAAGTTTTTATTCTTCTATCCCAAGATATCAACAATTCTAGCCTGAACATCGGCCAGTTGACCCAGACCATTTATCGAGGCAAAGGTAGGGGCATTGTTATCTTCCGCGGCAAGATCAGTATAGAATTTTACCAGTGGCTGAGTTTGATTATGATAAACATTCAGGCGATTGCGAACAGTATCTTCTTTATCGTCTTCTCGCTGCACCAGTGCCTCGCCAGTTTCATTATCAAGGCCAGGTTGTGCGGGAGGATTGTGTTGCACATGGTAAACGCGACCTGAATTTTCATGCACTCGACGACCACTTAAACGAGCAACAATCTCTTCATCATCAACGGCCATTTCAATCACATACTGAATACTGACGCCTGCATCAACCAATGCCTGCGCCTGGGGAATAGTTCGTGGAAAGCCATCGAATAAAAAGCCATTGGCGCAGTCTGCCTGAGAGATTCGCTCTTTCACCAGGGCAATAATCAGATCATCTGATACCAGTCCGCCCGAGGCCATAATATCTTTCACCTGCATGCCTAACTCAGATTCTGCCTTTACGGCTGCGCGCAGCATATCTCCCGTGGATATCTGCGGAACGCCATACTTCTCAGTAATAAATTGAGCTTGGGTACCTTTACCAGCACCAGGTGGGCCTAATAGAATCAATCTCATTAACAGGTTCCTTTATTTACAACTCAGATTGGTTTTCCCTACTCTATCTTTAGTAACGGACTGAAAATAAAGCTAATTCGCCGTTTTACAGGGGGCGCACACAATACACTTATTGAACAAGCCAAACAAGCCTAGCTACCTCCACTGGTGGGGTAGCGAAGTGCGGTTGACTCTGAACTAAATCGACTCTAAGCCCTTGACATTAATCCACTGCTGCTCCATTTCCTCGAGACTTAAATCAGCGAACCTGTCTACTCCAACAGCGGCTTCCATGGCTTGAAATCTGCGTTTGAATTTGTCACTGGCGCGGGCCAGAGCAGTCTCTGGGTCTATGGATAAATGGCGGGCTAGGTTGACGCAGCTAAACAGCAGGTCACCCATTTCATCCTCCATGGTTTGCATATTTCCACTGGCGATCTCTTGCTCAAGCTCTGCGATTTCCTCTTTGACCTTATCCAGCACACCGCCGACCTCAGACCAATCAAAACCACGAGTCGCCGCGCGCTTTTGCAGCTTAAAGGCGCGACTTAGGGCCGGCAGTGCCAGGGGGATATCGTCCAATGTTCCGGAGGAGCCCACCTCTGAACGCTCTTGCTTTTTGATCGCCTCCCAGTTGCTTTTGATTTCGGCCTCGGTAGCAACAGTTTGGCTATCAGGCACCGACTGCAATGTGCCGTCGGGAAAAACATGGGGATGACGTCGCAATAACTTGGCCGTGATACCAGAGACCACAGTGTCAAAATCAAATTGCTTATCCTCTTCTCCCAGCTGGCTATAGAAAATAATTTGAAATAGCAGATCACCCAACTCCTCGCTGAGGTGTGCCATATCGCCGCGTTCGATAGCATCGACCACCTCATAAACTTCCTCAATGGTGTGGGGCGTGATGGTTTGGTAAGACTGTTTAATATCCCAGGGGCAACCAGTTTGCGGATCTCGCAAGCGAGACATCAGATAACGCAGGTCGTCTATACTGTAGGTTGCATCCATAGTCAGAGCCCCATAGATTTAGGCGTAAACACCTGAGGATAAATAGCGATCACCGCGATCACATATAATGGTCACAATGGTGGCGTTCTCTACTTTTTGATTGAGATCCAAAGCAGCAGCCACCGATCCACCTGCGGAAACACCACAGAAAATACCCTCTTCTTTGGCCAGTCGGCGCATGGCATTTTCTGCATCCTGCTGAGAGATATCCAAGATGCTGTCCACTTTTGCAGCATCAAAAATGCCTGGCATATAAGCCTGGGGCCAACGTCTAATACCGGGAATTGAGGCGCCATCTTTTGGTTGCAAGCCAATTATTTGAATCTCTGGACTCTGAGTTTTTAGATAGGCTGAAACGCCCATAATGGTACCTGTGGTGCCCATTGAACTAATAAAATGGGTCACCTGCCCCTGGGTATCTCTCCAGATCTCTGGGCCTGTGCCTTCGAAATGCGCCAGTGGGTTGTCTAGATTATTGAACTGATCTAGCACAGTGCCCAAGCCCTGGGCCTGCATTTGCTTGGCAAGATCACGAGCGCCCTCCATACCCTGGGCCTGAGTCACTTCAATTAACTCGGCGCCATAGGCCGTCATTGCCCATTTGCGCTCATCAGTCGCGTTGTCCGGCATAATCAATGTCATACGATAGCCTTTCATTGCAGCTACCATGGCCAGAGCAATACCTGTATTGCCGCTGGTGGCCTCTATCAGGCGATCTCCAGGCTTGATGTCCCCCCGCAACTCCGCCTTGAGAATCATACTCAGGGCCGGACGATCTTTGACACTGCCAGCGGGATTATCCCCCTCTAGTTTAGCCAGTATGGTATTTGAGGTCTGGCCTGCTAGACGCTGCAGACGCACTAGGCGTGTATTGCCGATACAGTGCTCTAAGGTTGGGTAATCCACTGTCATTTTGTTTCCTATTAATAACCTTTAATCAGGCTGGGTATTGTGCCCTAGGCCTCAGGCAATAGCCTCTACCCAGATGCTATTGCCAAGAATTAAAAGGTATAAGCCATACTAAATTAAAATAACGTAAGCCACCGCATATTGCTGTTCATCGGCAAGGCTAATTAACACCTTGGAGCCGCCCATTGACTTCAGCACCTCAGCTGCTCCGCCATGGAGTTCAACCCCCGGCGCCCCAAATTCATTGTTGACCACCTGAATATCCTGAAAACTCACGCCGCGGCCAATACCAGTACCCAGCGCCTTGGCTACAGCCTCTTTGGCTGCAAAGCGCTTGGCCAAAAAAGCCGCACTCTGGTTTAGCCGCTGATATTCAGACTGCTCAGCCTCGCAGAGTATGCGGCGCACAAACAAATCGCCCTGGCGTCCCAGCACCTTGGCTATACGCTGTATCTCTACAATATCTGTACCCACTGCCAGAGCCATTAGGACTGTCCTTGATCATACTGGTTATTATTTTGTTCGACGCTCGCTGTCATCAGATGCTGCCGATACAGCTCTCTGCTGTGCAGCTGCTTGCCACCCAGATAGAAGTCTATCACTCTGCGGGTTAGCTGTTTAGCCGCCTGCATTACGCTGCGCGTAGAAAAGTCGCCATTCACCATAGACACCAGGTCGGCGCCCTGCAGTGATAGGCCTTTGGCTTTTTGCTGATTGATTAACTCAACCAGACCCTGCTCGGGAATATATTGATACTGGCGATCCGGGGCAATCGCAACACCCTGAATATCTGCATCTAACACCAAACCATAGCCTAACTCGTCGAGCAGCAACATTTCCAGACGGCGCAACAATAGCTCGTCTGTGCCGCTGACCGACAAGCGATTTACAAAATGACGATACTGTTGATAGAGGTATTCGTGGGGATCCTGCTCATGGAGCAACCTGTACAGCAGTTCGTTGATATACAGACCGGTAAACACAGTTTCCCGCTGCAAGAGAACTGGGGCGCCAAGCGCATCTGCACTGGTGAGAGTTTTCAGGTCGCTCCTGCCCTGCCAGCTAAACTGATACTCTGTGTAGGGAAACAGTGCGCGGCTGATACCTCGCTTGTTGGGCTTGCGAAAACCTTTGGCCACACAGCGAATGCGACCCTGATGGCTGGTAAACAAATCCACCAGTAAGCTGGTTTCTCTGTAGGGCGTGACATGCAGCACAAATCCAGATTCGGCTTCCACACGCATTGTCATTTACTCGTCCATATAGCCAAGACTGCGCAGTGCTCTCTCGTCATCTGACCAGCCACTGCGAACCTTAACCCAGGTTCTGAGCATTACTTTGCAATCGAGCAGGCTCTGTAAATCGGCCCGAGCCTGTTCACCAATCTTTTTAATGCGCTCGCCATTGGTGCCAATAATAATCTTCTTCTGTCCTTCGCGCTCCACCAGTATTAGGGCGCTAATATGGGTAATTTTCTGCTCTGCACGAAACTCTTCGATTTCAACTGTAACCTGATAGGGCACTTCGGCGCCCAGCTGGCGAGTGATCTTTTCACGGACAATCTCTGCCGCCAAAAAACGTTCGCTGCGGTCAGTAATCTGGTCCTCCGGAAAAATATAGTCGGCCTCAGGTATATAGGCTTTAATTTTAGTCTCCAACTCATCCAGGTTGGTCTTGCGCAGCGCAGACAGCGGTACCAGAGCAGCAGCATCAACCTTGCTGGCAAGAAACTGCAGATGGGGCAATAGTGCAGACTTGTCCTCCACCATATCTACCTTATTAACCGCCACAATAACCGGAGTGGAATTATTGCCAAGATACTTGGCCACATACTCGTCAGCCTCGCTCCACTCAAAGCGATCCACTACAAATATCACCACATCCACATCAGAGATTACGCTGGCGGCTGAACGATTCATTACCCGATTGATCGCTCGCTCTTGGTTGGTATGTATGCCGGGGGTATCTACAAAAATCATCTGCAGATTCTCTTCGGTTTTTATGCCCAGCAAGGTATGTCTGGTGGTCTGAGGCTTGCGAGAAGTGATACAGAGCTTCTGGCCCAGTATATGGTTGAGCAATGTGGACTTGCCCACGTTGGGACGCCCCACGATAGCCACATAGCCACAGTGTTTTTTTGTTTCTGTCAAAATCCCTGCTCCAGTTCTGATAATAGTTGCTGCGCCACCAACTGCTCTGCTTTGCGGCGACTGCTTGCGGTTGCACTAACGGCTTTATCCACCTGGTCTATTTTACAGCTCACGGTAAATAGTCGACTGTGAGCCTCACCTCCGGTATCCACTAACTCATACTGGGGCACAGGTTTAGAGCGCTGTTGCAGCCATTCCTGCAATGCGGTCTTGGCATCTTTCACCGGCTGGGCATCTGAGGCTGCATCCAGAAGCTCTCTAAACCAGTGATCAATACAGGTAGTGGCGGCTTGCATATCGCTATCCAGATAAACGGCGCCGATCAGCGCTTCTACTGTGTCACCTAGGATAGAATCTCGGCGCTGACCACCGCTCTTCATTTCACCAGGCCCCAGAGACAACTCGGGGCCCAGCTGCAAATTTTTGGCCACCTGGGCCAGGGACTCGGCCCGCACTATCTGCGAGCGCATACGGCTGAGATCACCCTCTCGGGCCTGAGGAAATTGCTGATAGAGAAAGTCGGTTACGCGGACACCCAGAATCGAATCGCCTAAAAACTCCAGGCGCTCATTATTGCGACTGCCACAACTTCTATGGGACAGGGCCAAGCTGAGAAGCTCTGGATCGCGAAACTGGTATTGCAGGCGCTCCTGGAGCTGCCGGATATTGCTTGCCACTGATAATCCTCAGATTAATGAGTTTGCTCAGCGCTGTCGTATTGATTGTTAAACTTAAGCACAACGTCAACATTGGCAAACATTTCAATTCGTTTCTCGTAATCCAGACTGATCTTTACACCCTTTATACTGCGCTTAATCTCTACCTGTGTCGCCTTGACATCGCGCACATTATTAATGGTAAAGAAGTCGGCAACTTTGCGCCTAATCTCTGCACTGGACTGATCTTCGAGCCCAGACTGACCCACCTGCTGCAATGCGCTGGCGACAATACGATTATCGAGATAATGGGGACCTATTTTAAAAATCAGACTAATTATAAATCCCACTAAAAAAAGACTGACAATTGTCGAGGTCAATGTGGCTCCGTGCTGTTTCATCACTGGCTCCCTGCGCCCTGTTATTAACTCCCCAACCCTGTGCTTTACTTTACTGGATTCCCCTAGTGAATTGTACCCGCCCGGTCAAAGCTGGGAACAGAGGCAAATTTATTCCAGAACATCCAGCGCGCAAAGGCTTTGCCTACAATACGCTCCTCTGGCACTGGGCCCCATACTCGGCTATCGCTTGAATTATCTCGATTATCTCCGAGCATAAAGTAATGGCCGGCGGGCACCACAGAGGAATAATTTTGACTTAGACGGGTGGGCGAGCTGCGCTTTTGCATCAGGTGCTCAATGCCGCCCAGATCTTCTGTCATAACCATAGCCCTTGGGGTTTCGCCCAAATCTGGCATCAACTGCTGGTTCATCTTGTCGCCATTGACGAACAGCACGCCGTTGAGCACATGGATAGTATCCCCTGGCAGACCCACGACGCGCTTGATAAAGTAGCGGTCTTCATGGGGCGGAAAAAACACCATTACGTCGCCGCGCTCCGGCAGTGACACAGGGATAATCTTGGTGCGCAGTACCGGCAGACGAATACCGTAGGTCCATTTATTGACCAGAATAAAGTCACCCACCTTTAGAGTAGGCACCATTGACTGAGAAGGTATCTGGAAAGGTTCAATCAAAAATGAACGCAGAAATAATACCAGGCCCAACACAGGCGCCAGCGAGGCAGTAAATTCAATTAGCCCCTCTTCCTGCTTGACAATAAATTTATTGAGCAGCCAAAAACCGCCAGATAAAAGAAATATCAGAGTTAATATAAGTTCAAAATTAAGATCCACCGGATCTACCTCCAATAGGTTCGATTAGGTTTTTAGCACAGCCAGGAATGCGTCCTGAGGAATCTCGACACTGCCCACCTGCTTCATTCTCTTCTTACCAGCTTTTTGCTTTTCCAATAGTTTTTTCTTACGGCTGACATCGCCACCATAGCATTTGGCGGTTACATTCTTGCGCAGCGCTTTGACCGTGGTGCGCGCAATCACACTGCCACCGACAGCCGCCTGAATGGCCACGTCAAACATCTGCCGAGGAATCAGCTCTTTCATTTTATCAGCCAGATTGCGACCTTTTTGTATCGAGTGCTCTCTGTGAACAATAGCAGCTAGAGCGTCGACACGGTCACCATTGATCAAGATATCCAGTTTCACCAAAGCCGCAGCTTCAAAGCGAATAAATGAATAATCCAGCGACGCAAATCCACGACTCACAGATTTCAAGCGATCAAAAAAGTCCATCACCACTTCGCTCATAGGTAATTCATAGCGTATGGAGACCTGCCCGCCAATAAACTGCATATCTTTTTGCACTCCCCGCTTCTCGACACAGAGAGAGATCACATTGCCCACATAGTCTTTGGGCACCAGAATGTTAGCCTCACAGATAGGCTCGCGCATCTCCTCAATATTGCCCGGATCAGGCAGATCAGAGGGATTGGAGATATACAGAGTCTCACCTTTGCTGGTGATAATTTCGTAGACAACGGTTGGCGCTGTGGTGATTAGATCCAGGTTGTACTCGCGCTCTAGGCGCTCCTGAATAATCTCCATATGCAACATACCCAGGAAGCCGCAGCGAAACCCAAAGCCAAGGGCGTCGGAACTCTCTGGCTCATAGAATAGCGAGGCATCGTTTACCGCAAGCTTGGACAGAGCTTCGCGGAAATCTTCAAAGTCATCTGAGTCAACCGGGAACATACCGGCGTAGACCTGGGGTTTAATAGTCTGAAAACCAGGCAGTGCGTCGGTCTCTGACGAACTGAGATGGGTGAGTGTATCGCCCACAGGCGCACCCAGAATATCTTTGATACCAGCCACCATAAAGCCCACTTCGCCCGCTTTAAGCACGCCGGTCTCATGGCGTTTAGGCGTAAACACACCAACGCTGTCCACCACATGAGGCTTGCCAATCGACTTGGCGATAATTTTACTTTTCACCGCCAGAGTGCCCTGCATTACGCGCACCAGGGACACAACACCCAGGTAGTTATCGAACCAGGAATCAATAATCAGCGCCTGAAGAGGAGCGTCCACATCACCCACAGGGGCAGGTACCTGCTTTACCAGCTCTTCAAGAATGTCGGCTATGCCATCGCCAGTCTTGGCACTGCAGCGCACAGCTTCTGTAGCCTCAATACCGATAATATTTTCGATCTCATTAATTACTTTTTCAGGCTCTGCCTGGGGCAGATCCATTTTGTTCAGCACCGGAATTACTTCCAGTCCCTGAGATATGGCGGTGTAGCAGTTGGCTACTGACTGAGCCTCGACGCCCTGAGCTGCATCCACAATTAGCAGAGCGCCCTCACAGGCAGCCAGAGATCGAGAGACTTCGTAGGTGAAGTCCACATGGCCCGGGGTGTCGATAAAGTTCAGCTGATAGGTTTTGCCATCGGCAGCTGTGTAGGGCAGCGTCACACTCTGAGATTTTATAGTGATACCGCGCTCGCGCTCAATATCCATAGAATCCAGTACCTGATTCGCCATTTCGCGCTCAGAAAGCCCACCACAGAGCTGAATAAACCTATCTGCAATGGTGGATTTACCATGGTCAATATGGGCGATAATAGAGAAATTTCTGATATGACTAAGATCTGACAAAGTGTTTGCGCTGCCGTTAAAAAATGCGTGCGGATTCTAGCCTATTTAAGGCCCAGTGGCTATGACAACCGGGCCAGCCGCGCGATTATCAACAGGATAATCTGAGCGGCACAATTGCCCGGCATCTGCCCAGTGTCAATCGATCTGTATGGTTCTA